>Ga0310910_10002497_pt1 | contig 10413 bp, 8 predicted proteins | sample GREbulkMGHF172_FD_203448 | JGI IMG/M metagenome (GOLD analysis project Ga0310910, IMG submission 203448) | Lab enrichment of tropical soil microbial communities from Luquillo Experimental Forest, Puerto Rico - GRE.bulkMG.HF172 | ecosystem: Environmental > Terrestrial > Soil > Tropical forest >... | reverse complement strand
CGGAGTCGGACCGGCGCTGCTGGGCTGCTGCCCTTCCTTGATGCGGCGGGCGATCTCGGGGTCGTCGGCGGTGCCTTCGACATAAGCGCCAAACGGTTTGCTCGGGTCCATCGGGAAACGGTACTTGGCCGTTTTTGCCGGTTTAACATCCGGCTGTCGCAGCACCTTAACCGTTTCACCGTCGTCCCCGACCTTGAGCACCTCGCCGTTCGGACCGAAATGGATGTTGCGCTTGCGCAGTTCGGCGGCGGCGGTTTCCTGCGCGAGTTTATCCTGCCGGTACTTCCACAGGTCGGCCATGCGCTGTTCCTGGTTACCTAACAGGCCTTCGCGGTATCTGGCCAGGTCTTGAGACTGCTGCTCCCGGTGCTGCAACGCCTGAGCCCGATAATCCATCAGGTTTTGCTGCTGCTGGGCCCGGAGCGCCTGACCGGCCTGGGCCAGCTGCATCTTGGCCGTGAATTCATGCTCTTTCAAACGCTGTTCCATGGCCATCTGGTCGTAGGCGTGTTGCAATCGCTCGGACGCTTCAGAGGCCTGAATATCCTGCCCGCGCAAAGTGGCGCCCAACTGTGCCCCCGCTTCCATGGTGCGGGTGTAATCGGGCGGAATTATCCAAGGTGCTATCGGTGCCAATGCCATAAGTTATATTCCTACATCTTCAGCCCAGGCGTCCAGGGAGGCGTCACTGCCGTAAAGCTGCTGTCCCAAACCAACGTCGGCTGCCGCTCTGCGCGACGGGTCAATACCCATGATGTCGCCAAAGTTGTAAGCGGATCCGGTTCCCCCGATGCCCGTCGGGGTTCTCGGATCGACGTAAGGCGTCACGCCTGAATACTCGACGCCCCGGTAAGGAGTGGGTTCGGTCGGCGGGGCGAAAGGCAGACCCGCCACTTGCGGTCCCATGCTTCCGGACGGTGTATTGAGCCAAGCCAAAAGCTGATCGTCGGAGGCGGTGTCCAGATCGGGCATGTTCGGGTCGTAACCGCCAAATGATCCTGTGTAGGCCTGTCCGGTGCCGGTCCCCGGTCCTCCCGCTTGCAGGTTCCCATACCAAGGCGTAGCCGCCGGTCCGGTCGGCATCCCGCCGGTCAGAGTGTCGGTGGCAAATGATCGGCCAACCGGCGTTGGTGCATTCGGGTCGTAGAACCTCCCGGTGGTGGGTCCGCTCGGCTGGGCTGGGCCCGACGGACCAAACCCGCCCGTACCGCCCCACATGCTGGGCGCTCCGCGCACCCTGCCCAGATATTTGTCGAACAGACTTTGGGCGTAACTCGCCGCCGCTTGCGGGTTGGGCGCGGCCAAGTTGAGCGCGTTATGCGCGGCCAGTTCGGCTTGCAACGTGGGTGAAACGGTCTGGGTCTGTGAAATCGTCGGGATGAGGCGCGAATAATTTTCCATGGCCTTTTGCGCCTGGTTTTCCGCAAAGCCAGCGATGTTGCCGTAGAGATTGTGCCAATTCAAACTGCCCGGGAGGTCCAGTCCCGGCATCCCGCTGGCCCAGCCCCAGGCCGCCGACCCGCTGCGCAGGGCGTTCAGGCTGGCGGGCGACACCTGTCCCGCCAAGCCTGCCTGGAGGTTCTGGCTCATGGCGGCGTTGATGCCGGAAAGATTGGGGAATTGCGCGCCCAAATCCTGCGCCGGTTGCGGGGTGGGGATGAGGCCGGGGACTTGCCCAAATGCCCCGCTGCCCGAGAGCGGGGTCGGTGCCAAAACATTGTATGCCATAACTAAAATGCCTGGTTAGTCCAGACTTGCGGTCCAAACGTGTTGTTGCTTGCGGCAAATTGATCTTCCGGGTTGTGATTTTCCAACTGGCGGTTGAGCGTGTTGACGGCGTCGGCTTCGAAAGCCTTGGCCCCTTCAAAATCGCCCGCATCCTCGCGGATGATGGACAGAACCATTTTCTTGAGCGCACTCAGGTCGTCAATGAGCACCAGGTCGGTGTCGTTGACCGCCTCGATGTAGCGCAGTTTCACCAGCGCCATGACGCCTTGGGCCGTTCCGCAACAGTTGGGCTGGACGCTGCCGGTGGACAAGTAAGGCCAGGGCGCGGTGAGCTTGTAACGGGCAAACTCCGGGTTGGTGTCGTTGGGCTCGTACTGCCCGACCGGTTCCAGAAGGTTCGTCGTCGCGTTGTAGGCGTAAACATCCACAATGTCCTGCGTGGCATCCCGAATGATGCGGTCGATGTGCCGCACATAAGTCGCGGTGCTGCCAAACGGATTGGCCAATGTGATGATGACGCCTGGACTGACGGTGCCGTCGGGGTTGTAGGTGGACAATGGCTGGCCGTTGTTGTCGGTGCCGAAAATGGTCAGGGTCTTGCCCAGGTCGGCGTTGGCCCGGGCGTAGGCGCGAACCAACCGACCGTCGCCCATCACATCCTGAAACACGGGACTGGTGCCTGCCTGCGAAAATCCGACTCCGCTTTCCTGCCAGCCCTGGTAACCGCAATTGTGCTGGTAAGCGGGCATGAACTGGTAATACAGGTTGTGGACCGGCAGGGCCTGGTGGCACAGGTTCACCTTGCGGATTTCCAAGACGTAACGCGGCGGGACAAAGCAGCCCTGGTAGACGCACAGGTAGACCGGCACCTCGGTATTGAACCACGCGCCCCGCTTCATCAGTCGCTGGACCGATTCGTTGACGAGGTCCGCGAAATCCTGAGTGGTGGGGCACTTGCCGGCGATGCGTTTCAACGCCCCGTTGTTCCTGCATTGGCCTAGAGTAAGCATAAATCAAGTTACAAAAGATCCGCTGATGTCGATGCTGCACACCGAATTGTTCGCGGCGTAACAGGTCGCGGCAAATTTTAAGGACGTTGTGCCGGCCGGGATGGTGAACGGGTAGTTTCCGGTGGTGAGACTGCCCGACAAGCCCAAAATGGTGGTACTGCCTCCGGGTCCGGTGGCGGCCAGCGAAACATTCCCGCCGGCGGCGGTGATGTATCCGGTTTTGGCAGTCGTCAGTTGCAGATTACAGGACAGGTCGATGCCTTTGCTGTCGTAAGGCAGGACCGGACCGTTGTATCCGAAATCCACCGCATAATCCGCTTCCGCCATGGCGACCCCGTCGCTGCTGGCGAAAATGTGGAAGTTCGGTCCGCTGGCTGAATGACCGCCGGTCGAATGCGGTGGGTCGCCGGGGGTGCCAAACCAGTTGGTCAGGTTCCAGGTCGGACCGGCAAACGCCGTTGTGCAAGCGGGGCAAGTGGACCCGCCTTCCCCAAATGTGCCGTTGATCGTGATGGACCCCGTCGCCCCGTTCATATCTGTCGGCGGGTTAGGGTAACGACAACCGGTTGCGCCAATCTCAAAACCAAGTCTCGCAGTGTCGCCGGGAATGGAAAAACAATACGTGGTGGTTCCGGGCGTGTAACCCGTGACTGGGATGAGTTCGGTGTTAACCCCGCTGCCATTCTTGGCCCATAAATGCATGGTGCCGCCGAAACTTCCGGACGTGGACACCACCAGTTTCAACGAACAAATCTGCGCCTGACCCGGAACCGGTGGTGTGTAGGGTATTTCACTACCTGACCCGCTGAAATCCAAGGTGACTGATTTACCCCAGGCGGGTAAGCCGGTGCAAATAGCACTCATCGTGAAGCTGGCCCCGCCGCCCGACCCGCTGGCGGACGTGTAGGGTGCGCCGATGGGGTCGTAGTAGGACACGGCGTAGGTCGCCGCACCAAAAGCCCCGCCACAGGGGTTGGAGGACGGGCAGGATTTGGCCGCATCAGCCTGACGCTGCGCCTCGGCTTTCGCCAAGTCGTTCATCTGCTTCTTGGTCTGGTCAACTGTGGATTGCGGCGGTTCGACAAACGGAGGATGAGCCAGCGTGGTACCGTAGGCCCCGGCCTTGACGCATTTATGCGCCCCCACACTGCCATCCGGGCAAAGCGCGTCGGCGCATTGTTCGTCGTTCCAGACATCGGTTTGGGTGCCGCGCGGCAGGGTGTTAAACACCCCCTGATTGACGACCGTGTCGCACTGGGCCTGCTGCCACGCCCATTCGGCCATCATCTGGTAGGCAAGGTTCTGGAGGTAGGCCAGCGATGTGCCGGCGGGGTAGGTGCGCCGGATCGGGCCCTGGCACCCTTGAATAACGATGGTGCAGCTTCTTCCGGAACAGGGCGTGATGACGACACTCGGGATCCGGTTCTGGTTGATGGTTTGATTGGCGCAATGATAGCCCGGGGGGCAGTTTACCGGGATGCTGAAGCCCTGGACCGGCGCGATGGTCAGGACGCTGGCGTAATCGTTCACCACCGGCACATCAAACACGCAGCATGATCGGCAGCTACTCATGTTGTGCAAATCGGGTCGCAGGACATCGGCGCGAACGTCGGAGCGGGGATGACCTTGGATTCGAACCGCGCCCCCATAAACCGGCAATGGCCCGTCATTACGATCTTAACCTGAAACCGGTAGCCCTGGCGCAAGGGCCGGTTGTTGCAGTTGTCGCACGGGTCGGCGCTGGGCTGGCCCAAGCCCATGCGCGGCTTGTATCCGGGCTGGTAATTGGCGGTCCCGGGAATGCCGGTCGGTTGCTTGGCGCATTCCTGCCAGGAGAACCACGGCACCCACGCTGGCCACTGGTCGGGCTTGTAAGACACTTCGAAATTGACCACGCCCTGCAGATCGTCCACGAAGATTTCGCCGTTGAACAGTTCCTTGAATTTGCGCTGGCGCTTGTCCTCGTCATGGAACAGGACTGCCGATTCGAAACTCATCGAGATCGGCGTTGCGGCGTCGTCGTAGATGGAATCGTAATCATAACGGATTTCGTGCAGTTCGATTTTCGACAAATCATTGGACAGCGCGAAAACGTAGGCGCGTTCGCCCAGGTTGAATGTGCCCGTGAGCAACTGCAGCACGTTCAGGTTGAGCCACAGCCCGTCCCACACGGGCGGTTGCTGCTGTTTCAATGTGCTGGCCGGGGAAAAATCCAGCACGATCATGCCCTGGTGATAGACCCCGTTGGCCACCGACACCGGACCCACCGTGAACAGGCCGCGGTTGTTGAACACGATGCCGCTGCCGAAGATGAGGAGGTTTTGCTGGTCGCTGGGCACAATCCGCTCAAGTTCGTTGCTGATGGTGGTGTTGCCCCAGCCGGCGAAATCGTTCCGGGTGAGTTTCAGCGAGCGGATCCCTTCAATGGACCGCATGAGAATATCCGAGTTGGCTGAAATGGTGTTGTTCTGGCCAAGCCCCGCGTTGGTGAGCATCGCTATCGTGAGGATGGGGTTGGTCACCGTGGACCAGGTCGTCCGGTCCACGGGCGTCTGGCAGGAGTAAGCCGCTTTGGGCGTCACTACCAAGACCGGCCCTTGGCCCAGTGAAGCGTCCAGGGTCGGCAGACCGATAATGGCGCGGATCTGGCCTGTCACGCTGGACACTGAGAAATTGCCGCCGCCCGCCAGATAAGAATTCTCGGTGATGTAAAGGCAGGCGTCCCGGTAATTGTAGGTCGCGGTGCCGCTGGACCCGCCTGCTTGGTCGGACGCGATGAATTGGCGACCGTCGGTGAGCGACATCCAGTTGCGGCCCATGATATAGGCGCCCATCCGGCCCGGGGGCAATTGCCGGTGTCCATGCTGCCAGGTGACCGTCGTGCCGTTGTAAATGTAGGAAAGGGGCGGACCGGCACTGACGTTGATCATCGTCACATAGGTCGAGGTGCCGTCGATGTTGGAAATCCGGAACGAACCGTAACCGGGGAAAGTCAGGATATCCCCGACGACCATGTTCGATTGATCGGCAAAATTCAAATTAAGGCTTTGCTGACCTATCGAAGGGATCTGCATTGCGGTCGCGCCGCCGTAGCTGATGGCGAGTTTGGTGCTGTACTGAAGCGGTGTTCCGATGTAATCGCTTCTGACCGTTGTCCCGCCGTTGACATCGTAAAAGACTGGTCCACTGACCCCGTCGTTCCAGATGACGAAATTCTCAGCCTGCCAGAGCCAGCAGATGGGCGCCGTGGCGCTTTGCGCGTTGGCGCCCGTCGCGTCCACGACCGCGCCGTTGCCGGCGTTGTCGGGCGTGATGACGTAGAGTTTGCCGCTGATCGACACGCACAGAACCTCCTGCACGTTGGGGTTGTCGGGTCGGGCGTAGCAGGCCCCTTGAAACAGACCGGTCTGGAACGCCGATTGAATCCCAGGATCGGAAAAAGTCAGGTTGATGTTGCGGAACGGCGGTCGGTTGGTGAAGAAATCGCCTCGCACCGTGCCGTTGGTGGCAAACGACATGGTGTTGGGCTGCAGAAGAAACGGGTTGGTCCCGCTGTCCATCCCGTTTTCGAATGAAAGCAGGTAATCTTCAAGGCGTGGAGGCCCGTTGTCCTGTACTTGACCAGCCATTAGCTAAGGTCCAAACCGAAAATGTAAATGTCAGTCGAACCGGGCGCACCCTGGCCCGAAGTGAGCGAGAAATAAAGTTGCGTGAATGACAGGGCGTCGGTGGTCGGACCGCCAGCGGTTGCGTCCAAGGTCGCACTCTTGAATTTGGGCGCGCTGGTCAGGCCGGTGTAGGAAGTAACGGCGGGAATGATGACGGTCCCGGTCTTGCCAGCGCCCGAGTAGATGCCGCCTGCCGCCGTTGTCATGCTCATGCTGGCGTTGGTGAAGATGACATCACTAATAATGTACTTGGCCGCTGCCATCGCCGTGAACGGCTGATCGGCGGTGGTGTTCATGTTGGCATTGAGCAATGAACAGAGCAGGCGCCGTCGGGCGGTCAGCGCCCGGGCCGCTGCCGCTGCCTGCGTCTGGCCGGTGCCGCCGTTGGCGATGGCGACCGGACTGGCAAAACCCTGGCTGGCGGGGCTGACCAAGGCGCCGCCGCTGCCGGTCCCGCTGCCAATGGGCGTGTTGACGGCGACATCGCCCGGGTAACCCAGGAATTTCAGGGTCAGGCTGCTGAAACTGGGGATGCTAGTGATCTGGAAGGTCGCCGGCCCGGGATTGGTGATCGCCGCGCCGATGCCTTGCCCGATAATCACGACCTCCCCCACCACCGCCCAACTGCTGTTGGTCACGGCGACGGTGACGGAACTTCCGACGGACGCCGGGACGTTGAAATCTGCCGTGGTATAGCCGAAGGCGCTGACGCCGTTCAGGCCGGTTGCGCCCGGGGCGCCTTGAATGCCGGGGATGTTGACGACCTGAGTGGTCGAGCAGCACGGGACACAGGGGATTGAAGCACTCATACGATATGCAGTATAGTCAGTTCGTCTTAATACTACGCCTGCCGTGCCAGCAAGTAAAAAGCAGCGGTACGGGTTTGAGTGGGACGATTCCTACGATGACCTGGCCATCGAACTGGAAATGATCACCCGGGGCGGGGGCGACCTGGGCCTCTTTGAACATTTCATGCGGGCCCGGACCCTGGCTTGGCCCGACCGTTACCGCCATCGCTGGACGGAACTGATTTACAACGAAATCATTTCCAACATCGTCACCATTCTGATGGGACCCGGGTCCTCGCAAAAGACCAGCCACGCCTCCGAGTACATCCTGCTGGATTACTGGGCGCATTCGCAAAACACGCTGGCCCTGGTCAGCACCACCACGGTGGACAAGCTGGAACTGGCGGTCTTTGGCGAAATCAAGATGCTGTTCAATTCGGCGCGGCACCGCTGGCCCTGGCTCGCGGGCAACCCGATTGAGAGTAAAAAGGCCATTTCCACCGATGCGTTTGATTACGCCGACGCCCGCGATATCCGCAAGGGGATCATCGGTCGGGCCTGTTACGTCGGAAAGCAATACGTCGGACTGGGCGTGTTCGCCGGGATCAAGCAGCAGCGGATCCGGTTCCTGGCCGATGAACTGCAGTTCATGGCGCCGACCTTTCTGGATTGCCTGCCCAACATGTTCCAGTCGGCTGGCCTGGACCGGAACGGCGAACCCGACGTGAAAGTCATCGGGTCGGGCAATCCCAAGCATGACCAGCACGATCAACTGGCCATCGCCGCAGAACCGGCGACCGGCTGGGACTCAAAATCCGATGTGAAGAAAACTGAGTGCTGGGACACCAAGTTCCACCGCGGGCGGTGCGTGAATTTGATCGGGCTGGACTCGCCCAACTTCGACGTTGCGGAAGGGGTTAAGCCGCCCTATCCGCGCCTGCTCTCCCGGCCCACGGTAAAACTGGTATCGTCCCGCTGGGGCACAAATAGTCTCCAGTTCTATTCGCAGTGCGTGGGTGCCATGAAGATCGGGATGATCGGCAATCGCGTCCTGACCGATCTCATCTGCCAGAACCATCGCGCCTACGACAAAGCCGTTTGGGCCAGCGACCTCCTCACCAAGGTTGGTTTTCTGGATCCCGCCTGGGGCGGTCAGGACCGCTGCGTGTGGGGCTGGCTGGAATTCGGACCGCTCTTGGAAGGCATCGACGCCATCCGGTTCGGCGGGTGGGAGGAAGTGCCGATTGACCCCGACCTCCAGGAACGCGGCCAGAAAGTGGACCCCGACACGCAGATTGCCAGGTTCTGCCGCGACAAGGCGACCGGTCTTTCGATTTCTCCGGACAACATTTTTTATGGGTCTACCGGCAGGGGCACCACAGGGGCAGCCTTCGCACGAGTATTTGGGTCCTCGGTCCCCGTACCGTTGGCCGAAGGTGACCGGCCTACTGGTAGACCCGTTCGCCATGACTTCTATGTTCTGCAGGAGGACGGCAACAAACGCCTGAAACGCTGCGACGAGGAGTATGGCCGGTTCAACGCCGAAATGTGGTTCAGCGTCCGCAACGTGGTTGAGTGCGAACAGATGCGGGAACTGGACAAGGCGGTCGTGCGCGAATTCGAACTGCGCGAGTACGTTTCCAGCAAGAACGGTCGCATCGAACTGGAAAGCAAGGACGACACGCGGGAGCGGATGGGTGAATCGCCCGACTTGGCCGACGCGCTCTCTTTTGGCGTCGAAGGGGCCCGCCAGCGCGGTTTCATCATCAAACGGGCCGGCTGGCAGATGATTGAATCCGAATCCGGAACGGAGGATTCTATCGACAAAGACTCGGCGGAATACGAGCAGGCGATCCAGGACTGCTTAATTCATCATGGGCAATGAAATACCGATTACGTTCCTACGAACTGACGCCTCCGGGCGGGTATCCATACGCGCAGACCGAAGGCATCCCGCGCCAGTTCCCCAGCCAGCCGCTCATCGAGGCGCAGGCGCAAATGGTGGCCTCGTTCCGTCGCGCCAACAAACTGCCGCGGGCGACCGCCTTGGAAGCCCTGCAGGATATCGACTGTTACACCTGTCAGCGCCTGGGCAACATGCCCGGGTTTTGCGTTGCCACCGATCAACCCACACCCGTGGTGGCCTTGAACCAGACCAGCCCCATCGTCGCCCCGGGGTGCGGCGGTTGCGGAGCTCCGCTATGATGGACACGGCACAACTCCTGGCCGACTGGCTGGGCGAAGGCGGCGAGGTCGTGGACTGCAAGCTTTCCACCTATCGCGCCCTGCATTGTGTCGCCGGTCACGCCGGGGATACCTGTCCGTTCAACGTCGAGCCCAACTGGTGGGACAAAGTCAAGAACACAATAGCCGAAACCATCCGGGGCCAGTTGGCCGTTAAAAACGAGAAGGCCGTCGCCACGCGGTTCGACCCGTCCCTGCACATGTGCAAGATTTGCGGGTGCTGCCTGCCGCTCAAGGTTCACGTTCCAATCAAACACATCGCCGCGCACACCCCGCCCCAGGTAGAGGAGAAATTTCCATCGTGGTGCTGGATCCGGCGTGAATTAGACCAACTTAAAAATAAGGACCTTTGACGAGTAAAGGGCCCTTTACTCGATTATGAACTTTTCAACCGTTCAACGTGTCTTGCAGACCATCCGGGCCGGCGACGAAGTCGAATGGACCCGGGGCGAAAACCGCGTCAAAATCAACAACGCGGCCAACGGCGTCCCGCCGCTCACGCAGGACGTGGCCAAGAACCTCAACATCAAGATCAACGTCAATTGGGGCGAAATGATGGTGCTCCTGGCCAACGCCCGACGCCAGTATCTTTCCGCGTTCTGGTCTACGCCCTACTTTTTCAAGATCGACATCCCGCTGGCCCCGCCGGAATTCCAGAGCGAATGGGGCGCGGCCCTGACGGAACTCATCAACGGCAAGATGCGCAACAGCCTCTCGTATTTCGAACTGCACCGCTCGCGCTGGGCGCAGGTTTGCACCCACGGCATCGGGCCCATGCGCTGGCGCAAGTCCGAAGGCTGGCTGCCCAAGTGCGTGGCCATCGAGGACGTGCGGATCCCGACCGACACCACCTTGGATTTTGACGACAACCTGGGCTGGTTCGCGCTCCGACACATCTACACTCCCTACGAGTTAATCAAGCAGGCGTTCGATGACCACCCGTCGGCCAAGCAATGGGACCGCAAGGCCATCGCC
>Ga0310910_10002492_pt1 | contig 10426 bp, 15 predicted proteins | sample GREbulkMGHF172_FD_203448 | JGI IMG/M metagenome (GOLD analysis project Ga0310910, IMG submission 203448) | Lab enrichment of tropical soil microbial communities from Luquillo Experimental Forest, Puerto Rico - GRE.bulkMG.HF172 | ecosystem: Environmental > Terrestrial > Soil > Tropical forest >... | reverse complement strand
GCGAACGAGTCCGGCGAGGTCTGAGAGAGGCACCCTCGGCGTGATAACACAGCACAGATCCTCAATAATCATATCAAAAATCCATATCTCCCAAATCCGCACACTCACCGACGCCGGGTGAAAGCCGTTCCGTCCTAAAAAGGAAGCACGCCTTTTTCGGCAGGCGCAGGGGAAAAAATTCCCCGGGCGGAGGCAAATCTATGGTCCGCCGCCCCTTCAACGACTATATTTGGTATCAATGCCATCGGAGTCAAGTCGACTTCTGACATGGCGTCACCCTTGACTAGCTCTTTCGCGGTGACCGCTCGATGGGTCCCACCACCGCGCGCTAGAGATCGCACAGAGCGAGGCCGCCGAGCGGAAAAATTTGGCCGCCATCATTACTTTACAAAAGTTTTTTATTGACTGATTCGCGGTTTTTGTGAATAATTTTCCTATAAAACACGTCTATCCAGGAGAGAAACGATGGAACCGCGCGGTAGCGGCGAAGTAAGCGGGCGTCCTTCCGGACCTCTGAGTTCAAGACAAACCCGAGACGCTATTTTGTCACTGAACGAGGCGTGGCTCTGCACTCTCGACGAGTACGTGATCGATACGTCTCTGAGCGAGGTTATCCTTCCCGTGATGCGTGCCTGTTTTTCGGCGGAGCGGCATACGCGGTTCTGTTGGCGCAAAGGGGTCATGGCAATCAGGTCGTTTCCGATATCGCTGGCTTCCTCACCGAACAGCCGCGGTTGTGATCCGCAAAAGCCTGACGCGCGCGGCATTGCCTGACGACGCGGACGAAGATGAACCGGCAGACGAATGCACCAGAAGGGATGGTGCGGCCGCCTCAAACTACGGAGCCATGGTGAGGAGTGCAGATGGAGGAACAGACCAGCCTCAATCGAGAGGCCAAGCAGAGGAAACGGCGGGTTGAGCCACTCCCCGCGCCGGCAGTGCACACCCCTTCGACGGTCTTGGCTTTGATTGAACGGGTAACGCTCGACCCGTGCGCCGGTGTCGAAAAGCTCGATCGACTGGCGGCGATATACGAACGCCTCGAAGCGAAAGAGGCCGAGCGCTCGTTCAATGCGGCGAAGAGCCGGATCCTCAAAAAGCTCGCCGGCATCAAGATCGTCAAAAACCGGCCCGTTTTGTCCGACATCAACAACGGAAAGCAAAGAGACACCGTTGAAGCCTTCAAATACGCCCCGCTCGAAGAGATCGACAAACATCTGCGCCCGCTATTGGCGGAAGAGCAGATGGATCTCTCCTATTCCGATGAACCGTGGGACGGCGGCGGCATCCTGATCCGCGGCCGCCTGAAGCACCTACCGGGCGGCCATTACGAATTCGTTTATGCCGGCGCCGCTCGACACGACGGGTGGCAAATCGAATGTGCAGGCGGTCGGCAGCACCAACTCCTTCCTGCGCCGCTATGTCGCCTGCAACATCTTCAACATCGTGGTTGTCGGCGATGATGACGACGGAACCGGAGGAACGATCGACGAGGCCCAGGCCAAGACCATTGTCGAGCTGATCAAGAAGGCCAAGGTCGGACCGAAGTTTCTCAAATACATGAGGGCCCAAAGCGTCGAGGAGGCCGCTTCGCTGGAGGCGGCGGTGGCGACGATCGCCGCCCGCGACTATCGCAAGGCCGTCAGCACGCTCGAGGAACAGATCGCCAAGGCCGAGGCCGGTCATGCCCATCTTTCATGATGTGGCGCAATACTCGGAAGCCTATGACCGCCTCAAGCTGGGCATCCCGACGAGCTCCAATTTCCACAAGATCATCACACCCCAAGGCAAGCCGTCGAAGCAGTGGCGTGAATACGCCTGCGTGCTGATCGCCGAGCGGCTGCTGCAGCGGAAAATCGAGTTTTACAATTCACCGGCGATGGAGCGGGGCCTGATCGTCGAGGCCGATGCGGTCGATTGGTATGAATTCGATCAAGACGTAACCGTGCAAAGGGTCGGCTTCATCACCGATGACGATCGCACGGTCGGGTGCAGCCCTGATCGGCTGGTCGGCGATGACGGCCTGTTGGAAATCAAGGCCCCGCTGCCGCACACCCAGGTCGAATACTGGATCTCCGGTGAAGTCGGCGAACGCTTTCGGCCGCAGTTGCAGGGTCAGCTCTACATCTCGCAGCGCCGCTGGGTCGATATCGTCTGCTGGCACGACGAGCTGCCAAAGCTGGTCATGCGGGTTGAGCCCGATGAGAAGTTCATCAGGGCGCTTGACCGCGAGCTGCAGATCTTCAACTACTTTATCGAGAGCGTCATTGAGAAGATCCGCGCTACCTATGGGATGCCGGTCCCACAGGGGAGCTTGGTGTTGAAGGCGGCGCTGCGAGCCAGTTTGGACACTGTGCCGTGAGCTGACGCCGCCCTAAACGCGAGCCCACTGGAAATCGTCCCGCCAGATGCCTGCACCCCGCATCCCCCGAACGATGGCCCGCCCTACGCCTAAGCCTAAGCCTCATTTGCGTAGGCGGCCGCAGCACCTTGCTTTTGTCCGTCAACTCCCCTGCGTCGCCTGCGGCAAAGCCGCGCCGTCGGAGGCCGCACATGTGCGCTCGGGAACCCATGGTGGTGTAGGGGTGAAGTCTGGCGATCGCTATGCGGTTCCGCTCTGCATCGCCTGCCATGCAAGGCAGCATCGCATCGGTGAGCTTACCTTTTGGTCTGCACTCGGCATCGATCCACTCAATGTGGCGCTGCGCCTATGGACTATATCGGCGGATATCAAGGCTGGGGAGCGCACTGTGTTTCGGGCGCGTCAACAAATCGATCTGGCGAAGCCACTTCCCGAGGGCGCACCTTGGCTCTAAAATCGGCCCTGAGGTGTTGACGTCTATACTTCTGGTAGAGTGTGTAGTGCCGTAGTGTAGGTTATGTGAGCACCGTAAATTTCGCGAATGGCTGAGGATGCGGAGAGCCGGATTTCATCAGTTTGCTGTCACCCCCGTGCGAGCGGGGATCCAGGGCGGCAGATGCGGGCCTCAGTGGCACTCTCAATACTGGACTGCGCGTGAGGCTGCCGATTACAGCAGCGTTCGGGCGCAGGTTGACTGATGCTACTGGTTCTTGGTGCCGGCGGACAGGTTGGGCGCGCGCTCGTCGAGCGCATCGGTGATACAGCGCTAGGGCTGGACGAGAAAGAGTGCGACATTTGTGAGACAACGAGTGTCGCACGGGCGCTGTCGGCGGCGGGACTGTCGGCTGTCGTCAATGCGCCGCCTATACCGCCGTAGATCGCGCAGAGAGCGAGCGCGAGCGTGCCTTCGCCGTTAATGCCGATGGCGTGGGCATCGTGGCCCGCGCGGCGGCGCGTGGATTGCCGGTAATCCATCTGTCGACGGATTACGTCTATGTCGGAACAAAAACGGCACCTTATCGCGAGGATGACCCGTTCGGCCCGATTAATGTTTACTTCGCTTCGAAGGCGGCGGGCGACAACGCCGTCAAGGCCGAAAATCCGGCGCACCGGGTGCTCCGTGTTTCATGGGTGTTCGGCGTCTACGGGACCAATTTTGTGAAGACGATGTTGCGGCTCGGCTGCGAGCAGCGTGAGTTGCGCATCGTTGCCGATCAAATCGGCGGCCCCACCGAAGCACGCGATATCGCTGACGCTATCCTGACAATGGCGGCTGCCTGTTGTCGGCCGGCCTTTTCGGCTTGGGGACCTACCATTTTTCCGGTGCGCCGAGCACCAGCTGGCACGAATTCGCGGACGCGATTTTTACACGTGCGCGTCCGCCAGCGCCGCGGCTTTATTATGCCTATCGAGAGCCGGGACTATCGGACTATCCCACGCAGGCGCAATTCCTCTCTCGACTGCAGCCGGATTCGTCGGATTTTTAATCTTGAGCAGCCGGACTGGCGGATATCCCTGTCTCCGCGTCCTTAGGAAACGCAGTGAAGGGGATCATACTCGCTGGTGGGACCGGAAGCCGCCTCTGGCCCATCACGCGAGTGGTCAACAAGCAACTTTTACCAGTTCATGATGTGAACACGGTCGCCAAAGGTATCGGCGACCGCCGACCACTCATCCACCTAAGGTTGCTTAATAATTGGCGACAGCGCGCGGCAGAAGAAGGATCTCCGAACCACGGGCTATACGTGGGCGGAGTTAGCCAACCGGGTAATCTAGCCGCTGCGCTTTGCTGACAGCGCCGCCGGCCATATGGGCACGATCCGGTCAGCCATGTTGAGCGTGGAGCGCCGGTGCGCCACGATGAGGCGAGTAATCGGGAGGCGGCGGATGGCTTCGTTGATTGCTCGTTCGTTCTCCTCGTCGAGATGGCTGGTCGCCTCGTCAAGCAATAGAATGCGCGGCGCGCGATATAGCGCCCGAGCCAACACGACGCGCTGCATCTGGCCGCCAGAGAGAGAGCTCCCCATGTCACCCACCAGCGTCTCGTAGCCCATCGGCATATGCACGATCTCCTGGTGTATGGCGGCGAACCTGGCTACCTGCTGGACCCGCTCTAAATCGGGTGAAGGGCTGAAGCTAGCGATGTTTTGGGCAATAGAGCCGGCGAACAGGCGGTCGTCCTGGAGAACGCAGCCAATCTGGGCGCGATACCCCTCGAGCCCGATGGCCTGAAGCGGAACATCATCGATCAGCACCGTGCCGGCGGTGGGGCGCAGGAGACCCGCGAGAATTTTCAGGAGTGTTGTCTTGCCCGCACCCGAGGGCCCGGCGATTGCGACGCATTCGCCGGGAGCAACATCGAGGTCGAAGTCGGTGATCACCCTAGGTTCGTTATCGCTATAGCGGAAACTGATGCTCCGCGCACTAATGCCGGCCTTGGGGCTGATGACCGTCGCGGCTAACCCGCGGGCACCGCTGGTGCTGCCCTGCTCAGGTTCGGCGAGGGCAATATCGGCGATCCGCTCGCCGTGCACAGTTAAAGTACCGAGCCGCACGATCGTATCGAGACATTTGCCGACGCGTTGGGAGAACTGGTCCTTGTACGCGAGGAACGCCACCAGCATGCCGACCGAGAGAGCACCTCCCATCACCGCGCGCGCACCGAAGAATATGACGACGATCCGATCTAGCCCGAACAGAAAGGTGCTGAAAATCGTGAAAATCAAATCGATCTTGCTGACGCGCAACTCGGCGCCGACCCGGTCTACCAGATAGTTATTCCATGTCCCCTGGCGGCGGTCACCGATTGCCAGCGCTTTGATGCTCGCCATTCCGCGGAGGGACTCGAAGAAGTGAGAGCTTTCGCTCGCAGCATAGACTATCGCCTCCTCATTGGCTCGCCGGTAGAGCCGGTAGGCGAAGCAGCGCGTCAAGGCGTAGACGCCGGTCGTGGCGATGGCCAGCCCAGCTAACCAAGAATCGTAGAGACACATGATGGCCACCAGCACCAATGCCATCCCCCCATCGACCACCGGTGAGATCGAGGCGGTGCTCAGCGTCTGCTGGATTTTGTCAATCGAGGCAAAGCGCGATGCCAGATCGCCCGCATGCCGACGCTCAAAGAAGCTGAGAGGCAACAAAAGCAGGTGCCGGAAGAGGCTCAATTTCCATTGCAAGGTCAGGCTGGAGCCGGCGACCATGATGGCCCAAGAACGCACGAAGTCGATGAGCGCGCGAAAGGCGAGCACCAGCCCGAGGCCAAGTGCAATCAACGTCAGCAGGTCGCGGTCGTTGGAAACGACGACGTCATCGAGCACGAGCTGGAATCCTATCGGGACGGCAAGGCCGATAACCTCCAAGACCAGCGACATCGCCAACACCTGGATCGCGGCCGTGGCAAACCCATCGGTACGGCGCAACAAGTTCCAGACCTGGACCCGCGCTCGCTCGTTCTTTCGCTCGAAACCTTCGGCCGGCCAGCTTTCGAGAACGATTCCGGTAAACCTCCTGTTAACCTCCTGGGTCGGTACGTCTCGACGACCCACGGCTGGATCATGGATGACGACGCCGCGTCGACGCACCCTGACGAGCACGACGAAGTGGTTGTGATCCCAATGCAGGATACAGGGCAGCCGCAGCCGTCGTAGGTGCGGTAGCTCGGCACGCAGTGCACGTGTAGCAAGCCGCATGCTCGACGCGATCCGGACGAGGTCATGGAGGGTCGTCCCCCTGAGCGATACGTTATAGCTTAGTCGCAGCGCCGGCAGATCGACGCGGTGGCCGTAGCGCCCCGCGATCATCGCAAGGCACGCGAGGCCGCATTCGGCCGTCTCCGTCTGCAGAATCGATGGCGTTCGGCGCCCAACTATCGCGGAGGCCCGCAGCATGCGGTCGGAAAGGTTCATACTACTTCCCGGCTAGAGCGTGTGCGTGGCGCGGCGGAGGTCGTATAGCGGTTCAAATATCCACTGATAGAGCGGCCGCCGATCGAGCAGCGCATAGGCCTGCACCTCCATACCAGCCGGCAGCTTGCGCTCCTCTCCATAGACGCTGACAAGCTGACTGTCCGGCTCGACGATGACCCGATAGAATGGGCCAGGCTGTCTGGCGGGCGACACCCCTTCCGGCGGACCTTGCTTGGTGGGCTGCGCCCCACTCAGCAGGTTCTGCACTTCCTCGGGGGTCAGGGCGGCATCCGCGATCGCGACCACGGTACCCCAGTGCTCGCCGAATTTCTGATAGGGGAACGCGCTGTATCGCAGCAGTACGCGGTCTTCCTGGTGGATGAAGCCGATCGCGCTGCTTGGGGCAAGGAGCTCGGCGTGCATGATGGCAGGTTGGGGCACGATCTTGAGCATCGGCAAACCCGTGCTAACCACTTGGCCCGCGTGCGCGACGATCGCCGTGACCACACCGGCTTCCGGCGCGCGTATTTCGATCGAACGACGTGCCTTGCTGTTGGCAAGCCTCTCATCGATATCAAGAATCTTGGTCTTCAGCGCATCGATCTCGTCAGCCGTCGAGATCGCGACGGTTGAGAGCCGGTATTGCGCATCGTTTAGCTCTCCGATCAACCGGAGCCTGCCGCTCTCGAGCTCCTGCAGCTTGGACTGCGACTGCATCCAGGCTTGTTGGCGTGCATCCATTTCATTCAGCGATGCCTGGCGGCGTTCCACGAGGCTGAGGAACAAATTATATTCCTTGTCGATTGTCTTGAAGAAGCCTTGATGCATTCGAATTTGTCCGCCGATCTGGTCGATCTGGACTTTCAGGTTCTCGATTTTCTGCTGCAGCTGTTTTTTGGTCTCTTCGCTCATTCGCGTTTTGCGATCGATCTCTTGTGTGAGCATTTCCCGCGTCGCGGTCTCTACGTTGATGATCTGCTGCTGCGTGTTACCCTCCTTGGTGGAGGTATCTAAATCCAGCGTGTATAGCCTGGCTCCTTTTTCAACAACTTCGCCTTCGCGCACCCTGAGATCCTCGATCCAACCGGCAGCTGGTGAGGAAATCGCGATCAGACCGGCGCTTGGTACGACCACCCCCTGCATATCCACCCGGCGGGCGTAGCTACCCAATGCGATCAGTGCGGCGATTGCTGCTGCAAGCGCCACTGACGCGAAACTGAGGAATGAGGCGGGAAGGCCCAGCGCTAACGCCGAGCGGCCCTGCCACGCTAGCTCGCGCGCCCGCAATGACTCCGGCCGAAACAGACCTTGCCGGGGATCAATGTGTGTCATCGCGCCCTGCTAAGCTTTGGAGGTTGCCTGCGCGACGGTTCGCGACCGGAGTCCCGATGAAGATGATACTTGCAGCCGAAGAAACCCAGGTGCTTGAACAAGAAACGGAACTATAAAAGATGAGGCGATGCATGATCAAGATCGTGCTCGACCTTGTACAGGCGATCGAAAACCGCACGGAAGGTAGCATCGCCAGAGGCCTCTGCGTTCAGGCCGCGGGCGAGGTCAAGGTTGCGCATTGAGGGAAAGGCTCTCGCCACGCCCATTGACGAACCGGAATTCGGCCACCTCATCACGAAAAGATTGGTCCTCCTGCAATACACCATCGGCCTCTTGGCAATCCGAGCGCCAGCTTGACAGACGCATCTTACGTCGATCACCGGCGAAAGAACGCATTGGTTAAAAAAACTCTTGTCATCGTCGGAAAATTTTGTTAATAGAGAAGTTGGCCGCGTGTCGATCGAGCCCGATCGATGTGTTCTCCGGCCCAGCGACCGCACCCCTATATAAACGCAACTCCAAGGAGAAGACGCCATGGACAGCATGCGTGAACTTACCGATATCGAGCTCGAGAGTGTCAGCGGCGGGCTGGGAGTCGCCGCGGGGGCGGCCGGGACCAACGGATCAGGAGCCGGGGCTATAATCAGCTCCGTCGGCTTCCAGTTGGTTAATCCTTTCGTCGGCTCGGTGACTGTCGTCGTTTCCACAGCTTTGGCGGGCGCATTTGGGGAGTGACGTCTTGCGCACGGCGACGGACAGGCCGCTGTGGTTCGCATCACGGGGCAAATCGTCAAAACATGCTGATCGAGGCCGCCTCCGCACGCGCGATAGCTAATGAACCTCAGCTTCCGACGGTGCGTGTTGCCGATGGCGGCGCGAACCGGGGGACGGGAGCTCAAAGGTTAGCATCACGCTGTGTCTGCGGGCGGTTGTTCGCCGATCCGATCACGGCCTCCAGCTCTTGCCTCCAGCTCTTCGCGGCCGCCCGACCAAGCCGGACCTCTGTACCCCTCCTTATCCCCGTACCTCCACATCCGCGGACGTCTCCCAATTCTACATGTGATCTGTACTTGCCCCCGGCGGGCAGGCGAAGCGAGCGGCAGATGGAGCTGACCCCGTGTTGGGGTCAGCCTTTCGGCTATTTACACACTTACTGAAGATTAAACAGAGGCCCGTTATTCGGGAGGAAGTTCGATGTATTCAACACCTGAATTCCGGCAACGTGTTCGCCGTTGAATGGTGTTACGTTACTGGGGCAGCCGGCCGCCGCCGCGTCATCATGCGAGTTGAACCAGAGGCCCAAGTGATAAATCTGAACCGGGGGGGTCGGCGGGTTGGTCGTGGCATTATCGCTAAACACTTTCGGTGCCAGCGCGGCGCCGGGTGCCACGATGAAAGTTTCGATATTGAAGCGTCCCCTGAAATGTTGGACGCCGTTACCAGCATCATTGGTGTCGATGTCCCCCTGGTACCAGGATAATCCAAACGGAGCATTGGGAAACTGGATCACGAAAAAATCGAAACCGGTGTTCGGGGGCAGGCCCGACACAACGACAGTCATGTCTTCGGCCTCGCCGTCCGATGTGATCGTGACCTCGCCATGAGCGTTTGGTAAACACGCCTGGGCACCCTGGGAAACGACCATATCGAACGAAATCCTGTTCGCGGCCGCGGGCGTCGCGGGGGTCGCGGCCGCGGGCGTCGCGGGGGTCGCGGCCGCGGGCGTCGCGGGGGTCGCGGCCGCGGGCGTCGCGGGCGTCGCGGCCGTCCCTGTCCCTTGCCCGTTGGTGACCAGCACGACCGCAGCGGCAAACAACCAGGGCGAAAACCACCTCATTTTGGCCTCCAAGTCATGTTGGTCTACGCGCATACCTCACATCAACCTCCTGGCTAAAGTCAACTCATCTCTCCCTCTGATCTCTCCAGCGGGATACCGCACCCGTCTGTCCTCTATAAGAAATAAGGGTTAATCCCGCTCTCCCCCTCGGCTTGCGGCGGTCTTGCCCCGGCGAGGCGGAAGGGCATGACGATGGGAGAGGGACGGCTTGAAGAGGGTCGGCCAATCGAGCCGGCCCTGCCGCTCGCGGCGGCGCGCGCCATTAAGATCGACGGCGATGCTGTCACCCACCTGGGGCGGCGTTATCGCATCTGGTTGAGCCCCCCGATCGAAGGCAAGATCAACACCGGGTGCTTTGCCGCCGACGCTCCCGGGCGCTGGTATTTCAGGTTGCAATCCGAAGTCGAGGAACACACTAACTGCGGTTCCGGAGGTCGGCATCGATCTCGGCTTGAAGTCGCTTGCGGCGCTTTCGACCGGCGAGAAGATCCCGAACCCGCGGCATTACCGCAAGTACGAGCGCGCGCTGGGTAAAGCACAGCGGGCACGCAACAAGAAGCGCGTGAGAGCGATCCACGCCAAGATTGCCATGCCCGACGACGTCATCTGCACGAGCAATCGACGCGGCTCGTGCGAGAGAATAGGCTGATCGCCGTCGGCAAGACTGGTCCGCTCAACGTAACGCGTGACTTGCCGGCCGGGAAGGGCGGCCGCCACATCCGCAAATCTATTCTCGATGCGTCGTGGTCGTCCTTCCGGCTGATTATAGCAGCAGGCACGGGCACGCTACGTCGAGGTCGACGAAAAAGACAGTTCCGGCAACCTGTTCTGTGCGCGGTGCACGCAGCGGCCCTAAAGGTATCGCAGGTCTGCGAGTGAGAGTCTGGGATTATAGTGGTTGTGCCGCTCGACATGATCGGGATATCCAGGCCGCTCTCAATCACCTCGCTCGGGGTAGAACGTTACCCTCCTGCTGAGGAAATCTCTGGC
>Ga0310910_10002487_pt1 | contig 10428 bp, 10 predicted proteins | sample GREbulkMGHF172_FD_203448 | JGI IMG/M metagenome (GOLD analysis project Ga0310910, IMG submission 203448) | Lab enrichment of tropical soil microbial communities from Luquillo Experimental Forest, Puerto Rico - GRE.bulkMG.HF172 | ecosystem: Environmental > Terrestrial > Soil > Tropical forest >... | reverse complement strand
TTCGAGGCCCTCGGCCAAAATTTCCTCCAGCACCGCGCGCAAGCCGGAGCGGGCCTGCGACGAGAGTTCGATCAGCACGTACCACGGGTGTGGTTGCGGCAGCGGATCGCGGCAGCCCGCGCCATGGCGAAGCACTAGCTCGATGCCAAGCCGCAGCATCAATTCGAAGCTGGTCACGTTGCCCGTGGCGCGCTCGCTCGCAAGGCCGAGAAGCTCGAGCGCGGCCTGCGGCGAGGGCACGCCAACGAAGGCCGTCTCCACGGAGCGCGGCCGCGGTATGAGCCGCAGCACCGCGGCGGTGATGACGCCGAGCGTGCCCTCGGCGCCGATGAACAGGTCCTTGAGGTCGTAGCCGGTATTGTCCTTCTTGAGCTTGTTGAGGGCGTTCAACACGCGCCCGTCGGGCAGCACCACCTCGATGCCCAGCGCGTGCGAACGCGCGATCCCGTGGGCCAGCGCGGCGGTGCCGCCGGCATTGGTCGACAGGTTGCCGCCGATGGTGCAGCTCCCCTCCGACGGCAGCAATTGCGGGTAGAGCCGGTCGATCGCGGCGGCCGCCTCACGCGCCCGCAGGAGCGTCACGCCGGCCTCGCAGGTCATGGTGTTGGAGACCGGATCGACCTCGCGCACGCGGTCGAGGCGGTTGAGCGCAAGGACGATCTCGCCGTGCTGCGGGATCTGCCCGCCGACCAGGCCGGTATTGCCGCCCTGGGGGACGATCGCGGTCCCCGTCTGATTGGCGAGCTTGAGGATTTCGGCGACCTCGCCGACCGAGCCCGGCCGCAGCACAACGGGGCTCGCCCCGCGAAACATGTCGCGCGGCTCGGTGAGGTAGGGCGCCTGCGCCTCTCGATCGGTGATGGCGTTTTTGCTTCCCACGATCGCAACGAAGCGGGCCAACAGGTCGGTTGCGAGAAACTTGGCGGGTGTCTCTGCAATATTCATCGCTCGAACTCGATCCACGTAGTTATGGCTCGTAACTATAGCGCGGCGGGCGGGCGAATTCCTACCTCATGGGCGCGGCGCCGCGGCGCGCTCGAGCCGGTCATTGATGGCCTCGCCAAGGCCTGCGCGCGGCACCGGCATCACCGCGATGGTCGCGGCACCCGACGCATCGAGCGCGCGCAGGTGGGAAAACAGATTGGCCGCGGCCTCGATGAGATCGCCGCGCGACGACAGGTTGAGTACGAGGGCCGCGCGCTCGGTGCCCGCCGCCGGGGTCGGGCCGAAGGCGAGCAGCGCCTCGTGCGCCTCCACGCGCCGGGCATCAAGCCGCAGCCGCGCGCGCGGGGCGTAGTGGGAGGCGAGCGCGCCGGGGGCGATCGGTACCTCATCGACATCCGCCGCTGACGCGGTAGCAGACGGCGCCTCGGCCAGCGCAACCTCCCGCTCGATGTCCGCGCGCGGCAAGGCGCCGGGCCGCAGCAGCACCGGGCGATCGAGGCAGGCGATGATGGTCGATTCCAGCCCCATGGGCGTCGGCCCGCCGTCGACGATCAGTTCGATGCGCCCGCGCAGGTCGGCCAGCACGTGCTGCGCGGTCGTGGGCGAGACGTGCCCGGAGCGGTTGGCCGAAGGCGCCACCACCGCTCGGCCGAAGGCCGTCAGAATGGCGCGGGCGAGGGGGTGGCTAGGCACGCGTACCGCGATGGTGTCGAGGCCGGCGGTGGCGAGTTCGGAGACCGGGCAATCCGCGAGCTTGGGCAGCACCAGCGTCAGCGGCCCCGGCCAGAATGCGCTCGCGAGCCGCTGGGCGGCAAGGGGAAAGCGCGCGAGCGCGCGCGCGGCGGCGGTGGCGGCGACGTGGGCGATGAGGGGATTGAACGACGGGCGGCCCTTGGCCTCGTAAACGCGTGCGACCGCCGCGCCGTTGGTGGCGTCGGCACCCAGCCCATAGACGGTCTCGGTCGGGAAGGCGACGAGGCTACCCGCGGCGAGCGCACGCGCCGCACGTGCGACGGCGGGCGCGTCGGGCGTGATCGCGCCTTCACTCGCCTCTATCACCTGGGTCGCCGCCTGCGCGTTCATCGGGGTCTATAGCTTGCGGCCGTTCGCGGACACGGGTTATAAGACCGGCCTTCAGGCGGAGTGTAGCGCAGTCTGGTAGCGCACCTCGTTCGGGACGAGGGGGTCGCAGGTTCAAATCCTGCCACTCCGACCAACAGAATCAATCACATCCCTCTCCTACGGGCCGCTCTGGTTCGTCGCGCGGACAGAAATGCGGGACGAAACGAGCAGAGCTGCAATCATCTTGAGTTTTGCCCTGCAGCCCGCAGTTACTTCAAGCCCCCCTAGACGTCGAAACGCCGCCGTTGTCAGCGGCGGCGCACGACGTGCTGGGCTAGCACAATAAGCTAATCGACGAGCCGAAATGTAGCCCAGCGCGCAACTCCAGCGCAAGCGGTTACATTTCGATGCCCACCATCCCCTCCCCCTCCATCCGCAGAATTGGCTGCCCCAGTTCGGACCGCACCTCATCGAGGTGGCGCACTTCATTCGCGAGGCCCCGATGTCGTCGGGTTCTTCGAAGCGATCGATCGTTGCTGGCCTGCTCTCACGTTTCGATTCCTGGCTCGCGGAGGCGCTCGCGCTCAAGGTGGAGGGCAACGCATGAAAACGGCACCGCGCCTCGTCATCGAGCACGTCTTCGCCGTCCGCGCCAAATGCGGCGGCGCCCCTTTCAAGGAACCACACAGGAGGACGAAATGAAGATCATCAGCGCTGATGAAAGATTGGCCGAGCAACGCGGCGCGAAGATCTTGATCGTCGGTCCAACTGGCGTCGGCAAGACCACGCTGCTGCGCACGCTTAATACCTCGAGCACTTTGTTTGTTGACATCGAAGCCGGTGATCTCGCCGTGCAAGACCTAAAGGTTCGTACCGTACGTATCAACGACTGGTCGGCCGCACGCGATCTTGCGTGTTGCGTCGGTGGGCCTAGCACGTCGTTTCCCGCGAGCGAATGGTATTCCAAGGCGCATTTTGATGGTTGTGGTCGCGAGGTCGATCTGAATGGCGTCGACACAATCTTTATCGACTCCATCACCGCAGCCTCTCGCCTGTCTTTCCACGCCGCCGAGCAGAGTCCAGACGCTATCACGACGCGCGGTGCGAAGGATTTGCGTGCTGTCTACGGAATTCACGCGCGCCAGATGCTTGGCTGGTTATACCAGCTGCAACGAGCACGCGCGCGAAACATCGTCTTCGTCGGCATTCTGGAGAAGACGACTGACGACTTTGGCCGTTCCGAGTTTGGCCTACAAATGGAAGGCACAAAAGCTGGCCGCGAGCTTCCGGGCATCGTCGACGAAATCATTACCATGCATTGGATCGACTTCGGCGACGGAAAGCCTGTGCGTGCCTTTGTTTGCACACAGCCCAACACGTGGAGCTATCCGGCAAAGGATCGCAGCGGTCGACTCGAACAGATCGAGGAACCGCATCTCGGCAAGCTTCTCGAAAAGTTAATTGGCCCCGGCGCGCGCAAGCCATTTGCCGTGGCCCCGCTCTCTACACCCGAGCAAACGACGCTCAAACAACAGGAGGCCAGTCATGGCTTTTGACTATAGCGATGCCCCCGAGCAACGGGGCGACGAACTGATTCCGGCGGACACGGTCGCGCCGCTGCAAATGAAAATCCGCCCCGGCGGCGCGGGCGAGGGCGGGTTGCTTACCCGCTCGAAAGACGGTCTCTGCGAAATGCTTGACTGCGAATTCGTCGTCGTCGACGGCCCGTACATAAAAAGGAAGTTGTGGGAGCGTTGGGTGCTCGATGGCACCACCGATGGCCACAAGACGGCCGCCGGTATTTCCCGCGCACGCCTGCGTGCTGTGCTTGAAAGCGCTCGCGGAATTAAGCCGGACGACATGAGTGATGCGGCGCGCAAGGCGCGCACAGCTGAGCTTTCTGACTTCGATGGGATGCGCTTCATCGCCCGGATCGGAGTTGAGAAAGGCAAGCCGCGGAATAATGGCGGCGAGAACTATCCCGATCGCAACGTCATCACGATGATCGTCACGCCGGATCGGAAGAACTGGCATGCCGTCGAGCAAGCGCCGCCGTCTCCGAAAAGCTCGAGCAGTGCCATCATCACGGCACCGGCAATTCCCAAGCCGGCATGGGCTGCGACATGAAACAGCAACTCGGCCTTCCGACGCTATCGGCTATCGAAGACCATTGGCAGCGGCGGGCAACTACCGCTGCCATCGCGGCCGCACGCAAGATTGCCCACGCCGATGGTGTGATCCCGACGGGCACGCCGATCGGGCGGCTTGGTGATGTCGAATGGGGCTGGCTCGTCGCCGCCATCCTGTTCGGCTGGATTAGCACGCGTGCCGAGCAGGCAACGGCCGAAGAGGTCGACACCGAGCGCGTCGTCCGCATGACTGGGCTCGAGCCCGAGCCGTGGGACGCGGGAGCAGTGGCGGTGATCCTGCCGGAGTTGGCGGAGGCCTGCCCCAACATCGATTGGTCGCAGCCGCTCGCGTCGTGGCCGCGCGAGACGATGACCGCATTCCTGATCACGGCGATGCGGTTAATCCGTAAGGCGATGATCGCGCGTGACCTGAGCGATCGCGACATCATCCAAAAATCCAACGCAAGCACAATCGCGCGCCAGGCCAATGCTGCGGCCGGCGGACCGCTGATGACGCCGGACGAGTTCAACGACGAGATCGGTATTTGAACGCGAGCCCTGTTCAATGCTCAACCTCAACCGCGCCACCCTCTCGCTCGAACCGATCAACGTCGCGGTCAACGATGCGATCGAGCGCGCAACAGCAGCAACCGCCAAATTGCCGCGGCCGTATCTCGGTGCCAGCATGGTCGGCTCGGAATGCCTCCGCAAAATCCAATATGACTGGTGGTGCAGCCCCGCGCATTCTGCCAGGACGCGCGAAATCTTCGCCCGCGGGCACTACTTCGAGGAGCGTTCCCGACAACTCCTGTGCGACGCCGGTTTCAAATTCGCCCCGTTTGAGGTGCTAAGCTTCACCGCCGCCGATGGCCTGCTCCGCGGTCATGCCGACGGCATCGTCATCGCCGGCCCCGACCTGCCCGGCGTCTATCTGGTTCCTTTCCTGTGGGAGCACAAAGCCCTCAACGCCAAGAATTGGCGGGCGGTCGAGCGCGACGGGCTCGAACAGACGTTTCCCCAATACGCTGCCCAGGTCGCGCTCTACCAGGCGTATCTGAACGTCACCAATCCCGCGCTGTTCAGCTGCACCAACGCTGACACTTGCGAGCAGCTGCACTTCTTCGTGCCTTTCAAGCCCGAGCGCGCGCAGCTCTGGAGCGACCGCGTCGTCACCATCATCGAGGCGACGCGCGCGGGCGAACTGCTCCCGCGCGTCGCCGACGATCCGCAGGATTGGCCGTGCCGGATGTGCGGTCACCGCGAGCGCTGCTATGGGAAAGCATGAGACGTTATATCCGCGCGTCGATCGCGATCACTACCCGACGCCGCCCTGGGTGGTGGCGGCGCTGGCGGAGCACGTAAACCTCACCGGGCACGACGTCTGGGAGCCAGCAACCGGCAGCGGCCGAATGGCGGAGGCGCTCAAGGCCGCCGGCGCCGCCCGCGTCTACTGCACCGACATCGTCGAGTACGGTTATCCGCTGGACGCGCTGTTTGATTTCGTCTCGCCGCAGCGCCTGAACCTGGCGCAGCCCTTCGACACGATCACGAACCCCGCATTCGGCCCGCGCGGCAAGACCGCCGAGGCCTTCATCGCAGCTGGACTGCGGCGAAGATCGCGCGGTGGAGTCCTTGCCCTCTTGCTGCCAGCGGACTTCGACAGCGCCACGACGCGCTCACGCTTCTTTCGCGACTGCTCGCTGTTCGCCGCCAAGATCGTGCTCACGCGACGGATTGTGTGGTTCTCACATTCCAATCCGAAGAAGGAGCGGCCGAAAGAGAACAGCGCGTGGTTTGTGTGGTCCGAACCCGACCTGCTCCGCGTTCGCCGGCCGATCATCCTCTACGCGCCGAACGGGGGCGGCGATGGCTAACGAGCTCGCGCCCATCGCCGGCAAGTTGGCGTCGCTGGTCCGCATGCTCTCGAGCGATCGGGACGGGGAAATCGTCGCGGCGGCGCGCGCGCTCGTGCGCATGCTAATGGGCGCCGGCAGCGACATTCACGCCTTGGCCGACCAGATCGAGAAACCCAATGGCGGCCTGACCGACGCCGAGATGCGCAATCTCTACGACGCCGGCTACGCCGCCGGAGTGCGCGCGGTCGAGGGCCGGCAGCACGGAACCGGCGATTTCCACAGCGTCGACGGCCTCCCGGCGTGGGGCGAGATCGCGCTGTTCTGCCAGCAGAACGGCGACCGGCTGGGGGAGAACGAGCGCACATTCGTCAACGAAATGGCGTCGCGGACGGTCTGGCGCGAGCCGACCGAAAAACAAGCGAAATGGCTGCGCAGCATTTTCTACCGATTGGGCGGGAGACGTGATGGACTTTAATCCTCTGGCGATCGATGAGGCAACGGTGCGACGCTTCGTCGAACTTATCCACACCCGCGCTGCGCACGCCATCAACGGCGCCAACGCCGGCGTCCTGCAGCTGGTGCGCATTCACCCCGCCGACGAATCGATCTCGGTGAGCCGCTATTCCATCGGCGACGTCGAGCACATGACGCGGGACGCGATCGCCTCCAGCGCGGCCGGGCACAACGTCTACGTCGAGGGCCGCACCGTGCGGGCAGACCTGCGCGGCAACAAGCGCGGCGACCTGAAAGACACGGCCTGGGTGTTCGCGCTCGTCGTCGACAGCGACAGCGACAAGGGCAAGGCCTGGACGCCGACGGTGCAGGCCTCGATCGTGGTCGAGACCTCGCCCGGGAACGCGCACTTCTGGTTCTGCTTCGACCAGGCCGTCGACGCCGGCCAGGGCAAGGTGATCGGCGAGCGCATGCGCAGGGGCACCGGTGCCGACCAGGACACCGGCGTGATCACGCAGTGTTATCGCGTCGCCGGGACGCCCAACTACCCTTCGATCAGCAAGCAGAAGCGCGGCCGGGTGCTGGTCGAGCCGACCAAGATCGTCGACCAGTCCGAGAATTTCCTCGAGCAAGCGCTGGCGGCCTTCGCGGACATCGGCAGCAACGATGCCGACGTTGACACCGACGGCGACGCCGACGCCAAAGCGGACGAGGTCGACCTGCCCGCCGACTTGCTGCAATTGATCCGCGACGGCGTCAGCGCCGGGGCAGACCGCTCCGCCGCCTTCCACAGCGTCGTAGCACAGCTGAAGAAGCGGCGTTGGAGCGCCGCGGCGATCGCGGACCTGCTGGAGAGATACCCTAACGGGATTGCGGCCAAGTACGCCGGCCGGCTGCGCGAGGAGGTTGAGCGCTCCTACGACAAGCACACCACCAGCGCACCCGGCGCCGGCAGGACCAAGCAGAGCAAGACCGCGCCCGGCGTCCCCGGCGCGACACCCGGCACGCTGCGAACCATCCGCGTCGTCGCCGGCGAGCTCCCGCGCATCGTTTCGGAGGCTGAGCAGGCACTGCTGGCAGCCGGAGCTCCGATTTTCATCCGCGCCGGCATGCTTGTTCGTCCGGTGATCGAGAAAATGATGGCGGCAGACGGACGCAAGACGATGGTCGCCAAATTGCGCCCCTTCGTCGTTGCCTCGATGCTGGACTGGATCGCAAGCGCGGGTCTGTTCGAGCGCTTCGACGCTCGGCGCAAGTGCTGGACGACAGTCGATCCGCCGCGCTCCGTAGCCGAGGCCCTACTGGCGCGCGAGGGGCTTTGGACGATCCCCTACGTCAGCGGGGTTATTACCACACCCACCTTGCGCAGCGACGGATCGTTGCTCGCTGAGAAGGGATATGACGTAACGACGGGTCTCTACCTCTCACCTGGATTCGAGTTACCGCCGATGCCCGAGCAGACGCGGGAGGCGGCAGAAGCGGGGCTTGAGCGGCTGTCCGACCTATTCAAGGAATCCTCGTTCCTCACGCCACTCGATCGCGCGGTTGCGCTCTCGGGCGTGCTTACTACACTGGTCCGCGGATCGCTGCCGACAGCACCGATGTATCTCATCCGCGCGCATGCGCCAGGGACCGGCAAGAGCTACATTGTAGACGTCACCGCCGCCATCGCCACCGGCAGGATCTGTCCGGTCATCACCGCTGCAAGCAACGAGGAGGAGATCGAGAAGCGCCTCGGCAGCGTAGTCCTGAGCGGCGCCGCCCTGATCTCGATCGACAATTGCACACGCGACCTCGGCGGCGAGATGCTGTGCCAGCTGGCCGAGCGCGCGCTAGTCAGGATCCGTATCCTTGGCCGCTCGGAGATGCCGGAGTGTGAGTGCCGCACCACCGTCTTCGCCACCGGCAACAACGTCATCTTCAAAGGCGACATGGTGCGGCGCGGCCTGGTGTGTAACCTCGACGCCCTCATCGAGCGGCCTGAACTGCGTCAGTTCCAACACAATCCCTTGCGCAAGGCACTGGAGGACCGCGGGCCCTACGTTGCCGCGGCGCTGACCATTATCCGCGCCTACCTGGCGGCGGGAGCGCCACAGGTCTGCGACGCTATCGGCAGCTACGCCGAATGGTCACGCATGGTGCGCAGCCCGCTGATCTGGCTGGGACAACCCGACCCGGTAGAAAGCATGACTTCGGCACGGGCAGAGGACCCGGAACTCAACGACATCCGAGAGCTGTTCACGCTGTGGAACGACGAACTCAACCTCGACGAGCGCTACACAACCGCGCGCATCATCGAGGTGGCCTGTGAACCTATGGGTGGCAGCGATTACAACCGCAAGCCATTCAGGGAGCTGCTGCTGCGGGTGGCGAGTGAGAAGAACGGCAAGGAGATATCGCCCAAACGCTTGGGTTGGTGGTTGCGGAGAATCAGTGGCCGGGTCGAGGCAGGCTACCGGCTTAGCAGGGGGCGGCAAAATCAAGCGGCGGCCTGCTTTTGGCTGAGCAAGGTCACCTCCAATGCATAACGCTGCATGGACGTCGTGATCGCCGAGCTGCGCGCCGTCGGAATCTGCGACTGCGAGATCGCGCTGACGTAACAAACACCCGCAAGTGCAATGGAGCATCGACGGCGCGAGGCGGTTCTATGTGGCGGCGACACCATCGGATCGGCGAGCAGCACAGAATGCCCGTACCGGGATTCGGAGGTTGCTGCGCGAAGATGGGCTGCTCGTACAGGAGGCAACACCCGAGCCCTCAGCACCACGGCCCCCATCATTGGAGCAGCGGGTCGCAGCCCTCGAACGGCAGATCAGGGCGCTGGTGGCGGGGAAGGCAGCGTAGGGCGGGGGTCGTTTCGTAGGCTTGGTTCTTTAATTTTCTTGGTCAGTTTAACCCCAACGCGGAGAACTGTCAGAGTGACATTTATATGTATATGGCCAAAACTGACCAAAGAGAGCAAGGAACCAAGGCAGGCGGCGAGATGCTGTCCTAACGTAGGAACAAGCCAGCCAAGCGCACCACCCCGGAAACCCCGCGCCAAGCCAACCAAGCGCACCTCACCCGACGATAAAGCCTCAGTGCGCGCCGCCATCGTCGCCTCCTTCCCCTCCTTCCTCCTTCTCCTCCGCACCCTTGGACTTCAGCTTCTTCCTCTCCTCCGCCATCAGCTTCAATAGCCGCTCCTACATCCTCCTTTTCATTCTCGGATAGCCAACATCGACAGACAGCCTTGCCAAAGAACGTGACACCATGCCTCATGTGGGTGCCGCCGTGTCGCAGAGAGCTCGACCGAAGCGGTGACTATGCCTCAGTGGCGTCATAGGAACCTGGTTTGGAGTGGCACCGATCTAGGGGCTTGTTGCGAAGGCGTATGATATTGGCGCCGGACGCAACCGCGGTAGTGACGGCAGTGCGCGCGGTGCTAACCGCGCAGCAGGCATGGCAGGGCACGGCTACGGAGCTGCTCCAAGCGCTCGCTGCTGCGGATGGGACACTCGCATTGCCGGGCAACGCCAGGGCGATGGCGGCCCATCTGCGAGGCGTGGCACCCTTGCTGCGGGAGAGTGGCATCGAGATGAGCTTCGTGCGGAGTGGCCATGCGGGGACCAGGACCATTCACCTCGCGCTGCTGTCGGCCCCTTACGCCGAGGCTACCCAGCTCTCCGTTCCCGATGTGCTGACGCAAGCCGACGAGGTCAATGCTCAGCTCGGCGTCACCTCTCCTCTGCCTGTCGATCCTTCTCGGTTGAATGACCGCCGCCAGCTCGCCCAGCCCCTCCACGCTGCTGACGCAAACGGTGCCTCACTCATCGCTGACGCAAACTCGACGGCGGGAGTGCTGACGCAAGCGTCTGACGCGCGCGCTGATGCCACCGCGCCGACTGCTACCGACGCGCTGACGCAAACCGCGGCGTCCGATGAAGCTGCCGCATCTGCTGAGGCGCTGACGCAAGTTGACCCCACACCGTCGCAGACGTTCG
>Ga0310910_10002484_pt1 | contig 10431 bp, 6 predicted proteins | sample GREbulkMGHF172_FD_203448 | JGI IMG/M metagenome (GOLD analysis project Ga0310910, IMG submission 203448) | Lab enrichment of tropical soil microbial communities from Luquillo Experimental Forest, Puerto Rico - GRE.bulkMG.HF172 | ecosystem: Environmental > Terrestrial > Soil > Tropical forest >... | reverse complement strand
CTGAGGTAGTACCAGCAGCCACGAAATGGCCGCGGTCGTAACCAAAGCAGCGCCGACAAGACTCAGCCAGTGCCGAGTCAGTACAAACCAAACTGGTCCTACAGTCGAGTTCATAGGCTAGGTTAAAACGACCGCCCTAAGACCGTCCTTCTGGACAAACCTAAATCCGGCTAGCCGTCCTAAACGGGCGCACCAACCTTGTTCGCCAGTGAGCTAGCGCTTCCAACTGGGGAAATCCCTAGTAGCATTTTGGTGCTCGACGAGATATCTTTTCATGTCAGCGGAGGCATCTTGCTCCACTCCAAGCAGGACCGCAAGGGCAATCTTGGGCTGACTGAAAATGCCGCTGAGGCTCGTCCGTCAGCCGTAAACCGAAGAGAATGGTTTAAAACAACCGTTGGGGCCGGAATGGGAATCGCCCTGGGCGCATTTGTTGATGTGCCGGCAGTGCGAGCTGCGACTGAGAAGTTCAAACTCTCCGAGGTCAGCGAGTTCACCACATCCTGTAACTTTTGCTCGTGTGGTTGTGGCATGGTTGCGTCCGTTCGCGACGGCACGCTCATCGCCATGGAGGGAGATTTTGACCATATTGTGAATGGCGGCTCTTTGTGTGTGAAGGGCATCTCCATGTTCGCCACGCACGCGTCGCCAAATCGGAATCGCGTGCCTAAGTACCGAGCCCCGGGAAGCGATCATTGGGTCGAAATCAGCTGGGACGACGCCGTGGACCGCATCGCCCGCAAGATAAAGCAGACGCGGGACACAACCTGGATCGCCACAGAAAAGATTGGCGACAACGAAGTCCCCGTGAACCGCACAGACGCTTTCGCTTTTATGGGCGGCGCGCAGAACACGAACGAAGAATGCTACTTGTTTCAGAAAGCGGCGCGTCTGCTTGGCACAGCATACGTCGAGCACCAGGCCCGACTTTGACACAGCCCTACGGTCCCCGGTCTGGGGGCTGCGTTCGGGCGGGGCGCGATGACCAACCACTGGATTGACCTGCAGCATTGCAAGACCATTTTGGTGGAAGGCAGTAATGTGGCGGAGAACCACCCCATGGCCTACAAATGGATCCGAAAGGCCCAGGAAAATGGGGCTACGATTATCCACGTCGACCCTCGGTTTACGCGCACATCCGCAACCGCCGACTTGTACGCACGCATCCGGCCCGGTACCGACGCGGCGCTTCTCAATACCATGATCAACTATATCCTCGTTCACCAGCTATACGACGAGGACTATGTCACCACCCATACCAACGCACTCTTCTTGGGCCACGCGGCTTTCGACTTCAAGGATGGTCTTTTCAGCGGGTTCGATCAGGAAAAGCACAAGTACAACACGCATACGTGGGGTTATCAGCTCGATGCGAAAGGCAAGCCGCGTGTTGCCGCGAGCCTGGATGACCCGCAGTGCGTCTTCGCGCAACTTAAGAAGTTCGTCACGCGGTACACGCTCCCAGTAGGCGAGCGCATCACCGGCATCCCGGCGGCGCAGATCCAGCAGATAGCGGAGACCATGGCCAAGAACCGGCCGGGATCCATCCTGTACGCACTCGGAATGACTCAGCATACGACTGGAGTGCAAGGAATCCGCGCGTTCACCATCCTGCAGCTCTTGCTAGGCAACGTCGGCAAGCCGGGCGGCGGCGTCAACGCGCTGAGAGGCGAGCCGAACGTTCAGGGCGCCTGCGACATGGGCGTGCTCAATAACTATATGCCCGGCTATCTCAATTACCCGGCCGATACGGAGCCAACCCTCGCGGAGTATACGAAGAGGAACGGCACCGGCGACCGCAAATTCCTGGTTAACACCCTCAAAGCTTTTTACGGATCCGCAGCTACTCCCGAGAACGATTTCGCTTACGCCTGGTTGCCGAAGCGAAACTCCGCGAAGGACTACAGCACCTTTGGCATCTTCGAAAGCGCTCTGGCGGGAGATATGAAGTTGCTCTGGATCGTCGGCCAGAATCCGGCAGTCACCATGCCCAACCTGAATTTGACGTTCGAGGCGATGGCCAAGCTCGAGACGCTCGTGGTCCAAGAGATCTGGGAGACCGAAACGGCTACGTTTTGGTGTCGCCCCGGTGTCGATTCGAGGTCCATCTCCACCGAGGTGATCTTGCTGCCCGCCTCGTTCTTTATGGAAAAAAACGGAACCATTTCCAACTCGGGTGGCATGGTGCAGTGGCGACACGCCGCGGTGAAGCCTCCGGGGCAGGCCAAACCCGACGGCGAAATCGTGGATCTGGTATTCCGTCGCGTGCGCGACCTGGTCAAAGAGTCGACAGACCCGAAGGACGAGATCATTAGGAAATCCTTTTGGACTTACACCAGTGCCGAGGACGTACTTCGCGAGATCAACGGGCGTGCGCTGCGCGAAGTTCCGGGCACCAGTTTGAAGGCCGGCGATCTCGTCAACAGGGTGGCTGACCTCCAGTCCGACGGCTCTACGTCGTCTGGGGCTTGGATCTACGCGGGGGTTTTTGCCGGTGGCATAAACCTTTCCAAGCGGCGGGACTCGGGCACGGATCCGGGAGGTCTCGGGCTCTATCCGAACTTTGCGTGGACTTGGCCGAACAACATGCGCATTCTCTACAACCGGGCGTCGTGCGATCGGCAGGGTAGGCCATATCCGGGCTCATTGCCCATCGTCTGGTGGGACGAAAAAGCAAAGCGCTGGGCGGGACACGATGTGCCCGATGTTCCCGTTCTGACCGACGGACCGAACACGCCGAACGGGCAACGAGCCTTTCACCTGAATCCGGAAGGCGTCGGGCGCCTCTTTGCTGCGGTCTACCAGGATCCGGATCCGAAAGACCCGCACATTCCACGCGATGTGGCCTACGTGCCGAAAGATGGCCCGCTGCCAGAAATGTACGAGCCGGTTGAGAGTCCAGTGGACAATCTCCTGCACCCGAGTGTGAAACACAATCCTTTGCTTAAGTATCCGCGCGTCAAATCCCACCAGCCGATCGGCACGGTCGCTGAGTTTCCGTATGTGCTCATGACTTCAACCGTTGCAGAACACTGGTGCGGGGGATCCTCGACGCGCAACATAGCGTGGTTGAACGAGCTCGTTCCCGAGCCCATGCTCGAAATGCCGGAGGCACTCGCCCGGAAACTAGGTGTAAGGACCGGGGACCGCGTGAAAGTGTCTTCGGCGCGCGGCAGCCTACACGTTAAAGCCGTGGTTACCCCTCGCATGCAGACGCTTCAAGTGGATGGGCGCGAAATCACTGTCGTGTGGATGCCCTATAACTGGGGCTATCGGGGGCTGTCGACTGGCGCGAGCGTAAACCAATTGACAATCGACGCTGGCGATCCGGGAGCCGGCACGCAAGAGACCAAGGCTTGTCTGGTGAGTGTCGTTAAGGCCAGCGACACCGATGCGCCGGTTCGTCGCCAAGAAGGTGTCGGATGACCCAGCCTGCCTCATCAGTCCCGGTTAAGACGACGCTCGTTGACGTCACCAAATGTATTGGTTGTCGTGCTTGCCAGGTCGCTTGCAAGCAATGGAACGATCGCGACGGAGAGCACACAGAACTTCAGGACCAATTCGGTTTTCAGAACCCCGCCACGCTGAGTGCAAACACATACACTCTCATCGCTTTTCATGAGTTGCCTAACGAAAAGGCACCTGGCGGGCTGAACTATGTTTTCAGCATGCGGCGTTGTCTGCATTGCTTGGAACCGGCATGTGCCTCTGCATGCCCCACTACAGCGCTCGTACGGCAACCCGATGGGCCGGTTACCTACGACGCCAGTAAGTGCATCGGTTGCCGTTACTGTATTTGGGCGTGCCCCTGGGGTGTGCCGACCGCAGAATGGGATTCGCTTGCCCCGAAGATACAGAAGTGCACGCACTGCGCCGACCGCACAGATCAGCCTCTTCCGCTGTCTCGCAATGGACAACCGCTCACAGAGGGAGAGAACGATCGTTATCGCCAAAACATCGTCGTGCCGGCCTGCGTTAAGGCTTGTCCGGCCGATGCTCTGCGTTTCGGCGAACGCCAGGAAATGTTGCAGGAAGCGCGCAAGCGGATTACCAAGCATCCCGACAAGTATGTGGACCATATCTACGGAGAAAGAGAGGCTGGTGGCACGACCGTTCTCTATCTCTCCGGCGTGCCTTTCGAAAAGATTGGTTTTCCTGATGTTCAGGACAAGCCGTATCCCTCGGTGTCACAAACCGCTTTGCACGCCGTTCCTCCCGCGGTTCTTGCGGTTGGCGCCGCGCTTGGCGGCATCTACTCCTTCCTAAAACGCAGAAAAGCGGGGCTGGCGAATTCAACCGCGGGAAAGATGGCGGCGCAGCACCACGAACCGCACGTCGAGTTCGACCGCCTCCACCGGAAGTTCTTGTCTCCGCTCAATTGGTTGCTCCTGGTGTTAATGGCATTCGGCGGTGCTTCTCTGATTGCGCGTTTCGCGTTGGGCTTGGGCGGCAGTACACATCTTTCCAACACCTATGCCTGGGGTCTTTGGATCGTTTTCGACTTGGTGTGGATCGCCGTTGCGGCCGGTGCCTTCGCCACCGCCGGCCTAATCTACGTCTTTCAGCGCAAGGATCTCTATACCTTGGGACGTTCGGCTGTCCTCATGGGCTTCTTGAGCTACTCCTTCGTGACAGTCACGCTCGTCGCAGACCTAGGCTTACCCTGGCATTTCTATCAACTGGGCCTTCAGTCGCCCGAAGCTTCGGCGATGTTCGAGGTCTCCTGGTGCGTTGGTCTTTACGTCACCGTTTTACTCATCGAGTTTCTTCCCGTGCCCTTCGAGCAATGGGGGCTCGGTAAGGCCATGGCAATCTGGAAGCGCTGGTCCGGCGCGTATGTCGCCTTTGCTCTGACTCTATTCGTTTACCTTCTGTCGCGGAATCTCATTTACGCTGCGTTAACGGGTATTTTGTTCTCGCTTATGGCATGGGCGTTCCGCGCCAAAGGCAAGAAGTCTGAGCCTATCATGCTGGCAATCGCAGCTGTCACTCTTTCCACTATGCATCAGAGTTCGCTCGGCTCGCTCTTCTTGCTGATGCCAGACAAGCTCGCACCACAATGGTGGTCTCCGGTGATGCCGGTCTCTTTCTTCCTGTCCTCCATTGTCGCGGGTACCGCGCTTATTGTTCTCGTAGAAATGTGGATCGCGAAGGCGTGGCATCGCCGCCTCCAAGTCTCGCAGATCGCATCGATGGGGCAGATTACGTTTTGGTCGCTTTTGGTTTATATCCTCTTCCGCCTTGGGGACATGATCGTTCGAAATCAGCTGGTGGGTGCGTTCTCCGGAAGACTTGGCACATTGTTTATCGCGTCCCTTCTCGCTACACTCGGCGTGATCCTTAACCGCACCAGCGTTGTCTACCTGGCGATGAATCTGAAAGGACCCATGCCCCAAAATGCGCCGACCAGTTATTACCCCTCGATCTTCGAGTGGGGTACCTCAATTGGTCTGATCGCAGCGACTATCTTTCTTTTTGGACTTGGCGTCCGGCTTGTGCCGCTTCTACCGAAAGAGGCTGAGGAGAGCGCGTGATTTCCCTGAATCAGGATCTGTGGGTAACGAAACACCCGTATTTGCGACCTGTGGCCGAACTTCAAGCGCAGGTCGATAAAGCTGCGGCGGAACTCTCCGTCTCGCACCCAGCGCTCCCAATCTGGTCCAATTACCTCTGCGATTTTCAGGCTGGTGTTCCGCTTCTCCAGAGTTCGCATGTAGCGATTGATCTGAATCCCACAGCAGAAATTCTTGTCTCGTTGGTGGAGCGTATCGTAGCAAGGCCGTTGCCGGAGAGCTTGGCGCATGAAAGCCGGTCTCTCCTGTACGAACTGCGGAATGATTCCGATGCTCCTCAACAAGCCGTGAATTGGTGCATCAATAAGAGCCAATTTTCATCTTCGCAGCCTGGCCTCCTGCAATACTTTGGTTGGGCTGCTCTGCGGCGTTACCTCGATCCCATCCTACTTGCTTTCAGCAATTGGTGGCAGGACGGACAAGAGGAACGATGGCTTCGGAGTTATTGCCCGACCTGTGGCGCGTCGCCCGCGATGGGCCAATTGGTAGGCATAGAGCCGGGCCGGGTGCGTCACCTCCTTTGTGGCCGTTGCGGGACGCGTTGGCGTTTCCGTCGCACTGGCTGTCCATTCTGCGAAATCACGGATGATCACCGGCTCGCAGTTTTGGACATCGAGGGAGAGGCAGGCCTGCGCATCGATTACTGCACCTCGTGCCGCGGCTACCTGAAAACGTACAATGGCCAAGGAAACGAAACTTTATTGCTTGCCGACTGGGCTTCCCTCCACCTCGACGTGCTCGCTCAGGACCGAGGCTTGAAGCGGCTAGCGGCGTCAATGTACGATCTCTAACCTGCCTTCCACAGGGGAACAAGCCATGCGCCATCTCCAGATTACTTCGTCGGGCGCAGCTGTGCCTGACCAGCTCAGAATTTTAAGAATTTTAAGTTGCGTCATAACAAGATTGCCTCTAAGATGTGCGCATCCGCCTACCGGGGATTATCTTCACCCGAAAAAACGCTCGATCATTAAGGCTTTCAACATGTGCTGCATATGGCTCCGGACCTTAACAACACTATTGTTGTTCCTGACCTTGACTATTACTGTTGTGTTTGCTCAAAGCGGCGACAAAAAAGCCCAGTCCGAGAAAAACAACGCGAAGAGCGCCCAATCCACAAATTACGTTTGGCCGACAGATCCCGCGCTCTACGTCGGCTCGGACACTTGCCAAGGGTGCCACCAGGAGCTTTACGACACTTTCGCGACCACACCTCATTTTGTAACGACAATGGAGGGACGGCTCGACGCAAAAAAAGGTCCGCAGTGGCATGGTTGCGAGGCCTGCCACGGTCCCGGAAAGGAGCATGTCGATGGCGGCGGAGACAAGTCCAAGATTTTCACCTTCAAGGATGCAACGCCCCAGGAAACCAGCTCGCGCTGCTTACGCTGTCATCAATACACCGAGGAGCAAGGGAATTACGACCGGTCGATACACCTGGCAAGTGGTGTCGGTTGTATGGACTGCCATTCTCCCCATCACGCCAAGGAAAGCCAGTTTTTGATGAGGGAAAGGTCGCCTGACCTCTGTTACAAGTGCCACATGGACGTTCGTGCACAGTTTGCGCGGCCGTTCCATCACCGAGTGAACGAGGGTTTGATCCAGTGCAACGATTGTCACAGTCCGCACGGAACGTTTCGTCCGAGACAATTGCGGACAGATGTGGCAGGAGACGAAGTTTGCTACAAGTGCCACTCTGAAAAAAAGGGCCCGTTCGTTTACCAGCACGAAGCGAAAATCGAAGGATGCGCAATATGCCATTCACCCCATGGCTCTACGAATCAGCGCATGCTGGTCCAAAACCAGGTTAATCTCCTGTGCCTCAGTTGCCATTCCCAGGCGGCAACGGCGGGGCCGCCGGGAACCCCAAGCTTTCACAATCAATCCACAAAATACCAGTCCTGCACGCTGTGCCACGTTGCGATACACGGATCGAACACCAGCAGCGTCTTCTTCACGCCATGAGGAGCAAACGGATGAAGAACACACATCGGAGCAATCATGGGACGGGGTTCAAAGAACACAAGATGCTTCTGGTTTTGTTCGTGATGCTGGGGTTGTTGTTGGCACCCCACATCCGTGCGCAACAGACGGATGAAGAAAAGGGCATCGAGCAAGGGAATTACAACATTAAGCAGTCCATCGAATTCGGCGGACGTATCACCAGTGTCTCGGGAAACGAACAGACGTACAACACGATGGTAAATCTGCAGGACGGTCCCCGGCTGCTCAATTTCACAACGGAAATGCGCTCGCTCGATCACCGAGGCACCTTTTTCGACAGGTTCTTCTTCAGCAATTTTGGCTACGGTGGCGACCCCAATGTGGTCAGTGCTTTGCGCATCAGCAAGAATAAGTGGTATGCCTTTGATGCCGGATTCCGGCACGATGAAAACCTCTGGGATTACTCCGTATTGGCAAATCCATTCAATCCTGCCGCTCCGCCAGCAAACGCTCCGCCCGGGTTTAACCCCGTGGTGAACGCCCCTAGCACAGTGCTGAATACTCAGAACGTAGCGATGTCCCCGCACTACTTCAACACCCGCCGGAACATGCAGAACTACGGATTGATGTTGTTGCCCGATTCCAAGATCCGATTCCGTGTCGGTTATAACTACAACACGGTTATCGGACCTGCCTATAACACGACCCATTATGGGACGGAGCAATTCCTGCTCGAACATCTATCGTCGACCTTGACGCAATATCGCTTTGGTGTTGATTTCCGGATTCTGCCGCGGACCAATATCAGCTACGATCAGACCTGGAGTTACTACAAAACGGATCCCGGTGTCACCGACCAGAACCAGCAGTTCAATGTCGGGGCAGGATTTCCCCCGGTCGATCTCGGTATCTCCTGGAACGGCCCGCCCTGCACTCCGTCATTTCAACCGGGTGGGCTCGTAGTTAACACCTGTCCTGGATTCTACGGTTACCAGTCGCACTGGCGATCGCGAACGCATGCACCGACAGAGCAGATCAGCCTGCAATCCACTCCCGTCGCATCGCTGCAGCTTGCAGGAAAATTCAGTTATACCGGTAGCGACTTCAACATTTACGATTATCAGCAGGCGTTCACAGGTCGGGGACGAAATAATCAGGCGGTGTACACTGAGTCGGGGCCAAAGCAAGGCAGGCATGTGGCTTCGTATGCTGACTTTGGCGCGACGTGGCAAATCACCCGTGATTTCAGCCTCGTCGATTCCTTCAATTACAGCAATTGGAAAGAGCCTGCACAGTATGCTTCGACCCAATGCTCATTTTTCTCCAGCAGCCTCACGGTGCTGCCGAATGTGTTCGCGCCTACCGCAACCTTGCCGAGCACGTCGTGTGCAACTCCTCCCGGTTCGGTCACCGGCACGCCAGTTCACGTTAGCGGCTCGGCGTCAGACATTCTGGTGAACCTGGACAGCAATTTTCTGAAACAGCAGATCACCAGCAATCTGATTGAAGGCCAAGTGAATATTTCGCCAAAGGCCGGTGCGTATTTTGGATACCGTTTCACGCATCGGGTCATCGCCGACAATTTCTACAACACACAGAGTGCCGCCTATTTTCCAAGCTTTGCGGCTCGTGGAAACTGCCCGCTGGTCGACCCGAATGCCCCACTCTCGCAAGCCAACTTACCCACCGGATGCACGTTAAACGGCGACGGATCTATTTCGTACCAGACGCCAAGTCCATCTTTCGGGCCGCCGGGAGTAACGGATATCAACTACAACTCGGGAGTGCTTGGCTTGTGGTTTAAGCCCACGCAGCAGTGGAGCATCAATCTCGACGCCGACCTGGGGAGCGCAAACAACACGTTCACACCACTCGCCGCGCGGAACTATCAGGAGTTTCGAGCGCGGGTACAGTATCGGGCGGCAACCTGGCTGAACATGAGCGCGTATTTCCAGACAAGGGCGGGGCAAAATCCTGTCACGAATATAAATGGTTCCCAGCACAATCGGAACGCCGGTATTTCCGTGTCGTTGTCTCCATCAGAGAAGGTTTCCGCGCAATTGGGATACAACTACAACAACATCTATTCCCAATTGTTAATCTGCTTCACCAGCAATTTTGATCAACCGGGGTTGCCAAGCTGTCCAGGTGTGTCGGGTTTGGTGCAAGAGGCCTCCCCGTATAGCAGCATCACAAACACTGGTTTTGTCGATGTCTTGTGGACGCCCATCCACCGTCTGTCACTCGAGGTGGGTGCGAACTTATCGGCGGTAACAGGAAGCGACTTGAATCTGAATCCGCTAAGCACGATCGCGCTGGCGCCAGCGGGGCCACTTAATTCCACGTGGTATCAGCCATACGCAGTCGTTTCCTATCACATTGCCAAGGATTGGACCGGGCGGGCGCGTTATGACTACTACGGCTACCACGAAGATTCGAATGGTTCGTATTTGGATTTGTATGTACCCCGGAATTTCCACGCCAACCTGGTTACGCTATCGGTTCGATTCGCGTTCTGAAAACTGCATCCCCAATTTCTAAGTCCTTCAATGGACGGTGCGTAGCGCGCCTCATTTCAATTGGAGCCTTTTGGAGGCTACCCGTCAAAAGCAGCGGGAGGTAATCCTATTGCTGATACTCTGTTAATGACGAAACCGACAAAGGATGTCCAACCTGCCTGTCGAGGCTCCTTCTTCCTTCTTCAATCTCGCCACTCACGTATCCCGCCTCCCGAGCAAAGGCGAGGAGAGCAAATTCAGGACCCACTCGCCACTTTCCTATTTGTTATCCATTCAGTAGAATCCAGTCTCCGTCGGAGAGGACCCGTTCGCTAATCAACAATCATGAAATGCCCCTTTCTTCTTCCTTCTACCGCAATCGCGGTCTTGCTGTGCTTGGCCAGCCCCGCGTTTCCGGG
>Ga0310910_10002481_pt1 | contig 10433 bp, 9 predicted proteins | sample GREbulkMGHF172_FD_203448 | JGI IMG/M metagenome (GOLD analysis project Ga0310910, IMG submission 203448) | Lab enrichment of tropical soil microbial communities from Luquillo Experimental Forest, Puerto Rico - GRE.bulkMG.HF172 | ecosystem: Environmental > Terrestrial > Soil > Tropical forest >... | reverse complement strand
GACACCTACGGGAAGAAGGGTTCGCCGTACGAGAACGATTTCGAGTGGATCGGCGAGCGCGACCCAAAGCCTGCCGGCGTCGGCTTATTCTATCTCGATCATCTGACCCACAATGTTCACCGCGGTCGCATGTCGGTCTGGGCGGGCTTCTACGAGCGCATCTTCAATTTCCGCGAAATTCGTTACTTCGACATCGAAGGCAAATTGACCGGTCTGTTCTCGAAGGCCCTCACCAGCCCCGATGGCAAGATCCGAATTCCGATCAACGAGTCGGCCGACGAAAAGAGCCAAATCGAGGAATATCTCCACGCCTATAACGGCGAGGGCATTCAGCACATCGCCTGTGGGTGCCGCGATATTTATACGACGATTGAGAAGCTGCGTGTCGATAACGTCGCGTTCATGCCGTCGCCTCCGTCCGTATACTACAAACGGATTGACAAGCGTGTCCCAAAGCACGGCGAACCTGTCGATCGTTTGGAGAAGAATGGCATTCTGATCGACGGTGAAGGCGTGGTCGAGGGCGGGTTAACGAAGGTACTGTTGCAGATATTCTCGGCGAACGCGATCGGACCGATCTTCTTCGAGTTCATTCAGCGAAAGGGTGACGACGGTTTCGGCGAAGGCAATTTCAAGGCGCTGTTCGAGTCGATCGAAGACGATCAGATTCGCCGGGGCGTATTGACGAATCCGCCGAACGCCGCCGAATAGCTGGGGAGGTTGGTGATGAACGTGCAAGCCCCATCACGCATTGGCGCCGGAGCAACATCGACAATTACGTCTGGGTACCTATCGGGCTTCGGCAACGGATTTGAAACCGAAGCGTTACCCGGCGCATTGCCGGTCGGACGAAACTCACCGCAGAAATGCCCCTACGGGCTCTACGCGGAGCAACTGTCGGGCTCGCCGTTTACGGCGCCGCGGACGACGAACGAGCGATCATGGCTGTATCGCATCCGTCCGACCGTCGTGCATTGGGGCGAGTTCAAGAAAGCCGATATCGGCCTCTGGCGCACGGCCCCGGTTCAAGAAGCCGAAGTTGCGATCGCGCCTCTGCGCTGGGATCCGATTCCGATTCCGGGCGAGCCGATGTCGTTCGTCGAAGGCGTGCACACGATTACGACGGCGGGTGACGCGGGCAGCCAGGCCGGGATGGGCGCGCACGTCTATTTTGTCACGCGCTCCATGAAGGACGAATATTTCTATAACGCCGACGGCGAGATGCTTTTCGTACCGCAAGAGGGGAATTTGCGGCTTTGGACCGAGTTCGGCATCATTGACATTGAGCCCGGCGAGATTGCCGTGATCCCGCGCGGCGTGAAAATCCGCGTGGAATTGCCGAACGGACCGGCGCGAGGCTATCTCTGCGAGAACTACGGTGGCGCTCTGACGCTGCCTGAGCGCGGGCCGATCGGCGCGAACTGTATGGCGAACCAGCGCGATTTCCTGACGCCGGTCGCCGCCTATGAAGACCGCGACGCTCCCTCAAAGATGTTCGTCAAATGGGGAGGATCGCTCTGGGTGACCGACCTCGACCATTCGCCACTCGATGTCGTCGCATGGCACGGCAACTACGCGCCTTACAAATATGACCTTCGGAAATATTCTCCCGTCGGCCCGATCCTCTTCGATCATGCCGACCCATCGATCTTCACCGTTATGACGTCGCCCTCGGAGACGCCGGGCACGGCCAATATCGACTTTGTCATTTTCTCCGATCGTTGGCTGGTGGCGGAAAACACGTTCCGCCCGCCCTGGTACCACATGAATGTGATGAGTGAGTTCATGGGTCTCGTCTACGGCGTCTACGACGCCAAGACCGGCGGCGGCTTCGCGCCAGGCGGCGTTTCACTCCACAATACGATGCTCCCGCACGGACCGGACGTTGATGCTTTCGAAAACGCCTCGAAGACTGAGCTCAAGCCGCATAAGCTGGAAGGGACACTCGCCTTCATGTTTGAGACGCGCTTCCCACAGAAGGTCTCTGCTTTCGCGGCCGAACACGCATCCTTTCAGAAGAGCTATGCGCGCTACGGTAAGACATTAAAAAAGCATTTCGATCCGACGCGTCCCTGAAGGGCGACAAGCTAGAGACGTGGCAACCGACTAGCTCTCAGAGCGGGATCAAGGACAGACGCCGATGGATCAGACACACGATGTCAATCAGAAGAGTTGGATTGCATCTGCCAACGGCCATCCTGATTTTCCAATCCAGAATCTGCCCATTGGAATCTTCTCTCCCAAAGGCGGTGCTTCCCGGCCAGGTATCGCCATCGGTGACTCTATCCTTGATTTAGCTGCGGTCGGTTCCTCCGAACTGTTCGACGAAGCAACTCAAATAGCCCTGTCGCAATGCGGGGAGAGCCTAAATCATTTTCTCGGCCTTGGCAGCGCCGCGCGGCGGCAGTTACGAGCTCGCCTTTTTGAGTTGTTGAAAGACGGCGCAAAGGAGCGATCCAAGATCGAACCTCACCTTCATGACAGCAACGACTGCAAACTGCACGTGCCGGCCTCGATCGGCGACTACACAGACTTTTATGTCGGCATCCACCACGCGGTGAATATCGGTAAGCAATTCCGGCCCGACAATCCGCTACTGCCAAACTATAAATATGTGCCAATCGGCTATCACGGCCGCGTCTCGACGATTCGGCCTTCTGGCACTCCGGTGCGGCGTCCCAATGGGCAGACGAAGGCTCCGAATGCAGAGATCCCCGACTATGGGCCGTGCCAAAGACTGGACTATGAACTTGAGTTGGGTGTCTGGATCGGGCCAGGCAACGAGCAGGGCACGCCGATTCACATCAACGAAGCGGCCGAGCATATTGCGGGCTATTGCATCTTGAATGATTGGTCGGCGCGCGACATCCAAGCCTGGGAATACCAGCCTTTGGGGCCGTTCCTGTCGAAGAATTTCGGCTCGACACTTTCGCCCTGGATCATCATGCCCGAGGCGCTATCGCCCTTCAGGATCGCTCAGCCGAAGCGACCGGAGGGCGATCCGGCTCCCTTGCCATACCTATTCGATGCCAAAGACCAGAGTGAGGGTGCGTTCGATATCGATCTCGAAGTTCTTCTGCTGACAGCGAAGATGCGCGCGGCGAAATTGTCACCGCACCGCCTTTCGCTGTCCAACGCGAAGCACATGTATTGGACCGCCGCGCAAATGGTCACCCACCATACGAGTGGCGGTTGCGGCTTGCAGCCGGGGGATTTCCTGGGCACAGGCACCATATCCGCGCCGGACCCCGCGGGTTGCGGATCCATCTTGGAAACCACGAAAGGCGGTACTGTTCCTATTCGACTGGAATCCGGAGAAGAGCGCCGCTATCTCGAGGACGGTGACGAGATCATTATGACGGCGCGGTGCCGCCGTGATGGGTACGCGCAAATCGGCTTTGGTGAATGTCGAGCGGAAATCCTTCCTGCGCCCTCATTAGGTGCAAAGACCTAACGCAGTCGTTTGGGAGGATCTGTCGATGGGATGGGAGCATCTCGCCAATACGTCCGATTTCGAGCAGTCCAGCGTTATCGGTCGTACAAGCGGCAGTCGATCGATCGCGATCTATCACGTTGATGGCAAATATTACGCGACTTCGGACATATGCACCCATGCAAATGGCGTGTTGTCCCAAGGCGACGTTGTCGATGGCTACATCGAATGCCCGCTTCATTTTGGATTATTCGAGGTTTCGACGGGCAAGGCTCAAGGCGCTCCGGTCACGCGGGATTTGCTGACTTTCTCTGTCAAGGTGGAAGGGGCGCGAATTCTAGTCGACCTACCCGATCACTCTTGACCGCCAAGCCTGCGAAGGTGCTTTGTCAGCAGCAAGCGACCCAAAACGGCGGAAATATGAAGGTCCGCCTCGCGGCTTGCTGGAAGTCTTAAACGGGGCAATTCCGGCTAAAACGTCATGAACCTCTGGATCCAGCCACTCTCGCCGCAACGGCGATTACGACGGCACTGCCTTACCTGCTGACGCGGGGGGAAAGAGAATGCCAAGGAGGCAGCCGGCGCAACGGGAAAATCAGTCTGGGAGTAGTTCAAAGGCAGGTTGATGTCCGAAGCCGGTAAGGAGGCAGTGCGCGATATTGAAGTCGATCGCATGTATGAGGTCAACCGCAGTGCGGCACAGGCGGCGCTAAACTGCTCTCGCTAGTGAAGCCATAAAGTTGAAGAGGTCGATGGCGTGGAAGTGTGTTCTCCTTGACGAATGTCATCCTCCGAACCCACGTCCAGAACCTACGGTTTGCGCGGTTACTAGGAGGTGACCGCGAAGCTGACTGCAAGCGCCTTTGATCGCACTACTCGTTGTTTTTGCTGTCGCTTTGAACAATGAGATAGCAAGGCGAACAGCGGAGTGGTCGAAGAACCCTCCTCCGAACTCACGGTGAAAAACTACGGTCTTGAGCGATGAATCGCGCAGCATCGCGTAAATGTTCGGCGGATTCGCGGTGGATTCGAACAATCGGATACAGTGGAGAGCCGTAGCGTAGAAATGGCGGAGAGAGTGTCAGTCAATCCCCGTTGAAAGATAAAGCATTTTCGACCTTTCTAGACCAAAACCTACCGTTTGAGCTACCGCCAAGAGGTAGGGCTTCGCCTACGACACAGGCCAATCCTTAAGTCACTACTTGGGCGCTGCCCCGTGCCGAGCCCCCTCAGCGCTAGAGTCTCGATCTAAACGGGGCTTCGACAACACGTATCCCTCGCGCGTCTGCGGCAGCTTCCAACCTAAAACCTTGCTCGCGACGAGAGTACGCAGCACCTGCGCTGTGCCACCGCCGATCGTGAACATGCGCACGTCACGGGCCATGCGCTCGAGCGGAAAGTCGCGCGAATAGCCCCGGGCCCCAAACACCTGCAGCGCATCGTTGACGATCTTGATCGCAGCTTCCGACGCGAAGATCTTCGCCTGGGCAGCGAGTGTCGGGTCGGGAAATGAGCTGCCGCCAGGACCTCGCGACGAGGCGGCCGCATGCAGCATCAAGCGAGATGCCGTGAGCTGCGTCTGCATGTCGGCAAGCATCCATTGCAGCCCCTGGAACTCGCCGATCGGCCGATCAAACTGCTGGCGCGTCTTAGCCCACTCAACGGCGTGTTCCAGCGCGCCGGCAGCGATCCCCATCGCAACTGTCCCGGCGCCGACACGCTGGCTGTTATAGGCGTTGATAAGGTCGGCAAAGCCCCGCCTGAAGCCGGACGGAGGCAGCAGCACCATGTCGGGCGTTATCTCGAGATCTTCGAATACAAGCTCGCCCTCGGGCATGCCGCAGAGCCCCATGGTCGTTTCGCGCTTGCTCATGCGCAGTCCTTCGACTTCCCCGCGCACCGCCAGGAAACCGCCGACGCCGAGTTCCTCACCACTCTCGTCGAAAACCCGGGCGAAGATCAGGTGAAGGCGCGACACGCCGGCCCCGGTGATCCAATGCTTCTTGCCATTAAGCACGTAGCGATTGCCGCGTTTGTCAGCCCGGGTCTTCATCCCGCTCGCGTCACTGCCCGCATCAGGCTCAGTAATGCAAATCGCCGGTTTGTCGCCTGCAAACACGAGATCGGCGGCGCGCCGGCGCTGCGCATCGGTGCCGTACGCCATGACGGTCGAGATGGCACCCATGTTGGCCTCAACGACGATGCGCGCCGAGACCGTGCACGAGCGCGCCATTTCCTCAATGACCAACACCGTATCGAGGAAGCTCCGGCCTTGGCCGCCGTATTCCTCCGGAATTGTCATTCCCATGAAACGTTCGGCTTTGAGCGCTTCAACAACATCCCATGGATACTCGCGCGATTGATCGATCTCGGCGCCGCGTTTTCGTAGCAGCCCGTTTGAGAGAGCGGCGGCTCTTTCCTTCAGGTCCAACTGCTGGGATGAGAACTGCATAGCGTCCTTCTCCTCTTAGCCACGACCCATGGAGTAGAATTCGGCGTTCGGACGCATGCTTGTCACGTTGGCAAGCCGGTTCGACAAGCCGAAAAAGGCCGAGATCGCGGCGATGTCCCAGATGTCTTCCTCCGTGAATCCGTGCGACTTCAGCGCGGCGAAGTCGCTCTCGGAGACCTTCTGAGCCTCGTTGGAGACCCGAACGGCGAAATCCAGCATCGCCTTCTGGCGGTCGCTGATGTCGGCCTTGCGGTAGTTGACGGCGACCTGATCAGCGATCAGCGGATCCTTGGCACGGATCCGCAGAATCGCCCCATGCGCCACAACGCAATACTGGCACTGGTTGAGGTTGCTGGTCGCGACCACGATCATCTCGCGCTCGGCTTTGGTCAGATTGCCGGGCTTGTCCATCAGCGCATCGTGGTAGGCGAAGAAGGCGCGGAACTCCTCCGGTCGGTGCGCGAGCACGAGAAAGACATTCGGAATGAAGCCCGACTTCTCCTGAACGGCCAGGATGCGGTTTCGGATGTCGTCCGGCATGTCGGCGAGTTCGGGGACAGGGAAGCGACTGACTGCAAGTGCTTGGGTCATGACTTTGGCTCCCGTCTTACGACGCGTTGGAGATTGGCACCATCACTTCGGCCGCACACCGTACCTGCAGTGATATCTGCAACGGGGACTCTGAAATTCATGGCCACCGTCCTCTTCCATCACTTGTGCACGGATCATCGCGAAAAAGCCTTCGGCGAAAACATCGAGCGCGTCGGGGCGCTGCTCTAACTTGGCGCGCAGCACGGCGCCCTCCCAGCCGGTCCAAAAAAACTGCGCGAGACCCTCGCAATCGATGCCTGCGGGAATCTCGCCCGCCTCTTGCGCCGAGCGCAGGCAACGGGACGTCCGCGCTTCCCAATCCCGGAAGACGGCAGCGAGGCGTTTTCGGAACGACTCAGGCAGGACACCCATCTCTTGTCCAAGATTGCCGACGAGGCAACCGCGCCGGTAGCGATGCCGCGCCATCCCCGACCGGGCGTCTGCGATGAAATCACGCAGACGGTCGAGTGGAGCATGGTCAGTGTTGTCGAACCATCGGTCCAACTTGCGTGCGAAGTAGTCGGCATAGGCGTCAATCAGCTCAAGACCGAACGCCTCCTTGCTGTCGAAATAGTGGTAAAATGAGCCCTTCGGGATCTCTGCAGATTCCAGGATCTCCTCAACCCCAACGGCACTGAAGCCCTTCTCGGTCAGGATGGCGACGCCGGTACGCAAGAGCCGCGCGCGTGGCGCGTCCGGCCGTGTCTGGTCCTTGGGCGGACGGCCACGGCGACGGCGTCCGGTTGACGGAGAAATCGCGTTCATAGCAATTTATTAGACCGATCGTCTTGTAAAATCAAGACCACGACTCGCCGCTCGCCAAAGAGGTGTCGCGCCATCGGCTACCAGCGGCCAGCGACCGACGGCCTCCCCGATCGTCGAAAGCCCCCTTCGTCTCCGAAGCCGGCCGACCGAAGCAGTATGGTGCGCCGGGTACCTTGCGTTTTGCCGATCCTCAGCGACGCGCTACAGGTAGGAAACCCGCCCGGTTACTGGGGCCGGATCGAGGCCCATGCTCAAGGCTGATGACCCAACTTCACAACCATCTTCGGATGGCGTTCACTCAGGGCTTTCAACGCGAGCAAACTCTTCCGTTCGCTTTCCCGGTTGTCCGTGTAAGTCCCAGGCTCGACCTCATTCTCCCAACCCCAACGCGTGTGGGCAGTGTCGCCCGTCAAGAGCACGGGACCTGTTGGCGTGCGAGCGAGATAGGAGACATGGCCCGGAGTATGTCCCGGGGTCTGGATTGCGAAGAATGAGCCATCACCGAAGACGTCGATCACGCCTTCGAAATTCCCGCCAGGGTCTTTCGAGAACTGGAATTCCCGAAGCGCAGGCCTTCCTTCAAGGAGGCTATCCTCCGTTCCCTGAACTGCCATATGCACGAAGCTCGAATACTCAGGTTCGCCGGGGCCGGTGTAGATCGGCACGTCCTTTGGAACGTCCGGCATCCCGGAGATATGATCGAGATGCAGATGGGTCATGAAGACACCCTTGAGCGGAACGCCTTCCGCTTTGATGACCGACGAAGTGTCTTGCCGGACCTGCATCCTCTGGATCTTCGCGAATTTTCTCAACACCCAGCCGACCCCTACGCTTTCGGGATCCTCCACCAGTCGCTTTGAGACACCGGTATCGACGAGGAAAAATCCCTGCGTCGGATGCCGCACGACATGCGTATAGACCTTGATCGGCTCCTCGTGATCCTTGAGGCCGGCCTGAACGGCTTTCGGATCCTTCAGATTGAGCAGTCCTGAAAGATCGGCAATCCAATCCGCGCCGACGACGGTCCCGAGCTCGATCGGTCCCGGTTGATCGATCAAGGCTTCCATGGCCTTCGAGCTGATGGGCTTGCCGAGATCGGCGGACTTCGCAGGATGCGAGGTCTGCGTGCACGCGGAAAGCCCGGCGATGGAAAGGGCACTGGCGAAAAGGATTCCTGACTTGCGGAGCATGATTGTTTTCCTCATTTCTGCTGGTGATTTGGCTCCAGACAGATAGAATAACAATCTCCTAAATTCCTATGTCGTCATCCATAAATGGATGGCCTCGGATGAGCCTTGAGGAGTGAACGTGGACCTACAATGGGATGACTTGCGGATTCTTCTCGCCGTTTGCGACGCCGGGAGTCTGAGCGGCGGCGCGCGCCGCCTCAAGGTGAGCCAACCGACTTTGAGCCGCAGGATTGCAGAGATGGAGTACGAGCTCGGCGAGCCGCTCTTCGTCCGCAAGAACCAGGGCATCACCTTGACGAAAACTGGAATGAGGCTGCTTCCTGCGGCCCAAGGCATGTCCCAATGGGCGACAGAAGCCAGCCGCTCACTCGATGCGAAGAACTCGCCCGTGAGCGGCCGCGTGCGCATCACTGCGGCACCATCGTTCGCTTTCGATTTACTGGCGCCGATCGCGGAAAAGCTCAAGAGGAAGCACCCGCAGATCACGCTCGAGGTTCTGGCCAGCACGGAACGCCTGAATCTGTCGCGCGGCGAGGCAGACATCGCGCTCAGGAGATATCCGTCCAATGATCCTGATCTAACCACAGTCGATGAAGTTGTGATCCCGATCGGGGTCTTTGCGAGCAGGGACTACGCACAGACGCTGCCCGCAAAATATGATTTCCGCGACCTCGACTGGATCGCATGGGCGGGCCAGCTCGAGATGGTGAGTCCGAATCCGGAACTCGCGGCCAGGATCCCGGACTTTCGTCCCGCTTTCGCATCTGACGATTACAGCGTTCAGGTCGCGGCCTGCCAGGCCGGCGTCGGCGCGATGATCCTTCTGAAGACTTCCCAGCGGCTCAAGCGATCTAGTGAGCTCGTCGAGCTCAAGCTCGGGCTTCCGGCCTCGCTCCGCGCAGAGCTCGCGATCATCTGCCACAAGCGCATGGCGGACCTACCCAAGGTCAGAACCGTTCTGGACCTGCTCAGGCAAGAGTTCGCTGATCTGAGGAAAAGCAAAGGCGCAAAGTAACTCCCTCTCGCGAAATCCGTCCTCCGAACCCACGGTCAAACCCACGGTTTGCGCCATGATTACGAGTAACATCGCGGGTGTGGTCGCAACGACTTTGTCGCGTCACTCGTTGTTTTTGCTGTCGCTTCGGACAACGAGATACCGAGGGGAGGAGCATGGTGGTTAAAGAACCCTCCTCCTAACCCACTGCGAAAAAACGACAGCCCTCGCGAAGAATTGGCGCAACATCGCGGAGTTCTTCGATGATTTCGCGGTAGATTCGGACGATCGGATACAGGGGAAAGCTGTGGCGTAGAAGTGGCGGAGAGAGTGGGAGTCGAACCCACGACTTATGATCGTGGTGCTGAATTCCGATAACCAGCCGGCCGCCAGGCTCGGAGTGCAGGCAACTGCGCCGTGAAAGAGCCAAGTCCATCCCTCAGGTCAGCCGGCCATTCGCAACGGTCTGGTTGCCGGTTCGAACCCTGGCGGGCCCACGGAGGGGCCAAATCGCCTACTGAGTCTCTTTGAGCCACATCGAGAATAGCGCAGCGGGATCTGCACCAGATACGTGCGCCTTTCGTTCATTGGCAACTTCGCACGTGCGCGCGGGAGAGAATCACTGGAGCCACCTAAACTTCCGACACTACCGTTTTGCCCTCACGTTGGTCTCGCGCCGAGCGAAAGCGGTCGAACCCCCGAAGTCGTCCCGCGGGATTTCGAGCTACTAGAGCCGGGTCCGATTCCGGTCGGCGCGATTGCGGAGACCGGAACGGCATCGGGCTGGGGAGCGTGCTCAAAATATTTTTGCCAGCGAATACAGCACGTCAGCTTGCTGGTATTGCTGTTGGTATCGACCACAATTGACGAAAAAATCTACTGCAAATTCATAGCGTTATGGCATTAAGCGGTTATCGGCCAGGGGCACCAGCCTTCGCTAAAGCTTCGGCTTGGCGCTGGCGAGCCTTCGCTAAGGCTTCGGCTTGGCACTGGCCAGCCTTCGCTAAT
>Ga0310910_10002468_pt1 | contig 10454 bp, 11 predicted proteins | sample GREbulkMGHF172_FD_203448 | JGI IMG/M metagenome (GOLD analysis project Ga0310910, IMG submission 203448) | Lab enrichment of tropical soil microbial communities from Luquillo Experimental Forest, Puerto Rico - GRE.bulkMG.HF172 | ecosystem: Environmental > Terrestrial > Soil > Tropical forest >... | reverse complement strand
GTGACGCTCCACCCCACACGCGCTGCGCCACGCGTACGCGACGCATCTGCTGCGCGGCGGTGCCGACCTGCGCCACGTGCAAGCGCTCCTCGGCCATCGCTCGCTCACCACCACCGCGATCTACACGCGCGTCGCGATCACGGATCTGCGATCGGTGATCCAGAACTGTCATCCGCGCGAACGGGCGCGTCCGCGTCGTCCGAGACGGTAAAATCGATCGTGCTCGCGACGCACATTACGACGCCCATGTCCACCTGGTGGCGACCGGTGTCAATGCCGGAACCGGACGTATGTGCTCCCATTGATCCAAATGGCAATCTCGCCGCCGACGGCCTCACCAGCTACACGTGGAATGCCCGGAATCAATTGGTCGGGATGAGCGGCGTGACCAGCGCGAGCTTCGCGTACGATGCGCTGGGTCGACGTCAGTCGAAAACCATCAGCGGTACTGCGACCAATTTCCTGTACGACAAGCTGAACCTCGTGCAAGAGTTGTCGAACGGGACGCCTTCCGCCAATCTTCTGAGCGGGTCGTTGATCGACGAGACCCTGACTCGGTCGGACAGTAACGGCTCGACAACTCTTCTCACGGATGCGCAGCGCTCGACCATCGGATTGGCCGATGCCTCTGGGGCTGTGCAAACCAGCTACACCTTCGAGCCGTTCGGACAGACGCAAGTGTCAGGAAGTCCGAGCGCAAACGCCACAGAGTTCGCGAGCCGTGAAAACGACGGCGTGGGCCTCTACTACTACCGGTCCCGCTTTTATAGCCCGGCACTGCAGCGATTTCTCAGCGAGGATCCCAAAGGCTTTGCCGGTGGTGACGTGAACTTGTTCGCTTACGTGTCGAATTCGCCGGTCACGTTTGTCGATCCCCTTGGATTGGATCAAACGATCTGGGACTTCGGCGGGAACGGACGGTACGGTCCGAGGAACGGCAACTGGGGCGGAAGCGACTGGAGCGGCGGTCAAGTGCCGGGTCGAAACGGGGGGCGCGACGGGACGCTTCCTCCGACCGACAGTGCGGATCGCTGCTACATGGAGCACGACAGGTGCTACGAACGGTGCTCGGATCACCGGCGCTGCGATGAGCAGCTGCTCCGGTGCCTGCACAACCTGCCTTGGGACCCAAGGAATTGGCCCGAGCCACCGAGACCTGGAACGCTGCTCGACACCTTGCGGTTCATGACGTATGCCGAAGGTTACTTTGGAACTCTTGTAAATGGATACATGATGCCATGGTAGTTGCACGGATGAAGGCTATGAGCAATGAAGCAACGCCCATCAGCATGGGTTTCTGGGCCTCTGTGATGCTCGCTGCCATCAGCGCAGTGTTGCCTTTTGTTCCGGAGCGATGGCTGATAGGTGTCACGGTGTACTTAGCGATTTTTGCAGCGCCGATCTTGTGGATTGTGGCGTTTTGGGGTGCGTCACATTTCGACCGCGCGCGGCGCTGGTGGCTCTGGTTCGCCGCTCCGTTCGCATTACGCTCCGTTGCGGAGGGCGTTGCGGCGATGCTGTTTTGGCTAGTGCGGGGATTTGCGCCCTGAGCCTCGGCCAGTCGTTTTGTCGTCCGGCGTGCGCGGCTGAGCGTATCCGGAGAAGGCTTGGGGCGTGCGGCTCCCTCCCGCGTGTGCTGGTCCCCGCCTGATCCGCGGCGGCGCTCGGGATCGGCCGGCTGAGGTCGCCGTCGGTGCGCGAGCTGTCGATCGCCATTATCGTCCTGGCTGTATTCCTGTCGACGTGAGCGGCTGCTGAGCCCGTCGCGTCGGTGATTGTGTGCGCCGGGCTCGCCGCGTCCAGGGGCTGACGCCCGCTGTGCGGCGGCCCGGTGACGGGGGGCGGGCCGCCCTGGAGCGGCTGCGCGCGGCGCAGAGCTCGGCGTTTACGCGTCGGCGCCGGGGTGTGACGGGACCCGTCCGATCACGCGGTGCGGGCGCACCGGCTTTTGGGGGTGACACGTCACCCCTGGAGGGTTGCTGCCGGGGAACCGCGGTTCCTGGCTGGGAACCGGAAAATCGCGAAGAAAGTCCGCTGACCAGCGCGAGTTGGTTCCTGTGCAGGAACCGCGCGGTCACGCCGCTCCCGGCGCGTTCACGGTGGCTAGCGACGGGCTGCGGCCCGTGCTCGCCGGTGGGATTTGGCTTTCCGCGGGCCGCGGCTCGGCGGTAGCGCGGTGTTTGGCAGCCCGCCGGTACTGCGCACGGCTCGGGTGGTGCGGAGGACGCCTTTGAGCGCTTCGTTGACCGCCTGCTCGGTGGGGAACGCGTCCGCGACCTCGGGCGCGATCACGACGATGTTCGTCCCTTCGTGCACGCGCCGCACATATTTGCCGCGGATGCCACCCTTCATGGCCGCGAAGTCGTACTCCGGTCGCAACTCGTCACTGATCGCTCGAGTCATCTTCTTCATAAAACCGTTGCTCCCGGCGCGTGGCGCGCCTGGCGCTGATGATGCGAATAGTATCGCCCGCCTCGGTGTGGGCGACCACGAGGATCCGGCCCGCGGCTGACAGGCCGATGATCAGAAATCGCCGCTCGCCGACGGAATGGTCGACGTCGGGGAACGTCGTCGAGAGCGCATCGTCGAACACGGTTGCGGCCTCGCGGAAGTCGACCCCGTGCGTTTTCCGATTCTGGTCAGCCTTGCGGGGATCCCAGGTGAACGTCATGGGACGTGGACGCTGGTGCGCCGATGCCGCGGGGCTGCCTAACTGGCCTTGTGGCGCAACAGGCCGTCGATCGTGGTGAGCAGGGCGTCTTTCTGCCGCTCGGGCAGCGCGTCGATCGCCGGCAGGCGCTTGAGAAAGCGGCGGTCCCGCACCACCACGCCGGGCTTCACGTCCTTGAGCCCGAGGATTTCATCAGTGGACGTTTTCAGGACGCGGGCGAGCTGGGCGAGCAACGAGCTCGGGAGCCGCAGGACGCCGCGCTCGTAGCGCGAGAGCACCGACTGGTCCATGCCGAGCTGCGCGGCGAGCGTCTTCTGCTCGAGGCCGCGCGCCAGCCGCGCCTCTTTCAAGCGCGCGCCGATGCGGGCGTCTTCGCTAGCGGGGGTTTGCGGACTGCGTCGGGGCATCGGGACACGCTCCTCGTTTGCGGATTCAGTATACGAGTGACCCGAGAAAAGGCATTGACGACAATTGCTAAAGGTGCATATACTCCGTCCCGTTTCTGGCGTAGCATTTTCCTCTTGACATGCGGTTTGGCCGGACCGACCTCGACGCGATCAAGCAGCAGAACGACCTCGCGGCCGTGGTACGGGAACACGGAATCGCGCTGCGGCGGCGCGGCCGCACCTACTTCGGGCTGTGTCCCTTCCACCGTGAACGGACCGCCTCGTTTGCGGTGAGCCGCGACGCCGGGCTGTTTCACTGCTTCGGCTGCGGCGCTGGCGGGGACGTCATCCGCTTCATCGAGCGGACCGAGCAGGTGTCGTTTCCGGAAGCGGTGCGGCGGCTCGCGCGCCGTGCCGGCATTGCGCTGGCGGAACACTCGTGACGACCGCCGCCGCGTCTGCCTCGTCGCTGCTCGAGCGCGTCGTCGCGCACTATCACCGGACTCTCTGCACCCACGCCGGTGCGCAGGCCTATCTCGCGCGCCGCGGCCTCACCAATGCCGATCTCCTGAAGACCTTTCAGATTGGGTACGCGGATGGCTCGCTCCTGAAACGGCTGCCACGTGCGGGCGAGGTGCGCGAGCACTTGCGCGCGCTCGGCATTCTCACGGCCGAGGGCCGCGAGCTGCTCGGCGGCTGCGTCATCGTGCCGATTCCGGATCCGCGGACCGGCGCGTGGACGACACTCTACGGCCGTGGCGTGCGGACGGCGCGGCATTGTTACTTGCCCGGGCCGCTGCGCGGCGTCCTGAATTTTCAGGCCGCGCGATCGAGCGACACGGTGATCCTCACCGAAGCGGTCCTCGATGCGCTGTCGTTTCAGCAGGCGGGGATCGCCACGGCGATCCCGATCTACGGGACGCACGGCTGCACCGCCGATCACCTGGACCTGCTGACGCGCGAACACGTGCGCACGGTGATCCTCGCGCTCGACCACGATGACGCCGGGCGGACCGCGACGGCCACCCTCACCGAGAAGCTCACGGCGGCCGGGATCGCGGTCCGGGTCGCCGCGTGGCCCGAAGGCGTGAAAGACGCCAACGAGCTCCTGGTCTCCACGAATGGGAACGCCCCGGCGCTCTTTCGCCACCTCATCGACGCGGCCGAACCCATCGCACCGGCGGCGCCCGTGTCGGTCCCCGCGACACCTGCGGTGTCCGCGATCACGCGTGACGGCGATGCGCTGGTCCTGCATCGCGATGCCATCACGTATCGCGCCCGCGTGTATCCGCCGCTGCTCGGGCGCTTACGCGCGACGGTGAAGGCGACGCGCGAGGGCACCTGTCACGTGGACACGCTGGATCTCTACGCGTCGCGGAGCCGGACCGAGTTTGCGCGCCGCGCGGCCAAGGGGCTCGGCGTCGACGCGGACAGCGTCGAGCGCGATCTGCTCGCGATCCTGGTCGAGGCCGAACAGCTCCCCGAGTCTGACACGCCGGCGTCCCCGGCGAGCGGCCCACCGCCGACGATGACGGAGGCGGAACGAGCGGAGGCGCTGGCGTTTTTGCGCCGGGCGGATCTGCTCGACCAGGTCGCGCGCGACATCGACGCGCTGGGGTTTGTCGGCGAGACGACGAACACGCGGCTGCTGTATCTGGTGGCGATCTCGCGCAAGCTCGCCGATCCGCTGTCGGCGATCGTGCTCAGTCAGAGCGGCGCCGGCAAGAGCGGCCTGACGGAAGTGCTCGAACGGCTCACGCCGCCCGAAGACGTCGTGCTGCTGACGCGCCTGACGCCGCAGAGTCTCTATTACCTCGAGCCGGGCTTTCTCGATCGCAAGCTCGTGATCGTCGAAGAGCGCTACGGCTCGATGGAGGCCGACTACTCGATCCGGGTGCTGCAGTCGCGCAAGAAGCTGATTGCCGCGGCGCCGATCAAGAACCCACAGACCGGCACGCTCACCACGAAAGTCTTCACCGTGGAAGCGCGGGCGGCGTTTCTCGAAGCGACGACGGCCAGCGCGGTCAATCACGAGAACGCGACGCGCTGCTTCGAGCTGCTGATGGATGAGAGCCCCGAGCAAACGCGGCGCATCCAGGCCCGGATGGCGCTCTTGCGCACCGAGCGCGGCCTCGCGTTGCGGCACGCGGCCGACGCGATCGCGCGCCGCCATTGGCACGCCCAACGGCTCCTCGACTCCCTGCCCGTGGTCATTCCCTTCGCCGACGCGCTGACGTTTCCCTCCGCCTGGCTGCGGACGCGCCGCGACTACGCGCGATTCCTGAACCTGATCGAAGTGTCGGCGTTTCTCCATCAGTATCAGCGGCCACGCCGCGGTGGCGCGATCATCGCCGAGGTCGCCGATTACGCGGTGGCGTACGCGCTGGCGGCGTCGGTCCTCACCGAGACGCTCGCCGATCTGCGCAAGCCACTGCGCGAGGCCTATGCGCGCATTCGCGCGCTGTGTGGCGACACGGATCGCGTCATGTCCCGGCGCGAGATTCGCGACGCGCTGGCCGTCCCGGATTCGACGGTGCGCCGCTGGCTCGCCGATCTCGTCGAGCTGGACTATCTCGACACCGAGTCGTCACGAGGCGGCCAAGGGAAGAGCGCGCGCTATCGCGTGGCCGACACGGCGCCACGCCCTGAGATCGGGCTCGGCCTGCTGACGCCCGACGCGCTCGCGGCGCAGCTGGGGCGGCGGGCGTGAGCACCCGCCACCTCGCCACGAACCTGCCACCGGCGTCGGCAGGGCGTAAGTCCCGCACCGGTCGCAAGATGCCGCTGAACCCGCCACTTCGCCACCGTGTCAGCGAGGGCAGTCTCTCGACCAAGCCCGAGACGCTGCTGCGGCAGTACGCCGACGACCTGGCGCTGCGGTACGCCGAACGCACCGTCCCGGAGTACGTCGCGCACGTGCGGGCTTTTCTCGGCTGGCTCGAGACGCGGAGTCTCACGCTCCCAGCGGTCACGCGGGCGGATCTGCAGCGTTATCAGGCCGAGCTCTTTGCCTTGCGCAAGCGGAATGGCACGCCGTACTCGGCCGGCTTCCAGGTGAATCGCCTTTCCGCCCTCAAGAGCTTCTTTGGGTTTTTGGTCCGCCGACAGATCCTGCTCGCCGATCCCACCGCGGGGCTCGAGCGCCCACGCCTGGAGACGCGGCTGCCGCGGGCGGTCTTGACGCCGCGCGAGGCGCGCCGGCTCGTCGAGGCGCCGCGCGGGCGCACGCCGCTGCGGCTGCGCGATCGCGCGATCCTCGAGACGCTCTACGCGACGGGCATTCGCGCGAGCGAATTGATTCAGCTCTCGCCCTTCGACGTCGATCCCGCCGACGGCGTGCTGCGCGTCGTGCGCGGCAAAGGTGGGAAAGATCGGCACGTCCCGCTCACGCGCGCCGCCGCCACGGCGATCGAAGTGTATCTGGCACACGGTCGTCCCGAGCTGCTCGCGACGAAACGAAGCGCCAGTGGCATCTACCCGGCGAAGGCCTCGAAGCGGCTCTTTCTGTCGCCGCGTGGCGGCGTCCTGTATCGCGCAACGCTCGACAAACTCGTCCACCGCTGGGCCAAACACGCCCGCATCAAAAAGCGCGTGACCGCGCACGTGTTTCGCCACAGCGTCGCGACGCAGCTCCTGAAGCGCGGCGCCGACATCCGCCACATCCAGGTCCTGCTCGGCCACGCCTCGCTCGCGACGACCGAGCGCTACACGCGCGTCGAGATCTCCGATCTGCAATCGGTCGTCAAGCGTGCCCATCCGCGCGGCCGCTGACCTCGGCGCGTGGCTGACGCGCTACGTCGAGGACCTGCGCGTGCGGCACTACGCGGCGTCCTCGCTCAAGCAGGTGCAGATCGACGGCGCCCGACTCGTGCAGTATCTGTACGCCCGCGGCGTGAAGCGTCCCCGCGGGGTCACCGAGGCGCACCTGGCGGCCTACGCGCGGGCGCTCGCGCGGTGGACGACCCGTCGCGGTGAGCGGCTCGCGCCGGCGTCGCGCACGATCGCGCTCAGCGTCGCGCGCCGCTTCTTCGCCTTCCTGGCGCGCCGTGAGGTCGTGCTGTGGAATCCGGCGCACGTCCTCGCCATCCCGAAGATCCGATCGCTGCCACGCGGGGTGCTCACGATTGCCCAGGCGCATCGGCTCGTAGCCACGCCAAACCTGTACGATCCGATCGGCGTGCGCGACCGCGCGATCCTCGAGACGCTCTACGGCACGGGCCTCCGGCTCGGCGAAGTCGTCCGCGCCGACCTCACCGATCTCGATCTGCGGAATCGGGTGCTCCTCGTCCGGACGGGCAAAGGCCGGAAGGATCGGATCGTGCCGATCGGCGCGGCGGCCGTGACCGCGCTCGATCACTATCTCACCGACACACGCCCGCGGCTCGCGAACGCCGGCGAGCCGGCGCTCTTCGTGAATCGAAACGGTCGTCGTTTGCAGGCGCCCGGGCTGCGTGTCCGCGTCCACAACGCGGGGCATCGGATTGGCGTGACGCTCACCCCACACGCGCTGCGCCACGCGTACGCGACGCATCTGCTGCGCGGCGGTGCCGACCTGCGCCACGTGCAAGCGCTCCTCGGCCATCGCTCGCTCACCACCACCGCGATCTACACGCGCGTCGCGATCACGGATCTGCGATCGGTGATCCAGAAGTGTCATCCACGCGATCGCCGTCCTCCGCGTCGTCGGCGAACGGTAGAATGACCTGTGCTCGCTGCGCTCTCCGAGCCGGACTCGAATATCGAGGCCACTGCACCAATCGCCGCGAGGTGCGTAGGTGCTCCCATTGACCCAAATGGCAATCTCGCCAGCGATGGCCTCACCAGCTACACATGGAATCCGCGGAATCAGTTGACGGGGTTGAGCGGCGGCGTGGCCGCGAGTTTCCAGTACGACGGTATGCAACGTCGGAGGGGGAAGACCGTCGGTGCGGCGAGCACGAACTTCCTGTATGACGGTCTGAATCTAGTGCAGGAGCTGGCGGGGACGACCCCAACGGCGAACCTGGTCACCGGGCTCGGGATCGACGAGACTCTGACGCGCGCTGAGCCGGCCGGGACGAGTACATTGCTTGTCGATGCGCTGGGAGGTACGCTCGGACTCGCGGACGCCGCCGGGACGCTGCAGACGCAGTACACGTATGAGCCCTTTGGGGCGACAACCGCCTCCGGAGCGCCGAGCACAAACGCGGCGCAGTATACCGGGCGAGAGAACGATGGGACCGGCCTTTACGCCAATCGGGCGCGGTACTACAGTCCGGGACTGCAACGGTTCCTCAGCGAGGACCCGATTCAATTCACCGGTGGAGACTTCAATCTCTACTCGTACGTGCGCAACAACCCGTTGCTTTGGGTTGATCCGGAGGGGTTGAGGATCCTAAACCCGCGAAACTATCCAGTCGACCCAGAGATGATGGATGCCCTGCAACGCTTCAACAAATGCATTGGGGATGACAAGGACATTGTTATTACCGGAGGTAGGCGTCCGCGAGGCTCTAATCTTGGCGCTGGAAACAATAGCCAACACGTAGTTGGAAGCGCCGCTGACATATATGTTCCCGGTCAGTCTCACCGGACTACGGCTTCTCAGGCCGTCGGCAGCGGCCTATTTCCTGGAGTGGGCTGGTATGAAGAGGGGTTTAGGCAGCAGGGCATGGGGCCACACGTTCACGTAGACCTTCGGGATAACCCCGCCACTTGGGGCTACGATCGGAACGGAAAGTACTATTCGCCACTTCCACCAGCTCCTGGAGACATGGGTGGTCGAAAGCCTAAATGCGAGTGAAATTGTGATGAATTTGTTCCAGCTCGACGCTCCTGCGTTTGTCTTGATTCTAGCCGTGTCCGGCACTAATGGACCGAGTCCTCCCGTGACCAGTCTCGGCCTTACGGCTGTTAGCAGCGGGGCGTCGATATCGCAGGTTGACGCGACCGCTGAAGAGAGGCGAGCAGCAGCCAAAGCGATCGTAGAGAAGTACTGGTCCGGGGACCCTCGCGACCGCTACTTGCTGCTAGCTGAGAGCTACAAGTCGAATCTAAGGCGTTTGGGAATTACGAATGCCGCGAAATATGGCTCGGACACACAGCCGCCTGAGCGCGTCTGGGGGACACGAACTTACGAGAGAGTCGACCTCAATCGAGACTCGAGGCAGGGTCGTGATCTTGCACAAATTGTACTTTCGATTAACTGGGAACAGGAAGGTTACCGTGGGACAACGACATACATCTTTGATCTGATAATGGAAGCTGGTCGATGGAGAATTGCGAATATTGTTCATTGATCCAGCACGGCAACATTACATGCCTCGGCCGCTCACCTCAAAGATCGCCTGACGTCGATCGCGCAGGTCGACTTTCGGCGACCTCACCTACACCTACGACGCGGTGGGCAATCGCGTGAGCGTCGGCGGGAGCTGGGCGGGGACAGGCATTCCCGCAGCCGTTGCCAGCGCTCTGTACGATTCTGCGAATCGCATCACCACGTGGAATGGCGCAAGCTTGGCTAATGACCTAAATGGCAATCTCGCCTCCGACGGCCTCACCAGCTACACCTGGAATGCCCGGAATCAGCTCATTGGCGTAAGCGGCGGAGTGAGCGCGAGCTTCGCGTACGACGGAGTCGGCCAACGGCGGACGCGCACGACCAGTGGGTCAACCAGCTATCTGTACGACGGCGCGAACGCGACGCAGGAACTGGTCGGCGGCTCGCCGACGGCGAACGTGTTGAGCGGCGGCGTCGACGAGGTGTTCCAGCGCACGGACGGTTCGGGGACGCGGGCGGTCCTGACCGACGCGCTCGGGAGCACGGTGGCGCTGGTCGACGGATCCGGCGCGGTGCAGACGCAATACACGTACGACCCTTCGGCGCGACGACGGTCTCGGGAGCCGCGAGCACGAACCCGGCGCAGTTCACTGGACGGGAAAACGACGGCGGCGATCTGTATTTTTACCGTGCACGTTACCGAAGTCAGTCCACTGGGCAGTTCATAAGCGAGGACCGGGCCGGGTTTGTCGACGGATCTAATTTGTACTCCTACGTTGGCGATGCGCCAACAAATTTCACGGATCCGGGAGGTGGGCCTTCTCGCTGTCGGGCGCGTTTCACTTTGCGAAACAGGGTGGCTTCCCAAAGTGGTGGTTACTCATGACCGCGCCATTCGCACTTCGATATCTTGCCGAAGGCGCGGTAATGGTAGTCTTTTGGATGCTGCGCGGGTTCGCACCCTGAGCCTAACCATCGCTCGTCGTCAGGCACGCTCGATTAGGGGGGCTGGCGTACAGAGCGCGCCTCTTTTGGTGCCCATTGCGCAGCGCCAGTCGACGGCGCTCCGGACGCCCTGGACGCGGCGGCGCGCGGCGCAGGAGGGGCGGTTACGCGCCTGCGCCGGGGTGTCGCGAGG
>Ga0310910_10002458_pt1 | contig 10472 bp, 17 predicted proteins | sample GREbulkMGHF172_FD_203448 | JGI IMG/M metagenome (GOLD analysis project Ga0310910, IMG submission 203448) | Lab enrichment of tropical soil microbial communities from Luquillo Experimental Forest, Puerto Rico - GRE.bulkMG.HF172 | ecosystem: Environmental > Terrestrial > Soil > Tropical forest >... | reverse complement strand
GCCGCCTCCATCGACGGCCTGTCCGCCTACGCCGCCGAAGTCGTGGTCATCACCGACGGCCTATCAGCCACCGTCACCCCCGCCGTCCCGCCCCCCGACGGCCTGTCCGCGACCGCGACGGGACACTAATGGCCGGAACACTGTCTGCAACCGTGACCGTCAGCCTCATAGGCTCAGCCGCGGCCCCCTTCATCGGGGAAGGCACCCTCTCGGCGATCGTCCCCTACGCCGAAACCACCGCCACCCTCGCCGGAGCCGGTGCACTGTCGGCCACCGCGACACCGCGCTACCTGATCCCCGCCGCCCTAGCCGGCGCCGGAAGCCTGGCTGCCGCCGCCAGCCCCCAAATCGCCGCCGCCGCCGCGCTAGCCGGGGGCGGCGCCCTGAGTGCCGCCGCCTACCCACAAACCGCCGCCGCCCCCGCCCTGGCCGGGTCCGGCACCCTGTCCGCGACCGCCGCCCTGGCCGCCCCGAGCTTCGACACCGTCGGAACAGGAGCCGCACCCGCAAGCCAACAAAGCACACTAACTTGGACGCATACAGCTACTGCGGGCGCCGACGTCTACGTAATGCTGGGAACCAGCCTGCGCACCAACAACGCTTTCGTCAGTTCCGTCAAATACGGGACCGCCACCATGACAATGGTCGACTGGATTGCGGGTGCGGCTTCCCAAACGCTTTTCCTGTATCGCCTCACCGCCGCACCTGGCGGCGCGCAAACCATCACCGCAACATTCACCAGCGCAAACAACAACATCGGCCAATCCGTTTCAGCCACCAATGTCACATCAATATCAACCGCCCAAAAAGTCAGCGGCAACAACGGCCCAGCCAGCCAATCAGTAACATGCGGCGCCAGCCAACTGATCATCCAAGGATTCAGTGTCGCGCAAGCACCAAGTGGTTGGACTACTACCGGCGGCACCAATGACTGGGCGGGCAGGGCAGCCAACGGCCCCGAGGGACTCACGATGAATCACGCCACCGCGACGACCACATTTACCGGCAATAACACCAGCTATTGGAACGGCATCGCCATCATCCTGTCCTAAACAAACGATCGGAAGGAAAACCACTGTGGCACTTCAAAACCTGACCCCCGTGCAAGACACCCTGCAGGGCTGGCAACTGCTCACCCCCGACGATATGCATTCTGCGCTGGAATACCTTGCCGCCAAGGGCTACACCGGGTCTGTGAATTCACTGATCGACCCCGGCTCCGGCGCCCTGACCTGGCAGCTGATCCTGCAGTCCACCACCCGCCAATCCAGCCAGGCCGTCGCGGTGATCAACGACTGGGTGATCATCGAAAACGACGCCATCGCGTCGATCTGTCCCGCCGAAGAATTCGACGCCCGCTACCAAACCACACCCTAGAAAGGAAAAGTAGTTATGGCCATCGCAGTAGGCTCCACCCGCCAATCTCTGGCGAATTCCTACGCCGCGCTGGGGAACTGGCTGGGGGCAGCCACCGGCAACCCCGGCACCACCACCACCCCGGCTAATGAGGTGACCGGAGGGTCCCCCGCATATGCCCGCGGCCAAACCACGTGGTCGGCGGGATCCAACGGCGTATCCAACGGCACCGCCACCACCCTGAATTCCCCAGCAGCCACCATCACTTATGTGATCCTGGCGTCTGCCGCGACAACGGGCGCCGCCAACCAATTGGATAACTGCGCGATCACGTCGGTCGTGCTGTCCGGTCAGGGTCAGATTGTCATCACCCCCACCTACACGCAAACCTGATGACCTCGGTGGGCGGCGGTGTCGGTGTCCTGTCGGTGGTGGTGTGGCCCACCCACGCCGGGGCGATCAACCAACACGGCGAAGAACCCCTATCCAACCTGGACTATCGGCGCGGGCAGATCAGCTGGGCGGTCGGCGACGACGGGAAAATCCGGGGACACACCACCATCCACGTGCCGGCCGGGGAATGGGACTGGATCGTCTACTGCCATCACCCCACCGATCCGATCATCATCACGGCCACCAAATTCGCTCACCCGCTGATCCTGCCCCGCCCCGGCGCCATCGACCTGCGCGACATCGACGAGAACGACATTCAACTGTTCGGCCCCGATTCGGTACTACATAACTAGGAGAAAACCCGTGACCGCGCCACGCTCCCCCACCCCGCCGCAATACAGCACCGGCACCCTCAAACAGGATCCCGACAGCCTGGCCGTCGCGGTCAGAACCAACATCCCCGATCCCGACAGCGCGCACGATTGGGGGGTGATGACCGTGGACCGCGGCGGTTATTACGCGGGCTGGGATGAGATCGCCGCCTGGACCGACGTCGGATGATGAGATGCGCTGGCCGGCGGTCATGATGGCGATTCCCGCAGTGCTGTGCTGTCCGAGTGTGCACGCCGACCCGGTGCCTATACCGGTACCGATACCGGTCCCCGAGCCGCCCGGGTTCGTCAGTACCCTGCCGGCGCCCCCGGTGGGCACCGCCGCCGGTATCGGCGCGGCCGGGGTGGCGGTCAGCGCGCCGCAGCTCGCCCCGGCGGTAGCCGGATTGTTCATGTGTCCGGGCCGGGGCGCCTCGGCGGCGGTGCTGGGCTCGATCGGCGGCGGCTACTGCAACTTCGCGTTCGAGCAGATCGCGCTGCCCGGCGGCATCGTCGGCACCATGCACGTGCACTGCGAGTGGGGCTCAGCCGGCTCGATTCTGTCCCTGTTCAACTGCTGGCGGGTGTTCCCCGGCCAACCCGACCACCCCGCACTCAATGACCCCGACATCATCCCCGACGGGTGGGGGGTGCCGTGGGCCCTGACCGGGCCGACACCTGATGATCAATGGCCACCACCCGGGCTGGCGCCCGCGCAGAGTTTCTCCATCCCCACCCAACCCTCCGGGCCCCCGCCCGGACCACCACCACCGGAAGGAACCCCACCGTGACAGAACACGCGCTGCACTACGATTCCGCGATCATCCCCCAGGAAACCGGGTACTGGTGTGGGCCCGCATCCGCTCAGGTTTGTCTGAACATCCGCGGCATCCACGTCGACGAAGCCACCCTGGCCGCCGAATGCGGCACCGACGAAGGCGGCACCGACTACGTCGGGCTGATCGAAAACTGCCTCAACGCACGCCTAGACGGCGAACCCTACACCTCCGTCTACGCCGAAAACATGCCCGACGCACAAGCCAAGGAACGGTTCTGGAATGAGGGGATCCTGCGTTCCATCGACGCCGGCTACGGCATCGTGATGAACTGGGTCTCGCCCGAGGGTAATCACCCGCAGGGGATCAAAGGATCCGCGTCCCCAAACTATGTCGGCACGATCTACCACTATGTCACCTGCGCCGGTTACGACGACAATCCGTCGCAGCGGGCGGTGCTCATCGCCGATTCCGGGTTCTGGCCCTGGACCTACTGGATCAGCTTCGAGCAGTGCGCCACTTTGATCCCGCCCAAAGGCTTCGCCTACGCAGACGTCACCATCCCTGAGGAGATCGATATGTCCGAAGAATACGCACGCCAATCCTTTGAACAGCTCGCCGGCCCCGACGCTGACGCCGGAGCATTCGGCTGGCCCCAACTGGGCGGCAGGACGGTGGTCGACGCGTTGGCGGTCATCGGCGCCGAACTGGGAATCGAGGGCTTCGGCCCCCCTTTAGACCGGGATCAGGATTGACGGCGTGTCTGACGTTCGCCGGGACCTGGGCGGCACCCGGGACGGGCTATCCGTCTGAAGTCGCGCACGCCTGCACCGATCTGCTCGAAGAGATCCCGGTGCAGGCCCCCTGGTCCTTCGGGCCGATCCCGCCCGGACAGATCACCGCCCCCTCCTACCAGGATTCGGTGGCGATCGCGGTGGACTGGGCGGTGCACTGGATCGAAACCCACCCCGAGCGGCCCATCATCCTCGGCGGCTACTCCCAGGGCGCCGAAGCCGCCTCCCGGGTCCGCATGGAATTCGAGATCGGGCGCCTGAGCACGTTGCGCCCCAACTTCATCGCCGGCTACACCTTCGGCAACCCGTCGCGGCACCTCGAACACACCTTCTACAACGGTCCGGCCACCGACGGGGAAGGCATCGCCGCCTTCCGGCTGCCCGCCCTCGGGCACGAATGGTGCGAACTGGTCGACACCTACGACATCTACGCCGGAGTGCCCCCCACACTGACGGGGGAGATCATGCACGATGTCTACACGCTGTGCACTCAACTGCAGCTCGCGGACCCGCATCAGTTCGTGACGGATCTGGTCGCCAACTGCATCGAAATCATCCAGAACCTGGACGGCAACGCCCACGACGACCTACTGGACGGGGCAGCGCGCCACGGCCTGGACCTCTCCGGGGCGCGGATCCTGGCGCCCGAAGATTTCGCGCTGACCACCGACCGCATCCTGTCGGTGAAGGGCATCGCCGCCGCCATCCAGGCCGCCGTACTCGGTATCCAATTCCTGTGCTGGACACCCCCCACAGCGCCCCACATTGAATACCACCTGCGCGAAGTCCTACCAAGCCAAACCTATGTGGAACTAGGGGTGCAGCATGTCCGCGACTGGGCGAACCGCATACTGGCGTGACGTGGCCGAGCGTGCCATCCGCTCCGCCGCCCAAGGTGTACTCGCCGCCCTCGGCGTCGGGACAGCGACGTTCGATCCCGGCGGCCTGCCCTGGCTGGATGCCCTCTACATCGGCGCCGTGTCCGCTGCCCTGTCCGTGCTGATGTCGCTGGCCGGCCGCAAGATCGGCGACCCTAAAACTGGAAGCTGGCAGCCGTCACCCAATCTCAGCTCGCGGGTGATCCCTATCTGATCGGCGGTGCGGCACGGCTAGATCCGACCGGCGGCGAAATCGCTTAGGACTTGCGGCACCGAAGTGTCGAAGCCAGCAACGTCCATCTGACGTGGATCTTCAGGGTTGGCAATACTTGTGCCAGTTGCTGTCATCGCTACGACAGCCAGGCTGACATCATGGCCGATCATGTTTCGGTACTGGTCAAGAGCCTGCCAAGGATGGATGTTGCCGAACCACGTCTCGTTGTCCGTGTAAATTTGGATTGCCGAGAAGTCGAGTTTGTTCTTCATCGCATAAACCATCGGCAAAGAGCAATCTGTTCTTCCGAATCCCAGCCCGGCCATGTAGGTGCACACATCGTCGAGGCGCCGGCGCGGTGTGATGTCCAGCCGCGCGGCCACCGAGGACTGGGTGCCCCAGCCCATGCCGTAGTGGTTGGTGCGGGTGCCGTCGGAGAAGCCGATGATGTCGGCGTTGCGCTCGACGTTCAGGCTCACCAGACTCAGCGCCGCGCACACCTCCCGGCAGGAGATCGGCAACCCGCCGGCCGGCGAACCCATCGAACCCGACACGTCGCAGGCCAGCAGCATCGACTTGCCGGACGGCTCGACGGCGCCGTAAGCGGCGTAGAACGCGGCGTCCAGCGCGTCGGTGATCTTCGGTGTCGGCTCCCAGGTGGAGTCGCCGCGCACCGAGCGGGCCGACGCGTAGGTGCGCTGCGCGACCAGCACGTTGATCGGATGCACCCGGCCCTGCTTGAGTTTCTGCGGGTCGGCCAGCTGCGCGGCGATCACCCCGCCGGTCTTGCCGGTGGTCAAACCCAGCCGGGTCAGCCGCGGCAGCTGACGCATCAACGCGGTCTGCGGCATCCCCTTACCGATCAACGCCTCCCACACCAGCGCCTCACCCAGCAGCTTGTCGGGCAGCATCTCCCACGACAGGTCATGCTCGCCGATCAGGTTCACCGCAGCCAACGCGGACGCGTTCTGCACCTGCTCGTAGGCGCCGACCAGATCGGGCAACGCCGAATCGGCTTCGCCCAGGTGATAATTGCTGACGCGGTGGCTGTTGACGATCCGCAGGACATGCTCGTCATCGCGGCCGGTCATCGTGTCGACGATGTAGCGGTACAGCCTGTCGCGCACCGCCTCAACCGGGCGGGGATGGCTCAACGCGAGCAGGTCGGCGTGCCGCCAACCTTCACGCTGCCGGTACTTGAGGATCTGGTAAGTGAGCCGGTCGACGTCCTTGCCGTTGTACCAGCGGGCGACAGCCTTGACCAGCGCGGGACCCCAGCCGCGGAACTGCTCCACATACCCGGCGAACAAAAACATGTGGCTGCCGGTGCGGCACACCGCGGGCAGCTTGGACAGCGCGTAGGCGCGGCCCGCCTGGTCGGCCTCCGACGCGGCGATCGCCAGCGCGAAGATCGCCGGGTTCACCTTGGGTGCGCGCCCCGCTGTGGAGACCGCGACGATCTCATCGACCAGCGCGGTCGGGTTGCTCTGCGCCAGCCGCAGCACCACCTCGGCGTTGTCGCGGGTCAGCTCGGGAGCCGACGTGTAGTAGGTGCCGCCGGTGGTCCCGATTGTCAAGAAGCGGCGCAGCCGGGCCATGTCGTCGATCGCGAACACGTAGCCGCCGGCGGCGTTGCGCACCGTCGCCGCCCCGGCGGGCGCCGACTGCGGCGTGGCCTTGGTGGAGAAGCCCTTGAGGGCGTCCGCTGTTGCGCGTGTGTGGATAGCCATGCGTTTCCTTTCCTTGTTGGGGCGTGGGCGAAGTTGTTTCGACCGGCACTTGGATTCTCCTAAGGAAAAGGTAACCGACCAGAATCCGGCTCACGCCAACACTTTTGGGGCACGGGCGAAGAAGGTGCGACCGCATCAATGCCAGATAAGCGACCGCGAACGGCTCGTACCACAAGTTTCAGGGTCTGGGCGAAGTTCAGGCTCCGGCGCGGGTCCGGCGAAGCCGGCCACCGGGTTGCCCCGGCCAGAGGTACTTGCCCTGTCCTCCTAGCGTTTACGGTCCGCTCGACCTGGTGACAGATAACCGAAGACCTATCGGCTCAGACCCGTGGTTTCGGGTGGGGGGCGAAGGGGTTGGTGACCGGAAAGGGCTTACGCCCATGCGACTTAGGCCACTCGTCCACAGCCCGAAGGCTGGCGGGATTCGAACCCGCGCTCTCACTTTTGCAGAAAGATAACCAATCACACGGTCGGCTCCCCACCACAGTTCTAGGGGCGCGGGCGAAGAAATGACAACCGGACTGCGGGATTGAACCGCAAACCGGCCCCTGCACGGGGCTGATTCCGAACCAAAGGTAACCGACCATCTGCCGGCTCGCGCCACCCTATGAAATTCTCAAACGACACGGCTGTAACTAACACGCAGCGCATACCTGTATACCCCTTTCCACCCCGGAGGTGCAATGCATTTTCCGCGTGTCGCGTGCTTTTGCTCATCCGGTCGGGTAGATCCCACTGGGGGATCAGCCACCCTTCGCTGTTCTCAACAATCATGCAACGAGCATTGCACATTGGGGCGGGTTTGTTCAACCACGACACGCCCCACACCCCAACCCCACGACACGCCCCCAATACGATTGCATCACACCACCTAAAGTGCAATGCTCAACAACCATGCCGAAGCACCGCATCGATCTCATCGGCTCCGCCGAAGCAGCGCAACTCCTCGGCATCGACAAACCCACGCTGACCCGCTGGGTCAAAGCCGGCCGCGTCAAAGCCGCCCACAAATTCCCCGGCAAAAACGGGGCCTTCATCTTCCACCGCGCCGACATCAACGCCCTCGCCAACGAAAGAAGCGCCTCATGACTGACGAAGACTTCGCCGCCGCCCTCCTCGACCTCCACCAATCCGCCAAAACCATCCTCGACACCCAACCCCCACACACCTCCGTCCAACGATGGCTCTCAGACCCCACCATCGCCGAACAACTACTCAACGACGACGACGACTAGCCATGGCAACAGAGCTATGTCCCGTCTGCGCGCAACACCTTCCGCGCTGCCCAGTCTGCCGCAACCCCGTCCTCCCCAAACGCTGCAACCCCAACGGCAACATCGACCAACACCTCGACAAAGCCGGACGCCAATGCAAAGCCGCCGGCCTGCCCTACCGACTCACCGAACCCCCGGCCGCATGAGCCGCCGACCGTTGCTTCTAGATCTCTTCTCAGGAGCGGGCGGCGCAGCAATGGGCTACCACCGCGCAGGCTTCGACGTGATCGGCGTCGACATCACCGAACAGCCCAACTATCCCTACGACTTCGTCCAAGGTGACGCCCTGCAATGGCTCAACAGCGGCATCCCATCCGCCATCACCGCCATCCACGCCTCACCCCCCTGCCAGTTCTACGCCAACGTCACCGCCTGGCGCGGCGAACCCGACAACCACGCCAACCTGATCCCCGCCACCCGCCAAGCACTGGAAAACACCGGCAGGCCTTGGGTGATCGAGAACGTACCCGAAGCCCCCCTACGCCCCGACTACCTGCTCTGCGGCTCCATGTTCGGACTCAACATCAAACGACACCGCGCCTTCGAAACCTCCTGGCACGCCCACCAATTCACCTCACCGTGCTCGCACCACCGCGACCTGCTGCCGTTCATGCACAAAGGCGAACGCGCCTACGCCGATGCACTCGGATGCTATTGGATGACCAGCCGGGAAGCCCGCGAAGCCGTACCCCCCGTCTACACCGAATACATCGGCGCTCAACTCCTCACCACCATTAAGGACGCCGCATGACCAAATACTGCCCACCCATCCGCCGCATCACCCGCGGCAAAAACCACCACTACGAAGACGCCGACGGCCGCCGCGTCCCCGGCGTCACCACCATCCTCGGATCTGGCCTGCCCAAGCCCCAACTGATCAACTGGGCCGGAACCGCCACAGCCCAAGGCGCAGTAGACAACTGGGACACCCTATCTGAACTGCCCCCAGCCGCACGCCTCAAAGCACTCGAAAACATCCGCTACGAAGTCACCAACAAAGCCAAAAACCGCGGCACCCAAGTCCATTTGTACGCCGAAGCATTGGTACAGGGCATCGAAGTCAAAGGCGTCCCCGACGAACTGCGGCCCTACGTCGAGAACTATGTGCGTTTCATCGACGCCTGGAAACTCGACCCAATTTTGGTCGAAGTCGTGATCGCAAATTACACATACGGATTCGCAGGGACATTGGATCTGGTGGCCGATCTCACCGGACCCACCGGCGAACGCGAACGCTACCTGCTGGACATCAAAACCGGGGAGAAAGGCATCTACGCCGAAACCGCACTTCAGTTGAGCGCCTATAGATTCGCCGAGTTCTACCTCGACACCGACGGCAACGAACAACCCATGATCCCCGTCGACAACACCGGCGCGATCCACGTCACCGCCGACGACGCCCAACTCATCCCCACCGTCAGCGAACGCGAGCAGTTGCAGATATTCAGGATCGCTCAAAAGGTTTACGAATTCGATAAAGACAAGGATGGGTTGATACTTCCTGCCTTGCGGCTGCCTACCAACTCGACTGCCAGCATCATCTGGGATGGTGACCATGAGTGACGATGTCCTCGAACGCGTCCTGAATCGGATCATGGTGTCCGACACCGACTGCTGGGAGTTTCAGGGCTGCCGACTCAAGTCCGGCTATGGACGAGTCGGATGGAACGGGCGGTTATGGCTCACCCACCGCATCACTTACACCTTTCTCGTCGGTGACATCCCTGACGATCTTGAGATTGATCATCTCTGCAAGAACAAACCATGTTGCAACCCAGAGCATTTAGAACCAGTAACGCGTTCAGAGAATATTCGTCGTGGGACACAGTGGCATCACACTGTTGAACGCGAATCCAGCAAGACTCGTTGCCCGCGGGGTCACCAGTACGACCAGATCAACACCTATATCACGGCAAAGGGGCATCGACAGTGTCGTTTATGCAAGCGCATTGCGGGCCAAAAATATGCCGCATCGCATCGTGGTGTCATCGCAGAACGCTCCCGTGAATGGCGCGCAAAGCAAAGGGTCACACCGTGACTGATCTGGAACGCTGGCGAGACGAGATGCTGCCAACCCCAATGCGGCAGATTGACCTCACCCAGTGGGCGCAAGAATTCCGCGACGTCTACACCATCGCCGAAGCCTTATGTAAGACCCCGTTCGTGCCCCGCGAAATGATCGGCCAGCAAGCCTCCGTCGCCGCCGCCATCATGAAAGGCCGCGAACTCGGCCTGGACCCGTTCGACGCGCTGGGCTCCATATATATCGTGCACGGGAAGGTGGGCTTTTACGCGGAGTTCATGCGCCGCCGCATCGTCCAAGCCGGCCACATTTTGAACATTGTGGAGTCCACCGAAACCCGCTGCATCATCGAAGGCACCCGCAAAGACACCGGCCAAAAACACCGCGCCCAATTCACCGCCGAACAAGCCCGCAAAGCCGGCATCGACCTCGGCAAATACCCGGCAGATAAACTGATTGCCCGCGCCACCTCGAGGCTGTGCACCCAGGCGTTTCCCGACGTCTTGTCGGGCACGCTGATTGCTGAGGATTTGATCGACGGCGTCATCCCCGCCGACACCGACCAACCAGCCCCCGCAGAGCAGCTCGAGCGGCCGGCGGTGCAACGCCGACGCCCCACCAAACCCGCCAAAGCCACCCGCACCCAACCTAAACCAATGCCCG
>Ga0310910_10002444_pt1 | contig 10512 bp, 8 predicted proteins | sample GREbulkMGHF172_FD_203448 | JGI IMG/M metagenome (GOLD analysis project Ga0310910, IMG submission 203448) | Lab enrichment of tropical soil microbial communities from Luquillo Experimental Forest, Puerto Rico - GRE.bulkMG.HF172 | ecosystem: Environmental > Terrestrial > Soil > Tropical forest >... | reverse complement strand
GCTCGGCTTTGGGATTGAGCGGATCGAGCATGGCCACGGCAGCTCACGTACATGGTTACAGGCGCTCAAGGTGTTCCCCGACGTGCGCGCAGAAGAAGGCATGGTTTCGACCGAGCACCACCCGATTCAGGGATTTTTCTGGGGCGATTTCACGACACGCTATGGTCACGCGTACACCTACAGGATCGTAGCGATGCGGGGTGAGCCCGGGGCGTTGCGCGCATCTGAAACTGTCGAGATACGAATTGCGACGGAGCAGGAGGATGAGGGGCAGCACGCGGTCTACTTCAACCGCGGCGTTGCCGGTTCGCAGGCCTATGTCAGAAAATTTGGCGATCGCCGCCCATCGGACGTCCCCGATCGTGCCGCGTTCCGGTGGCTATCGCGCGGCCTCTTTCGAGCAATGCTCGATTTCATCCACAAAGCCGACGGCCCCGATTGGGGTCTTCGTGTCGCCGCTTATGAACTCCAGCAAGGAGCTGTGCTGAACGCGCTCAGAGAGGCTGCGGCGTCGGAAGCGGATGTGAAAATCGTTTTCGACGCGCGGGTAAAAACAAACGGACCGGCTGACGCCAATTGGCAGGCAATTCGCAAAGCCAAAATTGAAGATCTCGTGACTCCGCGAACCCAAAGTCGCAGTGCTATTTCTCATAACAAGTTCATTGTCCTGCTCCACAATGGAGAGCCCGTCGAGGTCTGGACGGGATCGACGAACTTCACAGACGGAGGCATTTTCGGGCACTCGAACTGCGGTCACATTGTGAGAGACCCGGATGTCGCCACCGCCTACTTAAGGTATTGGGAGGAATTGCATGAAGATCCGGAAATGAAAGAAATCCGACCTTGGAACGAGGAGATTTTCCCTATCCCCAACAAACTCCCCGCGGTGGGCACCGGCGCGGCGTTTAGTCCGCGGTCTAATTTGGACCTTTTGAGATGGTATGCACGCCTAATGGATAAGGCCAACACTGCGGTCTTTCTCACCGCAGCGTTCGGTGTCAACGACCTTTTTGAAGAAGTTCTCGAGCATCCTAAGCCTTATCTTCGCTACGTTCTCTTGGAAAGCGCCGATAGGGACATGGACCTTCTGAACGGATCGCCCCTCAACGAGGTGGCGGTCGCCAATATCCTGCCTCACAACGAGTTCGAACGATGGATGGAAGAGCACCTCAGCGGGTTAAACGCTCATGTCAAATATATTCATACGAAATACATGATTATTGATCCGCTAGGGGAAGATCCCCTGGTGATCACCGGTTCCGCAAATTTCAGCGACGCATCGACACGCAAGAACGATGAAAATATGCTGGTGATCCGAGGGGACAGGCGAGTCGCGGACATTTATTTGTCAGAATTCATGCGCCTCTTTAACCACTTCCAGTTTCGCGGCCTTGTGCATGCGCGAGCTGCGACCGGTCTAGCGGGAGCGCGATCATTCCTCGTCCCGAACGACTCGTGGAAAGCTCGCTATTACGAGCCCGGCACGCCAAAATATCTGGAGAGACTCTACTTTGCCGGTCATCCTTAGCCGGACGCTGCAATCTGAGAGCCAACATTCCCGCAACAGTCAGGACAGAAGCTGACCGGCATCGATGCGGACAATATCAACCGTTCCCGCTTTCCGCGCTATCCTGACCATTTGCGCGCTACCACCCGGCGCGTCGCCTACGGTCTTGCCGTCCCACAGTGCAATCAAAGTGATTTTTTTGGCGCCGCGCGTCCGAGCCATCTCAAGCACCCACCTATTTCCGCGTTCCCAAGGATCGATGCCGCTGCCTTCGAGCCATCGCGGCAACCCTTCCTGGTTGCTGAGCTGGAGAAGCGGGCGTCGGTCAATCAGCTCAAGGTACCGCGAGCGCCAGTAATCGAAATCGCCGAAGACGAAACGGGCATAGACGTCCTTGGGCATCGGCAGGCACACAATGCTGCCAATCCCGAGCTCCGAGCAAACTTCATGGCAGAGTATGTCGCTCCCGGGAGCTGCGGACGTCAAAACCTCAATACGCCGCCAACCGTTTTTCGCCTTCGATAACGCTTCGCGGATCAGACTGCGCGCCTGAGGTTCGCGATCGTGGGGGAAACGGTGGATGGCGCGGCCAGCTTCGTCGATGCGATGACCCACAAAAATGACCACTTGCAGGTCGCCAATGTCGTCAACCTCGGGCCGCACGACGAGCGTGTCGATCGTCGAAATGATCTTGTTTGCGAGTTCGACCTTGTAACCGAGCTTTGTGAAGAGCTCCAACTGTCCTCTTGCCGCATTCCACGCGAAGAACCCATTTTTTGGAACCGCCTCTCTGTAGGCTTCGATCACCCGGCTTGGGCGTTCCTCGACTAGAAACATAAGGTCCGCAGCGCTGATTTCGGCCCACACGCGGTTCTGGTCGTTGCGGGACATCCGAGCGAGCGCCGCCTCGATAGCCTGAGATACGATGGGGCGAAGCGCTTCCAGCTGTCGCTTCAGTTCCGCCCGATAGGCCAGCGCTTGGTCGACGTTGTCGAACGTGTCCTGCCAGGTCTCCTCGTTCGACAGCTCCAGCGTTATCGTTCCTTGTTGTAGTGCCGCGAGCCCCGACCAGTAGTGATTCAGATCGAAAAGATAGGCCTTTCGGTAAGCCTCGTAAGCTTTGCGGAGCATCCTGTTGGTGGCCGCACTTCGTCGCTTGGCAACATTGTCCAGTTGATCCCACTCTAGCCGCCACAGCGTTTTCTCATTGCGTCCTTCCAAGCTGAGGGCCTCGACACGTTGGTCAGCCGAGGCTTTCTCACTGTTTCGGACGCGGACAATAGCTTGGTTCGACGCTTCTAACAGTTCGGCCTTCTGCGTCTTTCGGTGTAGCCGCTCGTAAATGTTCCCGAGGGCAAGATTTGCAGCGATATCATCGGGATCGTTGGCGCGGATTCGTTCCCAGGTTTCCTGCGCACCCTCGTAGTCTGTCAGATCCCACTGCGCCTTACCCACTAGCCGCAGCGCCGGCCACTGAAAACGTTGGCCGTCCAATTCTGACGCCAGCAGGCGTAACCAGCCTGCGGATTTCGCCACACGGGCGCGCGCCACCTCCTCGGTGAAATCGGTTGGAATCGCCTTCACAGTCGCCGGATCGATTTCGTGCAGCGCCGGGAGCATCTTGAACAGAGGACTATCAATCTCACGGTCACTTACCAGCGTCGCTCTGATTGCGGACGCTAGGGCAGTGCGCGCCCCGGCCGGTTCACCAATGTTGTAAGGCACGTATCGGTCGGTCAGCACGTCGAATGGGGTCGCATCTAATACGGGGTCACCTTTGATCAGCACGGTGTGTCGCTTCCGCAGCGCGTGCCTGATGCCAAGCTCATAGAAAACGTTAGCGTTGTGTACGGTAATATCGCAAACTACTAGATCGGCCTCGATAATGAGGGAGAACATGTCTTCGCGGACATTGCCCGCGTCGATGATCTCGCCAGTTGTTCCCCCGCCTAGCCCGGCGTCCTTCAGCGCGGGAGCAATCAAGTGCTCGTGGACTTGCTCGAAGTCAATCGCAGTACCGGAGGCATCTGCCTTCTTACCGAAGGGACGGATAACAAAAGCCCGCTGCATCTTCGTTCCCCTGTCCTTTCGGCAGATCTCACGCCGGGGCGGAAGAGTTTGTGCCTGCAGCCTGTTGAGGGATCGCCGACAACGTCGAGATGGACTGCTCCTCGAATCCGGCGCGCCTTGTCAGATCTCGAAATCTGGCGGTCGCGTCGCTTCCCGGACGCGGTGCTCCCTCCCAGACCAGTATCGCGATCAAACGGTGAGGTCTATCCAGCTGCGCAGTACCCGCAAGCGCTTGCGCTTCGCGAACAATCGCCTCGTTTGCAGCCGCGTAGGCGGCGTCGCCGCTAGTAGCAACGTCGAGCAAGACAAGATCGCCTGCTGCGGCCGTGGCCGCGACCTGTTGATCATACAACGGACCCCAGTCACCGGGACGGTCAACAACCGAGGTTTCTCGGAATCGTTCAGGCGCGAAGGGCAGCACGATACGCCGGCGCAGACCAAGCTGCTTGGCTTGCTCCAGAGCAACGAGATCAGCTCCGCAAGCAGCCGAACAGACAAGTGCCACTGCATGCATCTCGTAAAAAGCTTCGCAGACGCGTCGCCCAACTTCTTGCACATTCTCGAGGGGGAATCGCGGCACCTGCGCCTCTGGCAGATCAATCCTGCGTCCAGCAAGCGCGACTACCGCTGTGTCTGCCATGTTCATCGTCCACCTCATTGCCATTGCAACAAATGAAATTGAGCGGCGACGGTCGGTACCCGGCTTTCACTTTCTTGGCGCACCAATCGGACAATTACCGGATTGCTCTCAGGGCGGGGGATGCCGCGCCTGGCCCCAACTACATTGTGCGGCAAAACACGCTCTCAAGCCGGTCCTCGCAGAATGGGTCCAAGGCAACCTTAACATTTGCTGACTACAAGCTTGTCGATTTCGCGGGCCATCAAATTTAGGAAGTCTTCGCTCGCGCCTTGCAAGGTATGGAAACACCTTTGGACGCTCGATTGCTCAAAATGGGACGTTCATGATCAACGGTGTAGTCATAAATCGAGATTGGTCAGCTGCTCGGTTAGTTGTTCGCTTTACGACCAATAGCGGACATGTGCAGTACAACTAGGGATGTCCGCTTTGGGCCAAAAGCGGACTCCAGCAGTGCAGCAAAAAAATCGCTATTCGATGAGTGTGTTGGCACGAGTGCCTTATCGCGAGCATTGCAACGCGGCTACTTCAAGCCGCGGCAAACGGGAAACCGGCGCGTTGGCTATCAAAGCGCGAGCCCTTCGGCCCCGTCATGACAACTCGGCGGCGAACGAAAGCCGCATCTGATATTCGCGCTAAAAGGCGACGAAGGCGGCCACGGTCCACATTGAGCTGACGTGAAGGTAATTGAGCCAGCTCGTCCCCATCGGGATGTGTATCATGATCAGCGCATGCAGCGCGCTTATGGCCGCGCCGATCGGGACTGTCAGGACGAAGCCGAGCGGCATAGCGAAGTTCATCGTGCCGTTACTGCTCGCGATGGAAAACGGCGTCTCGAATGGACAGCGTGACCGCAAACGCGGCAATAAATAGCTGTGAATGCTGCATGGCGAATTTCTTGTAGCTCAAGAAGGTAGAAGGCCAGCAGCAGCGGACAGGCGACCTCTCCCAGCGGCTGGTGCGCCGGTCAATCCGGACGGCAGTGTTTCAGTCGAGGCCTTGTTGATGGATCGTTCTAAACTCGCGCCCGCGGTGCTATTTGATCTCCGCGCCTCCGATTTCGAGCCGCGCGTCCTTGCCGTCTCCTCGCGTTGGCACGACCTCGACCTTGATCTGCACCGGACCGCCGCGCGTCAGGTCTCGTGGCAGCGGGAAGGAGAATTGCTGCGCCTGGGAGGGATCGCTCGCCCGGAATTCGGCATTCGGAAACAGACCGAAGCGGCCGATCTCCTGTTCCTGCCCCTGTTTCTTCTGCACCGTCACGACACCTTGCACGGTGCCGTCGCGCGGCGGCTTGTAGCCCAAAACGCTGACGACCACGCGCTGCTCTCCCGGTCTGCTCTCGGAGCCCGGTGATGTCGCTGCCGCGGTGACGAGCGCGGGCCGCTCGACGGTCGCAATCAGCTGGCTGCCCTCCGCACAAGCAAAGGCTGTGCAGACGAACGAGATCGCCAGTGCGCCCCGCGCGCCTGCTGCAGATGACCGGCGGTCACCCATCAATGCTTCCCACACTAGCATCGCCCATGCCCTTGATGTGGCATCAGGCCGTGATGATCGCAATCTCCAACCGGCTGGGCTTGGCCGTTCCGATCTCGCCGCCCTTGCCTCTCGCCACCGGCAGAATCTGGACCCGGATGCTATCGGGCGAGGTCGGGAGACTGCCGTAGACTCGCTGGATCGGCACCGTCAGGTCGACCGCGACGCTTGGATTGGCCTCGCCGCCATGGTTGTGCGTGCCGAAGAATCCGAACGTGCCAGCATAGTGCCGATCGCTGATCGGCGTGGTGGCGGACAGATAGTCGCAATCGACGAAGACGCGGTACTGGGTGTTCTCGTCATTGGCGACCGCGATGTCGCGGATGAAGCAGAGAGCGCGCGGCGCGGCGGCCAACCGTGCGCGCACCCTTCCCGGATCGACCGCCTCGGTGCCGGTGCTCGGACGCCGATAGCGTGCCACGACGCCCAGCTTGCTGGGATCGACCGTGACCGGCAAGTCGAGCGGCTTGCCTGACGTTGCCGCCTCGCTTACCGGAGCGACGTAGGTCGTGATTCCGGAGGCTGCGGCGACCTCGAGGTTCGGCGACCCGTAGATGGTCTTGAGCCTTTCCTCGATCGGCGTTGCCGTTCCGGGCCCGCCGCCCACAACCGGTGCGATCACGATGTCGGCGTCATAGGTGTAGCCGAGAGGCTCCGGAAGCAACAGGTCAGAGACCTTCGGCGAATACGACGTTCCGTCCGGATTGAAGAAGTGGTTCTGGAACGGCATGTCGGTCCAGAGCGTATCGTTGGTGTTCGGATTCGGAATCCCGTTCCATACCCACCAGATCCGGTCGATGTTGCCGTGATGCATCATAAAGATCGGATCGTTCGCCGAGCGGGTGCCGGCCATGACGCCGCCGACCCAGCCATGAACGTTGTTGTGCGGGTTGGCCTCCAGCGTTCCCTGCACGCCCGTGCGGCGCCTGATCCACATCGGATCGAGCGAGTTCTGGCCGCTAGGTCGGGTCGTGCCGAAGGTCTCGAACGGAGTGTCGTTCAGGATTTGCGTCATGACGGCCTGGCCAACGTTCTCCGCGGGGATGGTATCCGAGGGGCCCATGTCGCGCGGTTCGAACAGGGCATTGGGATTGCCGCCGAAGGTTGGACTCGTGAACGCCTCTGGCACATGCGAGTCGGCAGTCCAGTCCCAGTACGGCAACGCGAAGTCGTTGAAGCCGGTCAATTGCCGCACCACCCGCTCATACATCAGCAGGTAGCCGCGATGCCATGGCAGGAAATACCAATTGCCGTGCGGACACTGGTTGAAGCCGGAGGCGGTGCCGTGAATATTCGCGAGGCTCGTCCAGTTGATCGGTGCCGGCCGCGTCGGCTCCTTCAGCATGCGGACGGCGTCACGCCACGCACTTATGATCGGATCGTTCAATGGCATGCCGAGCAGCGACTGGCGAAGCTTCGGCTGCGCTTGGGCGAAGGCCACGATGCCGGGCACGTTGGCGGCGATGACGCCGGCGCCGATGACGCAGCCCTGCAGCATTGCGTTCCTGCGAGAGATTGTCATGACGGGTCTCCTTCGAGTTCTGGGATGCGAAGCTTGATCAAAATTGTGAGCCTTATACTCGTTTATTTTTTCCGGCCCCGCCATCGACCGTAACCCTTGCGATGACGTTCAAAGGCACATCCTTCGATTACTATGGTCGGCGATACGAAACAGGCTGACAGTGATCACGTTCGCCAGAAGGCCAACATGGGGGAGCGTTGGCGTTGCTGCCGTCGGAAAGATTGGTACGCGGCCAAATTGGGCTTTGATGCTAAAGTCCGGCAACACAATCGGCTGCGGCGGGATTGTGCCGATGCGTGGCCGAATTGGCGGGAACGTGCGCCAGTTTGCTTATCAAACTCCACGACAGCGATGGCGGATTTCAAGGCGCGGCGGGCGGGCCAAGCGACCTCATGGACAAACTGAAGCGTTTAGCTGCCTAGCTTGCGCGATATCCTCATTACCGCTCGCGTCGTTGACTTTCAGCTTAGCCCTTCCTCGATTGCAAAAAGCGAGAGCATATCTGGGATTGCGCAAGATAGCCTCACCGTAATCTGCAATGGCTCGATCCTCGTCGCCTTTACGCGCATAGGCGACGCCCCGGTTGAGATAGGGACTAGGTTCCTGGGGATTGAGTCGGATGGCCTTGTTGTAATCGGCAATCGCCCGACTTTGGTCGCCTTTTTTCGAATAAGCGATGCCCCGGTTTACAAGGGCGTTAACAGCGTTGGGGTCGAGTCGAATGGCCTCGTTGTAATCGGCAATGGCTGGATCGTTGTCGCCTTTGCTCGCATAAGCGAGGCCTCGGTTGTTAAAGGCGTTAGCGCTCTTGGGGTCGAGTCGAATGGCCTCGTTGCAGTCGGTTATTGCTCGGTCGTTGTCGCCTTTTTTCCAATAACTGAAGCACCGGTTTGCAAAGGCATTAGCAGCGTTGGGATTGAGTCGGATGGCCTCGTTGTAATCGGCAATGGCTCGGTCGTTGTCGCCCTTGTTTGCATAAGCGTTCCCCCGGGTTACAAAGGCGTTAGTGTACTCGGGATCGAGTCGGATCGCCTCGTCGCAATCGGCAATAGCTCGGTCGTTGTCGCCTCTACGCGCATAAGCGAGGCCCCGGTTGTTAAAGGCGTTAGCGCTCTTGGGATCGAGTCGAATGGCCTCGTTGCAGTCGGTTATTGCTCGGTCGTTGTAGCCTTTTTTCCAATAACTGAAGCACCGGTTGTTAAAGGCGTTAGCGCTCTTGGGATCGAGTCGGATGGCCTCGTTGTAGTCGGTTATGGCTCGGTCGGTATCGCCTTTTCTCTCATAAACGATGCCACGGTTTAAAAAGGCGATAGTGTACTCAGGATTGAGTCGAATGGCCTCGTTGCAATCGGCAATAGCTCGGTCGCTGTCGCCCTTGTCCCCATAAGCAACGCAGCGGATTACAAAAGCGCGAGCGTTGTCGGAGTCGGATTGGATCGCTTCGTTAACGAGACGAATTGCCTCGTTGTAGTCGGCCATGGCCTGGTCGAGGTTCCCTTTCCTCATAAAAGCGATGCCACGATATAAAAATGCGCCAGCATATTTGGGATCGACCGAGACGGCCTTGTCGTAATCGGTCATGGCTCGCTTGTGGTCCGCTTCCCTCGCAAAAGCAACGCCTCGCTCGGTAAAGGCGCTTGCGTTATTTGGGTCGAGCCGAATTGCTTTGTTGCAGTCAGCAATGGCTTTGTCGTAGTCGCTTATGCTCCGATACGCGAAGCATCTTTCACTAAAGGCGCTGGCGTTGCTTGGATCGAGTCTAATGGCTTCGTTATAGTCAGCGATAGCTTTGTCGTAGTTGCTCTTATTACGGTAAACGGTGCCACGCCCATAGAAGGCGGCAGAGGCGAGAGGATTGATCCGGATGGCCTCGCTAAATGTCGCGATAGCTTTGTCATTGGCGTTGACCTTAGCATCCGTCGTGCCTTGGTTCAGCAGCGCAGAGTAACGTGCTTCTCGCGTCTCGCCTTCTACTCGTTTGCGCTCATTCTCTGCAGCGAGCCGCTCGTCCACCTGGGGCTTCGCAGTCACCTTGGCTATGGTGTCCGCAACGGGGCGGACGCTTGCAGTGGGTCGCGTCACCGACATCCAGGAGTACCCAATCCACCCAAACAGGAGCACCGCTGCTACCGCCGCTCCCGCCAGCACCACCGCCATCACTCGCCGCGAGCGCGGTTCAACAGAACCACCTTCGAACGCCGAGTGGATCTTCCCAATCAGCGCTTCAGCGTCCCGATGGAAGTGAGTGTGGCGCAGCTCGACAGCGTTGCGACGCGCGAGTAGCTTTATCGGGTCAGGCAGCTTGTCTGCCTTAGGCATATGTGCGTTATCGACTAAAATGGGGATGACACGAATGTCGCGGGCAAGCGCCGCCGCGATTTCGAGAGCAACGAAGTCGTCCGGATTGTCGAGGCGTCGCCTGCCGCTCTCGTCCTTCAAGTCCAGCCAATTTTGGCCGATGACGACCAGAAGGACATCGCAGGCAGCGACTTGCTTGTTTAGATAGGTCAGGAAGTCGACCCCTGCCGGGATGTTGTCGACGTCCATGAATAGGTTGCTCTGACCGAACGCCTGTGCAAGCCGATCGCGCAGCCGACCGGCTGTGCCGATCGAGTCTTCTCGGCGGTAATTGATGAAAATTGTACCTGCCATGGCTGCCGAGGATACCCCAAAGAGAAATACAAAATCTTACCGCAGGACGGTCAAATCAATATGAGCTAGTTCACATGCGTTGGGTCCGAGCATCAGAACGTACCGTCAAGAACGCGCGTGGCCAGCGCCGCCTCCGGGTTTTTCACCTTAATCCATGATCTCGGCGGGCCGGACCGATAAGGCGCGCTGAGCTTTTTCGACACGACTTTCGGTCAAAAGCGGACGTTTGCGCCGCAAAAAGTCTTGTCTGCTTTGACCTGAAAGCGGATATCTGCGGCGCAGCTAGGGATGTCCGCTACGGGCCAAAAGGATTGTAATGTCAGAATGCCTCTTGAAATTGCGCGGATCGTAATGAGCCTTCCAAGCCGATGACGGCGGTCCGATTTCGCACGATTTCGGTAAAATCGCGTCTCTCTTCGTCCGCACATTATCGAGGGCCATGCGGTCTACCTAGCGTCGACCTTAAGTCGACATACCCGCGAATTTCTGTAGCGGAGTGAAAACTTCCTGGATCGTTCATTTGGCCATGCAATCACTGATGAAACTATTCCAGTGCGATTTAATTTTTTGTACCCGAGCTTGTTTTTT
>Ga0310910_10002438_pt1 | contig 10518 bp, 7 predicted proteins | sample GREbulkMGHF172_FD_203448 | JGI IMG/M metagenome (GOLD analysis project Ga0310910, IMG submission 203448) | Lab enrichment of tropical soil microbial communities from Luquillo Experimental Forest, Puerto Rico - GRE.bulkMG.HF172 | ecosystem: Environmental > Terrestrial > Soil > Tropical forest >... | reverse complement strand
CGGTGCTAGCGCGGCTCGATCGCTTCGAAGGCCTGAAGCAGTCGGAACTCGCCGAAATGCTCGACCTGCAGCCGATCACTCTGACCCGGCTCCTCGACCGGCTGTGCGACCACGGACTGATCGAGCGCCGCGCCGATCCCAACGATCGTCGCGCCAAGCGGCTGTTCTTGACCGATGCCGCGCGGCCGGTGCTCGAGCAGCTTGGCGTGCTCGGCGAAGAGGTGATGACGGCGGCGCTCGCCGGCGTGCCGCGCGAGGCCGTCGAGCAGATCGTTGCGCAGCTCGCAGTCGTGAAGGAGAACTTACGCCAGGCCATTGCGCAGCGGAGCGCGGCGGGCACAGGCACTGCGGACGAGCGGCGCTATGGCTGAGCCTGCCCTCAAACTCGCGCCGAGCCTGCAGCCGGCAAAATCGCGCCCGGCGCCGCTCGCTGGCGTCCGCGATGTGCTGCGCCGGCGCATGCGCTTTATCCTGCTCGTCGTCGTGCCGATCGTCGCCATCGTCGCCGGGCTTTGGCTCTACATGCTGGGCGGTCGCTTCGTCTCGACCGACGACGCCTATATTCACGCCGCCAAGCTGATGGTGTCGACCGACGTGTCCGGTCTCGTCAGCGAGGTCGATGTGCGCGAAGGCCAGCCCGTCAAAGCGGGCGATGTGTTGTTCCGCGTCGACCCGCGACAATTCCAGATCGCGCTCGACAACGCTAAAGCCAACATGGCGCAGATCGGGCTTTCGATCGAGGCCATGAAGCAGGACTATAAGCGCATGCTCGACGATGTTGCCGCACAACAAGCCAAGGTCAATCTCGACCAAGTAACGTACGAACGCGATGTGGCGCTCCTAAAAAACAACTCCGTCTCTAGGGCCGAGTACGATCAGGCGCGGCTCAATCTCGATTCCGACAACGCCCGGCTCGAATCGTTGTCGAAGCTAGCGCAGGTCCAGCTCAGGCGGCTTGGCGGTAATCCCGATCTGCCGGTCGAGGAGCACCCGCAATACATGCAAGCGAAGGCGCAGGTCGACGAGGCGCAGCGCCAGCTCGACCACACCGTGGTACGAGCGCCATTCGACGGCGTTGCGACCCAGGTCGACGCACTGCAGCCCGGCACTTATCTGGTCGCGCAGACCGCCGCCCTGACCAATACCGGCGCGGTCGCCCTCGTCGCCACCAACGATCTGTGGATCGACGCCAACATGAAGGAAACCGATCTCACCCACGTAAAGGTTGGCGACCCGGTGAAGTTCAACGTCGACACTTATCCCGCACACGTCTTTACCGGCACCGTGGCGAGCATCGCGCCCGCTGCCGGCTCCGAGTTTTCGATCCTGCCGCCGCAGAATTCGAGCGGCAACTGGGTCAAGGTGGTGCAGCGCATTCCGGTGCGCATCCACGTCAACCCGACACCCGAGGCGTTGAGGCTGCGTGCGGGGATGAGTGTCACGGTCTCGATCGATACCGGCCATCGTCGCACGCTCGCCGAAGTGCTGTTCTGACGGCGCGTTATTGAAGGCTCGCCATGGCAGCAAGCGCGGCAATTAGTCAACCGGCAGACGCCCATCGCGGTATTCTGACCGTTTGCACGGTGCTGGCGACGCTGATGCAGGCGCTCGACACCACGATCGCCAACGTCGCGCTCCCGTATATGCAGGGTACGTTCGCCGCCGCCCCCGACCAGATCACCTGGGTGCTGACCTCGTACATCGTCGCCGCCGCGATCATGACGGCGCCGGTCGGCTGGCTGTCGGCGCGCTATGGCCGCAAGACGCTGTTCGTCACCTGCCTCAGCGGCTTCACGGTCGCCTCCATGCTGTGCGGGCTGGCCAACAGCCTCGAGCAGATGGTGCTGTTCCGGCTGCTGCAGGGCGCATTCGGCGCCGGCCTGGTGCCGCTGTCGCAGGCGACCATGCTCGATCTTTATCCGCTGGAGAAGCGCGGTCAGGCCATGGCGTGGTGGGGCGTCGGCGTCATGGTTGGCCCAGTGATCGGGCCGACGCTGGGCGGCTACCTCACCGACGTTTACGACTGGCGCTGGGTGTTTTTCATCAATCTACCGTTCGGGCTTCTTGGCATCGCCGGGCTCGTGATTTTTCTGAAGGATCGGTCGCGCAACGCTACGCTGCGCTTCGACTGGATCGGCTTTGGTGCGCTGAGCCTCGGCCTGGGGGCGCTGCAGCTCGTGCTCGACCGCGGCGAGCTGAAGGACTGGTTCAGTTCCACGGAAATCGTCGTCGAAGCGGCGCTCGCCGTGCTTGGCTTCTATCTCTTCTTCGTGCAGCTTGCGTCGGCCAAGCAGCCGTTCATTCCGCCGCGCATCTTTCGCGACCTGAATTTTTCCGCAGGGCTGCTGGTGATGTTCTGCATCGGCATGGTGCTGCTGGCGAGCTCGGCGCTGCTGGCGCCGTATCTCGAGACGCTTGGCGTCTATTCGGTGTCCCAGGCCGGCCTGCTGATGGCGCCGCGGGGGCTGGGCACCATGGTAGCGATGCTGGTCGCTGGCCGCTTTGCGAACCGCGTCGATCCGCGGCTGATGATGTTCATCGGCTTCGTTATGCTCGCGGAGTCGGCCCGCGAGATGATCGATTGGACGCCTGACATCGACGCCTGGTCGCTGGCTTACACGACCATGCTGCAGGGCGCCGGTCTCGGCCTCGTCTTTACGCCGCTGCAGGTGATTGCGTTCGGAACCTTGGCGCCGGATCTGCGCACCGACGGCACCGCTCTGTTCAGCCTGGTTCGCAACGTTGGCAGCTCGATCGGCGTCTCGATCGCGGAATTTCTGCTGGCGCAGAATACGCAAATTCTGCATGCGCAGATTGCCGAGCGTGTCACGCCGTTCAATCGCACGCTGCAATCGGGCAGCGCTTACCTGTTCTGGAACAGCGCCGCCCATCGCGGCCTGGAGGCGCTCAACAATGAGATCACCCGGCAGGCCTCCATCATCGCCTATATGAACGACTTCAAGCTGATGCTGCTGGTGGCGCTGCCGCCCGTGCTGTTGCTGTTCTTGATGCGCCGGCCGCGCACGCCGCCGGCAAGTCCGCGCGATCATGTCGCGGCAGTCGATTGAACGCGACGACCGCCACTCGAAACAGCCTGAGAAACGATAAAGGCGGCCGCAGAGCCGCCTTTTCGCTGACTTTGCAAAACTGCGCGGGGCCGGCGTTATTCCGCTGCGCCGCCGGCTGCCGCTTCGCGTTGCTGCTCGCCCTCGGCCTTTTGCTTGGCCTCGAGGTCCTCGCCGGTCTGCTGGTCGACCGCCTTCATTGACAGCCGCACCTTGCCGCGTTCGTCGAAGCCGAGGAGCTTGACCTTGACCTTGTCACCTTCCTTGACCACGTCGGTGGTCTTCTGCACGCGGCGTGGCGCCAGCTGGCTGATATGCACGAGGCCGTCCTTGGCGCCGAAGAAGTTCACGAACGCGCCGAAGTCCATGACTTTGACTACGGTGCCCTCGTAGATCAGGCCGACTTCGGGCTCGGACGCGATCGACTTGATCCAGTTGATCGCCGCCTTGATCGATTCCGCCTTGGCGGACGCGATCTTGATCGTGCCGTCGTCGGCGATGTCGATCTTGGCGCCGGTCTTCTCGACGATCTCGCGGATTACCTTGCCGCCCGAGCCGATCACTTCGCGGATCTTATCGACCGGGATCTGCATCACTTCGATGCGCGGCGCGTGCTCGCCAAGCTCGGCGCGCGCCTGGGTGAGCGCCTTGGCCATTTCGCCGAGAATGTGCATGCGGCCATCCTTGGCCTGGCTCAGCGCCACCTTCATGATCTCTTCGGTGATGCCGGCGATCTTGATGTCCATCTGCAGCGAGGTGACGCCGCGCTCGGTGCCGGCGACCTTGAAGTCCATGTCGCCGAGGTGATCTTCGTCACCGAGAATGTCGGACAGCACCGCGTAACGCTTATCCTCTAGGATGAGGCCCATGGCGATGCCGGCGGTCGGCCGCTTCAGCGGCACGCCGGCGTCCATCAGCGCCAGCGAGGTGCCGCACACGGTCGCCATCGAGGACGAGCCGTTCGACTCGGTGATCTCGGAGACGATGCGGATGGTGTACGGGAACTCGGTCTTCTCCGGCAGCATCGGATGGATGGCGCGCCAGGCAAGCTTGCCGTGGCCGATCTCGCGGCGGCCGGGAGCGCCGATGCGCCCGGTCTCGCCGACCGAGAACGGCGGGAAGTTGTAGTGAAGCAGGAACGACTCTTTGTAGGTGCCTTGCAGTGCGTCGATCCATTGCTCGTCTTCGCCGGTGCCGAGCGTCGCAACCACCAGCGCCTGGGTCTCGCCGCGGGTGAACAGCGACGAACCATGGGTGCGCGGCAACACGCCGACTTCAGCCACGATGGGCCGCACGGTCTTGACGTCGCGACCGTCGATGCGGTTGCCAGTGTCGAGGATGTTCCAGCGCACGATCCTGGCTTCGAGGTCCTTGAAGACGCCGGCGACTTGCAACTTCGGATATTTCGGGTTCTCGACGTCCGGCGGCAGGAAGTGCCCCATGACGCGCTCTTTGGCTGCCTCGACTGCGGCGTAGCGCGCCATCTTGTCGGGAATGGCATAGGCGGCGCGGAGATCTTTCTCGATGAGCCCGAGCATCTCCTTTTCCAGCGCCGCGTTGTCGGACACGGTCAGCTCGCGCGGCTCCTTGGCGGCCTTCTCGGCGAGCTTGATGATGGCCTCGATCACCGGCTGGAAATGCCGGTGGCCGAACATCACGGCGCCCAGCATGATGTCCTCGGACAGCTCCTTGGCTTCCGACTCGACCATCAGCACCGCGTCCTGCGTGCCGGCCACGACCAGGTCGAGCTGGCTCTCGGCCATTTCGTCGATCTGCGGATTGAGCACGTATTCGTTGTTGATGAAGCCGACACGGGCGCCGCCGATCGGGCCCATGAACGGCGCGCCTGAGAGCGTCAGCGCCGCGGAGGCGGCGACCATCGCCACGATATCGGGATCGTTTTCCAGATCGTGCGACAGCGTGGTGACGATGACTTGCGTGTCGCAGCGCCAGCCATCGGCGAACAGAGGCCGGATCGGCCGGTCGATCAGCCGCGAGGTCAGCGTCTCTTTTTCAGTCGGCCGGCCTTCGCGTTTGAAATAGCCGCCGGGGATGCGGCCCGCGGCGTAGAATTTTTCCTGGTAATTGACCGTGAGCGGCAGGAAGTCGATGCCTTCCTTCGGCTGCTTGGCCGCGACAACGGTGGCAAGGACGGTGGTGTCGCCATAGGTGGCGAGCACGGCCCCGTCGGCCTGCCGCGCCATTCTTCCGGATTCCAGCGTTAGCTTGCGGCCACCCCAGTCAAGTTGCACTCGATGCATGTCGAACATTGCGATTGTCTTTCATGGTTTTCGTGGAAGGGCGAAAGCCATGAGCAAGACGGCGAGAGGCTGTCGTTCGCAAGACGCTTGCGAATCCAAACAGCATCCGGCGATCCTGCCATGGCCATCGGTCTTCCAACGTTGCGCCCGGGACTTAAAGCCCGGCGCTCGGATCGGCAGCCCTTTGCTGCCCGATAAACGGCGGATCCATCAAGCGATCCGCCAACGGAAACGCGCGGGACTTTCCCGCGCGCAAACTTTTCAGCGGCGAATACCGAGCCGCTCAATCAACTCCTTGTAACGCCCCTCATTGGTCCACCGCAGATAGTCGAGAATCTGACGCCGCTGCGACACCAGCTTGAGCAAGCCGCGCCGCGAGTGGTTGTCCTTGATGTGCGACTTGAAATGTTCCGTCAGATTGTTGATCCGCTCCGAGAGCAGCGCAACCTGAACCTCGGGCGAACCGGTATCGCCAGATTTGGCGGCATACGTCTTGATAAGCTCCGCTTTACGCGCGGTCGTAATCGACATCGTCACCAACCCTTTTGTCTGCCGGCGCGACCTGCCACGCCGGTTAAATTAAACACGCGTCTGGGAATGATCTCGCCCCGGTCGACCTCGGCAATGGCCACGAGTTGGCCGCCGGAAGCGACCTGGACCATACCGCGGAAGATGGTGGCATCCCGTCCGCGCAACAAGACGGCTTGGCCTCTTGCGAGCCTTGCCGCGTCTGCCGGGCTCACGGCCAGCGCCGGGATGTCGTCCAGCGCGGTCTCGATCGGCAGGAGCACGTCAGCGAGGTGTCCCTCGCCAGCGGCTGCTCTATGGCACAAAGATTCAAGGGGTTCCAGCGAAATCACGTCGTTTTCGCCGAACGGCCCGACTCGGTTCCGCCGCAAGGCCGAAACGTGGCCGAGCGCGCCCAAGAGGCGGCCGAGATCGCGCGCCAGCGCCCGGACATAGGTGCCTTTGCCGCATTCAGCCGAAAAAACCGCATGGTCGGGATCGGCCATTTGGACGAGTTCCAGGCGGTAGATTTCAACCGTGCGGGGCAACAGCTCGACGGCTTCGCCGTCCCGGGCGAGGTCATAGGCCCGTTCACCGGCGATCTTGATGGCGGAATAGCGTGGCGGAATCTGCTCGATGGTGCCGACGAAGTGCGGTAGTGCGGCCTGGATCGCGGTTGCATCGGGGCGCTGATCGCTTGCGGCCACGATGCGGCCTTCGGCGTCGTCGGTGTCGCGCTCCTCGCCCCAACGCACGGTGAACAGGTAGGTCTTGCGGCTATCGACCACAAACGGCACGGTTTTGGTCGCTTCGCCCAGCGCAATCGGGAGACAGCCGGATGCCAGGGGATCGAGTGTGCCGGCGTGACCGGCCCGCTTGGCGGCGAACAGGCGCTTGATGACAGCAACCGTGTGCGTCGAGGTCATGCCGACCGGTTTGTCGAGGACGATCCAGCCGTGCACGTCGCGCTTCTTGATTTTTTGCTGCTGCGCCTGACGCTGCGGCGCGTCCGCAACCGGCGTGAATGCGTCGCCCGCCATCACTCGTCCCTTTCGCTGTCGAGGTCGCGTTGGACCGCAGGCGTTCGCAAAAGCTTCTCGATCCGTTCCGCTTCGTCGAATCGCTCGTCGACGCGAAATCGAATCTCAGGTGCAAATTTCAGGTTAACGCGGCGCGCGATCTCGCCGCGCACGTATTTCTTGTTGCGATCGAGCGCGTCGATCACCGCATTGACGTCGCGGCCGCCGAGCGGCATGACGTAGATCGTCGCCAGCCGCAAATCGGCGGTCATACGTACCTCGGGAACGGTGATGATGTGCGCCTCGATGACCGGGTCGTGGATGGCGCCGCGCGACAGCATGTCGGCGAGTTCGTGGCGGATCAGTTCGCCGACGCGAAGTTGCCGCTGCGAGCCGCCGGCGGATTGATCGCGATAATGTTGGTGGCGTGCCATGACCTTTTGGTACTGGCCTTCTCGTTCTGCGTGACGCCGGAATCGAACCGAGCCGTCACATTGGATGATGATTTGCGAATCGTAACGTCGGCGGCCGCAATCAAATCGGCTACGATGATCACAGCGTCCGCTGCACGGTCTCAACGCGGTAACACTCGATGGTGTCGCCGACCTTCATGTCCTGATAGTTTTCGAAGGCCATGCCGCATTCCTGACCGGCCAAGACCTCTCGCGCGTCGTCCTTGAAGCGCTTGAGCTGCGACAGCTTGCCTTGGTGGACCACGACGCTGTCGCGGATGAGCCGCACATTGGCGCCGCGCTCGACCGTGCCGTCGGTGACGCGGCAGCCAGCAACATTGCCGACCTTCGACACTTTGAAGATTTCGAGAATGACAGCGTTGCCGAGCATGGTCTCTCGCAGTGTCGGCGCCAACAGCCCCGACATCGCTTTCTTCACGTCGTCGACCAGGGCGTAGATGATGTCGTAGTAGCGAATCTCGATCGCGGCTTGTTCGGCGGCTTCGCGCGCTTCCTTGTGGGCGCGCACATTGAAACCGATTACCGCGGCGTCGGAGGCGGCTGCTAGCGTGATGTCGGATTCGGTGATGCCGCCGACGCCGGAGAAGATCACGCGCGCAGCGACTTCGTCCGTCGACATTTTTTCCAGCGCTCCGACAATGGCTTCGATCGAGCCCTGCACGTCGCCCTTAACCACCAGCGGGAATTCCTTGCGGCCTGCGGTCTTGAGCTGATTCATCATCTGCTCGAGCGAGCCGCGCATGCCCGTCTGGCGCGCCGCCATTTTCTCGCGCTTCTGGCGAGCGCGGTAATCAGTGATCTCGCGGGCGCGCGCTTCGGTATCGACCACGGCGAGCCGGTCACTCGCCTCGGGAGTGCCGTTGAAGCCCAGCACCTCGACCGGCATCGACGGGCCGGCCGCGACCACGGAATGGCCGGTATCGGACATCAATGCGCGCACGCGGCCCCATTCGGCGCCGGCGACGACGATGTCGCCAGGCTTGAGCGTGCCGCGCTGTACCAGCACGGTCGCCACCGGGCCACGACCGCGGTCGAGCCGTGCTTCGATGACGGTGCCTTCGGCCGGACGGTTCGGGTTCGCCTTGAGCTCGAGCACTTCAGCCTGCAGCGCGATCATATCGAGCAGCTTGTCGAGATTGGTTTTTTCCTTGGCCGATACTTCGATTTCAAGCGTGTCGCCGCCGAGCGACTCGACCTGGATTTCATGCTGCAGCAATTCGGTACGCACGCGCTCGGGCTTGGCGTCGGCTTTGTCGATCTTGTTGATGGCGACGATGATGGGCACCTTCGCCGCTTTGGCGTGCTGAATGGCTTCGACCGTTTGCGGCATGACGCCGTCATCGGCAGCGACGACCAGCACCACGATGTCGGTGATCTTGGCGCCGCGGGCACGCATCGCGGTGAAGGCGGCGTGGCCGGGCGTATCGATGAAGGTGATGCGGCCGCCCGACGGCGAGGTCACCTGATAGGCGCCGATGTGTTGCGTGATGCCGCCGGCCTCGCCGGCCGCGACCTCGGTCGAGCGAATCGCGTCGAGCAGCGAGGTCTTGCCGTGGTCGACGTGGCCCATGATGGTGACTACCGGCGCGCGCAGCTGCAGATTTGCGGCGTCGTCCGGCGCGTCGAACATGCCTTCTTCGACGTCGGATTCCGCGACGCGGCGGACCGTATGGCCAAGCTCTTCGGCGATGAGCTGGGCGGTGTCGGCGTCGATCGTGTCGGTGATCTTCGCCATGTGGCCCTGCTGCATCAAAATGCGCACCACGTCGACCGACCGCTCGGCCATGCGGTTGGCGAGCTCCTGGATCGTGATCGTCTCCGGGATCGTCACTTCGCGCGCGATCTTCTCTTTCGGCTCGGCGTCGCGGTGGCCGGTGATGCGTTGCACCCGGCGCCGGAACGACGCCACCGAGCGCTCGCGGACTTCGTCGGCGGCGAGCGCTGTGACAACGGTCAGCCGGCCGCGGCGCTTTTCGGAGCCGCGCGGCGGCGCCTTGGGGGCCGCTGCCGGACGTGCCACGCCGCCGCGCCGCGTCGTGCGCGGCGCTTCGTCGTCATCGGCTTCAAGGGTCAGCCGCTGTTGCGGGCCAGGCTTGGCCGCCGTCACGCCGTCGGTGCCAAAACGCTTCTTGGCGACCTCGTCGGCCTTGCGCTTGGTTTCTTCGTCGTGCTTGCGGCGGACTTCTTCGTTGAGCTTGCGCGCCTCGGAGGCCGCGCGATCGGCGCGCTCGGATTCTTCGCGGGCACGGCGGGCGGCTGCCTCGTGCTCGGCGCGCTCGCGCTCCTCGTGTTCGCGCGCCTGCGCGCCGGCGAGGGCTTGGGCGCGGGCGCTGCGTTCCTCCTCGGTGAGGGTGCGCAGCACGACGCCGGATTTCGGTGCGGCGGGAGCCGCCGGCGCCGCCTTTGCGGTGGCCGGAGCAGCCGTGCGCTTTGCTGGGGCCCCACGTCCCGTGACCGCGGGGGCTTCCACCTTGGCTTCGGCCGGACCGGAGACGCGGCGCTTAACCTTCTCGACCACCACCGCCTTGCTGCGTCCATGGCTGAAGCTTTGGCGCACCACGCCCTGCTCGACGCCGCCGCGCTTGAGCGTCAGCGTCTTGGTCGAGCTTACGTGCAGCTTGTCACCGCTATTCTTGGTCGTCTCGGTCATCCGTATCCATTTCCAAACGCAAGCAAATTTCGGCCTGGCTCAGTTCGGGGCGGCCGTCGTTACCGCCTGGTCGCCGGTTCGAAACCGTTCCAGGCGCCGCAAACGCGCCAAAAACGTGTTACTCGGGGGGCCGGCGAGCAGGGCTGCATGTACCACATTTGGGCGCCCCAGTGCCAAATCCAATTGCGCCGAGGTTAGCGCCCGAACCACGACGATGGCGCCGTCCGGCTGCCGCTGCCGTCGCGCCCCTTCGAGCTTGCGGACGCCGTCCGGCGACGCCTCGGCGGCGTGCAGGAGGGCCACTATATCCTCCCGTTGCAGGGCGATTTCGGCCTTGGTGAAGCCCGCGGCCACCAGCCCGGCCTTTCCGGCCATCGCCAGCGCATCGAGTGCCGCGCGTTCCATGAGCCGCTCGGTCTGGCTGACCAGGTCAGCGGGCAAACGGACGTCGCGCTTGAACCCGCGGGCGAACACCTTGCGCTTAATGGCGTCGTAAAGCGCATCGTGGGTCGCGGTGACCCATACGCCGCGCCCGGGCAGCTT
>Ga0310910_10002402_pt1 | contig 10574 bp, 11 predicted proteins | sample GREbulkMGHF172_FD_203448 | JGI IMG/M metagenome (GOLD analysis project Ga0310910, IMG submission 203448) | Lab enrichment of tropical soil microbial communities from Luquillo Experimental Forest, Puerto Rico - GRE.bulkMG.HF172 | ecosystem: Environmental > Terrestrial > Soil > Tropical forest >... | reverse complement strand
GACCGGACCGGAGACCTGATCGGGATGATGCGGCGAACCGTGGAAGCGCGCGGCGCACGCTTGGTGGTCGGTCTGCAGCGCCACGAACCGAGGCTCGAAACCTATCTGCGGGTGCAAAAAATTCCCTACGCGACGTTCGACGACGCCCCCGGCTATCCGGTAGCGGGCTGGCATTGGACGCCGGAAGGCAATGCCGTGGTCGCGAAGAAGTATCTGGCCTTATTCGCCGAGATCGGCATCCCGTCTGCTCCCAGGCAGGCAGCGAGTGCGCCTCCGCTGTCGGCGCGCGACGATGCTGCCGGCCACCAGCTCACAATAACGACTCCGAGCGTACTCTCCCCGTCCATCTGGCTGGCCGCGGCGCAGGCGCTTCCCGGCGAGCTCATCGAGCTTAGTCGCTATTTGCAAAATTGGTCGACGGCGGTCCAAGACAGTCACGGCTGGCTGCGCGTGGGAGTGGCGCTGCTCATTTTGACGGCGCTGGCGATGGCGATGGCGATGCTTTGGTTCGGATGGCAGCGCCGAATGACCGACGTAGCCGGCACCCGCGGCCGGTTTTCCAAGGCACTCTCCTCATTCGGTGTTTTCCTTTGCCTTGCGTTCGCGACGCCGCTCTTGACGATCACGCTGCTCGAGGCAACCGAAGTGCGCACGATCGAGATCTCGTATGGTTTCATTGCCGGCGTAGTGATCGCCGCGTTCGGTCGCGCTGTCGCGCTGGGCGTGTTTGCGCCCGATGCCCCGCACCGCCGCCTGATCGCACTCGACGACCTCACCGCCCGTTCGCTCGCCAACCATCTCATCTGGGGAACGCGGGCGCTGGGCGCGCTGCTGCTCGTGCTTGCCGTTCACAAGGCGCTTGCTGCGCCGGCGGCAATGACCGTTGCCACCAATATGCTGTTTGCTCTCGTCACGAGTATCTTGCTGCTTCACCTGTTGCTGTCGCGCCGCTATGGCGGGGAGAACACACTCCCACTCGCGCGCTGGCTGCGCGGTCTCGGCTGGCTCGTCGCGGGGGTCATTGCGATTGCTCTCATCGCCGGCTATCCGACCTTTGCCGCCTTCGTGGCGGCGCGCGTGATATCGGTTTCGGCGCTCTTAGGCGGCCTCTACTTGTTGCTCGCGCTCGGCAACGCGCTGTTTGCCGGGCGGGTTGCCGTGGACACCCCATACGGCCAGGAACTCGCCGCGGATTTCGGCGTCGGCACGCCATGGCTGGGCTTCGCCACAATCATGACCGGCGCCGCCACGTGTCTCGCCGCGATGCTGGCAGCGCTCGTGCTTTACATTGGGCCCTGGTAAGCGCCGCACAATCCGCGCGGCACGGCACGCGCGCTCGCGATCGACGATCTCGGTCCGCTTCGATCACAAGATCGCTGCGCAGAGCACAGACAAGTATGAGTGGATGGTGGGCGCGACAGGGATCGAACCTGTGACCCCTACCATGTCAAGGTAGTTCCCAGCGTTTGCACCTGTTTGCTCGACTTTGCGCACCGCTGTTTTTGTGTTGATAAGTCTTCGTTTCTTGGTTTCTTGTTGTGGACCGCTGCCCTCGTTTGTAACGATTTGCGCCATCCTGCTAGCTATGCGCTTGCTAGCTGGCCTAGCAAGCAACATCGAGGGGACGGTGGCAATGGCCGTGCGGAGCCGGATTGGACTGCGACAAGTGCGATCGCTCAGGCCTGGGGAAACGATCTGGGACCAATCGTTGGTCGGCTTCGGAGCGCGGCGGCAAAACAGCGATGCCGTCGCGTATGTGCTGTTCTATCGCACCAAGGAAGGCCGCCAACGTTGGTTCACGATCGGCAGGCACGGCGCTCCGTGGACGCCCGAGACGGCGCGGGAGGAGGCCAGGCGCCTGTTGGGCGACGTCGCCCGTCAGCGCGATCCTGCCGCCGAGAAGCGAGCAGCGCGCAATGCACAGACGGTAGCCGAGCTGTGTGATCTTTATCTTGCCGATGCCGAAGCAGGGCGTCTGGTGACGCGGCGCCGGACTCAGAAGAAGGCAAGCACTTTGGCCATCGATAAAGGCCGCATCTCACGTCACATCAAGCCTTTGCTCGGGCAACTCCGGGTTGCCGCAGTTACACGCGAGGATGTCGAGTGCTTCATGCACGATGTGGCCCAAGGAAGGACTGCGGCCAATACCAAGACCAAACCCCGTGGATTGGCGCGCGTGCGCGGAGGCAAAGGCGCGGCCAACCGTGCGGTAGGGCTGTTGGGTGCCATTTTCTCCTATGCGGTGAGACGCCGAATGCGCTCGGATAATCCTGTGCATGGCGTCACGCGGCCCGCAGATGGCAAGCGCCACCGCCGGCTCACCGATGCCGAATACGAGGCCCTCGGCGGCGCAATTCGGAAGGCCGCCGCGGCAAACATCTGGCCACCGGCAATCGCAGTTGCTCGCTTCCTCGCTGTGAGCGGTTGGCGTTCTGGCGAGGCACTGACGCTGCGTTGGGATGAAATCGACCTAGCTCACCGGACGGCAACGCTCGGCGATACGAAAACCGGTCGGAGTGTGCGTCCGCTCTCCCACGCAGCCTGCGATGTAATGCGAAGCCTTTCTCGCTCGGGTGACTTAGTGTTTCCGGCGACGCGCGGCAGCGGTGACCTTGTCATGTCCGGCTTCAAAAAATTGTGGAAGCGAATCGCCAAGCTCGGCGGGTTGCCGCCAGACGTTACGCCCCACGTCCTGCGGCACAGCTTCGCGAGCCTCGCCGCGGACCTCGGTTACAGCGAGCCCGTTATCGCGGCACTGGTCGGGCACCAAGGACGCTCGACTACTTCGAGGTATTTGCATTCGGCCGATGCTGTGCTACTTGCGGCTGCTGACGCAGTAGCAAACCAGACAGCGAACTTAATGGGCGATACCCGGCTCGAAGCGCATGTGATCCCGATGCGAGCGTGATGCGGCGTGGCCACAAGGTCAAAGCGCCCGATCGCAACGGAGGAAATCCCCCGCATTTTCGATGATGCTTGTATAGAAGAGCTGGCACAAATCGGTAAGCTGCCGGCGTCCGCAGATATGAAACGTTTTGCGGAAGGCATCCGAGAGGCTGCGCACATTTATGCAACAGATGTCCGCGAGCCGAACGAGAACGAAGTGCGTGCCGAAGTTGAAAAGCTCTACCTTGCAGCCGAGCGGCGGCTCTACGATCAGGTTGCTATTCTGATCGAGAAGCTCTCGGCTAGAGCATTTCGTCTGCTCAAATTCGCGGAGTTGACCAGAACCAGTTTTCCATCGCCCGGACCCCGCGATGAGTCCCGCCGCAGGGGAGCTACCTCAATCCAATGGATAAGCATCACATTACCATCGCCCGAAACGCTACGGGACCACGCGCAGCGCGAGGAAGCGTGCGCTACGGTTGTTAAACTCTGCCAATATGGCGGGCATCGGGTTGAGAGCCGCAAGCGCCCTTCAGACAAACGGTCACGGACTTGGCGCCCGTATCTTCGTGCGCCGGAGCCTCGGCGTCACTTCCCCAAGAGAGAGTCAGAGCGAACGTTTGTCATGTGGCTAAGGATTGCCTGGCTCGATGCGACCGGCGAAGAGGCGACCCGAACAGTTGACCCTCGTCGCCCGGGCCCGTTAGCAAGAATGGTGAAGAAATGTCTTGTCCTCGTAGGCGCCGGACACGCCGACGCCGTTAGGTTGCTCAATGAGCTGAACCAAATCCGTCGTGAGCTGAGTCGGCGCTCTGCGCTCCCTCCTCTCCTCTGACACCCAACAAGTCCTAAGCATCGCACGCATTGTTTTGAGGTAAATGCTTTCCGTCGCAACGGGGCGGGCTTGCCCGCAAAAGCGATGGAACAGCAGATGACCCCCAATGCCGAGCATCCCGACGCGCTGTTGACGCGCGATCAAACCGCCGCCGCACTTACGGCGCGCGGCTTCCCGATCAAAGCGAAGACACTCTCAACCAAGGCATCGCGCGGCGGTGGCCCGCCATATCATTTGTTCGGGCCGCGCGTCCTTTATAGGTGGGAGGATGCGTTGAAATGGGCGCAAGCACGTCTCAGCACGCCACGTCGATCGACTTCGGAAGGCGATGCGTCGCCTGCGCCGCAACGCCGCGGCAGCCGTCTAAGCAAGGTGGCCACATCCAGCGGCGCAATTCCATGAGCGTAGCCGACGTCGCCACTGCGCCGGCACGAGCTGCGCTGCCTCTCCAAGCGCCAAGACAACGAGGGAACCGACCATGCGGGACCGAACCCTGTCTGAAACCTTCGCCCTCGGGCTCATGCGCGAAGGCAAGCCGCTCATGAAGATGCACACGGTCAACGGCATGCGGTGGTTCATCGTGCCCGGCGGTCAGGTCACGGATGCCGTTGCCAGCCGCTTACTGGCGCGCCCCGATGTGCAGCCGCGCGACAGCGGACTGTTTCCCGGATGTGAGCGGACCTTTCAACTCCACGGCGATTGGCGCGCGAAGAGGCGCTCATGAGCGTGGTCGATCACGAAGACGCCCGAGCTCTCTTGGGCGGTGCCCGCCGAGTGCGAACGCGCGTGCGCGGCTTCGCTCCGAACCTACCTGACGTCGGACTACCGTCGGCGCGACCGGGCTTCACTCGGGCCAATCGGTGGCGGCACAGTACGGCTCGGCGCGGTGCGGTCGGACACGTGGCTGTGCATCGCCGAGGGGATCGAGACGGCGCTGGCTGTTACGGCCGCATGCGGAATGCAGCGTGGGCCGGGCTCTCGGTCGGCGGCATTCGTGCGCTCGTGCTGCCGCCTGAGGCACGCATGGTGACTCTGTGTGCGGACAACTCGAACACCGTCGGCCAGCACGCTGCAGCCGCTGCCGCCTGGCGGTGGCTTACAGAGGATCGACGCGTGCGCATCGCGATGCCGCCTGACTCCCAACACCGATATGGCGGACGTGCTGGTCGGGGGCGGGGGCGCTTATCGGGGAGGGCAACATGACACCGCCTGATGTCCCCGGTGCCGCGCGTGTGCGCGAACTGGTCGCCGCCGGAGAAGAAATGAAACCCGAGGGTCCGCGCCCGCTCATGCGCGAATTACCGTCGGCCGATCCCTTTCCCGTGGACGCATTGGGCGACGTGCTCGCGCCGGCTGCTCGCGCGATCCACGACCGCGTGCAGGCTCCGCTCGCCATATGCAGCCAATCGGTGCTCGCCACCGCTGACCTTGCCGCGCAAGCGCACGTCGATGTTGTGTTGCCCATTGGGGGCGGGCAGCCCAAGCCGATATCAAGCTATTTCGTGACTGTCGCTACAACGGGCGAGCGCAAGAGTGAGTGCGACCGACAGGCCGGCTGGCCGATCTGCAAACGTGAAAAGGAGATGCGCGACACTTACGACGTCGAGCTACCACACTACATCAACGCAAAAGCCGCATGGGACAAAGCCCGCGATTTCGCGATAAAGCGCGGAAAAGGTGACCGGGTCGCGCTCAAGAACGCACTCGATGTCCTGGGTCCCCCGCCTGTGCCGCCGCTTGAGCCCCTCCTGACCTGCCCCGAGCCGACATACGAAGGGATATGTAAGCACCTCGCTATTGGCCAGCCGAGCATCGGCATCTTCGCCAGCGAGGGCGGACAGTTCATTGGCGGGCATGGCATGCGCGACGAGTCGAAGCTGGCCACGGCCGCCGGCTTGTCAGCAGCCTGGGATGGCGACCCGATCAAGCGCGTTCGGGCCGGCGACGGCACGATGATCCTACCTGGGCGACGGCTAGCCATGCACCTGATGGCGCAGCCTGACGTTGCCGACATTCTCTTCCGCGATCCCTTGCTGGCCGATCAAGGCCTATTGTCCAGGCTGCTGGTCACGGCACCAGAGAGCGCCGCAGGATCGCGACTTTGGCATGAGGAGCGGCCCGAGTCCGACCGCGACCTGAAACGCTATGGGGCGCGTTTGCTCAATATCCTTGAGGCCCCGTTTCCCCTATCGCCGGGAAAGAGTAACGAACTTGAGCCGCGTCCTCTGTCCCTCGCGCCGGAGGCGGTCAGGCTTTGGATTTTATTCGTTGATCACGTCGAGAAGGCGATTGCACAGGCTGGTGCGTTAGAATCGGTAAGAGGGCTCGCGAACAAGTTGCCCGAGCACGCCGCCCGCTTGGCGGCGGTACTCACGCTGGTCAACGACATTGACGCCGGCTTGATCGGCGCCGACAACATGCGGGCAGGCATCGCCCTAGCGGAACACTACGCCAGCGAAGCGCTTCGGTTGTTCGGTGCTAGTCGGGTAAATGCGGAACTGCGGCTCGCACAGAAACTTCTCGATTGGCTTTTGCGTCAGTGGACCGAGTCCGCGGTTTCATTACCGGACATCTATCAGCGCAGCCTGAATGCGATTGGCGACCAAGCAACGGCCCGGAAGCTGGTTGCTATCCTCGAAGGTCACGGATGGTTGGTGAGGATGCCGGAAGGTGCTCTCATTGCGGGGCAGCGGCGTCGCGAAGCGTGGCGGATCGTGCGGGGGGTCTGACATGATCCCTTATCGCAAATTTAGCGATATTCAGTGGGGCGAGTTTCGGACCTCGCAGCCACCTAATCCACCCAAAGCACCTAAAGTGGGTGACGAGGAGGCGAACGATGCTCGAACTTTAGATGGTTTAGGTGCTTTAGGTGCCCCCACCGCCGACCCGCAAAATCAGCCGGAGAGAGATGCCGTCGTAGCGAACGACCTCACCGGCGAAAAGCCGCGGACGGGAGAGTGCGGCGCTAAAGCGGCTAAACCTCCTAAAGATGGACAACATCAGCCCATTGCGGGCAGAGTTTTCCCACGATGGGCAAGCTTGTGCGGCACGTGCAGTGCGGATTGGGATGCTGAAGACTGGCGAGCGCGCTTCGACGAACGTGCAGGCTTTCTGGAGCATGACGGCGGCTGGTCGCGCCTTGAGGCCGAGGTCCAAGCGTTCGAGCAATGCATCGTTGAATGGTTGAACGCTAACCCGAGCTTCTCCCCCGCCGGACGGTGCATCTGGTGCGGCAAGCCCGGAACGCCGAGCGCTATGGTCGTGCCATTCGGAGCTGGCGAACACCACGCTTGGCTCCATGCCCATTGCTGGCCCGCTTGGCATCATTCGAGACGGGCGGAAGCCACCAAGGCGCTGAGGACAATGGGCATCGCCCCACGCGGTTCTTTGGGAGACCAAAGTGAGTGACGGCACGCCTCCCTCACTTTCCCCTGCCGCCGAGCAAGCGCGACACGTTGCGGCACGCTCCACGGGCCTAAGTCGCTGCGCCGTGTCAATAACGCACGATCTCGCGAGGGCAATCAGATGGTTCTGGTTTGTCAGATTTATTTTTACATACCCATCAAACACTTGCTCGCGTTGAGAACAATCGGCCGACATGGAGCGCAACATGACCTTCCAGCAAGGGATTTCTGGAAACCCTCACGGCAACAGGCACCGCACGCGTCACCTGCTGAACCAGGAGTTCATGCAAGCGCTGCTGCTAAACTTCCGCCATGAGGGCAAGAAGGCGATCGAGAAGGTCGCTCGTAACCAGCCGGCCGCGTATCTCAAAATCCTTGCGCTTCTCGTGCCTCGCGAGATGAAGCTGGACCACAGCGGGGGCGTCAAGGCGATGACCGATGAGGAGTTGGAGGTGGCCATCGAGGCGATCAAGGCGATGATCGCGGCCCGCGACGCTGGCGCCTCGGCCAAGGTTGTCGAGGAGGTGCCCGAGCCGATACCGGCGCTGCCTGCTCCATCGCGTAAGGCAAGGCGCAAGGCGCGAAGGACGGAGGGGGAGATGGGCGCGGATATGGGCAAGCCCGACGAAACCGGAAATCCCTGAATCGTCCACGCCCGGCGCGCCAGGGGCGGGTGGGACCGAGGGACCCCACGACGAAGAAGCGCGATCGCCACCATGTTCACATCGAGGAGCATGCATGCCCGGGAGCTGGAGTGTCTGCAGCCGTGGGAGCCGCTGGACGAGGCGCAGTCATGAGCACTTTCAAAGCCGGTGCCTCCCGGCCCCGACGGGCGAGCAAGCCGGCGCAAGCGCCCGAACCGACTGCTCGAACATGTGGACACGGCGGTTGGTCCGAGTGAGCGCGGCAAGCGCAAGCCTTAGTCAGACCGTGGCCATAGGCGACCAGGATCATCGTCGCGTCGCGATGCCCGTAGCGAAAGAGGTGGTGAACCACAGAAAGGAACTTCGAATGCGAGATCGAAATCTCGACAAACGCAAGCGCATCCTCCGCGACGGCGAGAAGGTTGCCGCCAGGAGAAAGACGAGGTTTACCGACCCACAGAAACAGAGCCGCATGATCGAAGGCGTATCGGTAGCGGTCGGACACGGCGGTATCCCCAATTATGACGATTTGCTTCGGGAGGCGCTCCGTATTGCGCTCCGGACGGACATGAATCCAACGCACGACGACTGGGACGATATCCCGCATTCGCGGCCTGATGGACGCCTACATCCACAGCCCGGAGGGCGCTGGCCAGGATGCATGCATGCACCGCTCAACGCGACCACATCATGCGCGAGGCCAAGGTCATCGGCATGAAGTTGGACGAGAACAACGGAGCAAGAACATGCCACGGAAAGCAAAACGCAAGCTCGGCGACCCTCTCACGGAAGATGAACTTCAAGCCGCGTTCGAGCGAATGATGACCGATCCAGTGCTCGGTTTCATCAACGAAGTCTCGCTCGCGGACACACAAGAGGAAGTGGCCGACATTCTCGCGGAGCACCGCGACTGGTTGCGAAGTCTCCCGCGCAAAAAACGCGAAGACATCCTTCGGCACGTCAATGAAATGATCGACGAAAAGCCGGTCATTGAGGAAGACGACGAAAGCTGATGCCCGAGGGGGACTAGAACAAACCAGAACGAATCACTGTCAAAATTAGCCGATCCCAAGTGTCAAAGCCGTTGATGATGCAGAAGAAAAATCACCACATGACTATCCGCGACGGATCATCGAAGCGACCGCCGAATCTGCAGCATTGCCGGGGCCGACTATTCAGGCAACTCCAGCGCAAGCGGTCCAATCGATTGCTTGAGCATCTGGACGCTGCGATTGATCCGAGTGATGGCGGCGAAACAAACCTCAGTAGCCTCTCCAGAAATTCTTGAATCGGTCGGGCGCGATTTCGGTGTACCTGACCGTGTGCTGAATGTTCTTGTGCCCGAGGTAGTGCTGCAGCGCCCGCGTGTCGTGGCCATCGTTGGCGAGCTTGAACCCGCAGGCATGGCGAAGCATGTGCGGGTGGATGGGGAATGGCATCTTGGCCGCCTCGCCGAGGCGCTGGATGAGGCGGTGGAACCCGATGGGGCTGATTGGCCCACCGCGCTCGGAAACGAATACGTAGGCGTCTTTGGGGTAATCACGGCGTAGCTTACGCAGCGCCCGCATCTCGTCACCGCGGATTGGATGTACGCTGGGAATACCGCTTTTGACGCGGTGAACGTGCAGGCGACCCTCGGACAGCTCGATCTGCTGCCATTGCAGGTCGCAGACCTCCGAGGCCCGGAGACCGTGGCGATAGGCGACCAGGATCATGGTCGCATCGCGATGACCGTAACGGCCGTGCTTGCGAGCGCAATCCATCAGGCGCTCGATCTCGCGCTCGGTGAGATAGCGTCGCTTGACTGTCAAGTTTACGATACTTGGTGTGCGTTTTTTGGACCTCGATTTCATCGCAATAAAGCTCCCTTCCTCGACGCTGACTGGCTGGCTTATACGCTTTTCTTGCACAGTCAAATGGAGACGCGCTGCGCTTCATGGGCGGCGGGGAGACCACCCGCTCGGCGCGAGCCACTCTCCCTGAGACGTGCTGCGGCGATGACGGCAGGCCGAGCAACGACCGGCAGCGCCATCGGCCCAACGCCGGCTTTTCAACGTGGTCAAGCTCATCAGCGAGGGGGTCTGGGCCGGCACGGTGCAGCGCATCTCAAAGGAGCGAGCAATGAGCCCGCGAGGGGCGGGGGCGGAGCAATGACGAGTGGTCCCCAGCTCACCAACAGTTTGTTACGGCGCGCTTGACCCCCGGTAGGGGGGACTTTCCATTTTGAGAACTTAATCATGCCACCTCCCCCAAAAACCTGTCCAAAAATGGTTCTGTCCCATAAAGGGGGCAGGCTTTGTGTGAAAGACGCTTTTGCAAAAAAAATTTTTTGGTGCGGGGAGAGATTCCGCTGGCGGCGCGCTCGCATCGGTCCTTCGGAAATCTGATGCGGTCGAGGCGCGGTCAGCACGGCAGAAAAGTGCCATAACCGGCCGTGAGCAATCGCAGCAACGCAGTCCTTATTCGATCACCTCGTCGGCGCGGGCGGTTAAGCAATGGACGCGACACGCAACATTTCGCTTGTCACGTTCCTATAGAGCTCGATCCAGGCGTCTTTAAGTTCCCGAGTAAATGCCGTGCCAAATTGCTTTTCCAAGCTCCATATCAGAGCGGCACCAAACGCAACAAAGTGTGATGATTTCACCCCGAATTGTGCGTGCTGCCGACCTGTATGACGAATGATCGACTGAAACAGTTCATGCTCATCAAGTGCCCCAACGATTGCCGCAATCATGTCCATGAGCTTGAGGTGCTGTCTTTCCATGTCGCTAGGGAACAAACGTTGCGCATCGGGAGCAAGCTCGA
>Ga0310910_10002391_pt1 | contig 10599 bp, 8 predicted proteins | sample GREbulkMGHF172_FD_203448 | JGI IMG/M metagenome (GOLD analysis project Ga0310910, IMG submission 203448) | Lab enrichment of tropical soil microbial communities from Luquillo Experimental Forest, Puerto Rico - GRE.bulkMG.HF172 | ecosystem: Environmental > Terrestrial > Soil > Tropical forest >... | reverse complement strand
GCTACCTGCTGGCAAAAATACGTCAGTACTTGCTCCAATAGATCGTAAATTGCTGCGCTGCATATGTCCGCTTTTGGGGGTAAAGCGGACATTGCTTCACGTAGCCTTGATGTCCGTTATTGACCCAAAGCGGACATGGGCTGGCCTCATGCTCGGCCCTGTTCCGGTGTGCTAGGGTAAGCCGCTATCATGCCTCCTGCTTGGGGTTGGGTCGAGGCAATGAGACGGCAAAGCAAAACAAGCGCGACGAAAACGCGGAGCCGCAAGCCAGCAGCAATCAAGCGCCATCGGTCAAGTCAGTCATTTGACCAGCTTAGACGAGAACTCAACGAGGCGCGAGAACAACAGGCCGCCACAACGGATGTACTACGCATCGTCAGCGCGTCATCCGGCGAGGTGAAGTCGGTTTTCGAGGCCATACTGAACAAAGCGGTGCGTATCTGCGAAGCTAAGTTCGGCGTACTTAGTCTCTATGAAGGTGAGCTCCTTTTCCGAGCCGTCGCGACGCACAATCTGCCGCCTGTCTACGGTCAGCGTGTCGCTGAGCGCGGCGAGAGGCTTGGGTTCCGCGCCCACCCGCTGGGCACACTTGGGCGCCTCGTCTCGACGAAACGGGTCGTCCATGTGTTGGATTATCCTGCTGAAGTACAGGGTTACAAAGAGCGCGATCCAATCTGCGTAGATGTGGTCGAACTTGGCAGGGTACGAACTCTCGTGGTGGTGCCCATGCTCAAACAAAACACGCTGATCGGCGCAATCACCATGTTCCGCCAAGAAGTCCGTCCCTTTACCGACAAGCAGATCGCGTTAGCGCAGAACTTCGCCGCACAAGCCGTCATCGCCATCGAGAACACGCGGCTATTGAACGAACTGCGGCAATCGTTGGAGCAGCAGACGGCAACTTCGGAGGTGCTGCGAGTCATATCAAGTTCCCCAAGCGAACTCGGGCCGGTGTTCCAAACCATGTTGGCGAATGCAACCCGGCTTTGTGGCGCAAACTTCGGCATCCTGAATCTCTACGAAGGCGGCGCATTCCCGGTGGTCGCAATGTTCAACGTGCCCGAGCCCTTCGCGCAACTGCGCACGCGCGAACCGCTGGTCATGCCGGGGCCAAATCACCCCCTCTCACGGGTCGCCGCCAGCAAGGAGGCTATGCAGATTGCCGACGTCAGGGAGGATGAGGAGTTCAAGCGCGAACCGACGTATGTTCTGTTTACTGAGTTAGCGGGCGTTCGGACGATAATCCTGATCCCGATGCTCAAAGATGATAAACTGATCGGCGTTGTTGGAATCTATCGCCAAGAAGTTCGTCCCTTTACGGACAGGCAGATCGCGTTGGTGCAGAATTTTGCTGCTCAAGCTGTTATCGCTATCGAAAACGCCCGGCTGCTCAACGAGCTGCGAGAGAGCTACAGAATTGTGCAGCAGCAGGCCGGCAAGTTGGACGCGCAGTCGCAGGAACTCGTTAAACTCAATCGACAACTTGAACAACGCGTCGCCGACCAAGTTGGCGAAATCGAGCGCATGGGTCGGTTGCGGCGCTTCCTGCCTCCGCAGGTGGCGGACCTGATCGTCGCGTCCGGCACCGAGAAGCAGCTAGAAAGCCATCGCCGAGAGATTACCGCGCTGTTCTGCGATCTGCGCGGCTTTACCGGGTTCAGCGAAAGCTCAGACCCGGAAGACGTTATGGCATTGCTGGCCGTAATCCTGATTAGCCCCCGTGTGATGCTGGCGGTCGATAAAACCATCACCGTCGAATCCGTGGGTGAGTTTAACCTCAAGGGCATCCGCCGTCCGATGGCGGCGTACAATGTGCTGGCTCCCTCAATTTCCAAACCGAACTGATGTCTGCTGATGTCCGCTTTTGGCACAAAGCGGACATCACGACCGTGCTGAACGATCTCCGCTTTTGGGGGTAAAGCGGACTGTGTCGGCTAATGACGGAAACAGACATAGCCTGGCCGTGCTAGATTAAAGGAACAGGCGCCGAGCGTGATGGAGGAAGGTGTGGAACGCGCGTTGGAACTACGCGCAGTCTCGCTGCGTTTTGACGGAATTCGCGCGCTGACCGACGTTAGCTTCACCGTAAATGACGGCGAGCTGTTCTCGATTATTGGGCCGAACGGCGCGGGCAAGACCTCGATCGTCAACTGCATCTCTGGTCGTTACACCCCGACTGAAGGCCGCCTACTCTATGGCGGTCGCGATATCGCCGGGCTGAAGCCAAACGCGCGCGCCGCGCTCGGTATCGGTCGGACCTTCCAGAACCTCGCGCTGTTCCATCACATGAGTGTGCTCGACAATATCATGGTCGGCCGCCACCACCTGCTGAGAAATAATTTCATCACGGGCCCGCTCTACTGGCTTTCGCGTGCGCGCAGCGAGGAACTCGCACACCGACGCAAGGTCGAGGAGATTATCGATTTCCTTGACTTGCAGGCGGTGCGCAAGGCGACGGCGGGCACGCTCCCCTACGGCTTGCGTAAGCGCGTTGAGCTCGCGCGAGCGATGGCGTTAGAGCCGAAATTAATTCTGCTCGACGAACCGATGGCCGGGATGAATTTCGAAGAGAAGGAGGACATGGCCCGATATATCGTCGACCTCAACGAGGAATTCGGCATGACGGTGATGATGATCGAGCATGATATGGGCGTCGTGATGGACATCTCTCACCGAGTCCTTGTGCTTGATTTCGGCCGCAAGATTGCCGAGGGCCACCCGACGGCGGTGCTCGCGGATCCGCACGTCAAGCGCGCGTATCTCGGCGAGGAGGACGAGGTATTGATCGATCTTGACGAACCCCTACCGCGACCGGTGGAGATCGCTTGATGATGGACTACGCGGGCCGCGTCGCACGGGCCGACACCTTTCCGAAGCTGCTTCGCCTCAACGCGAACGAGCATGGAGGTGATGTGGCGCTGCGCGAAAAAGACCTGGGCTTGTGGCGCGAATTCACCTGGAACGATTATCAGGTGCGCGTGCGCGACTTTACGCTAGGCCTTGTCGAGTTTGGATTGGGGCCAAGCGATGTCATTGCCATAATCGGCGATAACCGCCCCGACTGGGCAGCTGCAGAGATAGCCGCTCATGCCATCGGTGCGATGAGTCTTGGCATCTATCGTGATGCCCTCGATGAGGAGGTCTCCTATCTGCTCACCTATAGCGAAGCGAAGCTCGTTTTCGCAGAGGACGAAGAGCAGGTCGACAAGCTGCTTGGGCTCGGCGAGCGCATCCCTCACGTTCGCCATATCGTCTATTCCGATCCGCGTGGCATGCGCAAATATGACGATGCGCGCCTGATTTTTGCCGATGATCTCGCTGCGAAGGGCCGGGGCCGCGCGACGCGAGAGCCGGATGCGTATGACAAGCTGGTCGATGCGACCAGCGGCGATGTCGTAGCGATCCTTTGCACGACATCAGGGACTACTGCGCAGCCCAAACTTGCGATGCTGGCGGCAGGCCGCGTGTTGCGTCACTGTGCCACTTATCTCGCCTTCGATCCAAAGGGGCCGGCCGACGAGTATGTCTCGGTGCTGCCGTTGCCGTGGATCATGGAACAGGTCTACGCGATGGGCAAAGGCCTGCTGTGCCGTATGAAGATCAACTTCGTCGAGCAAGCCGACACTATGATGAGCGATTTTCGCGAAATCGCGCCAACCTTCGTATTGTTCGCGCCGCGAGTCTGGGAAGCGATCGCCGCTGGCGTGCGTGCGCGCATCATGGATGCTTCCGTCTTCAAACAATGGCTCTTTGGGATCGGCATGAAGGTTGGCTTGGCAGCGCTCGATCGGGGCAGCCGCTCGATCATTGGCGAGTGCTTGCTATTCAACGCGCTACGCGACCGCCTGGGCTTTACGCGTCTTCGCTCCGCGGCAACCGGCGGCGCGGCGCTCGGTCCCGACACCTTCCGCTTTTTTCGTGTCATGGGCGTGCCGTTGCGCACGCTGTATGGTCAGACCGAGCTCTTGGGGGCCTACACTCTTCACGCCGCTGATAGTGTCGACCCTGAGACCACAGGGGTGGCGATGGCCGACGACATCCAAATCCGTATCGATGAGCTCGACTCCAACGGCGTCGGCGAGATCATTGTGAAGCATCCCAATATGTTTCTCGGCTATTACAAGAACGCGGAAGCCTCCCAGGCTGACATGCGCGACGGCTGGCTGAAGTCGGGCGATGCAGGGTATTTCAACAAGGCCGGGCAACTTGTCGTGATTGACCGCATCAAGGATCTGGCAGCGACTGCGCGCGGCGACCGGTTCTCGCCGCAATACCTCGAGAACAAGCTGAAGTTCTCACCATTCGTTGCCGAAGCCGTCGTGCTGGGCGCCGGTCGGGACTATCTCGCGGCGATTATTTGCATTCGCTACTCGATCATTTCGAAATGGGCCGAGAAGAATCGGATCTCGTTCACTACGTATACCGACCTTGCCTCCCGACCGGAGGTTTACGCGCTGTTGCGGAAGGAGGTCGAGGCTGTCAACGCAACGTTGCCGTCAGCGCAGCGAATTTCAAAACTCCTGCTGCTGTACAAGGAGCTGGACGCCGACGATGGCGAGCTGACACGCACGCGAAAGGTTCGCCGCGGCGTGATTAATGAGAAATACGCCGACATTATCAATGGCATCTACGCGGACCGGGCACAGATCCCGATCGACACCGTGATCCGCTTTCAGGACGGGATCACCCAGCGCATTCGCACAACGCTGGCGGTAGTCGATTTGCGCCGCAGTCCGACAACAATCCAAGCGGAGGCGGCCGAATGACCGCCAACATGCAACTTCTGATTCAGCTTCTGGTCAACGGCCTCGTCGTCGGCACCCTTTATGGCGTCGTCGCGATGTCCTTTGTGCTGATCTACAAGGCGACGCAGGTGGTCAATTTCGCGCAGGGCGAGCTGTTGCTGATAGGCGCCTGGGTTTGCTGGTGGCTGCTGACGAAAAATCAGTTGCCATTCTGGCTCGGCATGCCGATTGCGCTCGTTTTCATGTTCGGGTTCGGCGTCGCTGTTCAGGTGGTAGTCTTGAGGCCGTTGATCGGTGAGCCGATCATTTCCGTTATCATGGTGACGATCGCGCTTTCGATGATCTTCCAGGCGGCGACGAAATGGATCTTCGGCGTAAACCTGCAACCGTTCCCGCAGGTGTTTGCGGCAAGTGCGATAACGCTATTGGGTATCCAGATCCAAACCGTCTACTTGATGAGCTTGGCAGTTTCGATCGCGATGATCTCTGGGATGGCCTGGTTCTTTAGCGCCTCGAAATACGGGCTTGCAATGCGCGCAACAGCTTTTAACCAGCAGGTGGCGCAGTCGCTCGGCATCTCCGTGAAGAATGTTTTCGCGGTGGCGTGGGCAATCTCGGCGACCGTCTCGACCGTCGCCGGCGTGGTCGTTGCCATCGTCAACGGCGTATCGGCGGGGTTGGCCGCCTATGGCATCAAGGTATTCCCGGCGGTGATTCTTGGTGGCCTCGACAGCATTGGTGGCGCCGTGCTCGGCGGCATCATTATCGGCCTGTTGGAAAACATCTCCCATTTTGTCGATGCCGAATATCTGCACTGGGGCAATCTTTATGAGATCGCGCCGTTTTACGTGTTGATCATCATCCTGATGATCAAACCCTACGGCCTGTTCGGCACAGAAGACATCGAAAGAATCTGATATGACCACCCAAACCCTGATCCCCGCCGGCGATTTCCGCACCAGCTACGCAGCCGACACGACGATCTTTCCGACCCTGACGAGTCGGAATGTGGCCATTATTGGAGTTGGGTTGGTAGCGCTCGCTCCGTTCTTTCTCGGCCAGTACTGGCTCAGTATTCTGATCCAGATTGGGATATCGGCTATCGCTGCCCTGGGCCTCAACGTGCTGGTCGGCTTTACCGGGCAGATTTCGATCGGCCATGCGGCGTTCTTCGGCCTCGGCGCATTCACATCGGCGTATCTGTCGAACAAGCTGCCGATCCCGGTTTTTTTCGCGATTCCACTGTCCGGCGTGGTGACCGCGCTTGTCGGTTTGATCTTTGGCCTGCCGGCCGCGCGGCTCAAGGGCCTTTATCTCGCGATTGCGACGCTCGCGGCCCAATACATTCTACTCGACTTCTTCGCACGAGCAGAATGGTTCACCGGTGGCAGCGTGCCGGCGATTGCCGAACCATTTTCGATCTTCGGCTACGTCGTTCGGGGCGACCACAGCTATTTCTACGTTGTCCTGATCTACATGGTTGTGTCATTCGTTCTTGTGACCAATTTGGCGCGCACCCGTGACGGACGCGCTCTGGTTGCGATCCGTGATCACTATCTGTCCGCGGAGATCATGGGCATCAACCTGACCAAATACCGGACGCTGTCGTTTGGCATCGCCGCGTTCTTTGCTGGCGTCGCTGGCGCGCTCTACGCGCACTATAATCAGGTGGTTTCGAATGAAGGCTTCGGCGTCGATCGGTCGATTATCTTCCTCGCCATGGTCATTATCGGAGGCCTCGGCTCCGTGATGGGCACACTGATGGGGGCGACATTCATGGTGCTGCTGCCGGAGTCCACGGAATGGCTGAGCGCTATGCTGCGCGGCAGCACGATCGATCAGCTTCTCGCGCTACAGAATAATATCGCCTTCTTGCGCGAGGTCGCGATCGGTTTCATCATAATCATATTCCTGATGTTCGAGCCCGACGGCCTCGCCCATCGCTGGCGCCAAATCAAGACCTACTGGAAGCTCTATCCGTTTTCACATTGATGAGAGGCAATAGGAATTAAATGGAGGAAGCGTCATGACCAATAAACTGATAAGCGCTGCCATCGCTGTGCTAGTGGCGGGAGCTTATTGCCCTGCACAGGCGCAGCAAATCACGCTCGGTCATCTGGCCGATTACACCGGGGCAACCTCTGACGTCGGTACACCATTCGGTCAAGGCATCGCCGACGCGTTCGCTTGGATCAATAAAAATGGCGGCATCAACGGAAAGCCGGTGACAGTCGACACCGTCGATTACGGTTATCAGGTGCCACGCGCGGTTGCCCAGTACAAAAAGTGGTCGGCCGGTGATAACAAGGTCGCCGCGATTGTTGGCTGGGGTACCGCGGACACCGAAGCACTGTCTGGTTTCCTGGTACAGGATCAGATTCCCTATCTCTCGGCCTCCTACGCCGGCGCGCTGACCGATCCGACCGGCGTCAGCGGCAAGGCTAAGCCGGCGCCGTATAATTTCTTCTACGGCCCGAGCTATTCGGATGCGCTTCGCGGCATGTTGACGTGGGCGGCGGAGGACTGGAAGGCGAAAGGCAAGACCGGGCAGCCGAAATATGTCCACATGGGCGCTAACCATCCCTATCCCAATGCGCCGAAGGAGGCTGGCGAGACGCTTGCCAAGGAGCTCGGGTTTGAGGTGCTGCCAGCCATCCAGTTTGCACTCACACCGGGCGACTACAGCGCGCAGTGCCTCACGCTCAAAAGCTCGGGCGCGAATTACGCGTATCTCGGCAACACCGCGGGCTCCAATATCTCCGTGCTCAAGGCCTGCAAGGCGGCCGGCGTCGACGTGCAGTTCATGGGCAACGTCTGGGGCATGGACGAGAATGCCGCCAAGGCTGCGGGTGATGCTGCCAACGGCGTCGTATTCCCGGTCCGCACGGCAGTAGCTTGGGGCGTCGATGCACCGGGCATGAAGACGGTCATGGAGATTTCGAAAATGTCGGACCCCTCCGGCATCGGCTATCGCGCGGTACACTACGTCGCCGCTGTCTGCACGGCGCTCTATATGAGGGAATCGGTTGAGTGGGCGGCAAAGAATGGCGGCGCGATCGGGCCCAACGTAGTCAAGGGCTTTTATCACAAAAAAGATTGGGTCCCGGTCGGCATGGACGGTGTATGCAATCCTGCAACCTGGACCGAGACCGACCATCGTCCGACGACGCGGGTCGAAGTTTACCGCATGAAAGTTGCCGGTGCGACCGACGCGCCGCTGAATGATCTTGTCAAGAACGGCACGATCAAGCTCGAGAAGGTGAAGACCATCGACCTGCCGCGCAAGCCGGAATGGCTCGGGTGGTAACAAGAAAACCTGCGTCCCTGAACAAGGGGAGGATCGAAGGCGGTGTCGCGCAAAGTGATTCCCGACCCAGTTGGTTTGCGCATACCAACTCCCCCTCTACAAGCGAGATAAGCATCCCGATTGAGCGACAATCTAATGCAAAAACCTCAGCCAGCAGTCTCCGCACGGTGACCGCTGACGAAACAAGTGCGCTGCTCGCAGTACGCAACGTGGACGTCGTCTACGACAGGGTCATTATGGTGTTGCGGGGCTTGAGCCTTGAAGTGCCTAGGGGCGAGATCGTGGCGCTGCTTGGAGCCAACGGCGCCGGCAAGTCGACAACGTTGAAGGCGATCTCTGGCCTGCTCAAGACCGAGGATGGCGAAGTCAGCCGCGGCGAGATCCTCTTTCGGGGCGAGCGCATCGATGGCCTCGATCCCGACCGCATTGTCCGGCACGGCATCTTCCAGGTGATGGAGGGGCGCCGCATCATCAGTGACATGACCCCACTTGAGAATCTGCGCCTCGGTGCGTTCACTCGCCGCGACAAGGAGATCGCCGCTGATATCGATATGGTTTTTGAGTACTTCCCGCGCCTGAAGGAGCGTACTGGACGCGCTGGATACCTCTCCGGCGGCGAGCAGCAGATGCTGGCGATCGGCCGCGCATTGATGGCACGGCCGAAGATGATCTTGATGGACGAGCCGTCGATGGGCTTATCACCTCTGCTGGTGAAGGAGGTATTTGGCATCATCAAGCGCATTAACCGCGATCTCGGTGTCACAATTCTTCTGGTCGAGCAGAATGCGCGAGCCGCACTTTCGGTTGCGAATTACGGCTACGTCATGGAGCAGGGCAAGGTCGTGCTGGACGGCACCGCCGACGAATTGCGCGATAACGAAGACGTAAAAGAATTCTACCTTGGCGGAGCCGGCGATCAGCGCAAGAGTTTCAAGAATTTGAAGAGTTTCAAGCGTCGTAAGCGTTGGTTGTGAGTCGATGAAGGAGTTCTACGACTTTCTAGAAACGCGTGATCCGGCCGAGCGCGAGGCCGGCCTTTTTGCGCGCCTGCCCGGCGTGCTGCGCGCGGCGATAGTGGCTCCGGCGTATGCAGAGCGGCTCAGGGGAATCGATCCCGCCGCCATTACCGATCGGGCCGCGCTAGCGCATCTGCCGGTCTTGCGGAAATCCGACCTGCCGGCCTTGTACAAGGCCAATCCGCCGTTCGGCGGTTTCGTGCCGAAGCCGGCAGGATCGTTCGCCCGGCTGTTCAGTTCGCCGGGGCCGATCTTCGAGTCGGAGGGCGCGGAGCACGACGTCTGGCGCAGCGCCCGCTCGCTCTTTGCTGCCGGATTCCGCAAGGGCGACATCGTTATCAACACATTTAGTTATCACCTGACGCCGGGTGGCTTCATATTCGATAGCGCCGCCCGTGCGATCGGCTGCGCCGTAATCCCAGCGGGTCCGGGCAATCTTGAACAGCAATACGAATTGATTGAAGCCTATCGACCGATCGACTACAGCGGCACGCCGGATTTTCTGAAAATCCTGCTCGACGGCAGTGCAAAAGCGAACCGCGACACGTCATCGCTCAAGCGTGCAGTGGTCAGCGGTGCAGCCTTTCCGACGTCACTGCAGGGCGAGGTGAAATCCCGTAGTATCGACGCCTATCAGTACTATGGCACCGCTGATTTGGGCCTTGTCGCCTACGAGACGCCTGCACGCGAGGGCATGGTCGTCAACGAGGGCATTATCCTCGAGGTGGTGCGACCCGGGACCGGCGATCCTGTTGCAGACGGTGAAGTCGGGGAAGTCGTCGTCACCACGCTTGATCCGCATAGTCCCTGGATCAGGCTCGCCCTTGGCGACCTCACCGCTATCGTGCCAGGCAGCAGCCCGTGCGGTCGCACCAACATGCGGATCAGGGGTTGGCTCGGGCGCTCTGACCAGACCACCAAGGTCAAGGGCATGTTTGTTCGCCCCGAGCAGATCGCTGAGATTGGCAAACGTCATCCGGAGCTCGGAAGGCTCCGACTTGTGGTTAGTCGCGCGGGAGAGGTTGACGTCATGACGCTGAAAGCGGAATGCGCTGCATCCGGCGAAGCGGTTCGCGACGCAGTGACCGCCACCCTTCGAACGGTGATGAAGCTTGGCGGTACCGTCGAGCTGGTAGCGCCGGAATCGCTACCCAACGACGGCAAGGTGATTGCGGACCAACGGTAAGCAGGTTTGGCTGGTCAAAGCAGTTTGCAAACACCGCGCGATAAAGCGGACATCAACGAGCGCCAAGCCGATGTCTGCTTTTGACCCAAAGCGGACATTGGCAGGCTGTTCAGCGCCCCATTGCCGAACCAGCGACTTCTAGCGTGCATAACCCCGCTACAATGCGTTGTTCGGTATGGGGCACGCCGACGGGGACCCAGAGTACTCGATCCTGGCGAGGTTTGATAAACTCGCACGACATGCCAGTCCAGAATGGATAGCGTCAAATCCGTAGAGGACCACCGATGCAGCAAATTGCTGACTGGCTCGAAAAGCTCGGTCTAGGGCAATACACTCAGCGCTTTG
>Ga0310910_10002383_pt1 | contig 10618 bp, 8 predicted proteins | sample GREbulkMGHF172_FD_203448 | JGI IMG/M metagenome (GOLD analysis project Ga0310910, IMG submission 203448) | Lab enrichment of tropical soil microbial communities from Luquillo Experimental Forest, Puerto Rico - GRE.bulkMG.HF172 | ecosystem: Environmental > Terrestrial > Soil > Tropical forest >... | reverse complement strand
TTGCGTGATCCTCACCGCATGCGCGGATTTGCCTGGTTTTGTGTTCTGTTCGGCGCAGCGACTTAGCTGGACTCAGCCTACTGCGATGGTCGATATGTGCGCGCCACCGTACAAATGTTCACGGAAATGGCGTTGCACATGAAACTGATCGGCTGAATCAGACAGTCGTGTCGGTGCGCCTGCGAAGGCCGCCAGCAAGGTTGGCCTCAAGTTTCAATTTTAAGCTGACGCCACACTGTCTCTTTGTCTCTTTCTGAGACAGTCCGCCTGACGATGCCAAAAACGTGATACAGCATCGTCATATTGGAATGATACGGTATCGGTTTCTGGGTGGGGATGCCCCACATGGCTCAACCGACCAATCCGCGTTCCGATTTTGGTGCGGGCCAGCTAGTGCTCATCGGTGCGCAACGATTGTGCTGCTAGTATTTGCCTGGACTTACGTCGGGTAACGCGCGTGGGACGAACATAGACACAAAAACGGTGCCCGCTAAGGGATTGGCGAGCGTATGCAGGTGTTTGTTTGTCCAAACGCTGCGCGCTGTAGCGACATTGCTTAAACAAAATTGCCAGCAGCTAATCGGCCAACCTTTCCTGGGGTTGGCTATGTCGGATACGCGACGCGCGACTTGGAAAGAGCGTTATCAACACCGGCAGTACTACAAGTATCAGAAATGGTGCGAACGTCATTCCGCTCACCACTACGATGGCCAACGGCTTCTGAACTTGCGAACCGATCCCGGTTGATACCGCAGCTGGCAAAAGGCCGACCCCGGCGATGACGCAGGTCATCAGAACGGGGCGTATCTTGAGCGCGCAGGTCTGCACGATTGCTTGCATTTGATTCATCCCGCCACGGACGAGAAGATTGTATTGCGAAAGGACGACAATGCCGTTCATGACGGATATGCCGAAAAGCGCGATGAACCCGATCGCCGCCGATACGCTGAACGGCACACCGGTAATGTAGAGGCCAAAAAGGCCGCCAATCACCGCCATCGGAATGACGCTCATCGTAAGCAGCGTGTCGATCAGGGATCCGAAATTGATCCACAACAGCAACGCAATGAGGCCGAGCGTTATGGGGACGACGACTCTGAGCCTGCCGATTGCCTCCTGAAGATTGCCGAATTCACCCACCCATTCCAGACGGGAGCCGGCCGGCAGCACAACTTGCTGCGCAATTTTTTTTTGCGCCTCCGCAATCGCGCTGCCGAGATCTCGATCGCGTACGCTGAATTTGATGGGAAGGTAACGCTGTTGCTGCTCGCGGTAGATGTAGGCCGCACCGGAAACGACATCCACGGTCGCAACTTCGCTCAACGGAATTTGCACCGGCCCCTTTTCGCCCGAAATTGCAACTGGGATATCGCGAATGGCCTCCGGACTCTGCCGGTAGCGTGGGGCAAGCCTTACGATGATTGGGAAATGCTGATCGCTGTTGGGTACATACAGCTCTCCGGCAGAGTCGCCTCCGATGGCACTGCGAACCGTTGAATTGATATCACCGGGCGTAAGTCCGTATCGGCCGGCGCGAGCACGATCGATATCGATCTGCACGGTGGGCTGGCCCAGCGAGGTAAAAACTGCAAGATCGGTGATCCCGCGCACGCCTGCCAGCACGCTTTTGATCTGGTTTGCCGTTTTTGTCAGAGCCTCGAGGTCGTCCCCGAACAGTTTGATCGAGTTCTCACCTTTCACGCCCGAGACGGCCTCGGAAACGTTGTCCTGCAGGTACTGCGAGAAGTTGAATTCGACTCCGAGGAATTCGTCCTGGAGTTTGGCCAGCATTTCGTTGGTCAGTTGTTCCTTGCTCATGCCCTTGGGCCAGGCCGACGCCGGTTTCAGGGGCGCAAAAAACTCCGCATTGAAGAACCCGGTGGCGTCCGTGCCATCGTCCGGACGACCATGCTGCGAGACCACGCTTTCCACTTCAGGGAAATTGCCGATGATTGTCCGCATCTGGTTGACGTAGTTGTTCCCCTCTTCCAGCGAGATGGTCGATGGCAGTGTCGCTCTGATCCAGAGATTGCCTTCCTCGAGCTTTGGCAGAAATTCAAGCCCGAGAAGGCGGACGATCAAGACAGCAACACAGAGCAACAGCGCCGCGCCCGCCAGAACCCAGGATTTTCTGCGCAGCGCAAATAGCAGGACGGGACCATAGAACCTGCTGATGACCTGCATGAGCCGTGTCTCAGCCTCTTCGACGTGCTCCGGCATCAATATCGCAGCGAAGGCCGGCGTTATCGTGAAAGTCGCGATCAGGCCTCCAGCGATAGCGTAGGCGTATGTCTTCGCCATCGGGCCGAAAATATGACCTTCCACACCGCTCAACGTGAAGAGCGGAATAAAGCCGGCGATGATGATCCCGGCCGCAAAAAGGATGGGACGATTGACCTCGATCGCCCCGTGAAACAGCGCAAGCAGCTTGCCGCGCAGATCGCTCCCTTGCGCCTGATAGGGCATGGTAGCCTGGAAGGCGAGTTCGTCGCGCGTCGCGAGCCGCCGAAACATGCTCTCGACCATGATGACTGTCGCATCCACAACCAGACCAAAATCAATGGCCCCTACGGACAACAGGTTCGCGGACTCTCCCCGCAGCACCATAATTCCAATGGCAAAGGACAAGGCAAAAGGCACGGTCGCGCCCACAATCAGGGCGCTGCGGAAGTCGCCGAGGAAGAGCCATTGCACGGCGAAGATCAGCGCGATCCCGAGCAGCATATTGTGAAGCACGGTCCGCGTCGTCGTATCGATGAGATCCTTGCGGTCATAGATGCGCTTGATCCTCACCCCCGGAGGAAGGACGCTCGAATTGTTGATGCTTTCCACCTCACGTTCGACCCGCTCAATGGTCGGAGTGCTTTGTTCTCCGCGGCGCATCAAAACGACGCCTTGAACGATATCGTCATCACCATTCATGCCCGCGATGCCAAGCCGCGGTTTCGCTCCGACTTTCACGATGGCGATATCGCTGACCAGAACAGGAAAGCCGCCATTCTGCGCCAACATCGTGTTCTTGAGATCGTCCTCGCTGCGAATTAGCCCGACTCCACGCACCACCGCCGACTGCGAGCCGATATCGATCGTGTTGCCGCCGACGTTGATATTGCTGCTGCTGAGCGTCTGGATCACCTGGGGCAGAGTGAGCTTGGAGGCGATCAGCTTGTTCAGGTCAATCTCGACCTCATATTGTCGGGTCTTGCCGCCCCAACCGGTGACGTCAATCACGCCCGGTACGGCGCGAAACCGCCGCTGCAGAATCCAGTCCTGCAGGGTCTTCAGATCGGTCACGCTGTAGCCCGGCGGACCGACAAGCCGGTAGCGGTAGATTTCTCCTATAGGACTGACCGGCGATATTTGCGGCTGCGCGCCGTTCAACAACGGAGGCAGCTGCGAAAGACGGTTCAGCACCTGCTGGAGCGCCTGCTCGTAGGTGAAGTCGAAACTGAATTGCAGCTTTATGTCCGACAGGCCGTAAAGCGAAATTGTCCGGATCGTCCTGAGGTTTGGTAGCCCGGCCGTCTGCGTCTCGATCGGGATCGTGATGTAGCGCTCGATTTCTTCCGCAGAAAGACCGGCGCTTTGTGTGATGACGTCCACCATCGGTGGCGTCGGGTCTGGGTAGGCCTCGATATTCAACTGCAAGAACGCAGATAGACCGCCGATGAGCGTGGCCGTGAAAAGGACGACCATAATGACGCGCTGTTTCAGTGCGAACGCGATGAGACCGTTCATGAAAATGTGGTTCTGGAAATCACTGTTGCGCTGGCTTTACCGCCGTTCGGACGCGTCTACCATCTAAACGCGCGCGTAAAAAGCATCAATTTCCTAAACGGAACATTAAATCGCGGTGCGAACCGGCCAAAAAGAGACCGATCAATGCGCCCTTGGGGGCAGGAGAGCCGACGGCGGAGTCGTTCATTTCGACAAGAGCACGACATGGGAGCGGAAACTCAAAGAAGTCCCAACAGTTATCTTTCCGATGGAAAACACTCGCCTTCCCAGGCCTGCACGCCGACAAACACGAACCCTTCGCGCTGCTAAATGGCTGCGGCATGTTATCCAGCCATCATGTTCGGAACTGTAAACTTTGCGATCGCTGATATTATCGATTCGTCAGGCCTGAGGGTCAGGAGGGGCGCTCGATGGAGCTCATCATCATCCTATTGCTTATTGGCGTCATCGGCTGGGTCATATGGCGGGCACGGGCCGGTGCCCGCGCCGAAAAAATGGCGGCCCTGGATGACGCGTGGCGGATGGTGCTAAGTGACCCCAACTATGAACGCAGACGCCAGCAAGAGGAACACAAACTGAACGAGGCGCGCGGCCGCAGGTAACGGTCGTGAGCACCCGGCGCGGTTAGCACGCCTGAGCGATTTGGCCGGCCGAGGTCCCTAGGTGGAGCAGTTCTTCCAACAAGGCACGGAGCTGCGTGGCCGTGAATGGTTTTTGCAGCACCGGCACCTTTTCATGGCGCGGTTCCACCAGATAGTCGTAGCCGGTCACGAAGGCGAACGGCACACCCGAGCCGAGTAAATGATCGGCGGTAACGGCGTGGTATTGCCCACCGATATTGATGTCTAAAAGAACGGCATCGTAGTTGCGCTTTCCGAACTCCCTACTCGCCATGGCCATGGTATGGGCCACACCGGAAACGCGATAACCGATCTCCCGTGTCATTTCCTCGATCATCAGGGCAATAAGCAATTCATCCTCGATGATCAGTATGCGGGCAGGCTGAATAAGGCCGGAAACCTGGCGGACGACATGACGTCCACTTGGTCCTGTCGAACGTTGATGGTGACGCAGCATGGGGTCCACCGCAGCGGATTTGTCTGCTTGATCCACGAAAACGCGCCAACTGAAGCCAAGTTCCGCGCTACGGAGTCGTACTTTTTTGATATCCGGCGCAGCAGGATCGCCAGCGCGGCCAAGCCCGTACACCCCCCGTATACTGTGATCGTCAGTTGGCAAGGCTAAATGTGCGGGAGCTAGTTTGCGACGGGTGCCGCCTTAACTTTTGTCTCTGCTGTCTCGCGTTTGGACTCCCCGAAGAGCGGCGCGCTTTCTAGATCGGAGCGCAGTTCGTCGAGCGAAACTCCCAGCGGTACAATTTCGCGCTTCGGTGATATTTCGCTCGCGATTCTGTTGAACCGACGCCGCCAGGGCACTTCAATGAGGTTATAGGTGCACCAAGCAGCACCGATCATGGCGGCAATGAAAACCCCGACCACTGCGTCCATCCACCAAGGGTTGGCGAAAAAGTCCGCCTCCCAACTGCCAACGGCGTTCTTACTGATCAACTTGGCGCCGATTCGAACGCCATTGTTGACCATCGCGATGATGATCTGGTGGGTCAAATAGATCGAATATGACAAAAGTCCGATAATTGTGATCGCTCGGGCCTTCAGCAGGCGAGACACGATCCCCTGCTCCGCCGCAAAGGCCCAGATCGCAACCGCGAACACAAATGGAGCAAGCATTTGCCATCGCGACCCAGGTGCAAGCGCCACGAACAATGCGATAGCGATCACGCAGGCAAACTCAAATACGGAAGCCGTCCTTTGTCCGCGGAGCGACGGCATGCCTTCGGCGACCGCAATGCGATAGATGACGTAACCGATGAAAAAGCCATACATGGACCGGAACAGTCCGAATTGGGCAGAGGTGTCGATATTCTTCTGCGAGAATACCATCAGATCGACCGCACCGACCGCAGCAAGCGCGAGGGCGACGGAGATCCGGCCCCACGGGGCCAGCAAAAAAGCTATGCCGAACATCAGGTTCGTCAGAAATTCGGCGCCGATGCTCCAGCTTGGCGTATTCCAGGTGACGGTGTCGTGAAGACCGAAGGAATGCAGAAACAGGAGATTCGTGAGGAACGAGTAAGGCGTGTTGTTCGGATTGCTGGTGACTTCGATATCGGCTCCCATGCCACGCGCCATGTATTTAATGAGCGCTGCGCCGAGGACGAACATAAGAAGCGCGAAATGCAGCGGCCAGAGCCGGCCGAACCGGCGAATCACGAATGCAACCAGATCATTCCGCGTAGACAATTTCCCTGCGTAGGCGTGCGCAATGACAAAGCCGCTCAGCACAAAAAAGAAGTCGACGAATAGCCAGGAGCCGCGCACAAAGGATGCGCCTTGGAAATGCCATTGCAGCGGAAAGTGAAACAGCGCGACCAGAATCGCGCAGATCCCGCGCCAACTATCCAGCACGACATACCGTTCGGCGGCTGGAGCCGCGGACGTTTTTGACTGCATTAAACTCACAGGAACGAACTCCCCATGGGGAGGGTACCGCGGCGGCGCACTGGGGTTCAAGGCGGCATCATTTCACGCAATTGGTGCAAACCTTTTCAGCACAAGCGGAGGTATCCACCTGCGCCCGGCCTTTTTGGGCGATATCGATAGCCTTTGGAAACAGCCACCTCGGCCAATTCGAAGAAGGCTGGCCTCTGTTCGAATGGCGCCGAATGGTGCGATTGGGTCACTTGACCGTACGAGCTGTCCTGGACGCTGCTCCGGCCGTAGTAAAGCACGCTGAGATGTTCGCCGATTTCAACGACACAGCCGCCCTGATTGCGGAGTTGGATCTCGTAATTTCGGTCGATTGCGTCATATCCCGTCTGGCGGGGGCAATGGGCAAACCAGTCTGGATCCTCCTCGCACCCACGCGGATTTCAGGTATTTGCGCGACCCTGACGACAATCCTTGGCACCCAACGGCGTTTTTTTGCTCCGTCAGCGAACGGAAGACTACGGGCGATATTGATCTCCTGCAGCCAAAACTCACCTAGCTCCTACGCCTGACCTAGGCCGGGGATTCGGGGTCAATGAGTCCAGGCGTCACGGCGCTTGAAGGAAAAATTGTCCGCGTAAGACATGATGGGTCTTTTCAACGGTACGGTCTCAGTTACCTGGTAAGGGATCCCCCGGCGCTCGCAATAGGCAATCGCCGCTTCCTTGCTGTCGAAGTGCAGGCGCAGCTGCTGGCGCATGTCGCCGGACGAGGTCCAGCCCATCAGCGGCTCGACCTGCCGCGGTGCTTCGGGTTCAAAATCGAGCACCCAGGCCTTGGTATTGGCAAAGCCTGACTGCATTGCAGTCTTGGACGGTTTGTAGATCCGTGCGGGCATCGTCGAAAACCGGATGGAACCAGGGTGGCGTCTGTATAATGCGTCGGACGTACGATGGCAACGAATGGTCGTTCGCCAAGCTGACGAGAAGCCGTTGGTGTCCGCAGGGGATATATTGGCGTTCGCCACGTGCTCCGATTAGTACGGGCGAGCGCTGTTTTTCCGGGTCTGCCTTTGCTCCGCGGATCCAACGGCGAAGTACGGGCTCGGAGTGCAAAAGCCTCTGTTGCCTGCCAAAATATTGCCTCTGCGGTAGCAGTCTTCGAAGGAGCGATACTGGCAGTCCCAATACACGCTTCCTTTGCCGATCTCGATCATCGCGCACCACGGAGCCTGTGCGCCTTCCGCGTGTTTTGGGCAGAAGTTTACCGATGCAAGACCAGCCGCAGCCACCAAAATCGCGCGTATCATCATCTTTCAAACTCCATGCAGTGCTTAGTAAGACACCAAGGAGGTTGTCGCTATTCCATTATATTCGTGGCCGCTCTCCATCTGTTGGTAGTTGCTTCACCACAACTGTAGAGGCAACCACCCATGTTACGATCGTGTTGGGATGATCGCTGCGGCCGCAGGGGGCCAGTAAAAAGTGGCCCCGAACATCAGATTGGTCAAAAACTCCGCGCAGATGCTCCAGCTCCAGGTGCAGGCAAATAACCAGGAATTTTTTTGCATTTGATGCATTATCGAGCCGTCGCGAGGTGCGTATACGCTCTCGCTCGAAGAATTGCAATGAACTGGCGAATATCTATCTTGCCAACACGCACAGTTGACACTCTTCAATTGAGCGCTACTGCCAATCCCAATACAAATCCCTCATGATTACGGCCCACCAGGACCTGGGCCTTTGCCGTTTGTAGATTGAAGGACATAAAAGCTACAGCCGCGCGGACATCAAAAATCAAGGGCGTTATGGTACTTCTCTATGCTCATGCTGGTAATAACAACACAACGAAAGTCCTTAATATTCTCCGCGCGACGTTACGCATCGAAAAACCAAATTGGTTGCGTCGGCCAATCAAACGCATGGCCGACCTAGACGTGTTTGACCAAATATCGAAGAAGACGTCCTCGAAGAGCTAACGAGTACCACGCGAGATCGTGTTCGCTGCGGACGATTGCTGGCATCTCACACGTGGAATAGAGCGCAAGTTTCAAACATATATTAGCTGGACTAGGTGCTTGAGTATGTCCGACTGGGAGTTGCGAAGGGACCATTATTTTCCCAAGCTACGCCGGAGGCGTCATTTGCCCATGGTATCAGAAACATGAAGCCTTTTCATACGAACACTACGCGTGAAGAACGACAAGAATGGTTTGCGCAAACGCCACATTGGGATCGAGTACCGGCCTCGGTCATTGATTCAATTCTTGATGGGATTCCCGATAACGCCATGCTTGACGCATTCGTCCTAACCTCCATGGAACAGAATTTGGTGCCTAGCTACGAGTCGCTTGGTCGCCAGTCTACAGTACCAGCTATCATCCGCGCTCAAGTTTCACACATCCTTTGCCTAACGGGGAATCGGGCAATCGGCTTGCTGGCGAGGGGGTTGGAATTGAACGATGCAGATGGTGCTGAAAACGCTTACCAATTAGTGATGAATGCTTTTGAACCTGCCATCGCTTTGGCGAAAAATCAGGTCGTCGCGTACGCGGGGATTTCGGCTGCTTACGGAATGGTCAGCAGGCGCTCAGAAAGCCACGAATATGCCAAACGCGGATTAGCTGAGTTGGCGGAAATGCGCCGTCTCGCTCCAAACGTCGATCGCAATCGAGTCTTTCCTCCCGAGGCCCTGGACCAAATGGAGCAGCATTTGCGAAGTCTGCTTGCTTGGTGAAGTCATCGAGCACAGTGGGGGCAAGCTTATCGCGTAGATTAGAATAGGAAAAAACATAGGCCGGCTGCCGAGCGACGCAAGCCATCGGTGCAGTAAATTGTTCCGAGAGGCTAGTGGGAAACGACGTTGCAGTGTGACGGTAACGACGATAAAGAGAAAGCCAATAGAGTTGATTGGCTAAAATACGAGGCACGATAAATGAAGAAACAAAAATGAAAGTAAACGAACAGCATGTCGTCGTTTGATCAAGCGTCGCAAGCAATAAAAAGGGGGAACTGGAAAGAGGCCGAAGCCATCTGTCGAGGAATACTCGCGCAGACTCCAAAAGATTTCGACGCTCTGCATATGTTGGCCGTCATCTGTTCTCAAAACGGTCAATATGATGAGAGCGAACGGTTATTTCGGCAAACGATATCCTTGGACCCGAATTTCCCACCCTGCTTACATAATTATGGAATATTGCTTGCGAAACAAAAGAAGTATACCGCCGCTATAACACAATTTGACAAAGCTCTAGTGCTCTTTCCAAACTTTTTTCCCGCTCACTGCGACCGCGGTTCTGCGCTTAAAGAGATTGGTCGATTCGATGAAGCTCTAGCAAGTCTCAATAAAGCAGCAGGCCTCGCTCCCAACATTCCCATGGTTTGGTACAATCGAGGGAACGTCTTTTTCAAGAAAAATGATCATCATGCAGCACTCAATGAATATGACTGCGCCATCAAAATCGATCCATCCTATGTCGACGCTTGGCTTGGTCGTGGCAATGTTCTTACCAATCTCAAGCGCTATGAAGATGCGCTTGCTGCGTACGACAGGGCCCTCGCGCTCAAAGCTGATACCGGCGAAGTTTGGCTCGGTCGCGCCAATGCCTTTATAGGCCTAAGACGCTACAGCGAAGGCCTTGCTGCGTATGATGAAGCGCTCAGACTCAAGCCTGAGTTAGCGGAAGCGTGGCTCGGTCGCGGCAATGCCTTTGCTGGTCTTAGGGAATATGACGAAGCGTTTGTTGCTTTTGACCAGGCACTCGCACTCAAACCTGATTTCGCGGAAGTTTGGCTCGGTCGCGCCAACGTCTTTGCCGGCCTAAAGCGCTACAGCGAAGGCCTTGCTGCTTACAACGAGGCACTCACACTCAAGCCTGAGCTAGCGGAAGCATGGCTTGGCCGTGGCAATGTCTATAAAGATCTCAGGCGCTATGAAGAAGCGTTTGCTGCCTATGACAAGGCACTCGACCTCAAATCTAATTTAGCGGAAGCGTCGCTTGCCCGTGGCGATGCGTGTAGCGATCTCAAACGATATGACGAAGCTTTCGCTGCGTACGACAACGCACTTGCGCTAAAACCTGATCTAGCGGAAGCATTGCTTGGTCGCGGTAATGTCCTCAGTGATCTTAAGCGCTATGATGAATCGCTTATTGCATACGATAAGGCCCTGGCGCTCAAGCCCGAGATGGCGGCAGCATGGCTTGGTCATGGAAATGTCTTCAACTATCTCGGACGATACGAGGAAGCTTTCGCCGATTACGATAAGGCTCTCGCGCTCAAGCCTGAGTTAGCGGAAGCATTCGTTGGTTTTGGCAGCGCCTTTAACGATCTCAGGCGCTACGATGAAGCCCTCGCCGCTTACGACAAAGCACT
>Ga0310910_10002380_pt1 | contig 10625 bp, 11 predicted proteins | sample GREbulkMGHF172_FD_203448 | JGI IMG/M metagenome (GOLD analysis project Ga0310910, IMG submission 203448) | Lab enrichment of tropical soil microbial communities from Luquillo Experimental Forest, Puerto Rico - GRE.bulkMG.HF172 | ecosystem: Environmental > Terrestrial > Soil > Tropical forest >... | reverse complement strand
TCACCCCGCTGTTGGTGCGCACTCTCAGGCGCACTAGGGTCCGATCTCCGAGCGGACCGAAGCCTCAAGGCCACTCATCGCAAAAACGCGGTCGCCTCGGAGATGCGACCCTATCCTGCCATAGGCGCTTTCGGATCTTTAAGGTGAACTGGATCCGGAAATAACCTGCCAAACAAGGTAAGCGTTTAGCAGAGCAATTACCCCAGCCATGAACCAGCCCCCGATTTTCAGAGAGACGGGATTCACAAGCTCGCCCATCTTTATCTTGTCGTTGGTGAACATCACCAGAGGAACAACCGCAAAACTGAGCTGCAAACTCAGAATCACCTGGCTCAAAATCAAAAGTTGTGCCGTTCCGCTCTCGCCCATGGAGGCCGTAACCACTACCGCGGGCAAAATTGCAATCAAGCGTGTAATCAAGCGCCGAATGACCGGGCGCAACCGTATATCGAGAAAGCCCTCCATAACAATCTGACCGGCCAGCGTCCCGGTGAGGGTTGAATTTTGGCCTGAGGCCAGCAGCGCCACGGCAAACAGCGTACTCGCGGCTCCTACTCCCAAAAGAGGGCTCAGCAGTCGATAGGCCTCCTGGATTTCCGCGACTTCATGATGACCCGTACGATAGAACGTCGACGCGGCAACCACCATAATCGCTGCGTTGATAAGCAGAGCAAAAAGTAATGCTATGGTTAAATCGATCGTTCCGAACAATACCGCTTGGCGTTTTCCGTCCGGCGTCGGCTCAAATTTGCGAGTTTGCGAAATTGAGGAATGCAAATACAAATTATGCGGCATGACCGTCGCCCCTATAATACCGATCGCGACGTAAAGCATTTCGCGATTGTGTAGGATTTCGGATGAGGGGAGGCAGTTGGGAAAGAGTGCCGCAAAATCCGGTTTGGAGATGAAAACCTGGATGCCGAAGCTGACGGCGACAATGCCGATCAGCGCAATTACCAGCGTTTCCAAAAGGCGAAATCCTTTCCGCTGGAGAAAGAGAACCGCAAGCACATCTGCCGCCGTCAGACAGACGCCCCAGGTCAAAGGAATACCGAACAGCAGGTTTAAGGCAATCGCAGAACCGATGACCTCTGCGAGATCGCAAGCCGCGATAGCGATTTCACAGCCGATCCAGAGGAAAACGCTGAAGGCCGGATTAAAGTGATCTCTGCAAGCCTGGGCTAGATCGCGTCCTGTAGCGATACCGAGTTTCAGGGCGAGATGCTGAAGGAAGATCGCCATCAGGCTGGAGAAGATGACGACGGAGATAAGGGAGTAATAGAACTGTGAACCGCCGGCCAGATCGGTCGCCCAGTTTCCGGGATCCATATAGCCGACGGCGATCAGATATCCCGGGCCGGTAAAGGCCAGAAGCTTACGGAAAAATCCGAGCCAGCCACTGCCGGTTACGGGTACAGGGACCGAGCGGAAGACTTCCTGCAAGGACGGTTCGCGGGGTCGGCGTCGCCACCCGGAACTAGCTTGGGACTGCTGGTCGGATCCCAGAGATTGATTCATGGATGTTGGAAAGATTAGCCACTCTTGATAAAATTAGATGCACCTATATAAAATAGCAACAGCTAATTCCAGACAGCTCTCCGTCTGAGGCGCGACCTCGCTGCAAACAGTCTTTGCTTCCTGCTAAAAGCCGATCAATCATTGTTACCGAATAATGGAGATAAGCTCATTCCTTCAGCGTCTGCCCGGTGGAAAAGCATTGAACTCTGCCAAAGACGCGCTGATCTCGCAAGGTGCCAAGGCTCCGTTCAACCATCTCCTGCGAAACTATGGTGCGGTGCTTGACCTTAAATTAAATACAGCTGAACGCTCCCTGTCGGTTTCGATACACCTGAAGGGGGAAGAGAGTCCCATCAATATTCATGTGCGGGAATATACGCTGGTTACCAAGGACGGACGCACATTTGTCGAAATAGATGGGAGCAAGATCGATACTTCGCGCGAATGGCTCACGACACTCATCCAGGCTCGGTTGGGCGGGCGGAGCTTTGCCATACCAGACAACCTGGCCGGCTTCATTCCGCTCCTAGTCTGACCATTTCAGCTTCGTGAATCGGCGCGCTGCCTCCTCGGCGTTTGCGCTGGAATTAAACGCCGAGACCCGAAAATAGCCTTCGCCTTCGGCGCCGAAACCCGCCCCGGGAGTTACGACCACTTGAATATCCTTCAGAATTTTATCGAACACTTGCCAGCTATTGTGGCCGGCCGGCGCCTTTACCCAAATGTAGGGTGCATTTCTACCGCCAAAAACTTCAAGCTGCGCCGAGCGCAAAGCCCTCGCCAGGACTTCAGCGTTGTGCAGGTAGTGTCGAATTAAAGAGCGCACCTCCTCCCGGCCTGAAACTGTGTATAGGGCTTCCGCACCCCGCTGTGTCGGGTAACTAACGCCATTGAATTTCGTTGTGAACCGTCGATGCCAAAGCGGGTGCAGTTTTTTTTTTCACCCTCTGAAGTTAGTGCGACGAGAGACTTTGGTAAGACTGTGAAGCCGCACCTGACGCCGGTGAATCCGCCGTTTTTAGAGAAGCTCCTGAATTCGATGGCGCAATCCTTGGCGCCGGGAATCTCGTAGATTGAATGAGGTATCTCCGGATCAGTGATGTAGGCCTCGTAAGCAGCGTCAAAGAAAATGATCGCCTCAGAACTTAGTGCGTACTGGATCCAGTTGGTGAGTTGTTCACGCGTCGCGACTGCGCCGGTAGGATTGTTCGGAAAACAGAGATAAACCAGATCGACCCTCTGTGCCGGAATTTCCGGTACAAAACCATTTTCCCTGGTGCAAGGGAGATACAGAAGCCCTGCGTATGCGCCCTTCTTATCTGGGGGCCCGGTGTGTCCTGCCATGACATTTATATCGACGTATACCGGATAGACCGGGTCGACTACAGCTACGCGATTCTGGTGCCCAAATATGTCCAGGATATTTCCGCAATCGCATTTTGATCCATCGGAAACAAAGATCTCGTCGTCTGCGATGTCGATCCCTCGCCGCCGATAATCATTCTCTGCAATGGCATGGCGCAGAAATTCGTAGCCCTGCTCCGGACCATATCCTCGAAATGTTTCTCGGTGCGCTAGATCATCGATCGCCAGATGCATTGCCGAAATCGCACTAGGTGGAAGCGGTTCCGTGACATCGCCGATTCCACATCGGATCAACGACTCTGCCAATTCGGGATGCTCCTCCGCAAACGTGCGAACCCGACGCGCAATCTCAGGGAAGAGGTACCCGGCCTTAAGTTTGAAGTAGTGGTCGTTCAGATAGGCCATAAATTTTGAATCAGGCACATCTCTGAGGTGACCGTTCCTTAAGACTAGCGAGGCCGCGCCTCAGACCGGCGAGGTCTAGCGGTTAGCAAGGCCACGTGGGAGCATCAGCGCTCGGGTGAAGCGGCCGCTTATAGAATCCTTGAAAAGCAATGCCCATTTGAACATCGATGCACGAAAACGGAAAAACTAGACTCATTTGCAATCGATTTTGCTTTTCAAGGATTCTAGGCTGGTGGGGTCGCATCTCCGAGGCGACCGTTCCGGGTACCTCGGAGATCCGACCGTGTCCGATGTGCTTACCGCGCCTGGTCTAAACTACGGGCAAGAGCGGTTGTTGCGGGCCGGCGGGCACATTTCTGTTGCAGGAGACGCAGCTTAGACTGCCGCTTGATAATGCTTTTCAACCTCATCCCATTTGACGACGTTCCAAAACGCCTTTAGATAATCGGGCCGCCGATTCTGGTATAGGAGATAGTATGCGTGCTCCCATACATCGACACCAAAAATCGGTTTGAGACCGTCACTTATTGGGGTGTCCTGATTGGGTGTGGAAGTAATTTCGAGTTTGCCTTGTTTGTTCAGGACGAGCCATGCCCAGCCGCTACCGAAGCGTCCAGTTGCGGCTGCTTGAAATTTTTCTTTGAATTGATCGAAGCTGCCAAAGGTGGAATTGATGGCGTCAGCCAGCTTACCCGTTGGAGATCCTCCGGCGTTTGGACCCAGAATTTTCCAAAAGAACGAATGGTTTGCGTGGCCGCCGGCATTATTTCTCACAACAGTCCGGATTGCTTCGGGAACGGCGCTCAAACTGGCGAGCAATTCCTCGACCGGTTTTGCTGCAAGCTCGGGATAATCCTTCAGGGCATTGTTAGCATTGGTGATGTAAGCCTGATGATGTTTGTCGTGATGGATTTCCATCGTTTTGGCATCGATATGTGGCTCCAATGCGGCGAATGGATAAGGTAAAGGAGGTAATTCGTAAGCCATAGGATTAACAGGATTGTATCGGTTTTGTGCGGGCAAGCCAGGGACGCGAAGCCCTCGCAGGCCAACCTAGAACAAGTACGCACCCAACGTCAAACGCGGTCCTGTAAAAGCTTCCGGCCCATTACTGGAACGGCGATGAAAATTCTCGTTTGGGTTCCGGTTCGTTCGTGCATCCGCTCGACCTTTCGGCCGGTCGGCCCGGAGGAAGCGGGTTTGCCAGGTGCTGTTCTTCAAATTTTTTTTGCTCTCGCCGAAGGCCTTGATCGATTAACTCCGCGGCCGCAGTATGCAATGGTTTGCCGACTGCTTCACTGTGGTTACGTAACGCTACCAGTGTCTCTTGACTCAGGATGATTTGCAGAAAGCTTTTGGCGTCCTCTTTGAGTCGCGCGCGCCTCCTGCGCTGGGCTTCGCGAAGTTGGACTCGGCGTTTTTTGCGCTTCTGGGGGGAGAGTTGCGCCATGGAACTGCAACAAACATAATCGCCCAAAAAACCAAGTCGAGCGATCATTTTTTGGATCGACGCCTGAAAGGACGTTCAAAGGTTAAATGAACCGGCAGATGGCCTCTCTGCCGAGAGCCGCATGGAATTGCCCCCCGAGCGACCAGAGAGTAAATGGAATGACGTTCATTCATCCATTGACTTTCGATCGCTGCCAACCTAGGAGAATTCCCGTGCTGCCCTTGATATTTTCCTCCCGCTTGAGCTCGGATCAACGCGATGAACTGGAATCGCTGATGTTTTTTCATCCCGAACAGAATCAGCACATGTCGAGTATCAATGCTTCAATTGCGAGTTACGGATTCCCAAAGATCGCCGATCACGGGGGAACCCTGCGCATCGCAATTGGAGAGTTGGAGGTGCAAACCTTATACGCCTTTGTTGATCGCGGGAAGAAACAGGATCTCGCCGGTGTGCTGGTCTATACGCGGGTTCATGACGATACGCTCGTGCTGTTGCATATGGCCGTCCGGCCGGAGTTCTGCTATTCGATTGGCTACAAGAATGAATTGGTCTTAGCACGGATCCTGGCGCAGTTGCGCGCTATTGCAAGAAGGATCAAAGGCATAAAAAAGCTTTCCATACTGTATGCCGACAAAGAAATATCGCACGCACTGAGCTGACAGCTGCTCGTGGACCGCAATCGGTATTGTTCCATCCCTGCTGGATCATCCTTGCGGTTATGAAAGAACGGCAATGATCGATCGAACATTTTTCGAGGGCGATCCTTTGGTTTGCGCCAAGTCGCTAATTGGATGTGAATTGGTCTGGAGCGAAGCTTCCGGCCTCATCGTCGAAACCGAAGCTTATGCGGAACATGGTGACGCGGCCAGCCATACATTTCTTCGGCGTGGAGCCCGCCAATTTATTCGAGAGCATCCTCCCGGAACCTTGTACGTCTACCTCAACTATGGAATCCATTGGCTTCTCAATTTCCTGGTCAAGGGAACAGAAGCAAATGGCTTCGTACTGATACGCGCGCTTGAGCCCATCTGCGGACTCGAGGTGATGGCTCAGCGTCGCGGGCTTTCGGAACTTCACAGGCTTTGTTCGGGCCCAGGCAAGCTGACGCAGGCATTGGCGATCAATCAGAGATTTCACGGCCGGGATTTTTTTCAAATCGCTGGAGCAAAAATTTTGCGCAGACGTCGACCTATTGAGATTGATGTAGATCGTCGCGTTGGCATCACCAAAGCGGTTGAATTGGATTGGCGTTTTCTGCTTTCCGGATCCCTCTCGGTGAGTCTTCCCAAAAGAAAAACCCGCCTCAGAACTGGCTGAGGCGGGTGCCAAATCCTCCTAAGGTCGAGACCTTATTTGGACATGCCGGTCGTGGGCGGTGCCGGTGGTGGTGGCGGAGGGGGTTCCTTTTTAGCACAAGCAGAAACGCCAAGCGCCGCAGTGGTCAAAGCCACTAAGGTGAAATATCTCACAATGTTCATCAGTCTCGCCTCCTTTCTGAGCTAGCAGCACTCCCGTATTATGCTGAACCAACGGCAGACACAAATGGATTTTCAGATAATTTCGACCCAGGTATCCACAGGAACCATATCGAAGAGCCGAATGATATCGTCATTGCGCATCCGAATGCAGCCATGGCTTGCAGGTTGCCCGATGAGACTCTCCTGATTCGTCCCATGAATATAAATATAGCGCTCTTTTGTGTTGACATTTTCCCTTTCCAAACCATCCAGCCATAGAATGCGCGTCGTAATGAGGTCGTCTGAAGCGGGCGGATCTTCGACCGGAACCCGTCCTTTGAAGATGGTTCCGATCCGTGCATTTTGTCCGATCTTTTGGTAAATGCGAAATAACCCTGTGGGCGTCTTGAGACTTCCCGGCTCGAACCCAAGACCCGCACGCGAGGTTGAGACCGAAGCTGAGAATACCTCCCGCTGATCACGGAACAACTTCAGTAATTGCGTTTTGCTATCGATGACTATCTTGTGCCAGGGCATTTTAGCGATTAGACTCTGCACCTTTTCATGAGTACAGGATTTACCGTAGCAATTGCTGGAGCAACCGGCGCCGTTGGAGCAGAGTTGATTCGGCTCTTGGAAGAGCGCGACTTTCCGGTCCGGCAACTGAAACTGCTTGCATCGCCAAAATCTGTGGGAAAATCCCTTGAATTCAAGGGGGAGCTTGTAGGTGTAGAGTTGCTTTCCAACGGATCATTTCAAGGGGTTGATTTGGCTTTGTTCAGCGCGGGAGCCGGCACGTCGAAGCAGTTTGCGCCCAATGCGGTCGAGTCCGGTGCGGTAGTGGTTGACAATTCGTCCGCATTTCGCATGGACGATGGTGTTCCCCTAGTGATTCCTGAGATAAATCCGGCGGACCTCTCGAGCCAAAAAGGAATTGTTGCCAATCCGAACTGCACGACGATCATTGCGCTCATGGGGCTGTATCCCCTGCACCGCGAGTTTGGCGTACGCCGGGTAGTTGCATCGAGCTATCAGGCGGTTTCAGGTGCCGGCGCGCGAGCAATAAATGAGTTGTCGTTTCAAACGCATGCGCACCTCCGGGGTGAGAAGTATGTACCGGAGGTTTTTCCTCATCCAATCGCGTTCAATGTGCTACCTCAGGTGGACGTTTTTTCGGAGAGCGGATACACCAGAGAGGAAATCAAGTTCGTCAATGAAAGCCGGAAAATTATGCATCATCCGGCTCTGCGCGCCTCGATCACATGTGTTCGGGTTCCTGTTTTTCGTGCCCATTCTGTGGCAGTTCACGCAGAGTTCGAGCGACCGGTTTCCGTGGAACAGGCGCGCGGTGTGCTTGCGAAATTTCCCGGTCTGGAAGTTATCGATAACCCGGGCGCAAAGCAGTATCCAATGCCGCTGAATTGCGCCGGCAGAAACAATTGCCAGGTAGGACGGATCAGAGTCGATTCCGCCTTAGACAACGGTCTGGCTTTCTGGGTTTGCGGCGATCAGCTTTTGAAAGGCGCTGCCTTGAACGCCTTGCAGATCGCGGAAAACCTCCTGCGATAACCTTGCAAACAAAATGCGGCTCGCAGGCTGCCCAGATGCCACACGGTAGGTACGAAGCTCCGCTGAGCCGCCGGCGAAAGACCTGACTACGCGGCTCGCCGAAGGCTCGCCCTCCTACCATCATGCATGCGCTATTTCCGACCTAGCCCGCAATGAGCGCGCCGCTTTTTTCAGCGCGTGATTTTTGCGGGCTAGGTCGCCGGCTCAAGGTGCTTTGTCAGAAACCTTTCCATGGCTTCATAGAACGAAAACCGATTCTCTTCGTTGCTGAATCCATGCCCCTCGTTTTCCTTCACCATGTACTCAACGTCGATGCCGTGTTTCTTGAGCGCCTCAACGATCTGATTGGATTCCTCAATGTTTACCCGAGGATCCTTGGCGCCCTGCGCCACAAGCAGGGGCGCCCGGATCTTGTCTGCATTCAGCGCTGGGGAATTTGCCTCCAACAATTTTTTGTCTTTCTCCGGATTCCCTACCATCTCATACATCATTTCCAGATACGGTTTCCAGTATGGCGGAATAGTCTTCATGAAGGTCAAGAGATTGGAAACGCCCACATAATCGATTCCGGCAGCGTACAGTTCCGGCGTCTTCGTAAGCCCTGCGAGTACCGCGTAGCCACCGTAGCTTCCACCGTAGATCGCAATCCGCTTCGGGTCGGCGATGCCTTGATCGACCAGCCATTTCACGCCATCGGTGATATCATCCTGCATTTGCAGGCCCCATTGCTTGAAGCCGGCTTCCCACAACCGGCGACCATAGCCGGTTGATCCGCGAAAGTTCATTTGCAGAATTCCATAACCGCGATTTGCAAGGAACTGCACTTCCGCGTTGAAGCCCCATTCGTCTCTCGCCCACGGTCCTCCGTGAGGATTTACGACGATCGGAAGATTTTTTGGAGCCAATCCCTTTGGCAAGGTAAGATAGCCGTGGATTGTCAGCCCATCACGGGAAACGTAGCTGATTGGCCTCATCTCCGCGAGCTCATCTTCCTTCAGCCAGGGATTGCGGTCAGCGAGCTTGGTCAGGTCACCGGATTTTGAATCAAATAGGTAAAAGGAACCGAGCGACCTGTCGGTAATAGTTCTCACGATGAAGACATTCTCATCGCGGTTCGAGGACGTAACGTAAACATCATAGCCGGGTAGTTTTTGCTCCAGCGTCTGGTAAAGCTTCGCGGTGACAGGGTCGAAGTATTTGCGTTGTTCTTTCCAGGTCGTATAGGAGACGGAAGTGATGACCCTCCGCTTTCTGGAATAGTTAAGTGCCGATGCATCAACTTCTGGGGATTCGAATAAGACGCGTGTTTCCTTGGCATTGTCGAGATCGATTTCAACAATTGCTGTTTTATCCCTGCCTATGTTTGAGGCGCCATAGAGATTTTTGTTATCGAACGTAAAAAATTGAGGCGAAAATACCTCTTTAAAGTTGGTAGTGAGAATGGGCTTCCAAGGTTCCTCGGCGGTCTTTCGGTAAAGCAGGCTCGTATTAACTCCGTCGGTTGAGGTTGCGACCCGGATGTTGCCCTCATGATCCGTGCTCCAGGAAGCAATATTTCCCGGATTCTCCGCAACCAGCTTTAATTCGCCGGTGTCAGCGTTTAGCCGGTAGGCATCAAAGACTTCCTTATTGCGTTTGTTCAGGCCGACGATCAAGTCAGTGGGATGATCTTCAAGGTCGTCGATGATCTCCGCTTTGACTCCATCGAACGGCGTCCTGTCCTGCTCGCCGCTCCCATCACTGCGAGCAACATAGACATGATAATTTTCGTCGCCTGCGCTGTCTTTCAAATACACGACATGCCTCTCTCCCTTCCAAAAAAATCCATGAAGATCTCGATCCTTTACATGAGTGATTTGCGATGCGTCACCGCCGGATCTTTTCTGCACGAAGACATTCAGACGATTATCGACAGGCTTCAAAAATCCTATCAGGTCCCCGCTTGGTGAGAGCTCATAGGCAGTGGTCTCGGGATTTCGGAAAAAATCCCGAAGAGGTATTTTAGGAGGAGCGCTTTCTTGGGCCAGAGATGAGGACAAAATGAACATAAAAGAGCAAGCTGAAAAAACATTCATACTATTTCGCGGACTGCACACTAACATGAACTTCTCACAGACTTGCAAAGGAGTTTTGAACAGTGCACTTGATTTTGGCTGGTCAAGCGACCCGTTGCACAGAACCTTCTGAGCTGAGCGCCAGCGGAAACGTCAGCCTCGGAGATGGGACTCTGCCGGTGGACTGAGGCCGGCCGGCAGTTTCCTTATTGCAATACACTTGCATATTCAGCCGTTCTGGCTTTCTGTGAGCAGATGCGGCTGTCAACCATCCTCGCAGGATTCAGTCTCTTGATGCTGATCGCAGACAACACTTTGTCCAGGCTTGCGATACTCACTTCCTTTGCCCCGATTCATTCTCTCGCCTTGAATGTTGCGGCCGACGCGGCCGATGTTTCGGTTCTTATTCCCCCTGCCACAGGTCCTCACGACTATGCATTTTCTCCGAGCGACATGGCCAAGCTCAGTCACGCAGATGTTCTGATCGTAAATGGGGTGGATCTCGAAAAGTGGTTGGATAAAGGGGTTAAGAGCGCCGGCAAAAAGAATCTTCAGATCATTGACAGTAGCCGTGGGATCGATCTCATCAGCGGCCTCCAAATTCGGAAGTTGGCAGGAGTCGAATCCGAACCCGATTCGGATGCGGGAGGTCCCAATCCGCACATCTGGCTTTCGCCCCGAAACGCAATCACCCAAGTCAAGAACATTCGCGATGGATTGATGGCGCGCGACCCGGAAAACGCTCAGGCTTATCGCAAAAATGCGGATGCATACATCAACCGGCTGGTGGCCCTGGATAAAGAC
>Ga0310910_10002377_pt1 | contig 10629 bp, 9 predicted proteins | sample GREbulkMGHF172_FD_203448 | JGI IMG/M metagenome (GOLD analysis project Ga0310910, IMG submission 203448) | Lab enrichment of tropical soil microbial communities from Luquillo Experimental Forest, Puerto Rico - GRE.bulkMG.HF172 | ecosystem: Environmental > Terrestrial > Soil > Tropical forest >... | reverse complement strand
ATTTCGCTCTAATTGAATCAATCCATGCCACAACCGATACCAAGGCTCGCGTGTAATCTTGCGGGCGGTATTTCGGTCCGTCCCAACCATCTCTCCGGTCGCACTTTCGATCATGATTACTACTTCGAACTCCCTCTTATGAGGGAGCGGGAGGTCCATTGATTCGGCCCCAATGCTCTCATCGATGGCCAAGGCTCGTTGGTACAGCGACTCCGCCTCGCTGTATTTGCCCTGAGCTCTGTACAGCTCCGCCAGGTTGTTGAGGTTGGTAGCCACATTCGGGTGGTTCGGTCCCAATGCCTTCTCATCGATAGCCAGGGCTCGTTGGCACAGCGGCTCCGCCTCGCTGTATTTGCCCTGACGGATATAGACACCGGGCACCGCACATTCCCCCACGGCTTAAGCCATCGGAAGCCACAAGAATGAAGGTATAAAGGCATTAACCGAAGCGGTGCGGCTTGCACTGCCTTGGGCTACATAAGGCGGCCGCTGCTACCGTGGCAAGGGCCTAACCCCGGCTGGAACCGTCTAGTCATCCGGGATCTCCACCTCGACTTCTATGTTTCGTTGTGAGGCTTCTGGGTGCTGCCGACGGAGCAGGAGCTGGAAGGGCGCAGGGCACGTCGGCGGCTGGCAGTGCAACCCGCTCGCCTGTTTCGAGGTCTATCAGATCGTCTGCCTCATGCTTCCTGCCGTCCCGGTAAATCAGTTACCGATAGATGAGCGGCACGAATGGCTGGGATGGCGTCTCCGCACTGCGGGCTGCATCTGCCTCAAACGCCCGCAAAAGAACGGTTGCAACGTAGGCAAACAGTATTTGCGACCTTTGCCAGATACCCGATCGTCTTCATGTGACGACGGTACATCCCGAACACGAATTGTCCTTCCGACTCCATCACTCGTACCAACCACTCCCCGTCTGATGGGAATGTGATACCCGGACGCCACCGGCTTTTGACAGGAATCCGTGTATCAGCTAGAGGGTTGTCAGTTCACGGATTGGCGGAGGTTAATTAGCCATATGAGCACAGGGTAAGGGTGAGGTGTGCCTGAAATCTGGAGAGCTTACTGAATCGGCTGAGGGCTGCGATGCCCTCTCACTTCCCCGTTGAACGCAAACACTAAGTGATGGGAGAGGTCAAATTATCTGCTTAAGTTGCGCGGAGCGCGAAGGGGACCAAACTACACGAACAGGTCCAAGAATAATCTTGGCCCCCTTGGAGGAAGTTGGCACTCTTCGGACAGACAACGCTACACCCGCCGGGCCACTTCTGACTGACTGTAGCCCTTCTCCAGCAGCCGCGCGGCTTGCATCCGCCGCCGCTCCAAGGCCGCGAAATCTCTGCGAACTCCCGCTGGGTTTCCCATGCCCACAACATAGCATAGAAATCAGGCAAACGTCACTATATTATTCAATGCTCAGTAGCTGTGACTGTCGAACTGAATGACCTTCGCATCAAAAAGACAAATCTGTCCTAGAAATGGTGCTACAAGACGTAAAGCGGCGTTGAAGCGCCAGTTGAGCGGCACGGTTTGCTTGAGCGTGATTCTCAACCATCCCAACTATTTGAGATTCGGTTGAATATTGATCGTCGAATGTATTACCTGCTGGTCGTACAAAACCTCGGTCCACCACCACGAGCCGTAACCGATCAAGGTCAGGACCGCCGCTATCAGGCAGCCGTTGCGAAACAATCGCGGTTTGTCGTCGGGAATGCGCAGGCAGAGCCAGAGCCCGCCTACCCCAAGAAGGAATATTAGGGCCTCTGCCAACGGAGGATCTGCGTGCCCTTCGCCACGCCCAAAGTGTTGGTGCATTTCCCACAGACCTAGGAGCAGGCAAGCCGCGGCTAGTAGGAACGACGCATACTTCAGCAAGATTCGCAGCGTACCCGCCGGGATCTTCTTGTTGTCCTGGGCCCTGTAGAGCGCACACAGTCCAAACAAGGACAGTGTGAATAGGATTGCGCCGTTGAGAGTGGCACCGCGAAGAATTTCAATCTGGTCATGAAGCTCGTGCAGGCGCCCAGTTTTGTCTTCGCCCTCGAGCAGCAGCTTGCCCTCTTGCAGGCGGAAAAACTCGGCGATTAACTGGTTCAACTTCTGTTCTCCGCAGAAAGCGGCATGTTCGCCCGACGGCTTGGCTGGTAGTGGGATCGCTGCAAGAACGCTGTCGTCGCCACAATACTCGTGTCGGTAAACTTGCCGCTGAATGGAGGATTTGTTCGGTAGTATGTGGAGGATGTCTTTATCATCGAAAAGGTCGCTGGAAATGCGGGAAACGGCGGTACCAAAAAAAACCCCACGGCAATGATCCGAACTCCGGCGATGGTCTGCCGCGTCTCCTCAGACAGAGCATCGATGAGGGGAAACTTAATGTCGTCCTTTGTGCCTGTGCCACGCTGGAAAAAGATGCGCACAAACAGCCATAGCCAAGGCATAGCCAGCGCACCCACGACCAGCGTATCGAAGGCGAGCTTCAGCCACTCCATCGCCAGTAGAGTATACAGATCTTCGGATTCAACTCAATGCACAAGTCGAAGCGATTGCGTCTGGGTCTTATCTGTCCGCTTACTGTACGTGAACTGCAACCTAAACCGTCCAGGGTGAGCCAAGAGGGAAGTGCTGATCCCGAGCGTTTCGTTGGCGTTGATATGCCAGCGTCGTATGGTGTTGGGCTGGATTTTCCCCTGTTACCGGAGGGTTGTAGGTTCGAGTCCTACCTGAGGAGCCATTCTTTTGTTGCAGTTAGTTCACTCTTCCAACCGAACCGGCATTCGCACCCGGGGGATTTCCCGGGGAGTCCGCTCGAATTTCGGGGCTGATTGACGCGACCGCATCCCTAAGAGAGTCGAGATTGAAGTGTCCATACCGCGCCGCCATGCGAACCATCGTGGCTGGTGCCCATCCGACAATCTTCGCAATCTTTGGCAGGGGTACGCCGGCGTCGATCATGCGCGAGACGGCAGTGTGTCGAAGGTCGTGAAAACGGCACTCAATGCCAGCGTCGCGCTTAGCCTTCTCCCAAGAGGCCTTAAATCGGGCCATGGGCTTTTGTGGATCTGTGGAGTACACACACGCCTTGAAGTCGTCTCCGGAGGCTCCGTAGCGTTCAGAAGGGAGCAGTCGATCGCACCCTGCATCAGTTTTTGCGGTCATCACAATTCCTGCGGTCCTAGGCACGGCTCCGATGCTTGTATGAAGAGGCTTTAATTTTCGCTTCAGCGGCCTTCCATCTACCGGTGGCATCTTTGCGATATATGCCGGGCTCCAAGACCATCCGTCTCAATCGATGCAGACGCTGGCTGCACAAACATTAGGAGCCAACGCGTACGCCCATGAATGTGGAACCATTCAGAGACGAGCATCCCGATCTGCCTACCGTATGCGGCTTTATTCACCATCCAGTGTGCGGTTCAGGAGATTGTTTGATCCTGGCGCATGCGGCTGCGGGAAATTGCAACTCTCCTTTATTGATTGCGCTGGCGACAGCCTTCAGTGCCTCCGGCATTGCGGTGTTCCGTTGCGACCTGCCGTTTCGTGTGGCGCGCCCAAATGGACGACCGACGGCTAGTTTGGCTGCACGCGATCAGTCCGGCCTGAAAAGGGCGGTCCAGTTGATGAAACCGCGAGCATCGAGAGTTTATCTGGGCGGGCATGCTTACGGCGGACTCCAAGCAAGTCTTTTAGCGGCGTCGGATCCAACCTTAGTTACCGGTCTTCTGCTGCTCTCCTATCCGCTGCATCCCCCCAAGCAGTCAGCTCCCTTGCGGACGCAGCACTTTTCATCTCTTCGCACTCCTGCCATGTTTGTGCACGCATCCAAAGATCCGTTTGGAACTCCCGACGAACTTCGTTCCGCGTTGGATGCTATACCCGCGCCGACGAAACTTGACGTAGTGGAGAACGCACGACACGAACTTCTTACCGACAGCAACACCGCCACATTACCTGGCGCTGTAGTAAGTGAGTTCAGAGGCTTCTTTGGATTAAGAACAAAAGCGGCGTAGTAAATGTGCTCGCAGCAGCAAGAATCACGGCCTATTAGAGGTGCAGTGCTCGACTCGACACGAGGATCCCATCTGCGTCAGTGTAAAGCCAGTGCCCGGGCGTAAAGCTTACACGCCCGAATGAAACCACTGCATCGATACATCCCGTACGATACTTCTCGCTCTTCGGTCGATTCGAGCCCAGCGCTTTGACCGCGAAATCCCCGTCCGTTTTCTTTTGCAACATTTGGCGGATCAAGAGATTGTCGCCCAGACACCGCACCGTTCGAATTCTGCCAAACGCTATTCGTCGCCCACCATACTGTTGAAGCTGCATCTCACAAATTTGGCAGACTGTCGCCAAATGCATCGTATAAGTCACGGGTAGAGAAATGATCTGCGCAGGTATTCCATGGTCGGGTTCAAGGGTCCCTCCGTCCTCTATGGGCAAATCCAACCCTGTAAGTATCGGCGAGCAGTTGGAGAAGCGGCAGCTTTCGCCGCGGAGGTCGCGCTTCATTGTTACTTAGACGTAGACTCCTGTTCTGCCTTGAGGTATTCGTCCACATTGCTTTTGTCCACTAACGTAGATCCAGTGTCAACAAATGTGGGAAAAGGCGAAAATGAGTTTGGTGCATAGCTTCGCTTCAAGTCTGCCGGATAATGATGAATGTCGTCGAGCGCCTTCAACCCGTAAAATGCCATTGTGAAAGGCTTCTCGGTGACGGTTGCATCGATGAAGCCCTGCTTAATCCCGGTGAGAGTATCGTCATCGACATCCATGGCAATGACAATACGATCGCTGGCATGCAACCTCCTCAGGGCTTCAGCGACATCCCTTCCTGCGGAACTTTCCAAACAGATGAACGCATCAACGCGCCGCAAACTCTTATCTGCCAGGTAATGCATCGTGCGATCAAAAGCGTTGCCGGAATCTCCTTTGATATTGAACACTTCCACGATCTGAATACCGGGATAATCCTCAAAAACATCCTTGTAGCCTCTGAGCCGCTCCTCCAGATTGGGCTGTTCGGGCATAGAGTAGAAGACGACATTGCCCTTGCCGTGCAGCTTCTCCGCCAGTCTCTTGCCACCTAGAACACCGGCCTGCATGTTGTTGGTGCCGATGAAGTAGAGGCGTTTGCTCTCGGGAGCGTCGGAATCAATGGTGAGAACCGGTATCCCCGCATTCACCACTTCATCAATGACCGGTCCCATCAGGCTGCGATCAGAGACTGAGACGAGGAGTCCAGCTGGCTTCAGGGCAAGCGTATTCCGTAGCTCTTGTGCCTCGGCGGCCGGATCATACGTCTCAGGGCCCCTCACGTCGAACTTGACCCCGTATTGCGCCGCTGCCTTGGCTAGGCCGGAGGCCGCAGCTTTCCAATAGGGTAGTCTCGTATTGACCGTGACAAGAATGTATCGTTCAGAGTTGTCATGCCGGGAGCAACCGATCGCCAATGCCAGCATCGCTCCAATTCCTGAGATCATCGCTGCCTTGACAATATTGTGCACATCGACCTCCCGCGGCAGATCGCTGCTGCGTTCCGCCGTCGCCTAACCTTTGCTCAATCCCCAATCGACGCAAATGCGTCTCGGCATGAGAAGAGCCGGGCTATTGCTCTTCTTTTAGCCCTGGCGCCGCGTGACTCAGATAGTAGTGAACGGCGGGCGTAATAATCAGTGACAGCACCATGGAAATGGTGATCCCTCCGATCACGGCGATGGCGAGCGGCTGCAGCATTTGCGATCCGGCGCCCAAGGCTAGGGCCAGGGGAAACATTCCTGCGATGGCTGCCAGAGCAGTCATCAATATGGGACGCAGTCGGCGACGCCCCGCCTGAATCATTGAATCTTCAGCGGAGAACTCGGCCAGGCGAAACTTCTGATCCGCGTCGAGCAGCAGAATACCGTTCTTGGCAACGATGCCGATCACCATAATCAATCCCATGAACGAAGCAATGTTGAAGTCGGTGCGAGTGATCAGCAAGGCTAGGAACACGCCGGAGGTGGACAGAATTGCCGAGGCAAGAATCGAGATCGGCGCGGCAAGAGTACGGAACTCAAATAGCAAGACGATGAAGACCAGAACTATGGCAAGCAGCAGGACCAACATAAGGTCGTGAAACGACTTCTGTTGTTCCTCATACGTGCCGCCGTATACAACCCGGATAGAGGATGGCAGATGCATGCCATCAATTGACTTCTGCACGGCCTTTATCGCGCTTCCCAGGTCTGTTCCTTCCAACCGGGCCGTTACAGTTATATCACGCTGCAGGTTCTCTCGCCGAATTTCATTTTGGCCGGGTAGTTCTCTTATCGAAGCTAGAGTGTTCAAGGTCGCAGTATGACCGGTGCTGCTGTTCAAAAGCGTGTTGCCCATTGCCTCAAGAGAGCTGCGATTGCTTTGCGGATAACGTACACGAATGGTGTAAGCGATATCGTTTGCAACCACGGGAGTTGCTGCCGGCTCGCCCTCGAGAATCGCGGTCGCATCTATGGCGACCTCCTCAGGCGTAAAGCCGGCACGCGAAGCTATCATCGGGTCTACGTTGAAAATCGTAGCTGGATTGCTAATGGTGTTATCGATGCCATTCAGGATGTCGACTACACCAGGAAGCTTGGAGATTGCATCGGCGACCTGGGGAGCCTGCTTGTTCAGTTGGGCAGCATCGGAAGAAAACAATTTGATCTGCACAGGCTCAGGAGCATTGGACAGGTCACCGATCATGTCCTGAAGCACTTGGATGAATTCGACGTCGAGTTCGGGTTCCTGCTGCTTGATCTGAGCGCGCAAGTCGGAAATGATATCGTCGACGTTGCGGCTTCGCTTGTTCTTCAGCTTGACCGCAATATCGCCAGTGTTTGCTTCGGTGACTGCCGCCAAGCCGAGCTGAAGCCCTGTACGCCGCGAGTATCCTTGCACCTCGGGGATGTCGCGAACCATTTGCTCGACGTGGTTGATGACTCGGTTCGTTTCTTGCAGCGAACTTCCTGCTGGCATGATGTAGTCGATGACGAAGCCCCCCTCGTCCATCGCCGGCAATAAGTCACTCCCAAGTTCTTTGTAGCAAAAGTACGATGCAACAATCAGGACGGCCGCGAATCCCGCGATCCACAACGGGCGCTCCAAGGCGAAGCGGAGCCAACGTTCGTAGAAATCCACGATTTTGCGGAACCGCCCCGTGATGGACGCTTCTTCCGCAGCGAGTAATCGATCTGCCTCACTCAGGTTCTCATCGTTCTCCCCATCGTGGTCCTGCCGCTCACGAATGAAATATTGGCTCAGCGTAGGCGTCCAGCTGAGAGCCAGTGCTAAGGACGTGAAGAGTGCGGCGCCGACTGTTACAGCCAGCGCGCGGAAGAAGACTCCGGTCACGCCAGTGGTGGCGATCAGCGGCACAAACACCACAATGGGCGTGATCGTGGAGTAAACCAGCGGTTTGGTGATTTCACGCAAAGCACTGTTGATCGCCTCAAGGCGTCCTTGCCCGGCATCGCGATGTAACGCTACATTCTCGACCACAACGATTGCGTCGTCGATCACCAGCCCGACTGCGGCAGCTAATCCCCCCAGAGTCATCAGATTGAAGCTTTGATTCAGCAGCTTGAGAATGATGAAGGTGACGAACACGGTAACCGGAATCACCAGCACGGCGACGATCGAAGTACCCCAGTCATGCAGAAACAGCACCATCACCAGCGACGCCAAAACGATGCCGATCAGGATGGCGTCACGAACACTCTTGATCGACTCAACAACGATCTCCGATTGATCGTAGAAGGGCGCGAGCTTGATTCCGGGCGGCAATGATTTCTGGATCCGTGCTATTTCGTCATGGACCTCGTTCGCTACATCAACAGTGTTGCTGTCCGGCTGTCGGCTTATGCTCAGTAGGATCGCTGGTTTACCGTTGGCGGTCACTATCGTATACACCGGCTTCACGCCAGGACCCACCGCCGCGACGTCTCCAACCCGGACGGGAACACCTGCCGGCGTAGTTTTAATAACAATCTGCCCCAACTGGTCCGGAGTAACGACTTGACCATTTACCAATCCGAGGTAGAGTTGATGGTTTTGCTCGATCAGACCAGGCGAATCGATGAGGTTCGTCCGGCGGACTGCGTCGAGAATGTCGGACACAGTGATACCGGTTGCCAGAAGCTTGGCAGGATCCGGTGTGATCTGGAATTCCGGCTCCTGCCCACCCTGCACGACAGCTGTAGTGACGCCGTTGAGCCGGTTCAGCCGCGGCTTCAACTCGTAATTGGCCATTGTCCACAGTTGCGTCTGAGGAACAATATCGGACGTGAGACTGTATCCAATGATGGGAAAGCTGGCGAAGGTAAGGCGACGCGAGGTAATGACGGCCGTGTTGGGAAGTACTGCGCGTGCCTGGGCGAGGGCGGCGTCCACCAACTGCAGCGTAGTGACCATATCTACGTGCCAATCAAAGAAGAGATCGATTTCTGCGGAGCCCCGGCTTGTAATAGAGCGGACTGATTGCAACCCCGGGACGCTGTTGACCGCCTCCTCGATGGGGCGCGTGATCGTCACCATCATCTGGTCAGTAGGCATTACACCGTTATCAACGCCAATGATTACGCGAGGGAAATCGGTCGTCGGAAATACCGAGATTGGAATCGTGAGCGCCAGGTAGAAGCCGGCCAAGGCAAGGATGATGGTGAGAAAAAGCAGCGCCTTTGAATAGCGGGTGTACCAGTACCGCTCGTCTGTCGGGCCGGTAGTTCGAATGCGCTCGAGCATGGTTTGCCAGTTCATGCCGCTTCTATTCCTTTGCTTTCCCATCGGTCTTCTTGTCGTCGGAAGAGGTTTTATCGTTGTCAGCACCTGACGATGCTGGTTTTTCGCCTTCGGGTGGCTCTGCTTCAGCGACTTTCACCTTGGTATCGTTCGGCAATCCATACGCACCGCTACTAATGACCTTTTCGCTACCATTTAGGCCTTTCGTAATCTGCACCTGGTCGCCCTCGCGAATGCCGGCCTCAACGTTCACCTGGTGTGCTTTGTTGTCGGCGTGGACTACCATCACGCTTTCGGCCCCTTCGGGTGTTTTCAACAGGGCTGAGACGGGAACTAGTATTGCGTCGTTCACTGTCTGGGCGCTGATCTGCGCCGTCACGGTTGTGCCCGGCCTGAGCGCACCTTCTGGATTCGGCGCGGTCACCCAGACCTCGACCGTAGTGCTGTTGGGGTCAAGTGCTGGGCTTACTAGCGAGACCTTCCCACTTGCCTCCACACCGCCGGGACCGGACAGCGTAGCGGAATCGCCAGGCTTCAACAGGGCCGCATCTTGTTGCGGGATGTGAGCCTTGGCAATCACGGAGGATGTATCCATAACCGTCAAGATAGGCGTACCAGGCGGTGGGGTTTCGCCGGGGTAGGTTGGACGGTCTGTCACCACGCCGTCGATGGGACTCTTTATTTCGGAATACGACAGCTGAGCACTGGCCCCTTCATATTTTCCTTGTGCGGAAGTTAGCTGACCCTTAGCGGCCTTGAGTTCTTCCTTTTTTCCAGCCGCTTCAAGCGCCACAAGATGCTTCTGCGCGATGTCGTACGTAGCTTTTGCTTGGATAAGGGCGACGGCGGCCTGGTCGTAATCTTTGCGTGGGAGCGCGCCCTGTTCGAACAGTACCTTCCGGCTGTCGAACACTTTTTGCTGGGCGTCGTACACCTCTTTTGCGGATTTCAAGTCGTACTCCGCTTTTTGCCATTCTTCCGGCAGACCTGACGAAGTAGCCAAACCGTACGTCGCTTGCGCCTGCTCGTAAGCGCCGTGCGTATCCGTAACCGAGGCTGCCAGATCGCGGTTTTCGAGCACCGCCAACAATTGTCCACGATGTACCTTGCTGCCGCGGTTCACGTAAAAAGTGCGAACTGGCGAAGCGATCTTCGGAGTCAGCGCCGCCTGGTCCTTAGGAAAAAGTACCGCTTCGGTCCGAATCACTTGTTCGATCTTGCCGCGCTCTGCCTGCGCGACCTGGACGGTTACCTCCGCCTGCTCCTCTTTTTCTTTGCTGGAGCAGGCTGTCATCCCGGTGGCGAGCGCGCCCGCCATAACAGCCAAGGAAATATGCACAAAGAGTGTTTTCGTGTTCATGTCAGAACTGTCCCGTTAAGGTCTGTAAATTTGCGAGCGCAAGGTGGTAGCGCACCTCCCCGTCGTGTAACGCGTTGAGGGCTTGGGTCATGGTGTTCTGCGCGTCCACCACTTCGAGTGCGGTAGCTTCGCCTGCCTTGTACCGTAGATTTGTAAGCCGTAAACTGTCGGCCGCGAGATCGACTGAGTTACGAAGGATATCGACCTGTCCAAACGATGTGCGGGCTTCTGCATAAAAGGCCTCAAAGTCGGCCAAGGCCTGTCGCTGCGCAGCGCTCAGTTCAACTTGGGCCTGATGCCGTTGCAACTGGGCTTGCTTAACCTTGCTTTGGGTCGCTCCCCAACTAAAAATTGGGATGTTTAACGTGGCTGCTCCGGAATATCCCAGGTTGCGGAAGCCGTTGCGATCCTCCGTCGCGAACTGGTTGGCATCGATGCCGTAAAAAAAGTCGACCGTGAGCGAGGGCAGATGGCCTGCACGTGCTACCGTAACTTCCTTGTTGGCGGCTTTCATG
>Ga0310910_10002361_pt1 | contig 10651 bp, 17 predicted proteins | sample GREbulkMGHF172_FD_203448 | JGI IMG/M metagenome (GOLD analysis project Ga0310910, IMG submission 203448) | Lab enrichment of tropical soil microbial communities from Luquillo Experimental Forest, Puerto Rico - GRE.bulkMG.HF172 | ecosystem: Environmental > Terrestrial > Soil > Tropical forest >... | reverse complement strand
GGGCTATCTTCAATTAGTCCTTAAACAGGGCTCTTTTCTTTGAATTGGGTTTCGCGAACGAATGCCCCCATTGAAACTCTTGCACTTAGACGTCGAGCTGGTGTTGCGTTGACCTATAGAATCCACCTCGTTTGTCGGGACTTACTGGCCGGAAACGTGAAGGCTCGGGGAACAAAGAAGTGGATTACTCTGTCTACTAAATGTGGAAGATGGGTTCTCAGATGGTTGAGTGATGGCTGCGACAGAGTCAGGAGGAAATCTCGAAAGACCGGCGTTGTGGATTGTGATCGGTTTATTTCTGACCCTCAGCATCATTTGGGCTGCCTATCCTCGAATCTACGATCACTATCATCCGAAGCCGAAGTGGCCGGGCGAACTGGGTTCTTTTGGCCCTTCAATCGCGGTGTCGAACTTCTGGAGGGCATGTTTGCTAGCCTTGCTCGGTTTTCCTCAGCTGCGACTCCGTCACTGCTTTCATGGTGTTTCGACGATTCTCTTCTGGGTATTCTTGCTGCTTAGCTTGGGGATGGCTTTGGATGCGTGGGCATTTTCCTTTTCGATTCGCTTTTGGACAATCACTTTAAAGGAGCTTTCCCCTCGAAGTCGCTATGTGTTTGAGATAAGTAGGCCAGTGTGGCGTTACGTAACGCCGACCACTTTCGCGATTGGACTGCTGAACATCGGGCTCGCTGCATTCTATAGGCGCCGTTCTTCGTACCGGACCCAAGTTTCTAGTTAGATCGTCGAGGGCCTGGAAACATGGTTCTCGGGAGACGGCCTCCGGTCCATTGCGGCATGCTATTTTCTCGCCATGCGCATCCAAGGGAAATTCCTCATCGTCGGACTCGTACTGTCGGGACTTTTGGTGTGTTCCGTCAGTGGAAAAAAAAACAGACTCCACGCCGAAGGAAACTGTTGAGCAATTGTGGAACGTGGCGGCGAGGGGTGATTTGAAAGTTAGGTACTAGCTGCCGAATGGTCAGCTGAATGCGTACGAACCGAGTATCGAGTCCAGACTATTTGTGTTCCAGTCAGCACGAGCCAGAGAGAAGCCGAATACAGCGCGGCAGGAATCCAGAGAAAAGTTAGGTATCCGAGTGATTCCCTCATCCAGTTGTGAATGTGACCACGCCAGATGCCGTGCAGAAATCCAAACCAGATATGGTCCACAATCCAACTCCAAGGTTTCCCAAACAAAAACCCATATCCGGCTATGTGTTGGCTTTCGCGGTACAATTGAAGATGGTCAGCCCTGACCATCAGCGCATTCAACAAGAGCGCTACGATGAATGGTGCTGCTAACAGCAGTCGCTTTATCCAAAGCATGAGCATTACCGCTTGCCTTCCACCAACTAGGCTAACAGACAGCTTGATGTCGTCAACTCCCGGGAAGTCGCGAAACCGGTAAGTTCCGCCTGTGCCAAAATCAACTAGGACGTTGCCCCGTTAATCGAGCACTGACCCTCACTCGTGAAATATAATCGAGTTAGATGATCGAAAAAATCTGCATCATTGAAGGCGACATCACGAAGCAAAAAGTCGACGCGATAGTCAACGCCGCAAATACATCTCTCCTCGGAGGCGGCGGTGTGGACGGAGCGATTCACAGAACTGCAGGACCAGGCCATCTGGAAGAGTGCAGCCCACCGAGTCTCGGAAAGGATTGAATCTTGCTTTCACCCGCAGAGCTTTGTAGGGTAACGTCCGTGTCACAGTTTGGGTAGGTGCAGGCAGGCAAACGATGAAGCTGGCAACGGTTCCCTTTGCGGCAGCTTTGCTTTTGTTCGTTCATTTCGGAAAATCCGGGCCGTTCCCTAAGCCCCAGGCGCGCCCGGCACCAATCACCGGCGTGATTCTGCAATCCTACGAAGCGGTTAACGGGACGTGGATCGCGCACCTCGTGAACCTATCCCACAAGGAAGTCGTCGTGGTCAGCATCAGTCCCAAGCCATATGTGCAGGTCACCAAATCTTATGGCTGTTATTTCTCCGACGGTGCTACAGTCGACGACTGCGACGGCGCTTCATACCCTGGCTGGTATGAATATTTCCTCCTTGGCGAGACTAAAGACCTGGAACTCAGAGGCGTCCGCGAAGAACAAATCAACCCGTCGTCGACGTGGTCATCTACGCCGACGACACGGCGGAGGTCACGAACGATCGCGCCTTCCAGCGCATTCTCAGAGAGCGGAAAGAATCGCTCCTCACGATACAGAAAGAGAATGAGATCCTCCGTGAGCTATCGAGAGGAGTTTTCCACTCTTTTGCTCCCAGGTTGGACTGATGTAGCGCCCGGGAAGCGGGAAACCGGGTCGACAAGGTTCCAGCCAGTTTCCCAATTAGGATGCGCATGAACCACATACCCGAGTTGGCTTCATCAACGCCGTGCAAATGCGTAAATAAATCCTGCAACGTAGAGCAACGTGGCCGTCGAGACCCCGATCAGAGGATCCTTAAACCAGAAGACTCGGGCTAGGACAACGTACCCCACAAGCACGAGTAATCCAAGCCCGGACAGGAAATACGACCTCCGCAGCACTTCCCATTGGTACACGGTCAGGTAACCATAAATTAGGCCGAACAACATCAAGCCCATGCTGTGACTGACGTTGAACCCGACCCAGGCCTTCCACATCGTCGTACCACTCGAGATACGTGGCACAACGCGCTTCATCGCCGTCTCCAGTTGTCCTTCGGCAGGAGTGAGCTGGTCCGTGAAGAACGTGCACTCGAGATGCACGCTGCCGAAGAACAAGATAATCGCAGCACAAGCGGAAATCAGGATTCGCGAGATCATAATTTTCGGCTCCGATTCCGATACCATAAAAGCGTTTATTCCCCCGGCGACATGACAAAGACCTGCGCAGCCGACGACCCCAACCCACCCCTCATGTTCTCCTCTTCGTTCTAGTACGTACTTGGACGGTTTCCTCGCTACCGGGACTTGAGCCATTATTTCCGAGGGAGTGGAAAATGTTCGCGCAGGGAAGGGATGGGATGCGTGAGGGGGCGGAAGTGGGTCAGGGGCAATAAGCCAAGCAAAAAGAAAGGCATGGCGGGCAGGAAAAACCGGCGCGAGAGTGGTAGCGATAGTGCTTAGTGCTGGCTCAAGAGGACCGCCCAAATCAGCAGGAGGAGTCAGAAAATGCTTTCCGGATCGGATCCGATGCACCCGCTCTTCGACATGTACAAGGTTGACCTTGGGGGTTCGGCTATGTGGCTAGGTAGTATCCAGTCCTACAGCGTCGCGCTTTTTGAAATCAAACTGACGGCTGCAAGAGCGCCTGGCGATTACGCTATCGTTAACCGCCAAACCGGCGAGCGAACCGCATTGAGCTTCGGATTGAGTGTGGACGGCCACCATGATCACGTTAACCCTGTCACGGCGCGAACGACAGCATCCTCAATTTTACCGCGGTTCAAGTTGACGCCGCTTTTGTCGCCAACGTGAAACTCGCGCTTTGGTTCCTTGTGCACGCCGAGCAATGTACGCCAATTCGCCGCGGGCAGGCAATACGCGCGGCCGCCCAGGGTCGCGAAAGAACAAAACGGCCCTAGATTTCTCTCAGGCCGGGGAACAAGTTGCCCAGCAGGAGTGCAGCAAGGAGGTTGGAACTGCACCCCCACTAGGCTTGGCAGGGTAACTACTCCAGTGAGTACTGAATCGTGTATCTCGATGGCACGATTTGGCATGGCAGGAATCACTGCGACGGCTTTGCGTTGCGCTTGTCAACGGAATTGACCCAAGTGCTCGATTAACGGGCGCTGCGTTACCTGCGATTTAACACTGCGTTGACCGGGCAGATGTATGCTTATCCGGGCGCAAGGTTGGGTTCTAGTGGAAATGCAAGAAGAGCCAGAGCGGGTTCACAGATTCATCGAGGCTTTTGAAAAGCTGTACGGAAGAAAACCCAGGCCAAAAGACGCGGAAGGAAATTTCACGATCCAAGTTGCCCAAGACATGGAAATGAGTGTCGGAGGCGCACGCTACTACATTCGTGCGGCCACCGAAGGCAAGTCTAGACAGGTGCGCCCCGAATAGGTCTAGTCTACTTTTGAAACATGCCGGCGAGGCGTGAGCATGACCTCGACACCGACTTCCCCAGGATTGCCCGGATTCTGAGACGTTGCGTGATTTCCCGTGGGGTGCGACCCGGTCGTTCAAGCCACTTCATAAAATCTGCGATTTTGACTTGATGTTCGACGCGCACATCCGCGACGGACACCTTCACTGTACCGAACCGTTCCTCGATACCTTCCACCCATTCGTTCTTACGCAATGCCGACAGGCCCTGCGCAACAGCTTCGAAGAGTGAACTCGCTGTGACTTCCGCTGTGTGCGAGGTACCGTCAAGGTCCTGAATGGTCACGCGGCACGAACGAACCGACATAGGGGCATGCTAGCATTTGCCGCCGGCCGCCGATGGAAACGCTCTGGGACTCGCTCCCTGCCCCCAGCGACCCCGAACCCTGCCAAGAACAGCAGCCCCAGCACAGAAGCACCGTAACAACTAGTCCCAAAAGAGAACCCACCCTTCACCATCCGATTGAAAAAGGCCCAACGTATTTTGAATTTGTCACAAGTATAAGCTGTAAGCCACCACAAACAACGCCCCCAGGAAATCAGTCGATCACCTTTTCGCGAAATCACTGGCCCCGCAGAACCGATGGGCCTTTCATCATGGCTGCTTGCCACTTTCGAGGACCTGTTCCAGAGTCGCTTTGTTCCGCGTTGCGACCTCTTGTCCGGCGAGGCGAAGGATCTTTGCGTATCTGAGCCTCGCCCGCGCGCGGGCCGCAGGTAGCACTTCCTCGGGAGGCTCAATTGTGCAGGTCAATACGTACTGGAGTAGCGAATTCGTCAGCGCAAATTGGGCGTGGACTAACGTGAAGAGTGCCTGAAACTCCTTGGCTACTTTTTGCATACTGGCAATCAGACGGGCCTCCATTTGGCTGTTTGCATCTGTACGGCTGTCCCGTTTCAGCTCGTTTTCGCAGGCGGCAAGGATGAACGCTTGTTCCGTGCGGAAGCCTCGATCCTGCGCGGCGGTGCGCACTTTCGCGCGGAATTCTTCGCTCGGGAACGCCAGATTGCGCTCAATTCGGCGTTTTCTCATGGTTGATCCTCCCTCTTTTTCATGTGGCGCATTTGTGGCGCAATCGCCGAAAACGCGCCCACACGTATCGAACTGACCTTGCGGAACTTGTCGTTCAAATCACGGACGATGTGGTCACATCCCTTTATGTTCCAATACCCAGCATTCCACACAGCAAACCCGTCCTCCTCTCACTTCTGCCTTCCTCAACGGTCGCTAAATGTCGCTTACGGGCGCTTCTTGGAGTTCGCCCGTCCGCCCCGGCGTCTCCTGCAGCAACTGTAAGTCTTCAGTCGTCTCAAAGAAATTCACTTGCATTTCCGAATCGCCACTGCGATATGCATACACCACGCATGATGATGTCAATCTCAAAATCGTTGCCGTTCAACGCCGAAACAAATCCTGAACAGGTTGCCCAGAAGGTATGGGAATCGCCCGTCCATGACGACCACAAGACCTTTACTGCAATCATTCGCCGCGCCCTAAAGAACCCTCGCACAGCCGCGCCGCACAGCGGGAAAAGCGCTGATGGGGGCACTCATCCCGACAAAAAAGATTCTCACTTTTTGCACTCTCGAGGTTCCCTAGTAAGTAAGAGGCCCGTGTCTGCTTTGTTCCGCGGGCCATTTGGCCGGACCGCATTGATGACTCTGCTGGCCAGTGGCCGAGCGTTGCTGTGCTGCTCCGCGCTGCGCAAAGAAAGGGTCAGCGGCTAATCCGGGTCTGCAGGGGGCATCGATGGGGAGGTATGACGAAATGAGCGTAACAGACCGCAGGAATCTGTTCGAAGGCCTGGCGAGTCTTAGCGGCTTTCAGGAAGGGCCGAAGAACGCGCTCCCTGACGGCACGCGCTACGAGTACGACCCCGTTCTGAAGAGAACTGTAGAGGTCAACCCCTCAGGGGAACGCTTTCCTGTCATCTTGGCCGACGGCAAGCTTACACGCGATTCGGAAAAGATAGGCCGACGCAAGGGGAAGGCTGGTTTTAGGAGAAGCTATGAAACTCCCTGCTACAACAGATTCATTTGAGATGCTTAGACACATTCCAGGTGGTAGTGTGGGGTCGCCGCGCGGCAGCTGCGAAGGCTGCGGCACGTTTACCTGGAGCGACGGCGGATACCGCGTTCCGGGCTTGCCGGGGATCCACTGTTCAATCAAATGCGTCGAGACGGTTCTATTCGGTCATGAGCGCTGCCGGTGGTGCGGCCGGAAAATGGACAAGCCACATAGCTCGATCGATAGCCGTCTCTGCTCGCGCGATTGTTCAGAATACTATTACACGCAGGTGCTGGGAGATAAAACTGCCAGGCTCGGCTCGGGCAAGCGGCTCGTGCTGTGGCTCGCGAAGAATCGGGCAGCGGTGTACAGGCAGCTGCTCGGACAGGGTAAGCCCGAGAGGGGGTTTTGCCAGAATCCGCAGTGTCCGAATGGGGAAGGCGGCCAGCCTGGAAGCCTAGCTCTTATGCGAGCCGACGCGCGGTACTGCAATGCCGTTTGCCGGCGGGCAGCTCAAAGAGTCCTAGCCTCGCAAAATCGGCCTTCAAATCGCCGCTCTTTATGCGGAAATAAGCGTGGCACTTTCACCGGGAAGGCATTTACGGTCGACTCTCCCCAAAAAGCACTTATCCGCGGCATTTCGATGTCTGAAAGCGATTATCCACAAGCGCGATAAAATGCACCCTGCCCCCAACTGTACGATGGCGACGGTTGTCCAATTCGGGAAGCAACGCAAGCGGGTCGGAATTGACCCGGATTTGAAAGCGTTCATTGACCGGGTGATCGTGCCGATTCTGGTGAAGGAGTACTTGGACATGGTTGAAGCTGAAAACGTCCTTGCGGAGGAAGACTCCAATGCGGCAAACTTGTCAGCAGCACGGCCGCACCTGCGCCTGGACAGAGGGACGTGAGACCGTGAACGAATCCAACCGCTGCGCCGTCTACGCTCGCTATTCCAGCGAAAAGCAGAACCCTCTCACCATTGAGCAGCAGATTCGAAAATGCCGCGAGTACGCAGGGCGGCACAATCTCCGGGTCCTCGACGAGCACACCTACGCGGACGAGGCAATCTCCGGAGCTACGGATGACCGGTCCAACCTGCGGCGTCTCCTGGCGGTTGCAAGGCAGAAGCCTCGCCAGTTCGACGTAATCCTAGTGGACGACACTAGCCGATTAAGCCGGCGCCTAGCCGACTCCCTGAACATCCATGAGGATCTTCGGTTCATCGGTATTCGAGTGATCTTTGTCGCGCAGGGTATCGATACGAGTAGCGAGCAGGCAGAGCTCCTTGTTGCAACGCATGGGATTGTTGATTCGCTTTACCTGAAGGACTTGGCGAAGCGTACCTTCCGTGGAGTCGAGCAACGCGCGCTCGATGGACTCCATACCGGGGGACGGGTGTTCGGTTATCACAGGGTTCCGATTGAGAGCGCCACGCAGCGAGACAGCCACGGGCGGGCGGTCATCGAAGGCGTGAGACTCGCGGTTGACGAGAATCAGGCTGCGACGGTGCGAAGAATCTTCGAGCGTTACGCGGCGGGGGATTCCCTGAAGCGCATCGCTATCGATTTGAACAATGAAGGAGTCGCCTCGCCGCAGCCTCAGAAGGGAAGAGTCTCGCGAAGCTGGTGTCCATCTTCGGTCCGCCACATTCTGCACAACGAACGCTATCGCGGTGTTGTTATTTGGGGGAAGACTTTCAAATTGCGTTCGCAAGAGACGGGGAAGCGCATTTATCGGCGAAAGCCCCAAAATGAGTGGCACCGGACAGAAGTTCCCGCTCAACGCATCGTTTCTGACGAACTCTGGAACGCGGTTCAGCGAAGGATGCAGTTCGTGAATGAACTCTATGCGCTCGAGGCACGCCGGCCGGGGATCCTGCGAGCCCGTGCCGCGAGTTCGCCGTATTTGTTTTCTGGCTTACTAAAGTGCTCACTTTGTGGCGCCAGCATCACAATCGTTTCGGGATGTTCCCGAAAGCAGCAGGACGTCCGTTATGGTTGCTCGATGCATTACAACCGCGGGCGCAGAGCGTGTTCGAACACGCTCTTGATTGGCCGGAGAGTGCTTGAGGAACAATTGCTGGCCGGACTACAGGAGAAAGTTCTCGATCCTGACGTGATTTCATACACACTCGATGTGTTCGAGCAAGAGTTGCTTCTCACAGTGAACCGCAGGGGGAACGAGTGTGACGTGATGCGGCGGCGCGTTGAGGCAATCCAAAAACAGATTCGCAACTGTACGGATGCAATTGCAGACGGAAAGCGTTACCCGTCGCTCATGGAGAAGTTGTCAGAATTGGAACACGAACTCGCGGGCACGAAAGCCAAGATCGCCTACTGCGAACCTCGCGCGGTCCGGCTGCGTTTGAAAGACGCGCGGCAGTTTGCCGAGGCCCGACTTAAGGAACTGCAGTTGGTACTGAACCGCGAACCACGCGTCGCGCGGGCAGAGATTGCAAAGCATGTTCAGAAAATCACGCTAACGCCGGAGGGCCGGACGTACATTGCTTCGGGGACTTGGGATGTGCTGGGCGCTGAAAACCATGGATGGTGCCGGGGGCCAGAATCGAACTGGCTACGCCCGCCTTTTCAGGGCGGCGCTCTACCGGTGAGCTACCCCGGCACACAGTTCATTTAGTTTAGAGGCGGCTTGCTAGACTGTCAATTCGGGGCGGTTCCGACGTTAGCGAAAAAATGTGCCAGCCCGCCGAGAAACAGCGCGAACCAGCCGAATGCGGATTGCAGCGAGCGCCCCGCAATTCCCGCTCCTGGTTCGTCGACGAATGCTAGCGTGAGCAGAACCAGCGATAGGAGGATGAGCAACGATCCGGCAACTTGCAGATTTCTTCGCCAGCCTCGGTTTTCAAGCCTCAGATAAAGCCCCAGAGTCAGATTTACGAGAGCGCTCCCGAGGATGTAGATGTGCCGCGAAAGGAACATCATCCGCTGGCCATCTGCGAGTGACCTGACGGGCGGCTTGTGCAGGCGCATGGCTTGTCCGCTCAGCACGAAGACCAGGATGCCAAGCAATCCCGCGGTGAGGTGAAGCTTTCTCATGGCTTCTTGAGAGTCGGCGATTCTAGCAGAAGCGTACGCTGACGGCATCTTGCTCTGCCACAGGCAGTGAACGCCCGACGGCGGTTGTATGAGGCACGCCACTTGTGTTCGACTATTCTTCATGACAACCCCACAAGCTGTGCCTTCGGAATTGATCCCGGAACTCGACGCCCTCGCGAGGTCTGCCGGGTCGAGCGATGCACTCATGAGCGCCATCGTAACGCTGCTCTTCAACAAACTCGGTCGCTACAACTGGGTTGGCTTCTACATGCTCGAAAAGGAAGCAGGCGGCCAGGTGCTTGTGCTGGGACCTTTCAGAGGCGCGCCGACGCCTCACACCCGTATCCCATTGAATCAGGGAATCTGCGGTGCTGCCGCGTCCGCCGGCAAAACCATAGTGGTCGACGATGTTAATTCCGATCCTCGCTACCTCTCCTGCTCGCTTGAGACCAAGTCCGAGATCGTTGTTCCCGTCTTTGTAAACGGCAAGGTAGCCGGAGAACTCGACATCGATTCGCACTCACTCGCTGCGTTTGGAGCCGAGGACCGCGAGCTCTGCCAACACGCCGCTGCTATCGTCGGGCGATATCTGGAAACACGCTCGCGCTAGTGGTTCTCCGGAACTGCACCTCCCTCGTAGGTTCCGCTAAGACCAGACGCCACGGTTCAACTGAATGGGGTTGCCGTCCGGGCCCGTCAAGGCGATTGGGGGCTTCTGCTGCGAGCCTGTGGACGCCTGGAAGAAGTCCGTTATCGCTTGTTTAATTTCTTTGCCACGAAAAGCGCCCGCAATCGAATAAGTGTTTCCGGTGGCGCTGTAGAGGATGGACCTTTCGAGAATGTATGCGGACAAATTGCTCTGGTGAGAGAGTTCTTTCCACCCGGTTTTTCGGAAATAGGTTCGAACGCCGAAAGCCGCGCCCAATATAAGTTTTTGGCTGCGTCCTCTTAATTGCCGAGCGGAGCCGGAACCGGAACGATACCCTGATGCGCATTGTCGGCAAGGGCCACAAATACATGCACGGTTCGCGGCCGATTCTGGGCCACGGCCGGTTCATTGTGGGTGATGCAGGCACCAGAAAGAAGAGGAAATGACCCGAATCGTCGGCCGATCGCGAGCCGGCGCCAGAAACGATATCCGGTCCGCGCTGGTAAAGGTTGGATATCGATCTCGTCAGTTCTCGCGGTCGTCAAACTCTTTCATCCAATCGCGGCCCTTTAGGACTTCACGTGGCCTTGTTCCGTCCGGCGGTCCCACGATTCCATCTTTTTCCATCAAATCGATCAGGTGCGCCGCGCGGCCATAGCCGATGCGCAGGCGCCGCTGCAGCGTTGAGGTGGACGCCCGACCCATCTCGCAGCAGATCCGAACGGCATCTTGGTACAGGTCATCGTCTGCATCGTCGCTGCCGGAGGCGGCAGCGTTTTCACTTGCCGGCGTAACACTGCCTTTTCCGGACTTGCCCTTCTCGTCCTCGTCCTTTGGTGCTTCGAGCAGTTC
>Ga0310910_10002360_pt1 | contig 10652 bp, 9 predicted proteins | sample GREbulkMGHF172_FD_203448 | JGI IMG/M metagenome (GOLD analysis project Ga0310910, IMG submission 203448) | Lab enrichment of tropical soil microbial communities from Luquillo Experimental Forest, Puerto Rico - GRE.bulkMG.HF172 | ecosystem: Environmental > Terrestrial > Soil > Tropical forest >... | reverse complement strand
GCCTCGTCGACGGTCTCGGCCCGCTCGCGCGGGCAGGGACGGTCGAGCAGGCGATCGCGTTTGGGGATGTCGTGGCGATCGTCATCCCCTACACGGCTATGGAGCAAATCGGCAAAGATTACGGGGCGGCCCTCGCCAAGAAGGCACTGGTGTTGGACGTGAGCAACCCAATCGCGCGTCGCGACGGCGACGAACTCGCGAAGTGGGTCGAGCAGCAAGGGGGCGCCGGTCTCGCCACGGCCAAGCTGCTGCCCGGCGCTCATATTGTCCGCGCGTTTAATGCGATCGGCTCTGCGAAGCTATCCGAGGATGCACATCGCCCGGGCGAGTTGGTCGGGGTACCGATCGCCGGCGACGACCAGAACGCGCTTGCAATCGCATCGAATCTCGTTCGGGAAATCGGCTTCGAGCCCGTTATCGTCGGCGGGCTCTCAATGGGTAAATATCTCGTTCCGGGAACGCCGCTCAGCGGCGAGCACACGTCCGCGGAGATCCGACAGATCGCGGCCGGCCTCCACTGAGCCTCGCTTGACCGATCCCTACCGCACACCCGCACCGCGCAGCGGCACGCCAGACTGGGTTTATCGTGTTCTCGGCCATTTTATCGAAGTCAGGCCGGAGGAAATATCGGTTGTCGGCTGGTGCTGGGTCTACATCTTCTCGGTCATGTCGTCCTATTACATCATGCGGCCAATCCGCGATCAGGCGGGCGTCGCGGGCGGCGTCAACAATCTAAAATGGCTGTTTCTCGGCACGCTCATCGGCATGCTGCTGCTGAACCTTCCGTTTGCTTATCTCGTCAAGAAACTGCCGCGTACCCGGTTTATTCCGATCACCTACCACTTCTTTGTCGCCAACATCGTTGTGTTCGCCGCCATCTTCCACTGGTCGAATGCGCAGGAGACCATCTGGGTCGGGCGAATCTTTTTCATCTGGGTCTCGGTATACAACCTGTTCGTCGTGTCGGTGTTCTGGCAGATGAACGTTGATCTGTTCAGCTCCGAGCAGGGCAAGCGGCTGTTCGGCCTGATTGCGGCCGGGGCAACGATCGGCGCGATCGTCGGCTCCAGCTTAACCGCTTCATTGGCGCGCTATGTGTCGCCGATTTTTCTGCTGCTCGGAGCGGCGGCTTTGCTCGAAATCGCGGTGTTCAGCGTCGGACGCCTGTCGCGCCTGTCGCCGACATTGCATCGGCAGCCGAGGGCCGGCATCGAGGAGGCCCCGATTGGCGGAGGCGTATTCGCCGGGATCGTTCACGCGTTCCGCTCCCGCTATCTCATCAATGTCAGCGTCTTTATATTGTTGTTCGCGGTCACCTCGACTTTTCTTTATTACACGCAAGCCGGTATCGTCAGCCACAGCTTCACTGATCGCGGGGCGCAGACCGCCTTCTTTGCCACGGTCGATCTTCTAGTCAACATCCTAACGCTCGCGGTCCAGCTCTTTCTGACCGGGCGCATCGTGCTGCTATTCGGTGTTGCCCTCGCGCTTGGCTTCCTGCCTGCTATGACGATAATCGGCTTTGGCGCGCTCGCGCTGTTGCCGACGATAGCGGTGGTGGCGATCTTCCAGGTGCTGCGCCGCGCCGGCGATTACGCGATTGCCAGACCGACCCGCGAGGTGCTGTTCACCGTCCTCCCGCGCGAAGATCGCTATAAGACGAAGAGTTTTATTGATACAGTGGTTTATCGCACCGGCGATCAGCTGGGAATCTGGTTGGCTTCTCTGTTGAGCTCTCCGGGCTTGGGCACGGCGGGCGTGGCGTTGGTGGCGATTCCGTTCGCTGTTGTGTGGCTCCTCAACGCTCTGTGGCTCGGCCGCCGGCAGGAGCTGCTCGCGACCCAGCAAGAGGTGGAGCGCGAGCCGCAACTGACGGGGCGCACAACGCCTCAACCCGCCGGGGGCGAAGCGAGAGGTTGAGATCGACGTACGGCCGCAATCCCCACGGCTCGGATCGTTGCGCGCCCTTCGATCGCATTGTTATTCTCGCCTTTCCCGGCTCGGGTGATTTGGCCTTGTTTCTTAGAGCGTGACGCACGCGCCGATCATCCGGCTCGGGCTGGCAGCCATGCTGTCCTTCGCTCTCTGCACGTCAGGGCGAGGAGCGGACACCGGGACAGCTGGGCTCACTCAATTCCTGATGATGTCGGACCTGCATTTCGACCCGATGGCGGACCCGAAGCTGGTCGACCGACTCTCCTCCGCCGAGCCCAAGGAATGGCCCGATATTTTCGAAAGTTCGGATAACAAGACGCCCGCCCGATATGGCGCCGACAGCAATTGGGTGCTGCTCCGTTCGGCCCTTTGGCAAACGAAGCAAACACTACCGAACCCTGCCTTTGTCGTACTGCCAGGCGATTTTCTTGCGCACAATTTTCGCCGCCAGTTCGACGCCGCTGCGGCGAACCATTCGGACGCGGCGTACAGGCAGTTCGTGCATAAAACGATGCAGTTTCTGGCGTTGCAACTCGAGCGGACCTTCCCCGATACAGCGATCCTTCCTGCATTGGGGAACGACGACTCATATTGCGGTAACTATCAGCTGCAACCACAGGGCCCATTTCTCGCCGATACGCTGCCGATCTTTCGCGCGCTGGTTGGCGCGCTTGCGAGCTTGGGCTTCGATCGAAATTGGATGAGCTACGGCAACTACAGTGTGACGGTGCGGGGCCCGAGGATGATCTTTCCTAATACCGTCTTCTTTTCGGCGAATTATCACAACGGATGCGGCTCAGCGGCTGACGCTGATCCAGGATCCGCGACCCTCGCATGGCTCGAGACCGAACTCGCCGCGGCGGAGCGAGCCCAACAACGAGTTTGGCTGGTGTACCACATACCTCCAGGGGTCGACGGCTTTACGACTCTCCGCAGAGGGTCTTGTCCGGATGCCATTGTTCCAATGTGGAAGCAAACCTATGCCGAGGCCTTTTACGCGCTAACGCGAAGATATTCGGACACTATTGTAGCCAGCTTTGCCGGTCATATTCACATGGATGATTTCCGTCTGCTCGGCGGCGATAATGGATACTACGGCTTCGTTCTGATCACACCTGCGTTAAGCCCGATTTATGGTCAAAACCCGGCGTTTCGGACGGTCACCTCCGATGCCGCAGGCGGAATTCTCGATCAGACGACTTATGAACTCACCAATCTGCGCGAAGCCGCGGATGGAACGCCACTGGCCTGGGTAGCCGAATATACCTTCACGCAGGCCTGGCAACTATCGCGGATTGATCTGGCCAGCCTGACGCAACTTTACGTGATGATCACAGACGTGCCGTCTGACAGGGACCGATGGCATACGTTCCTGCCGGTGTCGAGCCCGGTCTATTGGTCGACGAATTTGGGTGAAGCTGCCCGGCGGGGAGCTCTGGCATATCGCTGCGCCGACGGCCACGTGCTCTCGCCAGAGTATGCACGGTGCTATTGCGGCGGGGGCGGATAGAGCGTCGGACGAAATTTTGACTCGAATCAGAGGAGTTTCGACCTCGCGGCGAACATGACCCGGGGACTGTGGTGCCGTATCTTGTTGCAATCCTTCTCATGCTCGGGGTCCGGCCGGTTGCTGCCGATTTTGCTGCCGCCGAAGCCGCCGAACAGCGCGGCGACGTTCTCGCGGCCTACGAGGCGGGCAGGACCGATGCCGAAGCCGGCGATGCGCCTTGTCTAAATTACCTGGGGGTGATCAGCGAACGCGGTCGCGGCGTGACGCGGAACGCCACGGAGGCCGTGCGTCTTTTCCGCCTCGCCGCCGCGCAAGGCCTCGCCGCCGCGCAATATAATGTGGGACGCGCTTACGCAACGGGCCTTGGGGTTCGCAAGAACCAGCCAGAGGCCGCCCGCTGGTACCGAATGGCGGCGGAACAGGGCGATCCCTCAGCACAAAATGCCCTCGCCATTCTCGAGGCGACCGGTCGTGGCAGTTTACGCGATCCTGAGGCGGCGCTTGACCTGTTTCGGCGCGCCGCGATGAGCGGTTATTCGCTCGCGCAATTCAATCTCGCCGCAACCTTCGATCAAAGCCGCCTGGTCCCGCATGATCCGCGGCGCGCCTACGTCTGGTACAGCATTGCCGCCCGTCTGGCCTCGGACGAGGCCTTACGCGACGAGGCAGCGCGGGGTCGCGACCGGCTGGCGCAAAAAATCGCCCTCTCCGAGCTCGAAGCGGCGCGCGTCGCCGCGGGATCGTGGGTCCCAGGATCCCCAGACCCCGACGAAGGAGTGGCGGCGCCGCGGCAGACGAGCACCCGATCGCCGGGCGGCGAGCGGCTGAGCTCGGGCGGTTCCGGATTCATCGTCAGCCGGACCGGGGTTGTCCTCACCAACCACCATGTCGTCGACGGCTGCCGCGAGGTGCGCGTGCTGCGCGACGGGGCACCAGTCGCGGCGACCCTTATCGCGACCGACCCGACAGCCGATCTCGCGATCTTGGGCTTGCCCGAACCTGTCGCCGACGCAGCACAGGTTCGCGGTGACAACCCGGTCAGGCCAGGCGAGGCTGTGGTCGTCGTCGGCTTTCCGCTCCAGGGTGTACTGAGCTCGCAGGCGAGTGTTACCGCGGGGATCGTCAGCGGACTGGCGGGGCCACGTGACGACCCGTATCAGCTGCAAATAACGGCCCCCGTGCAGGCCGGAAACAGTGGCAGCCCAGTTCTCGACGCGAGCGGCGCCGTGGCCGGAGTTGTCGTCGCCAAGCTCAACGGTCTGCGCATGGTCAAACGGACCGGGTCGATCCCCGAGAACGTCAATTTCGCGGTCAATGCCAAATACGCCCGCGCGTTGCTCGATCGCAGCGATTTGCCTTTCCAGACCGCCACCGCAAGAGAGACGTTGTCGACGCCGGCGATCGCCGAGCGCGCGCTCAAGTTCACCGTCTTGGTGCAATGCTTCAGATGAGCCGGCAAGACGGCCCAGCTATTTGGTGCCGAAGAGGCGATCGCCGGCGTCGCCGAGCCCAGGGAGGATGTAGCCGTGCCCGTCAAGGCAACGGTCGAGCGCCGCCGCGACGATCGACACATCGGGAAAGACGCTCGAAACCTTGGCGATCCCTTCAGGTGCGGCGACCAAGCAGACGAATTTGATCGAACGCGCTGCAAGCTCTTTTAGACGCGAGATCGCCGCTACCGCCGAGTTGCCGGTGGCGAGCATCGGGTCGACCAGGATCACGTCGCGTTCGGCTAAGTCATCGGGAAGCTTCAGATAATATTCGATCGCCTGAAGGGTTTGCGGGTCACGGTAGATCCCGATATGGCCAACCCGCGCCGACGGCAGCAGGTCGAGCATCCCATCGAGAATCCCGTTGCCGGCACGCAGGATCGATACCAGGCACAGCTTCTTCCCGGCGAGCAAAGGAAAGCTCGCGCTCTCAAGCGGGGTGTCGATCTCGCTCGCGGCGAGGGGTAGCTCGCGCGTCGCCTCATACGCCAACAATAGGCTAATCTCGCGCAGCAGCCTTCGGAATTCCGCAGTCGAGGTCTTGCGGTCGCGCATCAGCGACAGCTTATGCTGGACGAGCGGATGCTCGACGACGGTCAGGCTCGGCCACTGCTGCTGCATCATCGTGTCCTAGAACAAAGTGCCATCGCTGACGACACCGAGCGGCGGACTACCGTCCCGCCGCCGTTCGAAGGCGATCTCTCGTCCCGCCGCCCAGCTGCCTCCTTCGAGCACTTTGACGAGCGGAAAATCATCGGTGCTTTTGCCCAGACGCTCCCTTACAAGGACGGCGAGTTCGTCGAGCAGGGTTACCGTGAGCGCACGCCACTCGACGACGGGTTCGCTCAGCGCGTCGAGCGGATATTGCAGGAGGTCCGGGTCACGGGGCGCGATAACGCCGCAATCCAGCAACAGGCCGCCATTGCGGTATTCGGCAAGACCGGTCAGCCCATTCAGCTCGACGACTCGTAAGCCGCCTGCCTCGAGCGGCTCGATTAGCGAGTAGGCCAGCCACTGGCAGAGCTTATGAAACGGCACGAGCCCATCGCCGGGCGCAGCGGGATGACGGCCGCAATCGCCGAGTGGGACACCGGCAAGGCTAATTCGGCCGGGCCAGATCCCACCAAACGCCCTTAGCAGGGTGCCAAGCACCTCTTTTGCGGAGAGCGGCTGATCGCCCGCCGACCAATGATCGTAAAGCCGGCCGAGACGCGCCGGCGCCCCAAACAGTGCGGGGGATAGGACGCACACCTCTCCCAGCCTTCGCAGCAGCAAGGCTCGTGCCTCGAAGCCGACGAGCTCGTTCCCGGCGGCGTGCTGGAACGCCCGCGCGAGGCTCTCAGGAGTAATCAGCGCCAGCGCTTCGCCATCGGCTCGCCACGGGCTCGCAGGATCGGCGGAGAAGAGCCCAGTCTGCATGGCGCGAACGCTCGCCACGGCAAGACCCTCGGAACGGGATAGGACTTGGCCGGTCTCCGCCTCGTGATAGCGCCAGCGCGGTCCCGCTCCGGCATCGAGCAAAACCGAGACAATGGCCAGATCGATCCGCGCCCGTGCGGTTTCGATTAGGTCGGCGCCCGGCGCGATAAGGGCGGCACGGTCGATCCCGCCGGTCGAGAAATGTCGCCAGCGGCTGTGATAGGGGACGGCAAGATCAGGATAGCGCCGTCGGGTAACATCGGTGACGCGCCGCGCCGCCTCGTCGAGCCGATCCGAGAGGAGCCGGAAATATCGAGTCTCGCCCGACCGGACTGCTTCCGACACGATCGCGCAACGAGTGCGCACGGCGCCAGCGCTCAACAACGCCGCCGCCTCACTCGCCGAGGGCACGGCCTCTCGTGCGGTGTAGCTCACCGGGATCGGGTATCCCCGAAGGCGAGAAATATCCGGCAGCTTTTTTCGCCTCGATTTCGACCGCTGCATCGAGCGGTACCAGTCGATCCGGGATCGCCAGCTGCTCTACCACCTCGATCCCCTGCGCCTCGAGCGCATCGCGCTTGACGTTCGACATTGACACCCAATGGTCGATCCGGCGGATGCCGAGCCAGTGAAAAACATCCGGCATCAGCTCCTGAAAGCGCATGTCTTGCACGCCGGCAACGCACTCGGTGCGGCGGAAATAGCTGTCAACGGTATCTCCGCCCGGCTGTCGCTTGCGGGCGTTGTAGACGAGAAACTTGGTAACTTCACCGAGCGCGCGGCCCTCCTTGCGGTTGTAAACAATAATCCCGACCCCGCCCCGTTGGGCGGTCTCGACGCAGACAGCGATCCCGTGAACGAGATAAGGGCGGCATGTGCAAATGTCCGAGCCGAATACATCCGAACCGTTGCACTCGTCATGGACGCGGCAGGCGATCACCGTGCTCGGCTCCGCAAGACCCTCGACCTCGCCAAAGAAATATACCGTCGTGCCACCGATCGGCGGCAGCAAGACCTTAAGGTCGGGACGCGTGACCAGCTCGGGAAACATGCCGCCTGTCTCCTCGAACAAGGTACGGCGGAGATCGGGCTCGGAGACCCCGAAGCGCGTCGCCATCCCCGGCAGGTACCAAACCGGGTCTATCGCGGCCTTGGTGACGCGGATCTCGCCGCTGTCGAGGAGCACTTGCCCGTCGGCCCGCAGCCTGCCCTCGGCCAAAAGCGGGCGGAGCTCAGGAGTGGCAAGCCGCGCCGTGGTGATGGCGATTGTCGGCCGCACGTCGATACCAGCGCGGATATGTTCGGCGAAGACCTCGCCGACGAGATGACCCCATGGATCAATCGACACGATTTTTTTCGGCTCGGTCCATTGGGGATGCGGCGCGATCCGCGCCGCCGGCGCGGTGTCGGTCAGATCGGGGCGATGGTCTCGCGCTAGCGCCTGCGTTGCAACGGCAAGCGCACGATAGATCGCATAAGCGCCGGAATAGGAACCGATCGCATTGCGACGCTGCGGATCTGCAGGGCTTGCGACCACAGGTCCACGTTCGGCCGCAACCGGGGCACCCCAACGGAGCGGAAGCGCACTTCGGCCGGCATCTCCTGGATGGGAAGTGAGCCGGATGTGCCGCGGTATCGAGTGCCCCATGCCGCCTTCCGTAGCGGAAAGACGTAAACGAACAACCTAACGAGGAGCGCGACCGGTCGCAACCACGTCTGGCGCCCCACGACGATATGATCCCATCGAGGTGCCTGCGTCAGGAGCGTGCGGTGCGGTGATCGCCTGCAGCCTGCTACCCTACGACCCGCGCTTCGAGATCGGTCAAACTCTCTCCGAGGCGGGCGCCGCGGTGCCGTTCAATTACCCGGACTGCGCCAAATTCTGTGCGCTGAGCGGCGGCGCTAGCAGCTGCGGGTAAGCGACCGATGCGAGATTCCGACAATTCTAGATTCCCGTCATCGTCAGAGCTGCGGTCCGGTGCAGGACCTGATTCGAGCCCTCCCAGATCATTCGAAGCGAGACAAAGGTGATGATCCCGAGCCCGACCCAAGAAATCCAGAAATGGCGGTCAAGCAGCCGCGCGATGTAGGTCGAGGCAACACCCATAAGCGCGACCGAGAGGACGAGCCCGAAAGCCAGCAGCTGGAAATGGTCGCGCGCAATGCCGGCCACAGCGAGCACATTGTCGAGTGACATCGATACATCGGCGAGGACAATCTGGGTAAGGGCCTGGCCCGCGCTCTTCTGCCGAATAGGGACCGGATTTTGGCAGTAGCCGTCGGCGGCCGCGGTCGCGTGCCGAGCGACCTGCATCTCGCGGAACTCGCGGTACATCTTCCAGGACACCCAGAGGAGCAGTACCCCGCCAGCCAAAGTCATGCCGATGATTGCGAGCAGCTGCACGGCAAAATATGCGAGCAGAATCCGCAGGATTGTGGCGGCGGCTATACCCAGGACGATGACACGGCGCCGGCGCTCGATGGGGAGCCCTACAGCCGCCATTCCGACGACGATCGCATTGTCGCCGGCGAGCACCACGTCGACGATGACCACCGACAGCAGCGCACCGAATTGATTTACGTCGGTGAGCACCTCCGCCACATAAGCATCGCCTCGCGCATCGTCGAGGCTCCTGCGACCCCGAAATTTGTTCCCTCGCCCCTAACCCCGCGGCTTCCGCGGTGACAGCTCGCAGCCGCGGCTCTAACCCGCTACTTGGTGCATCGCGGATGCGAATCGGCGGCACTGGTCGCCTTGGCAACCGCGTAATCGTGCAGACCCTTCTCGTCGAGAGTGCTCGCGAGCTTCATCATTTCAGTGGCCTGCTGACAGACTTGCCCCATCGGAAGCGCACCCTGCTTGAGCGAGATCTCATTGGCGAGGCTGGTATTCCAGCGATCAAAGTCGCTTTGGGCGTTGCGCGAGCCGGCTCGACGGAAATGTTCGATCATCGCCTTCTGATAGCGGATAATCGCATCTTTGTTGCGCGCCCGGAACTCGCCGTAAACCGTGTCTTTGCAAGCCGAGCTGATTACCATGACATTGGTCTGGAGCAGAATTGCCTGCTCTGCCTCGACATCCGCTGCCGAATAACACTGCTTGTCGGCAGCAGACGCGCCCTGTAAGGACGCAGCAGCGAACAGCGCTGCAGCCAAAACGACCTTCCTCATCGCCTTCCCCCAACCCGATCAACGACCGCGATAACGGCGGCAGCATACCCAGCCATCGGCCGTTTTCAAGAGCAACCCGCCACGTTGTCAGATCTGTGCGCTACAAATGGGAAGAAAAAATTGAAGTCCTCTTGGCCTAGTGCCCTGCTGTCGCCCAACCGATGATTGCCCGCTGCGTGGGCTTTTTGAGCCTGGCATCGAATACGAACGAAAACTTGACCAAAAATGCTGAAATCTAACGGTTGCCAGCATCAAGGTGGACACTGTGGCATCGATGACACAAGCTCTGATAAAATTCCGCTTGTGCTGCGCTGGTCTTTCTGTGATCCCGCATCCTGACCGGGCAGCCTTGCCACTTCCCAATGATCGTGTTGTTCACGGATTTCGGTCTCGAGGGACCCTATACCGGCCAGGTTAAGGCGGTTCTGTACCGGACAGCCCCCGAGGTTCCGGTCGTCGACCTCTTTGCCGATGCGCCGATAGGAAGGCCCAAGCCCGCCGCCTATCTGCTGGCCGCCTATGGAGTTTGGTTTCCGCCCGGCACCGTATTTCTCGCGGTAGTCGATCCGGGTGTGGGTGGACCGCGCGCTCCGGTCATCATCGAGGCCGAAGGGCGCTGGTATATCGGTCCGGACAATGGCCTGTTCGAACTTGTCGCGCGGCGCGCCCGAACCACCCGAACTTGGGAGGTTCTTTGGCGCCCCGAGACGCTGTCCGCAAGCTTTCATGGGCGCGACCTCTTCGCACCGGTAGCGGGGCGGCTCGCCCGCGGCGAACACCCTGCCCATACGCCACGCGCCCCCAAAATCGGCCGACACGCGGATTGGCCCGACGACCTGCCGGAGATCGTCTATGTCGACCACTACGGCAACGCTCTGACAGGGCTGCGCGGGAACCTCTTACCGAACGGCGCGCGGCTCGCCGTATCCGGGCGGGTGCTGATGCGCGCTCGTACCTTTTCCGATGTCCCGCCCGGCGAGGCCTTCTGGTACGAGAACTCGAACGGCCTCGCCGAGATCGCCGTCAACGTCGGCCGGGCGGCAGACGCTCTGCAATTGGTGATCGGCAGCCCCGTCGCTGTGCTTCGATGATCGGGGAACGCACCGATCCGTCGACTTCAGGGGGGC
>Ga0310910_10002357_pt1 | contig 10655 bp, 9 predicted proteins | sample GREbulkMGHF172_FD_203448 | JGI IMG/M metagenome (GOLD analysis project Ga0310910, IMG submission 203448) | Lab enrichment of tropical soil microbial communities from Luquillo Experimental Forest, Puerto Rico - GRE.bulkMG.HF172 | ecosystem: Environmental > Terrestrial > Soil > Tropical forest >... | reverse complement strand
CCGCGGGAATGGCCTCAACGACGAACATCCATTGCCAACCAGTGAGTCCGAGTAGCCCATCCATCTCAAGAACCGCACCCGAGATAATCGCGGCTACTGCGTTCGAGCCGGGCACGGCAATGAACAAGGCCGAAATCACGCGCGCCCTGTAGGACTTGGGGAACCAGTAGGTGAAATAGAGGATCACGCCCGGGAAGAACCCTGCCTCGGCGACGCCGAGGAGAAACCGCAGGGTTAGGAAGCTCGCGGGACCCGAGGCGAACGCCATCGCGCCGGACACGAGACCCCACGTAATCATAATGCGTGCGATCCAGATCCGCGCCCCGACCTTTTCGAGGATCACATTGCTAGGGACCTCGAAGAGAAAATAACCCAGGAAGAAGATGCCGGCGCCCCAGCCGAAGACGTAGGGGCTAAGACCCAGGTCTTTATTCATCGTCAGCGCGGCGAAGCTGACGTTGGTGCGGTCGATGTACGCGACGAAGTAGATGATGACGATCAGCGGTAGTAATCGCCACGAGATCTTCCTGATTGTTCTACGCTCGACCGTCTGCAAGTTAATTACCCTTACTTGCTGCTGCGATCTTCCCGTCAGGTGACCGGGGCGGGATTGAATAAGGCCAGCGAGTTGTGCAAGCGCCATTTCTCAGTCCAGGTGCGCCGGCGACCACTCGCAACATCGAGTATGGTTTGGAACAGCTCCCAGCCGATCTCCTCGATCGTCGCATCGCCGGTTGCGATGCGGCCAGCGTTGACGTCCATCAAATCATGCCAGCGCCGCGCCAGCTCACTACGGGTGGCGACTTTGACTACAGGCACTGCCGCAAGTCCGTAGGGGGTGCCGCGACCGGTTGTGAAGACGTGCAGGGTCATACCGGCCGCTAGCTGCAGCGTGCCACAGATGAAATCACTGGCTGGCGTCGCGGCATAAAGCAGCCCTTTGACTAGCGCGCGCTCACCTGGCGGCACCACGCCAGAAATCGGTGCCGTGCCCGACTTGATAATCGAACCCATTGCCTTCTCGACGATGTTCGAAAGGCCGCCCCTCTTATTTCCTGGCGTTGTGTTAGCACTGCGATCGACGCTACCGCGTTCGAGATAGCGGTCGTACCAGCCGAGCTCTGCAATCAGCGCCTTCGCCACATCAGCGTTTTCCGCGCGTGCGGTAAGCTGCGCTACGCCATCGCGGACCTCCGTGTTCTCCGAAAACATGACCGTCGCCCCGGCGCGTACCAGCAGGTCGCTGGCGAACCCGAGGGCGGGGTTGGCAGTCACACCCGAGAAAGCGTCGCTGCCGCCGCATTGCATGCCGACGACCAAAGCTGAGGCCGGGCAAGTCTCCCGCCTTCGTCTGTCGAGAACCTGCAGGTGCTGTTCGGCCGTCCACATGATCGAGCTGATCATGGCGTCGAAGCCGATGTTCGACGGATCCTGCAGCGTGATAAGATCGTAATCGCGCAAGCCAGCAGCTCCGCGGGCCCGCATCGTGCCAGCAGGCAACAGACGCTCGGGCTGCAGTTTCTCACAACCAAGACTAACGACCATCGTGCCGCCGCCGAAATTCGGATTGAAGCTGATGTTTCTGAGTGTTCGAATTGGGATCTCGGCGTCTGGCGCCTCGATCGCTACGCCACAGCCGTAAATGTGCTCAAGGCCGACCACGTCGTCGACATTGGGGTACTTGGGGAGCAACTCGTCGCGGATCCGGCGCACCGCGTGCTCGACTACTCCAGAGACGCATTGGACGGTTGTGGTTATGGCGAGCAGGTTGCGAGTTCCCACAGACCCATCGGGATTGCGGTAGCCTTCAAATGCGTAGCCCTCGAGGGGAGGCGCGAGCGGTGCGTTCTTGGTCGCAATCGGTAGCCCTTCGAGCGCCGGGGGCGTCGGCATGATGAGCCTCTGCTCATTGACCCAGGAGCCTGCTGGCAGTACCTGCGCCGCGTAGCCGATTACGACATTATAACGGCGCACGGGTGCGCCTTCAGCGAGATCGACCAGCGCCACCTTGTGGCCTTGCGGCACGCGCTCGCGAAGTGCAGGCCCCGACGGCAGCTGCACACCTGCGGGGATGCCAAAGTCGTTAGCGACGATGGCCACGTTGTCGTCTGCATGCATGCGGATAACACGCGGTGCTTCTGGGTTTCCGACGATCGGGCTATCGATGTTGTGCGCCATCGTTGCTCTCGTGCCGACAGGCGAGCGATCAGACGGTACCGGCGCCACGGATATCTTTAGCCGACCGCCGCCGATAGATCATTTCTAGCAGGAAATCCACCTTAGTGGTCATGGCCTGATCAGTGGAAGGTTCCCAGGCCGCAAACCGCTGTCACTGATCCAACAATCGGATTGGCATGTCAGCTTCGGGTCATAACATCACAAGCAGTCTGACCGATGTCCGCTATTCCTCCAAAAGCGGACATTAGGCAGCGCCGTCTTGATGTCTGCTTTGTGCCAATAGCGGACATTGGGTTTGCGATATATCTGCCCTGCGCCCAATAGCGTCCAGACGGCAACGTTCACAGATCTTGTAAATTCGCCAATATGAGATCAGTTTAGTTAGGGAGACCAGATAGAACTTTTCTCGGCATCGGGGGCTTATGATGGCAAACGGGCAGCTTGATTTCGCCGACATTCAACGTGATATCGAAAGAAACAACGCTCAGTGGATCGCTGGCGATAACCCGATTTGGCAGTTATCAGAGGAACAGCAGCTAAGGCGACTAGGCGCAGCCGAGCCGGCACATTTTCGATTTCCTGGACCCATTCACTACCATCCAGGTACCAGATTACCCAATGCGTTCGATTATCGAAAGATAGAGAGGAAGAATTACGTTACAAAGATACGGGACCAGGGTAACTGCGGATCATGCGTGGCTTTTGGAAGTCTCGGCGCGATTGAAGCCCCGTAAGCCGCCACCGAAAGCACGCCAATCCCAAGCTGGACTTGTCCGAGGCTCACCTGTTTTTTTGCTTTGGCCCTGCTGACGGAGCGACATGTGGCACCGCGTGTGGCCGGCCAAAGCACTACCACACTGTGTCAATCCAGGAACCGTAGATGAAGCCTGTTTTCCGTACACGGATCACGATCAACCGTGCAAACTTTGCAAAGACTCGAAACGTCGCCTTACTAAAATCAAGAGTTTCTCGAATCTGCCATCCCAAAGTTCCATTAAGCATTGGCTGGTGCGTAAAGGTGCAGTTACGGTTGCCTTAGATGTGTATAAGGATTTCCTTGCATACAGATCCGGTATCTACAGGCATGTGACCGGCTCACGTCTGGGCGGCCACTGCGTTGCGTTGATAGGCTATAATGACGTTGATCAGTGTTGGCTCTGCAAGAACAGCTGGGACACCTCATGGGGTGAGAAGGGATTCTTTCGCATTGAGTATGGTCAATGCAGGATAGATACGTGGGGTGTCTTTGGTATTGAATACCGGTAAGAATGATGCTGGTCACAATCGACGTCGAATCTTCTGTCGAGTACGTCAATCTTAATGTCGGCGATGAATTGCGACTGCGAATTACAGAAAATGCCACGACTGGCTATATTTGGCGTCAGGCAGCAGCCCTTCCACACGGCGTCGTGATGCTGGGAGATGAAATCCTTCCCGGGATAGGTGGGATCGGTGCTGCAGGTAAACACGAATTTAGGTATTCGTGCACGGTGCCAATCTCTACACGTCTTCGCTTCGAGTTAGCTCGCCCGTGGCAAATACGTCAGCCCATAAAGACCACTAGCGTGGAAATAAATTGTCGCCGGTAGAAATCTCTGGTGTAGGCCGGGAAAGACCGGCCCCTTTTGTTCCATTGTGCTTTTATTACAATCCATCCGGCCGACGATGTCCGCTTTGGGTCAAAAGCGGCTGACACCCTGAAACTTCGGCTGTGAGAAATCGAGATCAGAACGGAGCCGGAGAGCGACCAACCTCATCATCGGATCAGCGCGCTCAAGTCTAATGGTGAGATCGACTGGGGCAAAGGCTCGCTCTAATACCCGTCGTACTCCGGCGCGCCGTTACCCCACGGCAGTGGATAGTGGCCGTACCCTTGATAGTCCCAGCCGTAGAACCAGTTGGGCCGACCCGGATCGCCGCCGGGCCACCGATAGTAATCGTGGTACTTGCGATCGCCGATCGAGACCTCGGTCCCGAGTTCGAGATAAGAGCGCCGCCGCGGGATCACGATCACCCTGCTGTGGCCGGTGCCGTCAGGGACGATCGTTGTGGTCGGCTGGATGATCGTACCGCTCGCCGAGCGCTCGACGTCCGGCTGCGGCGCGGGTTGCCGCTTGGCGGCGTCGGCGGGCATCACCGAGGCAGCAATCAAGCCGCTGAATGCAGCGGCAATAAGCGGGCGGACGACCGACACCATGAGGAGTTCCCCCTTCCCCGTTCACACTATTCTAGCCTGATTTGCCGGCCGACTATAGTGTCACGCAACAATGTCAGCTTTGGGTCAAAAGCGGACATCGCATCAGGTTCGCGTCATGTCCGCTTTACCCCCAAAAGCAGACATCGTTGGGTGCGACTGGGATGTCCGCTTTGTGCCAAAAGCGGACTCGTGCACTGCAGCAAAATGGATTCTATTCGATCACCTCGCCGGTGCGACCAAGGAGCGGCAGCGGGATGCTTAATGACATGAGGGGCTGAAGGTGCGCCTACAGTCGATCGATGGTTCAGCCATACCCGCCCTAACTCCAGTGCAATCTTGCCAAAATTGCGCGGCCCATAACCCAGTCCTTGTCCGTTTCGGACAGGAATGGCAGTTCCTCGGTGAAATGAGTGATGCGCTGCCGGTACGTGGCTTTGGCGAAGGAATTCGTGATGTCGGTGCCCCAGTAGGAGCGCTGGGGCCCATACGCTTCGAATACGCGCTGCAGATGCACTGCGACGTCGCGAAACGGATACGATTCCGCAGAAACAACCAGCGAGCCGGATAACTTAGCGCTCACGTTGGGATATTTGGCGAGCGCAACACACTGGTCGATTGCTTCCTTGATAAAGCCGTCTTTTAGCATTGAGCCAGTCAGGCCCATGTGGTCGACGATCAGCGTGAGGCCCGGATTGCGCTCGGCAATGGCTGCGAATTTCGACACGTTGTAGGGCGCGAAGAAATAGACGGGCACCTGCGCCTTCTCGGCCGCCGGCCAAAGCCAGTCGGCCGTGCCGTCGGTCAGCCACGCAATCGTCTGGTCGGTGTTAAAAGTGAGCCGCACACCGAGCATGCCCGGCTGTTCGAGCCACTTCGGCAGCAGCGCGACTGATTGAGAATTCTTCAGCGGGATGCGGCCCATGACATGGAAGCGATTGGGATAGTGCTGTGCAGCTTCGAGCGCGTAGTCGTTACGGTCACCCGGCCACGACGGCGGCACGACGACGACACGGTCAACGCCGGCTTCATCCATCATCGGCAAGAGGCGCTCAATCGTCATCGGCTCAGGAAGCTGCGGCTTGGCGCCGGGCACCCAGGGCCAATCGGGCGATTCCGCCTTCCAGAGGTGGACCTGGGCGTCCGCAATCACCCGCTTCGCCGTTTGCGTTCCAGTCTGGGCTGAAATTCGCGTCAGCGGCAGCCGGCTTGCGCCGGCGCCAAGCGTGACGTTGAAAAGATTGCGACGAGACAACATGTTCAGTCCTCCCCAGAGATTATTGTTATCGTTATTGGATCGACCGCGTGATAGTGCGGCCGACAAGTACGATTAAATCGCGCCGCCTCATTCGATCACCCCGTCGGCGCTGGTAAGGAGCGCAGGCGGCACGGTAAGGCCGAGCGCCTTCGCGGTCTTGAGATTGATGATGAACTCAAATCTGGTGGGAAACTCTACCGGCAGATCGGCCGGCTTCGCGCCTTTGAGAATTTTATCAACCAGAGCGGCAGCGCGTTTGTACATATCAGTCAGGTTGGGCTCGTAGCCCATGAGGCCACCAGCTTCAACACCGCGCCTTTGCCCGAACATAGTGGGCAGCCGATTGCTGATCGCGAACTCCGTAATCTGACGATAGATGATAGGAAACGTGGGATCGGGCGGAACGATTAACGCGTCCAGGCTGTCTTGTTGAATTAAGCGCAAGGCTGGATCGATATCACTCACAGAGCGCAATTCGATCGTGGAGACAGAGGCACCGATCGCCTTCGCGGTAACTTGGACTTGTTTCAGGACCGTGGGATGGTTGGGGTGTTTGGGGTCAATTAATACTCCGACGCGCACCAAATCCGGAACCGCGGCACGTAGGTACTCCAAATACTTGCCGCTAACTTCGATGGAATCGTTTGTAAGCCCGGTGATGTTTCCGCCCGGCTGAGAGATTCTTTTTACGAACCCACTGCCGACGGCGTTTCCAACGCCGATCATCACGATGGGGACTGTTTTGGTCGCTGCCCGCGCCGCTTCGACAGCGAACGATGATTCGGCCAGAATGACGTCGACGTTAGCCCGTACCAATTCAGCAGCTAGTGCCGGCAGGCGATCGAGATTTCCGTCAGCAACGCGCCGCTCGAACTGAATATTCTTGCCATCAACGTAACCGAGATCGTTCAGTCCCTGCATGAAGGTCTTTAGGTTATCGCTTTGACCAGATGCCCCAGGAGAAAGGGATCCGATGCGCCAGACCTTGCCGGCTTGTTGCGCACGAGAGGCAATCGACCAAGTTGCTGCCGTGCCGACTAGAAGGGTGATGAAGTCGCGTCGCGTCATTGGACCTTCGCCCCCAAACGTCTGCCATCGTAGCGGGTCAAACCGGCAGACTGGAAGTCCTCAGCGATGTCCGCTTTGGGTCAAAAGCGGACATGAGGTCATCAAATCGCGATGTCCGCTTTACCCCCAAAAGCGGACATTGGAACTCAATCGAGGAATGTCTACTTTGTGCCATAAGCGGACATTCTTAACCGGCTTTGCCTCGTTCAATGCCATCGGTTGGACGGAGTTTGCGGGTGCGGTCCAGCCATGCGCCATACTTTGAAAGCGCGTTCTGAACTCCTACTGGGAGATGGCGGTCAATCCAATCGGCAGCTGGGTTGGACGCCCGGATGAGCAGTGGACACAGAACCGAGGTTACTGCCTTGAGCGCCACCGCCAAAGAGTAAAGCAAACCGCCCATGGCATCGCCGGCCGCCGCCAGGGCGAAAAGGATTGAGAACGTGCCGATCTGCCCCATTGCAAATCCGGTTTTGACAGCGGTATCGGGGACGTTCGCCAATTAGCATCGAGGCTAACGAGACGAAGACTGTCTTGCCCACAATGGCCACAACGGTAAGCACCGCGAGTGCTGGCCAGTTTTTTGCCAGCAGCTGCGGCTCAATCAGCATCCCGACTCCGACAAAAAAGAGTGCGCCGAAAATGTGCCGCACCGGCTCGATCAATTTCTCAACCACTGCTCCCTGTTCCGACTCGGCCACCAACGAACCCGCCAGGAATGCGCCTAGCACGACCGTGTAACCTAACCGCTCGGCGATCATTGCGAAGGCGAAGCACAGCCCCAGGCTCGTAATCACCAGTGTTTCCGGCCGTTTGAAACGCGCAACTCCACGCACCACGTACGGGACCGTAATCAAGCCGATCACAATCGCCACAATGATAAATGAGCCTAGGCGGCCCGCGTCGATCTCAAGCTCGTGAAACGACAGCACGCCGCCGTTTCCAAACGTGATCAACACCGCCAACAGTAATATCCCGATCACGTCCTCGCACAGCACCACGCCGAAGCCTAGCTCGCGCACCCTCGAATCCACTCGCACTTCTTCGAAGACTTTGGCAACGATGACGGCGCCAGAAATCGAGACAATCGCGCCGGTCACCAAGCTCTCCCATGGCGTCCAGCCCATCAGCCGCCCCACCAAATAGCCGAGCCCGATCATTGCAGCGGCCTGGATTAAAGCTACCAATCCCGCAGTGGGCGCAAGCCGCAGCAGCCGGCGAAAGTTGAACTCCAGACCGATCGAAAAAACCAGCAGCGTAACACCAAGCTCCGCGACGAGCCGGACCCGCTCAGGATTGGCGTACCCCCCGGCACGTTTGGCCCGACCACCATTCCGGCAATCAGGTAACCCACGACCAGCGGCTGATGAAGAAACTGACAAATGACGGCCGCTAACGCGGCGACGCACATCACCAGCGCCATGTCCTCCAAAAAGTTTTGCGTAACAATAAGCGTATGCAGTCGCGCACCTAATACGGCGAATTCTCCGTCGCCTCAGCTTCGCCGACACCGAGGGTTAGGTCGGACACGCCGAATTATATCAAATTCAAACGCGAAGATTGGCTGCCCATGTCCGCTTTGGGTCAAAAGCAGACATGACGCTCTGAAACCGCGATGTCCGCTTTACCCCCAAAAGCGGACATCGGTCCGTCCGCCTCTGATGTCCGCTTTGTGCCAAAAGCAGACTCATGCGCTGCAGCAAAAGGGACCGTTATTCGATCACCTCGTCGGCGAGCAATTGTAATGCGTTGGGCACCTCGATGCCGAGCAATCTCGCCGTTTGCCCATTGATGACGAACTCGAATTTCGTCGACTGCACGACCGGCAAGTCAGCAGGCTTCGCTCCTTTGAGGATTTGACCGGCGTAAACGCCGACCTGACGAAACACGTCCAGTATATTGGGTCCATAACTCATCAGCCCGCCCGCTTCGACAAACTCGCGCAGGAAATAGGCCACGGGAACCCTATGATGCGCTGCGAGCGTCGCGAATTGGACGCGCCGGGTGCTGAAGAACCCGTCGGGGGCGACGAAGAGGGCGTCGGCAGGGTCGCGCGCTAGGGTGGCGAAGGCTGCCTCGATCTCGCGGCTGGTGCCCGCGTTGAGTATCTGAATTTGCAGTCCGAGGGGGCGCGCCGCTTCCGGTATGTCTTGCAGCGTGGTCTCAGCGGTCGGAGCATTGGCCGGATTAATCAGCACGGCAATCCGAACCGCCTTGGGCACCAGATCGTGCAGCAGACCGAGCCGCTTGGCTGTCAATTCGGTGGCCAAAAAATTGATGCCGGTCGCATTGCCGCCCGGCCGGGCGAAACTGGCGACCAGACCCAGCTTGACCGGATCTTCGGCAACACCGAAGACGATCGGGATCGTCGTTGTCGCCGCTTTGGCCACCGGGGCTGCAGCGGTGAAGGCGGGCGTGGCGATCACGGCCACGCGACGGCGGACGAGGTCGGCCATGAGCGTGGGCAAGCGATTGTATTGGCCCTCAAGCCAGTGGTACTCGACCATCACGTTCTGGCCCTCGATGTAACCGGCTTCGTTGAGCGCTTTGCGGAACGCAGCGCCAAGGCGCGACGAGTCCTCGGGTGATCGGGGGCTGAGAAGGCCGACGATCGGCATCATCGGCTGCTGCGCTTGCGCCGCGAACGGCCACGCGACGGTACTGCCCAGAAACGAAATGAACTCGCGCCGCCGCATGTGCCGCCCCGGCCAGGACCACGCAAAATTGGGTTAAAGGCTAACACGCAGCGGCTAGTCCGGGATGCGACGCGATGTCCGCTTTGTGCCAAAAGCAGACATCCGCCACCTCATTCGATCAAATCGTCGGCTAGCGATAGTATTGATGCAGGGATCGTCAGGCCGAGCGCCTTCGCGGTCGTGAGATTGATGACAAGCTCGAACCTAGTTGGCTGCTGGACCGGCAGGTTGGCCGGCTTCTCGCCCTTAAGCACCAGATCAACATAGGTTGCCGCACGTCGCCATAGATTGGGAAGATCGGCCGCGTAGGACATCAGACCGCCGGCGGCAACGAAATGGCGCCACGGGTAAATAGCGGGCAAGCGATATTGAACCGCCAATCTTACGATTAGCTTCTCCTGAACTGTGGTCGTGACGTCGGGCAACACCATAAGACTGGAATTTATCTGGCGTGCCGAGGCTTCGATCGCCTTTTCAATTGTTCCGGCGTCCTGGATCGGCATCGCGATCGACTGGATGGCAAAGGTGGGGCCAGCCGCTTCGATCGAACGCAAAAACGTGCCTGCATAGGGTGCCGTTTGTGGGTTGTACATGATCGAAACACGAGCGACCTGAGGCGCGACGCCCTTTAGGAGTTCGAGCCACTTGGTCGCCATCGCTGCTTCGTAGCTGGTGAAACCTGTGATGTTACCGCCTGGCGCCACGAGGCTTTTCACTAAGCCGGAACCGACTGGATCGAAATTTTGAACAAAAATGACGGGTATTTTGTGCGTCTCTTGCATGACTGCGAGAGTCACGGGGGTCGAAATGACAACGATAACGTCGGGCTCCAATGCCACGAGCTCTCTTGCAAGAGCCTTCATCGCGTCGACAGAACCGCCGGCCCAACGCTGTTCGATGCGAACGTTGCGGCCTGGTGTCCATCCCAATGCCTCCAGTCCCTGAACGAGGGCAGCGCTGTTGCGAAGCCCTTCCGGGTCACCTGCAACTTCCGCCCGCAATATGGCAACCTGGCGCAAATGTGCTGGCTGCTGCGCGCGCGCCGCAACCGGCCAAGCACTCGCCGAACCAACAATTCCTTTAATGAAATCGCGCCGTCGCATTGCCTCCCCCAAGTGTTCAGGAGTGCGCCGACTATCGCCTACAAGGACGCAATTACAGCAGGGATTTATGATCGGCGGAATGGGGTCCGACCGTCATTTTGCGTGGCAACAATCCTCAGGACCGAATGTCCGCTTTGGGTGGCGTGTTCAACCGGTCG
>Ga0310910_10002343_pt1 | contig 10690 bp, 9 predicted proteins | sample GREbulkMGHF172_FD_203448 | JGI IMG/M metagenome (GOLD analysis project Ga0310910, IMG submission 203448) | Lab enrichment of tropical soil microbial communities from Luquillo Experimental Forest, Puerto Rico - GRE.bulkMG.HF172 | ecosystem: Environmental > Terrestrial > Soil > Tropical forest >... | reverse complement strand
GTGTTCGGTGATTGGCTGCCGCGCGATGAAAGAGTGGTGCCGCCGTTGTTCGTCGCCAATGGCGTCACGGGGGTGCGCGATATGGGCGGCGATCTCGACGTGCTCAAGGAATGGCGCGCCCAAATCGCCGCAGGACGCCTGCTCGGCCCCCGCATGTTCATTGCAGGTCCTATGTTGGATGGACCTACGCCGCGCTTTCCGAGCTCGGCGCCGGTCGCGAATGCCGCGGACGGTCGCCAGGTGGTCGATGATCTCAAGGCGCAGGGCGTCGATTTCATCAAGTTTCAGTCGCTGATTCCGCGCGACGGATACTTCGCGGCGGTCGACGAGGCGAAAAAATTGGGGTTGACCTTCGTCGGCCACGTGCCGGATGCGGTGCGCGCCTCCGAAGCCTCCGATGCGGGCCAGAAGAGCATCGAACACTTCACCGGCATCTTCGAAGGGTGTTCGACGATCGAGGACCAGCTCATCAAGGGACCGAAGAGTGTCGGTCGGAACGTCAGTACCTACGACCCCGCCCGTGCGAAGGCGCTGATCGCGCTCATGGCCCGGAATCGGACCTGGCAGGTACCCACGCTGGTATGGGAGCGCGGTCAATGGCTCATCGACGATATCGACTTGAGCCATGACCCCTTGACGAAGTATGCGCCCGCGGCGTGGAAAGATCGCACCTGGCCGATGTTCGTGCGCGCGATCCTGCAGGATATGGATACCGATCCGTTGCCGGTACGCAAGAGGTTCGTCCAGATGGAGCTCGATATGACGCTCGCCATGTTCCGTGCCGGCGTGCCCTTCATGGCCGGCACAGACACGGCGGCGGGCGTACACGTCTTCCCCGGGTTCAGCCTTCACGATGAGTTGGCCTTGTTCGTTCGTGCGGGATTGACGCCGATGCAAGCGTTGCAGACGGCGACGCGTAACCCGGCCGAATTCATGGACCGTCTTGCCGACCTCGGAACGGTGGAGCGGGGCAAACTCGCCGACCTCGTGCTGCTCGATGCCAATCCGCTCGATGACATCGCCAATACGCGAAGGATCAGCGCGGTCGTGCTGGCGGGGCGGTATCTCGACCGCCCGGCGCTCGACCGGCTGCTGCAGGGGGTGGAGACAGCCGCCGCCGAGCCGGAGAGTGCCGCGGGCCAGGGAGCAACGAAATGACCGTGGCTGATGCCAGGACGAGAGCGGCGGCCGGCGCCGCACTCCTGATCGCTCTCGCCCTGCATGCCGGCACCAATATCGCGGCAAAACCGGTGAGCGTCGCGGAGCTCTTGTCCGATTCCCCGGCACACGACTGGCGCACGCCCGATCCCGATGACCTGCTGTACCTGGAGCTGCCTTCCGGACGAGTCGTCATCGAGCTCGCGAGCCGCGTGGCGCCCCAGCACGTTGCGAATATCAGGAAGCTCGCGCGCGCGCATTATTTCGATGGCCTGGCGATCGTCCGCGTGCAGGATAATTACGTCGTTCAATGGAACGATCCTCAGCATCGCCGCCCGGTCCCCGCCGGTGTGGGGAAAGCGGTGGAGTTCACCGCCGCGGCGAGCGCCAACGCACGTTTCGAGCCCCTGGCGGATCGCGATGCGTATGCGCCCGAAGTCGGATTTCTCGATGGCTTTCCGGCCGCACGTGACCGGAACTCGCACGCTGTCTGGCTGGCGCACTGCTACGGCATGGTTGGCGTCGGCCGGGACGATCCGCCCGAGAGCGATGGGACGGAAGTGTATGCGGTCATCGGCCATGCGCCGCGGCAACTCGACCGCAATGTCTCGTTAGTCGGGCGAGTCTTGAAGGGCATAGAGCTTCTCTCCAGCCTGCCGCGCGGCAGCGGCGAGATGGGGTTCTATGTATCCCCGGAAACGCCGGTCCCGATCCTTTCGATGCGCATCGCCGCAGACCTGCCGGAGACAGAGCGCACGCCGCTCGAGGTGCTGCGCACCGAGAGCGCAACGTTCCGCGCAGTGCTCGAGCAACGCCGCAACCGGCGCGAGGCCTGGTTCAAGTTCAATCCAGGCCACATCGAGCTGTGCAACGTGCCGCTGCCGGTGCGTCAGCGCCCGAATCGGTAGTGGAAGTCGATTCCCACGGTGCGCGGCTGACTCACGGCCACCCGGTTGAAAGTCGGAAGGTTGATAGCATCCTGTGTGATGTTGTTGAGCAGCGCCCGCTTGTCGGCAACGTTGTTCACGAACAGGATCGCCGACCAGCGGTTGCCCTCGACGCCCGCCCGAAGATTGGTAAGGTCGTACGAGGGCAGCGTGTTGGTCGAGAAGGTCACGTCGGTGCGGCTCCCCACGTAGGTGCTGTCGACACGCGCCGTGAGGGTCAGTGCATCGCTCAGGCTGTGCCGATAGGCGATCGAGCCGGACGCGGTCCAGCGCGGCACGTCCTGAATGGGCGTTCCCGGAGTGAAGCCGCCACCGATGAGACTCGAGCTCACCAGCGCCGCGTCCGCGTAGGAGCCGTTGAGCGACACTGCGAGATCGGGTACGACGATTGCATCGATCTCGAGCTCACCGCCTTTGACTTCTGCGTCGCCCACGTTGGCCGTGTAGACGTAGCCACAGGAAGAAAGCGCGTTCACCTGCTGCACGGACGACCACTTTGTGTAGTAAGCGGAGGCGTTGACGGTCACCCGACGGTCCGCGGTCCGGAACTTCTCACCGAGCTCGTACGTCCAGACGCTATCCGACTTGAAGGAGGTCGGCCCGGGCACGAACTCGCTGGTGCCATACTCCTGCATCAGCTGGGCCTCGCACGAGAGCGGCCCCTCGGTCGGCACGGGACCGGTGCCACCGCCAGGGCGAAAGCCCTTAGCCGCTGTCGCGTAGACCAGGAGGTCCTTGTTGAAATCGTAGGAGATTGAGAACTTCGGCAGGACGCCCTCGTCTGTTTCCGTTGTCTCGGTCATGACCGTGGCGGTGAGCGCGCCGTACTGACTGAGGCTGACCGGGGCGTCATAGTGGTAGCGACGCAGACCCGCGGTAATCGCCAGGGCTTGAGTGATGTTGTAAGTGGCCTCACCGAACACTGATTGCTGGAAGATCGGCATCGGGCTGAAATAGCTGAAGAGATTGTTCGAACCGAAGATGGGTGCCGCATTCGTCGCCGGGAAGACGATATTCCACGCCGAGTGGAAGTCGCTGTAGAAATACCCAACCAGCCATTTGAGATTCGAGGTACCCACCGAAGCTACGCGCAGCTCCTGGGTGATCTGGTGCGAGGGGTTGTACTCGAGCGCATAGGCGGCGCCGATAGCGTCGGGGGGCAACCCCAGCCCCGTGGTCCATGATTCGGTGGTGTCCTGTATCAGCGGTTCACTCCGCGTCCAGTAGGAGGTGATCGAGGTGATCTCGATAGATCCTGTCCGATACGTGAGGTTCAGGGCGCCGAGGGTGAACTCGTCGGAGTAGTTTTCCCGGATGTCGAAGGGTTGGTAATGCGCGTTGGTCCCCGGGTCGCTGTCGATGTACGGCAAGCCGCCCGACGTCATCTTCTGGTAGAAGAATGACGGCGTGATGCTCAAGCCCTCGACAGGCTTGATGAGGGCGCTGACGCGCGCCGTAACCCGCCCGAGATAATTGACATCGTGGTAAACGGTCTCCACGGGCGCCGCCAGCACATTGCCACGGACGCAGCCGGTAAAAGTCGGCGCCGCCGCGCACGGTGAGGTCGGCGACGGGAACTCTGCCGATGGGATCACGACCCGATCGATCCAGCCGGCGTCACTTGAGTAGGAGCCGACCATGCGGACCGCCCCGAGACCTGAGCCGAAGGGAAAATTGACCATCGCATTCTCGGCGTGATCGAACCCCCCGCCATTGGTGTCGGCCAGGGTCACCTGGGCGGATGCATCGAAGGCATCGGGATTGGGCGGATTGGGTATCACCCTGATGGTTCCCCCCATGGAACCCGACCCGTACAAGGTACCCTGCGGCCCGCGCAACACCTCGACGCGGTTGAGATCGTAGAGCGCCGGGGAAATGACGATCTTTCCTTCGTTGCTCGCGGCGGGTGCCGTCAACGGCGTCTCATCGTAGTAGAACCCGACCGTAGGCGAGTTGCCCCCGGTCGAGGCGATCCCGCGCATCTCGAATTCGCCCATACCGGGTCCGCTCGTGCGCATCGACACGCCCGGGACCGACAGCACGAGATCGCTCAAGTCTGTGAGACCGCGGTCCTGAATGTCCCTTCCGGAGACGGCCGTGAGGCTAGCGGGCGTCGTCTGGACGGTGGATTCACGCTTTTGCGCCGTGACGATGATCTCCTCGAGCTGCGAGGAGTCGGGACGGGATTGCTGTGCCAGTGAGGGCTCGGCGAGCATCGCGGCCGAGACCGAAACGCAGCCGAAGAGACCGAGGCATTTGAGCTGGTGTGGAAACATGAGTTTCTCCCCAGGTGTTCCTCCCCCTCGATGCACGGTCAGTATAGCCAACGCATGAGCTCAGCGCGCGGGCGCCCGGCGGGCACGTCCTGCCCGCTGAGCCCGTCGGGCGCGCGGGCGGGGGCGGCGCTCACGCCCTCGGTCAGGTGAGCACGGGTTGCGACAGAAATTGCCGGAACAAGGTCGCCGAAGCGTCCGTCGTTAGAGCGGCTGCCTCACTCCGGAGTGGGTGTGTCTCGGATCCCGGGCTATTATCAGGAGCCGCCCCCGGCCGCTCCGTGTCTGGGTGAAAGTGTGAGGATTTGGTCGCAGGCAAGTCTGATTGGAGCCTGCCATGAGCTGCCGTACGTGTAACGCCGGGATGCTGCTTTATTTGCTCGCCTTTATCGCGCCGAGCGTCGGTGCCGGTGCGGGCGAGTCCAGTGCTCGGCCTGAATCCGACCCGAGCGACTGGTTTCACGTCATTCAGCTCGACGAATCGACGTACGCCATATCGGAGCCCAGATATTGGTTGAAGAACGTAAGTTACCTTCTTATCGGTACGCGCTCAGCACTACTGTTCGACACCGGCCCTGGCGTGCACAGCATCCGGCCTGTAGTCGAGGGGTTGACCCATGTTCCTGTTCTTGTCTTACCTTCACATCTGCATTTTGATCATGTCGGCCGGATCCAGGAGTTTCCCCGCGTTGCGTTGGTCTCGACACCCGCCCTGCGCCGTCAGGTCATCGATGGAACGCTGAACGAGTCGAGCGAACAATATTTGCTCCCAACGAAGCACGCGTTTCGTGTGAGTCGCTGGCTGAATTCCGGTGAGACCCTGGACTTGGGAGATCGGCATATCACCGTCCTCGCCACCCCCGGTCACACACCTGATTCCGTCTCGCTGGTGGATCTCGAACACCATCGCGTTTTTACCGGCGATCTGCTCAACCGGGACGGCACCCTGGCTGCCGCCCCCGGATCGGATATCGAGGAACTGGTGGTGTCCCTGGCTGCGGTGGTGAAGTATGCCGCGCCGGGGAGTGTCGTCTATGAAGCACACTCAGAGCGACCCATCACCGCCGATGAGCTCGCGTGGGCGAGCCAACACTTCCGTGAGATTGCAGCTGGCCACGGTACGTGGCAGCCCTTGTGCATCGATGGAGTTCCCACCCGTCAATTTGGCACGGGCGACTTCAACGTGATCCTGCCGGGAGAATCTGGCCAGCGTCTGAAACCCTTCCCCTCCCTCACAACTGAGGTTGAGCCGGTCGCCGGGCCCTGCCCCGCGCACCAGGGTACTCGGCGCGGGAAACTCGGATCGCACTGACCGGCGACGCGTAGCCGAAGCCACCCTGAGTAGTCAGGGCCGCAAGAACTCCAAAGTCGCTTCCGGAATCTGCTGCTCCAGCCAGCTGGCCATTGCTCGCTCCTGTTGGAGATTCTCCTCGCACATCTGCACGATCGCCGGTTGCTCGAGCTTGCGCGCCGCAGCGCTCAGCGAAATATACGTGCCGATCTCGAAATGCCTGGAGGCGTACGCGGACAGGCAGTCCTTCACGAGTTCATCAGGGAGCACTTCGACCGCATAAGCTTGAGCGATCCCAATGAAACGGTCTCTCAGGTCTTTAAAAGTCGAGGTGTCAGAGCCGAGTTCTTTCAAGCACGTTTCAATCCGCTCGACCTGACCGAGCGACTCTTGCCAGTGCTGTCGAAATCGCGCTGCGAGCTCCGGATAGGGGCGGTGGAGCCGGTCCGCAAGATGGTCCAGGGTGTCGACAGTGGCCCGTTCCATCGCATGGGCATCGCGCAGCCAGGCAACGAGCGTGTGCGTTTGGTCTGTCATGGCTCAAGCCCTCTCAGTCCTGCCCTCACCAAGGGCAGCACATCGCGTCACGGGAGCCGCCATGGCGTCCAGCCGGAGGATCTCCCGGGTAGCCCCCGTCACTTTACAACCGGCAGCGGCCAATGGCCAGACTGTTTTTAACGCGCTTTAACGCGCCTAAAATGTCGACCACGTGCATCGGGTCGCCACCGCGTGTTGGAGCTGACCTATGAGAACCATAACCGCCTGTTTTCTCTCGGGGCTGGCCATTGTCGTAGTTGGATGTGGTGCGCGCGAGGAATCCACCATTCCCGAGAAGGTGACCACGGCGCTCGAGACGTGCGTCGCTCGACACGATCCGGAAGGTTGTGCCGCGCTCTACACGGAAGATGCGGAAATCACGGAACCAAGAGCTACGACGCTGCGCGGTCGCGCGGCGATCCTTCAGTACTTCAAGGAGCAGATTGTTCCGGACCTACAGTTGTTCACAGACACTCAAGTGAACCTCGTGCAAGGCACGCTTGGTGTCGTAGAGGGCACCTACAGAATCAGGAATCTCAACACCCGCACAATTGTGGAGGATGGCGAGTATCTCAATATCCTCAGAAACCGAAACGGTGAATGGAAGGTCTTTCGTAGCTTCCTTGTACCGCGTCATGCACAAGGGGCGGACGTTTCGGTATCGCCGTCGGCAGAGCCGACACAACAGTGAGAGGCAGTCATGACTCTGACCGACTCGGCCATGACGCTGGCCCTTTGCTTGCCCGATACCTGGGTCAAACTCGGAGCGAAGATGGGGACTGCTGACTGGCGACTCCCGGCAAGGCAAGCCCCCAACTCTGGCCGCTATCGGCCCACGGGCAGTCACTCCGCGAAGGTACCTTGACTCTCCAGTGAGCGAACGGTCGGGGAGACATGTCTCGACGGCAACTCGGTTTGCGCTTTCGTTGTCGAACCGGTAAGTGGCTCATTCCAGCTTACCAATCAAGCGATAGACAGCCAGTAGAATGCCGAATCCGAGGTGCATTCCCACCGACGCAACCAGCATCAGGATTCCCATCTGGGCGCTCACAATCCTGGTTACCAACATAGCAATGATCACGACGCCGAAACCCATGAACGAAGTAACGATGCCAACGACCAGCTTCGACGTCCTGTTCTTAGACATGAGTCATGCGCGCCTGTCGGTAAGCGTTCGGTTACGGCTGTCCTGGAGGCGCCGTAGCGGAAACGCTGGACGATCAATTCCGAGCATCTGAACGTACGTTTTACGCCATCGGCCGAATGATTGCGCTGTCGCGATGAACTCGACTTTCTTCCCCTCCGCTGGACTAAGCTGTCGGCGGCGCAAGCTCCGTTCCGACCTGCTGTGATGACCGTCGTCCGGGTGCCGGGCGGCCGGCACTGCGCCCGTGTCGCAGGAGAGATCCACGACCTCGCTCATGGCAACCTGGTCCCTCTGTCTGCTCGCCTGGGCGACCATGGCTGCCGCTGCCGCAGCCCGGGTGCCGGTGGTCGCGGTGACGGGCGGACGAGTCGAGGGAGTGCGAGTGGAAGGAGTGCTTGTCTACAAGGGCATTCCCTACGCGGAACCGCCCCTCGGCGCACTGCGCTGGAAAGACCCTCGTCCGGTCCGTCCCTGGAGCGGAGCCCGGCGAGCCGATGCCTTCGCGCCCGCCTGTGCCCAGGGCAAACCACCGTTCGGGCTGGCATCGAGCGAGGACTGCCTGTATCTGAACGTCTGGACCGCCGCTCGCTCGGCACGTGAGCGACGCCCTGTCATGGTCTGGATTCACGGCGGCGGGTTCACCGCTGGCGCGACCGCCGAACCGCCCTACGACGGCCTGCGCTTCGCGCAGCAGGGCATCGTGCTGGTGACCATAGCCTATCGCCTGGGCGCCTTCGGCTTCCTGGCGCACCCGGAACTCGATCGCGAGAGCGGTCATCTGTCCGGCAACTACGGAGTGCGCGACATGATCGCAGCGCTCAAGTGGGTCCGCGCCAACATTGCAGGCTTCGGCGGCGATCCGCAGCGGGTGACCATCGCCGGTCAGTCGTCGGGCGGCACCGCGGTGAGCCTGCTCGCCACGGCTCCCGCCGCGCGCGGGTTGTTCGAGCAGGTCATCGCTGAAAGCGGCGACGCCACCTTCAGGGCGCCCCGCTACTCGCTGGATGCCGCTGATCAGTCGGGTCCGCTGCAGACGCAGCGCTTCGGGGAATCCGTAGGCAAGGTGCTCCTGCACCAGCTTGGCGCCGACGACGTGGCGGCGGCCCGGGCGCTCCCCGCCCCGGCAATCCTCAAGGCCGGGGAGGGGCGCGGCGACCTGTGGACTGGGCCAGTGATCGACGGTGAGCTGCTGCCGGCGCCCAATACTTCGCTCTATCGCTCAGGTCGCGTCAACGATACCCCGATCCTCATCGGTACCAACTCCGACGAGGGTCACGGCCGGGCGCCTCCGGTCCTTAAGGTCTCGGTGCTGCGCGAGCAGGCGCGTGACTTTACGTGCCCGCAGGAGGCGGAGGCAGTGCTGGCGCACTATCCGCTCGAGAGCGACGCGCAGGCTCCACACACGCTCGAGATGCTGATTCGGGACGATGACTACGCCTGGAACACCTGGAGCTGGGCGCGCTGGCAGTGGCGCAAGGGTCGCGGTGCCGTAGTCATCTACTACTTCGACTTTCCGATGCCCCGCTTTCCGAACGGTGCGCCGCACTGGACGGAGGTGCCCTACGTGTTTGCGAACTTCGGGTGGTTCGGCGAGCACCATCTGCCGCTGCGGCCGGAAGATCTCGTCGCCTCCGACCTGATCCGCCGCTACTGGATCAACTTTGTCGCCTCCGGGAATCCGAACGGCAAGGACCTTCCACGCTGGCCGGCGTTCAACGAGCGCACTGCAAGCGCGTTAGTCTTCGATCGAACACCGGGTGCCCGGCAGCTGCCGAACCTCGAGCGCCTGCGCGCAATCGACGTCAGGCACGGCTGTGCCTGGGGAGGACTGAGCTTCTGAAACAGCTTCGGGCTGGCCGGCTCGCGCCCGTTGCTGCACCAGCTGCCCGGCGCGGCGCCGCGAGGAATCGGCCAACAACGCGCGTAGCTTTGACGGCGAAGCGGCTATCCACTCGCTGAAAGTCAACGCGCGGCCCTTAGCTGCATCCTCGAAGCATGCATGTCGCTGGTAGCAAGATCACTTCACTTGACCAGTGTGACTTCAAGGCCTATCCCGGATGCCTCAATCTCAGCAGTTCCAAATTGTGACCGTGCAGCCATGTCCCCAAACTGCTGCTTCGAGTAAGCGCGCGGAATCAACATGTAGCGGAAGGTCAACTTGTAGATGAGCGAGTTCGTCCAACCGAGGCGTGCGTCTTCTATATAGGTGTCTATATCGTTCATTGAGGCGTCCTTGCGTAGGTCAATGATGAGCGCACGTCCGCCGGGCCTCAGAACTCGGTACATTTCGTTCATCGCCGCGACAGGTTGGGAGAAGTTCTTGAACGCTGCCCGACACACGATGAAGTCAAAGGTATCTTTCCGGAAGGGCATTGCCGACGCATTACCTTGCCGGAAGTCGATCTTGAGCGAGGCTCGGCGCGCGTTCTCTGTTGCGATCTCGACAAACGTCTTAATAATGTCGAGCCCGGTAATCCTATATTGACCGTGCTTTGCAAGCTCGATCGCGAGGTAGCCTGGACCAGGAGCAACCTCGAGAATCCGTGCATCAGCGGGCAGGTCTTTGGTGAGGCGGTCTGCCAGCGCCTGAAACTCGGCAATGTCGCACAGCGTGTTTTTGGCGTACCAAGCGGCAACCCTGCCTTCCATCCCGACGCCCCTGTATCCCTTGTCGTAGCTCATTTGCATTTGACGACCTCCTGACTACCTTCCTTTCCGCTTCGTCGCTCTTTCGGAGTGCCATTGTTTCCATTGCCTGAGGAAACCACACCCGTCCTTGCGAATGCGCCCAATCAGGGCTTCGACGTAACCGAGCTCGGTTTCGATCACGGCAACTCGGTATTCGGTTTCGATTGAAAAGAGCGATGCCAGCTCCATGGCCTTTGCCTGCCTCAAATCCGCTCTTATCTGCTCGATGTCTTTCTTCAGGAATTCAGCGCGCGTTTCGAGCACATCCGTGGCTTCCTCGGGAGGCAAGGCCGGCAACAAAGACAGTGCAGCCTCAAACTGCGGGTACTCTTTGACGGGCGTGCTCAGAATCTCGCGCATCCAATCCCGCATCTCGGTCTCGCCCGCTTTGGCGATCTCGTAAACGGTCCGTTCGGGGCGATTTCCCTCGCGCGTGGTCTTCTTCTCCAAAATGAACCGCGCTTTCAGGAGAAGGTCGATCACCGTGTAGAGTGATCCGTACCGCAGCTTGATGCTGTCTTCCTTTCGCCGCTCGCGCAGCGTGGCTGCCATCTCGTATGGATGCATGGGTCGCTCATAAAGCAGCACCAGCACTGCGAGCGCCAACGGGTTCGAGACTTTTCTTTTCACACCAGTTTGCTCATTCGTC
>Ga0310910_10002337_pt1 | contig 10703 bp, 11 predicted proteins | sample GREbulkMGHF172_FD_203448 | JGI IMG/M metagenome (GOLD analysis project Ga0310910, IMG submission 203448) | Lab enrichment of tropical soil microbial communities from Luquillo Experimental Forest, Puerto Rico - GRE.bulkMG.HF172 | ecosystem: Environmental > Terrestrial > Soil > Tropical forest >... | reverse complement strand
CTGGAGGGGGATGGATTCGAACTATTAGTTCCGCGCCAGGCAGGCAATGGTTTCGCGGCTTTGTCCGAGAGATCGGGCCACGCCCGTGGGCGGTGGAGTCAATGGCGAGCATCATCCGACTGGCGTAGAATGATCGACGCCACCCGCTCCGGACGGCGGCGATTGTGAGAAGCTGCCATTGGTTTTCGGCGGGACGCCACAACCGGCCGTATCGTCGCTTTCACTTTCGGAACGGCAGCAACGTCAAACGCGGATCACTTTTAACTCGTCTGGTCAATGACCTCGTCGGCACGGGCGAGGATCGCCGGAGGGATTGTAAGGCGAAGCGATCGCGCGGTATTGAGATTGATCGTCAGCCCGAATTTGCGGGGCGGCTCGACCGGCAGATCGGCGGGATGAGAGCCCTTGAGGATCTTGTCGGCGTAGCCCGCCGCGCGGCGGAACAGGTCGTCGTAATCGGCGGCGAACGAGATCAATCCTCCCCCGACGACAAAGATGCGGAAGGAGTAGATCACGGGCAGCCGATAATCCGCGGCGAGTGCAATAATACGGGCGCGCTTGACGGGACCCAGCGGGCCGGAGGCCACATAAGCCGCCTCGACGCGATCGCCGCGTAGCCGCGCAAAGGCAAGTTCCACGGCCTTCGCGGTTGACGCTTCGAGCATCAGAGGCTCGATCTCCTTGCGCTGAGCATTACTGCGAATCTCCTGCAATTTTTGATCAAGGCCAGGATCGTCCCTGACGATGACTGCAAGTCGGTGCAGGCCAGGGACAAGCTGTCGGAGCAGCTCCAACCGTTCGGCAATAACTTCGTATGAGGTTAGAGATAGTCCCGTAACGTTGCCACCGGGCTGCCCGAGCTTGTCGACGAGGCCGAGGGAAACGGGATCGTCGACGCCGACTAGAACGATCGGGATCGGCGCGTTCGCGCGCGTGGCGGCGAGCGTAGCCGGTGTCCCGGCGGTGACGAGAATTCTCACACCGGAACCGATCAGTTCTTTGACGAGGGCGGGCAGCGCCTCGGTGTGCTCCTCGGCCCAGCGGTCGAGGACACTGATGTTGCTGCCGTCGGTCCAGCCGAGCGCCAAGAGACCGTCGCGGAACGCAACGAGAAGAGCGTGATTCTCCTGTCGCGACCCCGCGTGGACAAAGCCGATGCGCGGGGTTTCGACCTTGGCCGAGGCCTGGTTCCAGGCCATCGCCATCACGCCGGGGAGGAGCAGAAGATCGCGCCGTTTCATTCATTCAACTCGCCGGCGCGGTTTCCATCGGGGACGCGACCACTGGTCCGTCCTCTGCTGGCGCCGCGATCGCAGCGAGCGGTCGGCGCCGAGGCTCAATTTGGCTCATGCCGAGGTCTCCAGGTTTCAGCACGGTCAGGCCGCGGAGCCAAGCCGGTGACGTACCACCCTTGCCTCCTTCCGAGCGTGCCCGCCCTCCCTGTGACGCGGGTGTCTTCGATTTAAACGTCACCAAATGAGCACAGTGTGAAGCGCGTCACACTTCGAAATGTTTTTGCGCATTCGCCCGCCATGGTCACAACGTCATCTTGTGCGGCGCAGGAGCTGCTAACGCGCGAGTACTACCGCGATCGTTACGGCCTGGTCAGGGCTGATTAATTCTCGCGCCCTCACAACGCGGACCGCGAACGGCCGAGCGATGCGTTGCCCACCTTGAGCACGGCCGTTGACGGTCTCCGAATTCGACCCACCCCGGGGCTCGCCTGGATCAGTCTGGCATGCCCGCAATGAATGACGGCTTTCGGTCGAACCACCGGTTCCCGAGCAAGCGTGCCAAGGTCCGGAATCGTGCCATTGGTCGGGCGCCGGCGAACCGGCGCTGCTGCGACGCTCGGCTGATCGGCGATCCGTCAGAATGTTCGGCTATGCGGGCCAGGGCCGCTACAGAGGTGTCGATGCCGGCGAGCGGTGTCGATCACGTCGGGCATCAGCGCTCGCCATTGTCTCGACATACGCCTCGATCTCCTCGGCGGCCTCATCGAGTTCGAGCCGTCGCTCCCAGATCAAACGTAGGATTGTCTGCCAGACGTCGATCGGTACTTCGGCCTCGCCGCTAACCCATTTGCGTATTGTGCGATCGTCTATGCCAAGCGCCTGAGCCATCTCAGCGCGCCATTGCCGAGCGCCCCATAAGAGAGGAGCGCTATGCCGAATGAGGTCGGGACTATTGAACGCAGCCATTTCGCGTATCTCCACTTGTCGAGCACGAGGACGGTCAGCGCTACGCAGAGCACCGTAGCGGGCGGGGCGCATGACCTGTGTGAGCCAGCTCACACTCCGTTCTCTCCAGAAAGGCCGAGCACAAGCCTGACGCCAGTGGGATCGTCACCTTGGTCGTTCCCGCGGCCATCATCCCGTCGCGTCGCGCTCGACGGATTTCGCTGAGCCTCAGAATGTTCCGTGGGCAATGTCCAAATATGCGATCGAGACCCCGCCGCCGGTTTCCCCCCACCGGACGGGAGTAGCTTCAGCGCGCCGCGGAAATGGTCGCTTACGGCGCGTCTCGCCCGTTGCCCCGCGTCCGCGCGAAGGTCGGCTTACTTAAGCGAGAGCGGGCGCTCAACCTCGGCCGCAGGAACCGCTCTTCGTGTTGAGGGTTTCGGACGACGGCCCCATGACGGGCCTATCCACGAGCACCGGGGCCGTCGTCCGAAAGCCTGCAGGGAAGGAACCCGCGGGATGTGGGGCGCAGCGCTGCTGCAGGCTCTATGGGGATTTCGACACGGCCGTTGAGGATGCGGCCGCTGACAACGTGGCGGGCGGAGTGATCGCGGAGCCGCGCGGTGGTGGCGGCGGGGCTCGGGTGGCCGGGCAACAGGGTATCTTCGCGCGGGACTACTCGGGTACTCGCCCCGCTCAATCACGTGTGAGCTAGCTCACACTTGGGTTGAGCAGAGCCCGCGACCCGAATAGTGACGCGCGGGAGATAACCCTCCGGCCCCGGGCGACGACACTCGGGCTTCGCGCGTCAAACGGGCAGCGCGCGGTGGGGGCTATTCAGCTGGCCCAGGGGATGCTGCCGTCGGCGGGCGCCTAAGAATGCGCGGGCTTGGCCTTCCCTCCCTATCCCGAGCCTGGTAACTGGCGTTGGGCTTAACCGCTCGGCGCCGTTTCTTGTCCGGGCAGCCGTGCCGATCACGGGGAGAGATCAGATGGCTCTGTTCGATGACATCCTCAGCGGCGGCACTTGGGCGACGAGCCTGGCGATCGGCGTCGGCGCGGTGGTTGTCTTGCCATTAGCCGCCCCGGTCCTCCGGCCACTGGCGAAGACCGCAATCAGGGGCGGCATTCTGGCCTATCGGGGCGCGGCTGGGTTGGTCCAGGGCATCGGCGATCTCGTCGCGGAGGCTGTGGCCGAGGGCGGAGGGGAGTTTGATGCAAGGGTTCCTTGACTCTGCCGACAATTCCCAATGGCTGAGATCGGGGGCAATCTCATAGGTCATGTTCGCCCGCTCGATGCCGCGACTCTGCCGCCTCTCGCGAAGCACTCGTTGACCCACCCGGGAAAGCCGCCGGCGCGGCCTCCAATGATCGCCGGCAACGCGTCGCATGTATCGTCGATATAGAGGCCGGCGACCCCGGTCGCCTTTCTCGCCCACAAATCGCCCTCCCAGCGGCCGACCCGCACAAAGCTGAGATTGTCGAGCTTGACATCGCCGTAATAGCCTTCGCGGACATGCCAGAACGCGCTACGGCACTGATCCTCGCCAAAGAGGGCCTAGCCCAGGCGGTCAAATCTCCACCTGGAGCACGGCAGTTCGGTAACTTTTTTTGTGAAGTGTGAACTAGCTCACACATTTCGCTCGCCGACCCGGCGAATATCCAGCCAGACTATCGTGGTAACAACCTGGGGTCTAAATTGAATGACAAAAATTAAAATTTAAGTAGAATTAAAAAATCAGGGTAATTGCTATGGAGGACTCACACCTGAAACGCAAGTTGGCGGCCGTTTTGTTCGCGGACGTGGTTGGCTACTCTCGTCTCATGAGCGTCGACCAAGAAGGCACACATATCAAAGTCGTAGATCATGTTAAAAGCGTATTTGAACGCAAGGTAGTCGAGAACAATGGTACACTGATCCGGATCCTGGGTGATGGATTTCTGGTCGAGTTTGACAGCGCAATAGACGCGGTACACTGTGGGCTCGACATTCAGTGTGAATTGTCTGAACACAATGTCAGCATCGCCGCCAACCAGCGGATACAACTCCGCATCGGCATCAACACCGGCGATGTTATTATTTATAATCGAGATGTATATGGCCATAATGTCAATATCGCTGCTCGAGTAGAGGGCCTCGCAGAACCTGGCGGGATATATGTCACGGAGGGTGTCCGCGAACAGTTACAAGGCTATCCCGATCTCTCATTTGACGACAGGGGATACAGAAAGGTAAAAAACATTGCGAGACCGATTCGCGTGTTTCGCGTGAGCCGTTCTCAAAGGCAGCAAGAACAATCTTTCCTAAAACACACAGTCACTTGTGCGCGAGATCTTGTTCCAAGCCAGTTAGTTTTACAGTGGCGCACAGCGGCCGTCATGGCCGTTGCTTTAGGCGGCGTAGTGGTTCTTACTATAGGTGCTCTGCCGATTCGACCTAATTACTCGATATTGCCCTCCCCCGCGTCGATCATGGTGGCGCCCTTTCGTAATGCGAGTGGTAATCCGGAAGAAGACTATTTCGCCGACGCGGTGACCGATGACATAACTACAGATCTGTCTCGCCTTTCCGATACCTCCGTGATTTCGCCGGCTACAGCCTTTACGTATAAGGGGAAGCCCGTTGACCCGCGCGAGCTTCGGCGAGAATTCGGGGTAAATTATCTGTTGGAAGGAAGTATCAGGAAAACCGGCACGAGGGTACAGACCAATGCACAGCTCGTGGATACGCGTACCGCAGCCCACGTCTGGGCTGACCGCTTCGACAATGAGTTTAGCGACCTTCCCGAACTCCAAAATTCCATCACTGGCCGGATTGCGTCCTCCCTAAGGATCCAGCTGGTCAAAGCGGAAAGCCGTCGTGCTCTCGCCGAACGGCCCACAGATCCCAATCCAGTTGACCTGAGGTTACATGCCATGGCTCTCCTTGTTTCTTCAATTACCCAACAGAACCACCTTGCCGCGCGCCAGTACCTGCAACAGTCTCTGCAGCTCAATCCTGAGTCAGCCGACGGCTGGAGCCAATTGGCACATGTGATGATCAATGACTATTTTAACCACTGGGGCGCACCCAACGAAAGTCTCGACGACCTACTTCGGGAGGCCGAGGGTGCGGTGCAGAAAGCGCTGCAGCTCGATCCGTCCGTTGCCATGGCTCACCAAGCCGATGGCCTAGTGCGTCGCGCTAAGGGAGATCAGAAGGGTGCGCTGGATGCTTTTGACCGAGCGGTCCAGCTCGATCCGAATCTCGCCCGCGCTTACGCGCAGAAAGCCAATCAACTGGTCATGGTCGGACGACCGAAGGATGCTCCGCCGTTGGTGCTGAAGGCGATAGCACTCAGTCCACGTGATCCAGTCATTGGTATATTCTACTGGATCCTGGGGCGAGCGTACTTCGTGTTGAAAAATTACGATGATGCGATTGTCTGGCTGCGAAAATCAGTCGAATTAACACCAACCGTTTGGTACAACCGAGCATATTTGCTGGCCGCCTATGCCCTTACCGGGCGTCATCAGCAAACTGAAGGGATTGCCGCGTTAGGCGAATACAAGAGTGGATACAGTCAATATTCGATACAACGGATACGCGATGTGTACGAAAAGGAAAATCGACAGGACGATCCAATCATGAAGGATGCTCTTCAAGAGTTGTATAGGGGGCTGCAGTTAGCTGGAGTGTCGTGATTACCTGTAACATTTTAGCAATAAGGTCAATCTAACGATCGTCAGCATTCGATCTGGCGGCACGGAACATCTGGACACCGCGCCGCAGGTCTGAAACACGACCATGAGCGTTCTCGCGGCAATTGCCGCTGCAGACGAATTGCGCCGCGTTTAAAGGCCGCCGAGAGCCTCGCCGCCGACTTCGTCGAATGCCTGAACCGAACCGCGTAGATCGGCGCCGCCAATGGCTGCCGTCCTATAAGATTTTCAGACCGCAAAATTGCGGCGCGGTTGCCACACTTTACCGGTGACAGGTCGAGTGGAGGATGATCCCAGATTATCGCGCCTGTACAATAGGCGATCACGGTCCGGCCGCGCCATAGCGTTCGGCCATCTCGGCGGGATTGGGCTCGGCTTGGTACTGGCAGGCCTTGCACCACACGCATCGGCGCGCCCGTGTCGGATTCACTGATAGGGCTGCCGAATGCGCGGGCCGCAGCCATGACCTGTTGAACAGGTCGCCCCTTTCCTCCTTTCTGGGAGTAATCCGGATTTTTGATCCTGAGCCATCGGACGCGCGGGTCATACGGATCGTCCAAACGTTTGGCCACGATCCCCTCGAGGTCGTGTTCGCGCATTAGTTCGAAGAGGGGGGTACACTTTTCGTCATCGGTCAGTCCGGATAGACCATCATCAGCCACAAACGTGCTCCTATCAGGTTTGGTGGTCAGAGAGCGGTGCCGAGCGACCAACACGTGCGCGTTCTCGTTTATAGCATCGATGAGCCAAACACGGGCCCATGCGGCATTGTCGAGTGTCGCGTCAACCCGAGCATATTGAGCGCGACTGGCTGATTTTGTCCGGCATCGAGCTCGTTTCCGGTGGGGAACGGGTCCCTGGCATGCAATTGCGGCGCCGGCGCTGACACTCGTGGTGGATTATCACCGCTTCGTCGGGCCCCCCAAAACGGCCTGGCTTGCGAAACTGATTGAACGCCCCACTTCCCAAGCGCTTCCCCGCGTACAACCGATCATCCCGACCTGGCGAAGGAGCCGTTCGATGACCCCGAGTGAATGTCCGACTTCAAATACGACGGCTTCCGGGGCCTCTGCTTATCTCGAGCAAGGCAGCCTGCTGCTTCATTTCGCGCAACGTAGTCGTTTCGACGCGCTCGCCGACCACTTTGGTCGACTGCTCGATGTCGACGAAGCCATTCTCGATGGCGAGGTGATCGCGGTCGACGAGAGCGGCGACCGCAGTTCTACGAGTTGCTCCGCGTGCTCGGAGCGCCCGTTACGTGGCTTTCGATATCCTTTGGGCTGACGGCACCGACTTACGCTCTTTGCCGCTCAGCGAGCGCCGGCGGCGGCTGCAAGCGATTTTGCCGGCGAATTCACCAATCATCTCCGAGGCACTATTCGTCGAGGGAAGGGGACGCGAGCGAGCGAGGACCCGACCCGGGCCGAAAGAGGTCCTGATGCGGGTGCGCGCGAGCTCGCTCAACTTCGATCGAAGGACGATGCCGTCAACGCTGCCAAAACGATCGATGTGATAGGCTTCCATCCTGTCCCTCCTCGAATGTGTGTTGCGGGGCAAGGCTTAGGGAACCGGAGGATCCTATCATGCGGGCGATGCAGATCATCGAATGGGGAAAGCCGCTGGAAGCGCGGGAGTATCCAGATCCCGAACCGAAGGGAGAGGAGGTGCTGCTGCGCGTCGAGGCGGCCGGGGTCTGCCATAGCGACGTCCACATTTGGGACGGATACTTCGACTTGGACGGGGAGCGACGCATCTCGCTTGAATCGCGCGGCGTGCATCTGCCGTTCACGATGGGACACGAAATCGCGGGTGAGGTTGCAGCGCTCGGACCGCAGGCCTCAGGCGTCAAGGTCGGCGACAAGGTGGTGGCCTACCCGTGGATTGGCTGCGGGGAATGCGCAGTGTGCCGGAAGGGCGAGGAACTGCTCTGCCTCAACCCGCGCACGCTCGGCACTCGGCGCGCCGGCGGCTACAGCACGCACGTCATCGTGCCGCACGGCCGCTACCTCCTTCCTCATGAGGGCGTGCCGCAAGGTCTTGCCGCGACATATACCTGCTCTGGCATTACCGCGTTATCGGCACTCAAGAAGACGCGTGAGCATTTGGGCGCCGACGACCACCTGCTGATCATAGGTGCCGGCGGTGTCGGCAGCAGCGCTGTGCACATCGCCCCAGCCGCAGTAGCCGGCAAGGTGGTCGTTGCTGACATCGATGCGCAAAAGCGCGCGCAAGCCCGACAAATGGGCGCTGTAGCGACAATCGACAATGCCGCCCCTGACGCAGTGAAGCAGGTAATGGAAGCGACTGACGGTGGCGCTGCCGCGGCGATCGACTTCGTTGGCTCACCCAAGACGATGGAGTTCGGTGTCAATGTCCTGCGAAAGGGTGGCAAGCTCGTCATGGTCGGGCTTTACGGTGGAGCCTGCCCGATCTCGACCGTGTTATTCCCGTTCAAGATGATGACAATCGAGGGCTCCTATGTCGGTACGCTCGAGGATCTCAAGGAGCTTCTCGGCTCTCGGCCAGGCCAGCAAGGTCCCGCCGATCCCGATTGAGACGCGGGCGGCAGATCAGGCGAGTTCGGCGCTGATCGATTTGAAGACTGGCGGGAAGGTACGAGGACGGGTCGTGCTGCGCCATTAACGACCACCTCCGCGCCCGCCTCGGCGCCGGCGTCGATGTTGGAACGGCGCAGTTTGGCCGCCAAGAGGTGTCGGTCGCAGAAGATGTAAAGCGGCAGGTAGCAGTAGCAATCGTAATAGCCGTGGAAGAAGCGCCCCTCCTGGTGCCCGTGCAGCGGGTCGTCGGTCGCATCGAGATCGAGGATGATGTGCCGCGGCGGACGCGCGTGGGCCTCGACAAACAGATCGATCAGTAGATTTTCGATCGCCCGCGGGTCGTGCCCGATCTTGTGATAGGGCGTCGGCTCCGGCTTGCCCAATTCGAGCCGGTTGAGTGTCGATTTGCCGGCCACTGGTCGGTCCCACAAAAAGACAAGACACTATTGCATAGCTGCGATACATTCGGCGCAAAGCTCTCACAGGGAGGGCACGTAGCCGGCCGAGGCACTCGATCGAGAAGCGCCGAGCCGGCATCTGTCCGGGAGGAACATGATGGGAGGTAGGGAGTTTACGCGGCGCACATTGCTGAGGGTCGCGGCGCTCGGCACGACGGCGCTGGCGGCACCGTTTGTCTGCGGCGCCCGAGCGGCGGGTGTCGCCGCCAGCGGCAGCATGGTGCTCGCGTGGCACACCAACATCGCGCCGCGCTGGCTCGATCCGCTGCAGCACGACGGCGGCGCGACGGGCGACAATTTCTTGAATATCGTGCAGGACGCGCTGATCAAGAACTACAAGGCGCAACTATACGATCATCTTGCACTTGCCGACCATTTCGAGTTTTCCGAAGACGCCAAGAGCGCCACCTTCCGGCTGCGGGATAACATTTATTTCCACGACGGCTCACCGGTAACGCCGGAGGACGTCAGTTGGAGCTACGAGCACTATCACGGCGCATGGGCCAAGGTGCTGCACGACCGCACCGACCGGATCTCGCTGCTCGACAAGCACAGCATCCGCTTCGACTTCAAGGCCCCGTTTCTCGACTTCCCGCGGTTGATCGGGACAGCGAATGTGTGCGGGGCGGGGTGGGTGGTGCCGGCCAAATATTACCAGCAAGTCGGACAAGACGGGTTCGCGCAGAAGCCGATCGGCGCCGGCCCCTATAGACTAGTCTCCCAGGACCCGGGAACGAAACTCGAATTCGAAGCCTTTGAGGGTTACTACCAGCCGGTGCACGTCAAAAGTTTCACGATCATCAGCGTGCCGGACCCCGCGACGCGAGTGGCGATGCTCGAGCGCGAGGAAGCGGACATCATCTATTTCGTCCCGGGTGATCTGGTAGCGCGGGTGCAGAGCGATCCCAAGATCATCTTGGCTCCGGTGGTCTCGGGCAATTGGTGGCTGGCATTCCCCGGCTTCCAAGACCCGAAAAACCCGTTCCACGACAAGCGGGTGCGCGAGGCGGTCAGCCTCGCGATCGACCGCGACGCGATGAACCAAGCCGAATGTGCCGGCTTCGGCCGGGTCGACGGCAACTGGATCAACGACGATGTCGAGTACGCGATAGACTGGCCGAAATGGCCGCGCGATGTCGCCAAGGCCAAAAAATTGATGGCCGAGGCCGGCTATCCCAATGGCTTCGCTTATGACTGGCTGACCCCGGCGCCGCCCTATTATTCGCGTGGCGAGCGCATCATTGCGCAGCTGCAGAGCACACTCGGCATTCGCGGCAAGATGCAGACCCTGGAACGCGCGGTCTACCAAAAGCGGCAACAGGGCGGGATGAAGGAGTGGCCCGGGCTCAATATCCTGCTCACCGGCGCCCGCATCGGCGCGAGTTGGGCCAATTGGTATGAGTCCGAAATCAAATGCGGCGGCATGCTCGCCGCCGACAAATTCTGCGTCCCAGAGCTCGACGTCAAATACGACAAATACCTGGCTTCTGACAAACCTGAAGAGCGCAAAGCGCTCGCCGAAGAGATCCAGCGGGAGATTCTCGAGAACTACTACTTCGTCCCGGTGTTCCGCCACGCCTTTATGAACGCCATCGGACAGCGCATCAAAGCGACGAAATGGCAAGACGTGTTTCCGAGTTATAAGAGCACCGGCTACGCCTATCCCTGGGAAGACATTGAGCTGAAGGCTTAAACCGCGGTTGGACGGTCCTGAACGGAGAAGAAAGTGAACAATACGACGCTGACGCGCCGCACGGTTCTGAGAATGGCAGCGCTGGCGACGACCGCGCTCGCGATGCCATCAG
>Ga0310910_10002335_pt1 | contig 10704 bp, 10 predicted proteins | sample GREbulkMGHF172_FD_203448 | JGI IMG/M metagenome (GOLD analysis project Ga0310910, IMG submission 203448) | Lab enrichment of tropical soil microbial communities from Luquillo Experimental Forest, Puerto Rico - GRE.bulkMG.HF172 | ecosystem: Environmental > Terrestrial > Soil > Tropical forest >... | reverse complement strand
GTGGTCGCTGCCGGCGGCATCACTTCGTCCGTTTGCGGGACGTTTCAGACCGTCATCGTGGCCGCGAGCCAACCGTGAGTTCCGCAAGTCAATCCTTGACGTGCCCAGCGATCCAGCGTCACGGGCGCGCTCTTTACTACGAGAGAGATTTTCTTCACATCTTGGATAACGGGGTTTACGCCAATTCTATCCTGTTCAAACATGCGTCGTATAGGCATGAAGAGGAATATCGACTGCTCGTAAGTGGCTTTCGTACCTCGATTTCGGCATGTGGTCATCATCATTTGCGGGAGCGAAATGGGGAGATTGTGGGGTACCTCAGCCTCCCGATCCCCGAATTGGAAAGAGAAAGGGGTGCTTTCTCATATCCGTCTCGGTCCGGCGGCGCCTGGTCAGCTGGCGGATCAACTGCGCATGGCGCTTACGACGCTGGGGTGTACCCAGACCAGAGAACATCGACAAGTCATGCGTCCCGTATCGTCCAACACGCTGAACCCGATCCGGCGGAGATGGCTGTTCGGTATGGCGCTGACACCAGCGTCCTCGATTGGCGCGAGAGGCTTGTCTGTTCCAAGTGCGGCGGACGGCAGGCCGATATGGTCGTGACCGGAACACAGCGGTCAGCGGGGCGGACGGCTTCGGTCTAAGCTTCCCGAGGATCACCTTCAGCGTACGGATGCTCCCCGAAAACCAGTAACGATCATCCCCGGTTGTGTTGGCGGTGAGAGCCGCGACGTCTTCGTTCGATGGGTTAAGGTACATGGACCAGTGACATGGGGTCGCCATCGACAGCCGAGAACTCGCTTGGCAACTTGCCCAAGGATGCTGGACAAATGCGGGATGCCCGCAACGGGCGGACCTCAACCGAGCGAACCTCCGCGGGGCGAACCTCCGGGAGGCGAGACCCTCGGGAGGAGCGCCGTGTCGCGAATTAAAATTTCGCTGACTTTCTCGTTGACGCTCCCGAACTCGGCGATCAGCGCATCGTATATGCGGTCCAGGATCGGGCCATACACCGCTGCGGTCTCGCTCGGATCTATGTGGAATTGTCCCAAGCAGTTCGCGAGCTTCGCCTGATCATCTGAGCTATGGGCCTTTAGGATCCGCATGTCGTAAAGCGCGAACATGCTGGTGATAGGTTGGGGAGGATCGGTGCCACTCTCCGACAGACGCTGCCAGATTTCGGCACCCGAGGTCGTCAAGCTCAACCCCGAGGCACAGGCCACTTGGCACATGCGCACGACGCAGTCCAGAAGCTTGAGGGTGCGAAGCTTTTCGATCTCCTTTGGAGGAACGCCCATCGCGTGAAGCGTCTTCCTCAAGGACTGCTCGACCAAGCGTTCTACAGCAAGCTTGTTAATGCTCAGGCACCTGTCGAGAAACGCGTCCACGGGTAAGTTCAGCGGAACGTGCCTTCCGATCGCCTCCGCAGCGGGAAACCTCCACCAACCTCTGTAATCGAGCTCACTTCTCCGGAGACCTACGAAGCTGTCGGGCGCGAGACCGTGTAGCCCGACCGTTTGCGCGAGAGCCGCCAAGTTTTCCCCCAGGTTGACGATGGCATAGGTCAACGCCTTGGCGCGCTTACCGATGTTCGGCTCGTCCGATATCGCCGGATACCCCCGGGCGGAGGTGGTTCTACCGCGAATTTGTGCCAGTTGCGCGTCACTGCCGCAGGGACGCCTTCGTAGAGCTTTTTGAGCTCCAGCCTGATCAAATTGCGGCCGATCCGGCGGCAGTATCCGACGGTCCATCTGGTGCGGAAGCGCACTGCGCCAATTTCCGGCACCACTTCGAAATCCGCCCGTCCCTCATAATCGGCCAGCACGCGGTCGTCCACGTAGACGCGGTCGCCTGGGAGCATGGCCATGGCCCGGGCATGCACCACCGGCCCGTCGAACCCTGGCCAGATCAGGCCTTCTGCCTCCAGCGGATCGTTCGAGATCGGCAGCGGTCCTGGAAGGGCGAGCACGCGACCGCCCGACGCCTCAACAATGACGACCCGCGGGTCAAGCCGGAACAATCGAAGCCGCCGGTTCGAGGTGTCGAGGTCAACGCCTTCCTCGCTGCCGAGCCGCTCCTCAATCTCGCTGTCAGTCGACGAGAACCTCTTCTCCCAGAATGACTGCACCAAAGCCTTCTTGCGAAGCGTGAGGTAGTCCTGCACGTACTCCCTGCAGATCGAGACGGATGCGTGCGTCCGTTTGGGAAAAGCGTACACCGACGGTGGGCTGACCTTCACGATGTCTCGGACCGGCCCCGCCGGGTCATCCCAATGCACGGCTCCATTCCCAACGGATCGTGGTGCCAGGCCGTAGGTCATGAGGAACCCAGGGTCGGGGACGAACACAGTATGGTCATGTGAGCGCCATGACAGCACCAACGGCTCATACCTCCCTTCCGGGAGCCCCTGAGCGTTGATCCAAAACCGCGGCTCATAGGCCTGGTCCCCCTTTGGGAAAGGCCCTGGGCCGCTCGTGCTTACTTCATAATCGAGCGCCGCCATGTGTTGGCGCACCGCATCCAGATCTGTGATCGGCACCAGGGCGGAAATGGTGGTGCGTTCGCCCCCGTCCCCGCCGTCGTCGAAAGACTTGAGCTCCGCGACTATCACATGGTCATGCGCCCAAGGATCTTCGTTGGGGATATGAGCCAAGGGTGCGGGCCACCAGTCAGTCGTCATCGACCATTCGCCTTTGATGCCATCAAATCACGACCCGAACGGGATGCCCGATAAAGTCGCAAGGTCAGCGGTTCCGTCCTGGCGAGGCGGCTGCGCCAGGTGCGCGCGCTGATCGAGCGGCTAATTTAGACGCCGCATTATCGTTTGCTTCTCCCGGCGGCGCACAACCGGCCTTGGCGTCCCATCAACGAGCGGCCAAATTGGCACCCCACGCTCTAGCACAACCCCGTATCGGTCGGGAGAGACTAGCACGATGGGAAACCTAACCCCGCAGAAAACCTCACGTTTCGAGATGGAACGGGACAGGCCAGGACAAGGCTACGAGTTTACAAAACCTCCGCACCGCTGCTGTCCTAACGCGTTCGCGTCGGAAAGAGCGAGCGCCGTCTCGGACCCAAGTTTGGACCCAAACGTACTGATACGCTTAGGAACCAGTCGAGGCGCAGGCATACGATGGCGCCGGTTAAGCAATTGATGTAAGTTACGTTTTGATACGAGCCGATACAGGCAGGGACAGGCGACAGCGAATTTCGAGACTGCCCCGTTCGACCGCTCCGGCACCTCTCCGACTAAGCGGGCGCGGTCACTTAGCATGTGACAACGTAGAACAGCAAGGGAACAAAACCGCCGTCATGAGAGATATCCTGCGCCGCACTCAGGGGCAAACGCCTGCTGGTGTCGAGCCGTTGGCTCTTTCAGCGGCGCAGTAGGCTTCAAGCCAAGTCAAGCTGCATCCGGCGATCGAAACACCGAAAACCGGTTGCTTCGTACCGCCTACATGCAGCCGCATTGTCTTCGGTCGTACCGAGTGTGACCAAGGACATACCTTGGTCGAAAAGGTGGTGAGCCAGGGTGGCGGCGATGGCGCGACACAAACCCCGACCGCGTGCGCTCGGGGCCGTCAGAAAATTGCCGACATTCGATATACCTTCCGCGGCGGCCACCCCACACCGCCGCAGGCCACGAGCTCTCCATGCTCGACGATGCCCAGGAAGAGACGCTGAAGCATCCAGGGGGAAAAGATGGTCTGTGGATAGTGCGACGCAAAGAATTCGGTGAGCATCTTAAGGTCCTTGGATCCAAGGCGACTGCACCGCGGATCCGGGGCGCATGCGGGTCGCTGCGCCAGAGCGTAGTACTGCAGGTCGTGGGCGGCGACCACGCGGCGACCCAGCCGATCTCTGATCCGGCCGGCGGCGGGGTGATCCACATGGAGCTCGCCCGCGTGCGGGAGGTCGGCGATGGCCCACTCCTCAGTCGCTGACAGGCGGCCGACGATCGTACGCACCTCTATCCGCTCAAACACAATGCCTAGAGCTGCGCCGGTGCCATCCAGTCCGAGCATCGCGGTGCGGTTTCTGGCCCCGTCGCGGGTCGCCGCTCGGGCATCAGACACGTAGACGCGGAAAACGGGATGCGTACACGTGAGGTTGGCGAGCATCTCCAATTCGTCGGTCGTGAGAGAAGCGAACGGCTTCAAGTCGGGTTACCGGCCTCGGCTGATGAGACACTGAACTTAAGCTACGCCGAGTGCGTGGCGGGTTGAAGTTGCTGTCGTCGGGAAAACGGCTGGGACGAGAAAATCCTCAACGTCGATTAGGCAAGGTCCTGCGTAGGTCTGGCGGAAGTCGAATAAAAGAGCGGGACCTGGCTCCGCACGGGAGGCGACGCCGGTGATGGCGGGCGTCCCACCGTCACCGCCGCGTTCAGGAAAGCGGTCTTCGACTTCCGCGGAAGAATCCTGGCGATCTTCGTAAACGTGTTCATATTGGGTGATCCCGTCGGCCTATTTAGGATGCGATGATGCTGAACTCGACGAGCCTTCTGGCCGATGCGCTGGGCCGCAACCTGGCCGAGACCTACCGCAGAATCTTTGGCGGCCGGGAACCGGAGATTGCCTCCGCCCTCGACGAAGCCGCCCGGCTCGTCATCGAGCGTATCGCCAGCAGCGATGCGCTCTATCACGATTGCGAGCACACCGCACTCGTCACGCTGTGCGTCCAGGACATTTTGCGCGGCCGCCGCCTCGAGCGGACCATCTCGCCCTTCGATTGGGGCCACACCATCTTGGCCGCGTTGAACCACGACATCGGATATGTGCGCGGCATCTGCGCCGGCGATACGGCTGACCATTTCGTGATCGATGCCGCCGGCAACACAGTGGTGCCGCCGCGCGGGGCCTCTGACGCCTTTCTGATGCCCTATCACGTCGAGCGGGGAAAGATATTTGTCCGGGATCGCTTTGCGCCCGTTCCGGACTTCGACGAGGAGCGCATCGCAGCTGCTATTGAACTGACGCGCTTTCCGGTCCCGGATGACGAAGACCACGCCGCCACCGACACGGACGCTGGTCTGGTCAGGGCCGGTGATTTGATCGGCCAATTGGGCGATCCGCTCTACCCGCGCAAACTCAATGCGCTCTACCACGAATTCGCCGAAACCGGCGTTCACGAGAAGCTCGGCTATACGAGCCCCGCCGATCTGGTCGACCATTATCCGCAATTTTATTGGAGCAAGATCGAGCGCTATATCGGCGACGCACTGCGTTATCTGGAGATGACAATGGAGGGTAAACTCTGGATCGCCACCCTCTACAGCCACATCTTTGCCATCGAGCATAACCGCCGGCGGGTCGGCCCGCAGCCCGGGCCGGCGCAGCTGGAGCGGAGTTAGGCGCCGGAGACCCAATTCTCCCCGGATCGCACGAGCGGCGCGACCGCGCGCGCAAACTCGTCGTCGACCGAATATTCGTAGCAGCGAATGCGGTCGGCCTCCGGATACGCCGCCGTGATCGCAGCAAGCGCGTCTGCCAGCGTATCGAAATCGCCGGTGTATTGCAGCCGACTGTTCCACACCCCCCGGTAGGCTCGGCTCAGCCGCCCGATCGTGGCCTCGTTGGTCTCGGGCATGCGGTCGATATAGGCGGTGATCTCGATGCCAACCGGCCCGCCGTCGCGCGTCTCGTCGCGGGTAATTTCGACCCGAAAGGTTTGATACGCCATCGCGCCAATCTATGGCCTCGCGACGTTATGCGGTAGCCTCCAACGGCAAGCTTGTCACACAGGCCGACGGTACCTCGCATAGCGGAGCGAGCGCTAGAGTGCCGGTCCAGGGCTGCCGAGGGCGTTTTTGGTCAGACCTTTGGTTATGATGTCGTAGGCCTCGTCGAGCGAGTCGGTGCGGTAGAAAAAGCGGAGATCGCCCCGGCTGATCGTGCCGTATTTGACCAGCGCGTCGAAATTAACCACTTCGTCCCAGTATTCGGCGCCAAACAGCACGATCGGCATGCGTTTGCGCGTTTTGCGCGTCTGTACCAGGGTCAGGATCTCGAACAACTCGTCGAGCGTGCCATAGCCACCCGGAAACAATACGACTGCCTTGGCGAGGTAGACAAACCAGAACTTGCGCATGAAAAAATAATGAAAATAGAAATGTAGTTGCGGGCTAACATAAGGGTTGTCAAATTCTTCGTCCGGGATCGAGATGGTTAGCCCCACATTGAGCCCCTTCGCCTCGGAAGCGCCGCGGTTGGCCGCCTCCATGATGCCGGGACCGCCGCCGGTGCAGACAACAAAGCGCCGCTCCTTGCGGTCGAGCTTTTTTGACCAGGCCGTCAAACGTTGGGCGAGCTCGCGTGCGGCTTCGTAATAAATCGAGAGCCGCAGGGCCGTTTGCGCGGCCTCGATGCCTTGCCCCGTCCGCTCCGCCTCGGCCAGCGCCGCCTTTGCCGCCTCCTCCGAGCGCAACCGAGCCGATCCCATGAAGACGATGGTGTCCTGGACATTATGGCGCTGGAAGCGATGGAGCGGCTCCAGATACTCGGCAAGGATGCGTAGGGCGCGCGCATCCTTGCTCTCGAGGAAACGCGTATCCTGATAGGCCTTGGGTTGGCGACGGGCTGGCTTGCCAGGCTTGTCCAATCTGCACCTCGGTTATATTCGGTTGTCATCCTTGATGATCAAATAGGGGCTGAACTCAGCAACGGCACGCGTTAGCCGGCGTTAATGCGCCGACCCTTATCTGGTCCAGAGCAACCCGCGGGGCGAGAGCGTTACAGCGATTTGTTTCGGTCTTGGTTCGTATCGAACGCGCTGTGCCGCGTCGCGCTGAGCGTGCTACGATCGATCGACAGACTGCGTGAAGGCGGGAGAGTCCACATGATCAAGCTGGCTGGCATCGGCCATGTCCTGTTGCGGGTGGCCGACGAGGAGGCGTCAAAGCGGTTCTACTGCGACGTGCTTGGCTTTCGAGTCGCAGAGCAGGACCCTGAGCATGGCGGCGTGTTCATGACGTTGGGCGACGGGTTCCACGCGCTCGACATCGTCCAGCACCCCGTGCCCACCGACGCGACCCGACCGGAGCGCGGCCAGCTCGGGCTCGTACACATTGCCTTTAAGGTCGACAGCTACGCCGCAATGCGCGACGCCTACGCCCATCTCTTGGCGAAGGGCGTCGAGATCCAGCGCGCTGTCGATCATGTGTGCCAGCGCAGCCTTTATTTTACCGATCCGGACGGCAACGGCCTCGAAATCTATTTCGAAATGCCGAACGCGTTGAGTTTGTTCCCGAACGGCCGCGGCGACGAGGACGAGCGCCTGCCCCTCTCCCGCTCCGCCGAGCCGCTCCCCGCCTGGCTCCTCGAGGACTGGCCCGGTCCGGCCGCTTTCGCGAAGGTCGAACGCCTGCGCCAGCAGGCACCGGCCGCAGCCGAGTGACCGTCTAGCCGGGCGTCAAGGCGCACGTACCTTCAGATCGCTCTGGGCATTAGCCACTGCAGCGAAGCGCTCGTCGAAGCTGACGAAGGCTTCGCAACCTTGTGCCTTTGCGAGATGGAGGGCATCGGCGAAATCCATCCCGTGTCGCGTCCAATCCAATGCCTTGGCAGCGAGGGCAGGGTCTTCCAACGTGACCCGCGGCAGACCGGCAAAGGCGGCAAGAGCAGCGATGATCCGCTCGCGGCCGAACCGATAACCACGCCGTGGCACCCATTCGGTTTCGAGCACCATCGTCGTGCAGACGTACACTTCCTCGCCGCCGATCAGCGCACTCGCCTTCGCGAACTGCTCGGCGTCATCGCGGGTCAGATACCGGACAACGACGTTAGTATCGACCGCGAACACGGCGCCGCTTTACTTCGGCGGTTATAGCCGCGTCCATCTCATCGAGCGTCTTGGGCGGCCCGCGATAAGCGAGCATTCCGGCAACATCCTCTGGCCGCGTCGGCGCAAAGACCGGCACCGCCTTCAACAGCACCCCCTCGGCAGTGTCTTCTACGACAAGGCGCGTGCCAGCCGCCCAGTTCCGGCGCTGCCGGATCGCCTTGGATAGAATGACCTGCCCCTTCGATGACACGGTCATCGGTGTTTCAGCGGATGCCATCGTCGGCCTCTGGCTTCGATGGTAAGACGGAGGTAAGAAAAATCATTGCGCCGATCCAATTTACAACCTTCGCAAATCGGGTCGATTGTTGAAATTCTCGCGATCGGAGGCCGCGACGTGGCTGAGGCAATTCGGGCATCCGGTGTGAGGCGGGTTCTGCTATCCGAGATCCAGAGCGATCTCTCCCGGTTTGCGAGAAGAACCCGTATATTGAAGATCGATAATTTTAAGTAAGTAAGCTCTTGCGGAATGCTGCTTCCTGCCGAGCGGCCATCTGAGAGCAACCCTCGACGCTCCGACGACCTCCGCCACACACGGCTTACGCACAGCCTGGATGCTATTTGGCGGGTACCATGGACTGCTCTGCAGATCTATCTGGAGGGCACTACACGGGCGCCCTTCAGGTCTTTCCGGTCCTCGACAAAGAAACCCTTGCGCCAAAGGTTTCCATCATCTTGACGCGGCATCGCACGGCCCCCGGGCGCATCGACCTCATTCGATCGCGGTTTTAAGCCCGGGCGTCTCCTCATAAATTTCGGCGTCTTTGCGGAGGACCAGGAGACGGGACAGCAGAAACACCAGCGGAACCGCGATCAACGTCGTCAGCGAATTGGCGAGCACCAGGCTGTCAAAAGAAAAGTGGTATTCGTCAAGCAAATGCGAGCCGAACCAGTCGGTCCCAAAGAGGGCCAGATTGCGGACGCTGACCATCAACGAGAAGCCCAGCCCCTCGCTCCCGGCAGGTGTCCCGCGCACGGCAAGATCCATCAGCGCCAGCTCGGCCAAGGTGTAGCCAAAGCCGTTCAATCCTTCGATCGCCTGCGCGCGGCCCGCCGAACTGTAGAACAGATAGCCCAGATTGGCCGCCGTCGCGAACATCATGCACCCGACCAGCAAGGTCCGCAGATTGAGGCGGCGGCACAGGACGCCGTAACCGAGTGCGGCCAGCACACCGCAAACACCGGCGATCAATTGCAGAAAACCCTGGGCTTGCGTATCGAGGTGAAGCTCGTTCTGCTGCTTGTAGAAGAGTGCCGTCGCAAAGCCCGGCGCGATGTAGAACAACGCCATCAGACCGGCCGCTCCCCACATCGTCCGGGCGGTGGCGATATTGACGAGCTGGGCGCGGGCGTTTGCCAAAATTTGGAGCGAACCCGGTTGTTGCCGCCGTTCCTGTAAAAACAGGATGGTGACCGGCACCAGCAGGAGAATTATGCCGCCGCACGTCGCGGCGGTCCAGCCGAAGGCGATGCTGGCAAGATATCCCGCCGCCGGACCATTGACGATCAAGCAGGCTTGCTGGACGAATTGGCGCGTGGCGGTGAGACGGCCGGAGCCCGAATTGGCTTGCGCCGTTTCAACCATGTAACCGCCCACCACGGTGCTCGCGATCACCATGAAGGCGTTGATCAGGATCCCGACCAACAGCAGATCACGAAATTCGTGGGGCGTAACGGTCAAGGCCAACCAGGAGAGCGCCGCCAAACTCGCACTGATCACGATGTAGCTCTTGCGACGGCTGCCGAAGAGCGGAAAAGCGTCGGTCAAGATGCCGGCGAAGGGTTTCAGGTACCACGCCAAGCCAGCCCAGAAAAAGAACGCGGCATTCGCGGTTCGGTCGAGGTGGAATTCATTCTTGAGCAGGTTTTGCAGCGGGAGGCGCGCCAGAACCTGTGGCTGCGCCAGGGTGGTGGCGAGGACTCCCGCGATGATCACGAGCGCTGCGTAGATCAACGACTTGCCGGGTCGCCGTCGGGCGACGGTCAGGGTAGCCATGCGCGGTTCTAACCCATGTCGCGGCCGGGCAATGTACCCGACCTGATGATTGGCTTAGTTCGGCGGATGGCGGTTGCCGGGGTCAACGTGGACGAGGCCAAAACCAACCTTCCGGTGGCGGCTGGTTGCCGCTCGCCAGCCCGCACCTTTCCCCCTGTCGGCCGCAGCTCCGGCCCCATAGACGAGGACCCCTTTAGCAAATTGCTCAATAGTAAATGTTTATATCTCACCATGCGATCAGCCGATCCACCAATTCCCAAGCTAATTCCCTGCTGAACGCCTTAGCAGGGGAATATTTTCCCTGGCAAGATCACAGCCCAAATTGGGGCAAGGCTCTGATACGAATGCCTTTTCGGCGGGCTTTGCACTTTGTTTGGGGTTGGCCGATCAATTTTCGCTGTTTTTTCCCGCGGAGCAGGGAAATTCGCGCGCGCCATCGCGTGCCGACAGCACAAACCTCGCCGGGAGCAAAAAGGGCCGCCCCTTGCCGGAGCGGCCCTGTTTGTGGTGACGCCGTTAGCGGCTCAGCTGTGCCAGCGGAATTGCTGCGGCTTTCTGGCCGAGCCCTGCGAGAGCACGATGTTGACCAGCGCCGGACCGCGGTGGTTCATGGCTTCGTCGAGGGCGCCGCGGATGTGCTTCGGGTCCTCGACAAAAAAGCCCTTGCCGCCAAAGGCTTCCATGACGCGGTCATAGCGGGCACCATAGATCAGCGAGTTGGGCTTCATGTTGAACATCGGATTTTCCGGGATCTCGGGCATGCCGGGACCGATGCCGCCATTGTTTAAGACGACGATCTTGACCGGCAGGTTGTAGCGCGCCAGCGTCTCCATCTCCATGCCGGAGAAGCCGATCGCCGAGTCGCC
>Ga0310910_10002327_pt1 | contig 10718 bp, 10 predicted proteins | sample GREbulkMGHF172_FD_203448 | JGI IMG/M metagenome (GOLD analysis project Ga0310910, IMG submission 203448) | Lab enrichment of tropical soil microbial communities from Luquillo Experimental Forest, Puerto Rico - GRE.bulkMG.HF172 | ecosystem: Environmental > Terrestrial > Soil > Tropical forest >... | reverse complement strand
GCCGGCGATGATCGCGCTCAGCCGCGACCGTTCGACCGCCAGCTGGCTAGCCAATGCGTCGACCGTCAGCTCGCGCTCGCGCATCCGCGTCGCCAGGCGCTCCGTTAGCCAACTCATCCCCCGCGCCTCAGACGATAAAACTGACCTTGCCGTGCGGCCGCAACGCTTCGAGGTCAAAGACGACACGCCGCTCGAGGATAGTGAACGCCCCGTCGTCGCGCGGAATCAGCTTGTAATGATAGGTGCCGATATACGGGTCGATGTTCTGAAAGCGCATGCGGAACACGACGAAATTTGCGGTGACCGAAAGTACATCGCCGTCGCGGCCGAGAATGCGTACGTTGCTCACCATGTGCCGCGTGCGGGAGCGCGGATTTTCCGCCCAAGTCAGACCGCTGAGCAACTGCTCCACCCGCGAGCGCAGTTTTGGCATGTCGTCGGCGATCAGGAAGAGGTCGATATTCGGATCGCCCTCGGGGTGGTCCGTCGTCGGCATGTAATAGCCGCCGCGCTCCTGGTCGAACAATCCGACCCACTCGTCGAGCCGCCAGCTGTCTAGCAGATCGGCCTCGGCGTACAGAAAATCCTCGACCTGCTCGCGTGTGATCGTCGTGGTCAACGCGAATGCCTCCGTTGAAACCGCTGACCAGCGTTAATCGCCCGTATATTCGGCGTGCTTGCCCGTGGTCATGCGCGCGTGCCATTCGCGCCAAAAGACGCGCATCTGCAGTTCGCCAGGTCCGCCGGCGAGGTTGCCCTTCATCCCGCGCGAGATGTCCGACCACTCGACCTCCTTGTGGGTGGCGAACCCCATCTGGCAGCCCTCCAACCCTTCGACGTCGTCGGGTGTCGCAAAGCCGCCAGGCCCCTGGAAGGCGAGGTACCATTCAAGCCGCGCCTTGCGCAGCGCCGGCGGATCGGTCTTTGGCAGACAGGCCCAGCCGTTGATCTCCATATAGTCCGGGCTCGACGGATAGAAGGTGCGAAACACCCACCAGCCATCGATGACCATCAAGTTCGGGAAGATCAGGTAATTGCCGGCGCCACCTTCCACCATGCGCGCCTTTTCGGGGCCGTAGCGATCGACCAGATTGGCCCGAAACTTCTGCAAATCGTCGCCAGCATGCTTTTCCAGGTAGCCACGGTTAACCGCCGGCAGGCCATCGGTGCACGGGTAATACGTCGTCACATGTCCGTTGCCGAGCGGCACCGTGCCGCGCGGCGTGTTGGACACGGCGCTCGGCGGCGCCGTCACCGGCTGTCGCGTCAGACCCTCCGACTGCATCCAATGCGAGAAGAACCGTTCATGTGTATAGAGGGCGTGATAGCCGTCCATGCTGTTTTCGACGAGCAGCTTCCAGTTCGCCCGCATCGAATATTTGAATTGGCCGTGGACGAATTCCATGTCACCCAAATCGAGCGTGTTGTCGAACACCGCCAGAGCGTCGCCCATGTAGCTCTCGAAGCTTTCGATCTCCGAATCGAAGCTGACAAAAATGCAGCCGCGGTGGTTGTGCATCCGCGGTGCCGGTTCGAGGCCGAGCGCGTCTCGGTCGAAAGCCTCGCTGTAGGCTTCCTCGCCGGGAACGCCCTTGAGTTCGCCGCGGGTGCCGTAAATCCAGCCGTGATAGAAACAGCGGAAAAATTCGACCGTACCTTTCTGCTCGCGGCACACCAGGTTGCCGCGGTGGCGGCAGGTGTTCATTAGGACGCGGATCTTGGCGTCGTCGCCGTGCGCGAGGATCAGCGGCCGCCCGCCGACCGAGCGCGTCACGAAATCGCCGGGGTTTGGAAATTCCGAGACATGGCCCGCGAAGAGCCAGCTCCGATCGAAAATCCGCGCCCGCTCCCGCTCGAAGATCTCGCGGTCGACAAAGACGCTGCGGTGGACGCGAAAGATCCCGTCTTCGCGGTCGTCGAGGATCAACCCGGCAGTATTACTCCCGTCTGGCATCGTGCACCTCTTTTTTGCTGACCGCGTTGATCCAGCAAGATTCCGGCACGTAAGCGTTGTACAGGTCCTCCGGCCGCCGGGTGGCGGTAGTCCCCAACTTCACTCATCTGGCCGAAGGTACCCGCTTCGACTGCAAGTGGCCACCTTACCACACATCTGGTAATAGTAGCGCGGACCCGCCCTATGGCCTCCCCTACTGCGCGGCGGCGCGCATCGGCACATGCGCCTTCAGGAAGCTGCGCACGCGGTTGATCGTGCGTTGCTTCAGATCCTCCGGTTCCTTCCACGGGAAAACCGTGATCTCGGCGTTCGGCGCCAGCGAGGCGACATCGATCGAGGTCTGCAGCGGATGCCCCGGTACATCGTCCGGCAGCACCAGCATCGGTGTGCGGCAATTCCTGATGAAGTCCCGCGACACGCTGTACAGGAAATCGGGCTGCACCGCGTATAGGTTGTGCAGGTATTTTTCGATCGTGTCCATCGACACGTCGGGCCGCTGCTTCATGAAGTCGGGCACCCAATTGTCCTTGCTATGCCGGTACATGACGGTCGGGTTCTCCGGCCGGTGGCCGACGCTCTGGCAGAAAACGACGGCGGCGATGCGGTTGGGCGCCCGCTGCATTAGCTTTCCGGCAAAGCAGCCGCCGATGCAGTAGCCCATATAGAAGAATTCGCGAATGCCGAGATGGTCCATCAGCCCAAGCTGGTCGTCGGCGAACGCATTCCAGGGGTCATCGACCGGCACTGGACCTATCGATTCGCCGCCATTGGCATTGCGCTGGTCCATCGTGATGCAGCGGAAGTCGTTCTTAAACGCCTCCATCGCGTTGAACACCGCGGTCGGCCAGTTGCTGACACGCGAGTTCAACCCGCCGCCCGGAGTCACCAAAAGCGGGAAGCCGGACCCCGTCTCCTCATAGCGGATGCGAACATCGCCGTTCTGATAGAGTGGCATGGTAGTTCCTCCCGAACCTAGTGTGGAAGTCCCCACGAAACACGGTTCCATGCCGCAGGGTCAAGCAGCTTCATCTCGTCACCTTGTAATCGCTTCCTCGTCAGAAAAGGTTCGCCCGTAGCTCTGTTAGTCGGGAAATCGTGCTGTGCGACGCGTTTTAGCTGCGGGGAGTCTCTCGCGACGCCGCGCCGTCGACAGTCGCGCCGCCGGACCGCCTCGCACTTCTGGGGTTCGGTCAGTTTCAGCTCCGCGACCGAGTTTGGCATCTCGCGCTTTCGCCCGCTCGCGTCAACTATGCCGTGCCGATGTCGAAGATGACTGGCTCGATCTTGCTGGAAAAAGACCGAGCAGGTCACCAGCCATCGGCCTAAAATAACCGTGTGATGATGCGGGAGACCGGCATGCGCTTCACCAATATGGACGGCGCACGGGGCCGCGGCACCTTGCGGGCGGGTCGTTCAGGCCTCGTGTTGTTTTTGTGGTTGTTGCTCTCGGTGGTTCCTGCCCGAGGCGCGGAGGCGCCGGCCGCCACACCGCCGGCGATGGACAATATGATGAGCTCCCAAGGCTGGCTGCAGCAGATCGTCCTCCAGCTCGAAGACGAAGCCATCGACGACGTCCACATGCTGCCGGAAACACCCGGCGCGCTCGCGCGCGAATGGCGCTCTTTCGACCGTCAAGGCTCCGCCCTCGGCGCGCTGGCCAATCTCGGCTGGGTTGCAATCGCCGCTTGCCTTGCACTGTTGGCCCAGAGCTTCGCTCGCCGTGTCCTGAGCATCCGCATTCGTCGCCTCCTGCGGTTGCGACCGAAGGAACCGAGCTTGGGGCTGCTGTTACAGCTTCTGCTGTGCGATCTCGCCGGGCTGGGCGTTTTCAGCGGCGTGTTGATCTATAGTCGGCATTGGCTGATGAACGCCGGGGTGGCGGTTAGCCTGATCATATTCTCGGCCAATGTGCTGATACGCTGGCGCATCTGGGCAATGACCATCGGCATCGTGTTGCGCCCCGACGAACCGGCCGCCCGCCTGATTGATTTGCCTGACGGGGAGGCGCGCCGCCTGGCACGGTTTCTTTCGGCGATGCTGCTGGTGGTGATCACATTGGTCGGCTTCGTCCGCTATTACGCGCTGATGGATCAGGACAGCGGTGCCTCGCACGTCCTCGGGCTTTTGGTCTCTATCATCGTGTGCTGCCTCTATGCGCTGATCGTTTTCCGCGCGCGGACCGCGGCCGAGGCGTTGATCCGGGGACGCACGACCAACACCATTGTCGCCGCACTGCGCGCGGCGATCGCGCGCGCCTGGCTGACCATCAGCCTGACGGCGATCGTGGCTCTGTTCCTGTTTTTTGTGTTCGGATTGTCGCTCGGATTGCTGTCCTATTACTACGGTGCGACCTGGACCGTAGCAGTGCTGTTTGTCCTGCTCGTACTCGAGCGCCTGATCGATAGGGGATGGCATCAGGCCGATCAGGCTGTCGATTACCGTTGGGCGGGAACCGATACGCTGGTGGCGTTCAGCATGCATCGCATTCTGCAAGTGTTGGTCCCCTTGATGGCAGTGCTGGCGCTGGTTTGGATCTGGCTCGACGCGATCGAACTGCCGGAGGCGGTAGAAACTCGGGTGCTGCACTCGACAATGGTGGCACTCGCCACCTTGCTGATCGCCTATGTCGCCTGGGTGCTGTGCCAGCTGGCGATCGACCGCAATCTACAGGGCGTCGGCTCCGGACCAAAGCTGCCGGGCACCGACGAGGACAGCGAGTCGGCACCGGGCTCGCGGCTGCAGACCATGCTGCCACTGCTGCGCGCGGCCTTTGGGATCCTGGTCGCGGTGATCGCGGCCCTGATCGTGCTGTCGCGGCTGGGTATCGACACCGCCCCGCTGATCGCCGGTGCTGGCGTGTTCGGCCTGGCGATCTCGTTCGGCTCGCAGTCGATGGTGCGGGACATCATCTCCGGCCTGTTTTACATGTCGGACGACGCCTTTCGCGTCGGCGAATACATCGACACCGGCCGGCTCAAGGGCACCGTCGAAAAGCTCGGCATCCGCTCTCTGAAGCTGCGTCACCATAACGGCCCGCTGCATACGATCCCGTACGGCCAGCTCGGCGCCGTCACCAATTTAAGCCGCGATTTCGCGACCATTAAATTCAACCTGAAGCTCGAACCCGGGACCGATATGGAGCTAGTCCGGCGGACGGCCAAGCAGATCGGCTTGGCGATGCAGCAGGATCCCGAAATCGCCGCCGAGGTGATGCTGCCGCTCAAACTGCAAGGTATTGCGGAGATCACGGAAAATGCGGTTGTCGCCCGCTTCAAGTTTACGGCCCGCCCGGTAAAGCCGAGTTGGGTGCAGCGCGAATACCTGAAGCGAATCTACCTCGAATTCGCCGAGAAGGGTGTCACCTTTGCCTCCGGCGCCCTGACCTTACAGACGGCACCGCACCTGCCGGTTTCCGCATTACTCGCCGAAATTCCGGGGACTGTGTTGCCGCCCGCGGAATCCCTGCCAAGATCGGAGCCGCAGGAAGTTCCCGCCCGGGTGCTGTCGCCGGCGCGCAGTGTCGCCTGAGTTAGCCCGCACCATCAAGCCGAGCGGTTGCGGCAAGCGTTCTTCGTGCTCAGCACCTTCGACCTGTTTGCTATCGTCAAACGGATCGTCGACGACAAGGCGCAATTTCATCGGCCTCTCCAACTCTGCTTAGCCGAGGCCTTGAAGGCTGCGACGAGTGTAAGATCGACGGCAGCAGGTTAATTTCCCAGAAGCGGGCAGCTTCCGTCAGGGTCTTCGAAATCCGGTTCCCGAGGGTGACCTGGTTTCCTCGATATCCTTTACCCCGCGAGCAGGAGAGGAGATGGGACAGGGCGCTGCTATAGCATCGATTTGATGTCGGCGGAGAACGTCGAGAACCCGTAGACGAGGTCCCCGAGGTCACCTGCGGTGAAGCCATGCTTGATCGCCAACGCGAAGATGTGGATCAGGTCCTCGCGAGCGTGTCCGACGAGGTGCGCACCGATGACGCGGTCCGTCCTCTTGTCGATCACCACCTTCGCCCAGGCCTCCCTCTCCGCGTCGGTGCGGATCGAAAGCCACGCGCGCATGTCGTTGACCGCAACTCGAAACTCGAGCCCTTTCACCTCCGCGTCGGCCTGTGTCAGGCCGACGCTCGCCAATACCGGCACCGTAAATACGCATGCCGGGATGCTCGCGTAATCCGGCGTATGCTTTGCGCCGTCGACGACGTTCCTGCCAACGATCCGACCTTCATAGGTCGCGATCGGGGAAAGTTGCGCGGTTTCGGCGACGGCGTCGCCGCAGACGTACACCGCCGGATTCGACGTCGAGCGCAGGCACGTATCGACAGCGATCCGCCTGCGTTCCGACTGGGACCTTACCGGCAGCAAGGTCGAGGACGTCGACATTCGCGAGACGTCCCGCTCCGTTGACCACCCGCTCGGCATCGACTGTGCGTTCCGATCTGCCCTCTTGATAGACGACGGAGAGCCGGTCGGCTGTCCGCTCGATCCGCCGAAGCTCGGCCCGGTCTGAATCGCCCCCGATCCGTTCGGTCTCGCCGCGCAGTTGCGCGACAGCGTCCGCATCCAGGTTATCGAGCAGCCTCGGCAACGCGCTCGCTCAACACATCGTCCGAGGTGATCATCAGCCCGGCGCCGGGAAGCGGGAGTCGGCGCGGCATTGAGCCGGTGGCGATCAGGATGTGCTTCGCTTTGAGCGTTTCGCCGCCGACAGCCACGGCGTTGGGCCGGCGAAGCGGCCATGGTCGCGGATTACCTCGACGCCGCGCCTGTTCATCAGCTCTCCAACCGAGGCCGGGATGCCCGATATCATCGCCTGTTCGCGATCGATCAGCGCCGCCCAGTCGAGGCTCGGCTTGCCGACGAGGATGTGGTGCGCCTTGTCGCGCTCGATCTCGTCGAGCGCGTGTGCCGCTGCGACCAGCACTTTTTTCGGCATGCAGCCGCGGTTGGGGCAGGTGCCACCGAGCAGATCCGCCTCGATCATCGCGACCGTGTGCCCCCCTCGCGCGTCGCCACCGTCACACCCATCCCGGCATTGCCACCACCGAGGATCACGACATCGAAGCTGCGTGTCGGCATTGCTTGGTCCTTCCTGAAAGCGTATTGCCAGGGTGGCAGGTGCGGGGTCGGGGGCAAGCCTTTCCCTGTCCACCCGTGCCGTCTCACGCTCTGCAAGTGGAGGAATGCCATGGCCGAAGGGGCAAAACGGATCGAGCAACTGGCGCCGGAACTTGACCGGATCATCGCGACCTCGCAGTCGATCGAGGAGCTCGCGGACGGTTTTGGCGGGGCGCAGGGTCCGGCCGAAGGGCCGCTGTGGTGGCGCGAGGGCGGCTATCTCGTCTTCAGCGATATCCACAACAACCGGCGTGTGAAATATGAGCCGGGCAGGGGTGTGTCGTTGCTATTGGAGCCGACCAACCGGGCCAATGGCTTGACCCGCGATCTGCAGGGGCGGCTTGTCGCCTGCGAGCATGATACTCGCCGCGTTACGAGGCAGGAGCTCGATGGCAGCATCACCGTCGTCGCCCACAGCTTTCAGGGCCGCCAGCTCAATCGGCCGAACGATGTCGTCGTCAAGTCGGACGGTTGCATCTACTTCACCGACCCGTGGACCAGCCCCAATGCGCCGCAGCAATGGGATCTGACCGTCTCCGGCGTCTATCGCGTGACCCCGGACCTCGGCCAGCTAACCCTGCTGATCGACGATTTCATCGTGCCCAATGGGCTTGCCTTCTCGCCGGACGAGAGCGTGCTCTACATTAACGACTCGCGCCGCGGCCACATCCGCGCGTTCGATGTTATGCCCAACGGGACCCTGGCGAAGCAGACCGACCGCGTTTTTGTCGATCTGCGCGGCACCGAATCGGGCGTTCCCGACGGCATGAAGGTCGATGTCGAAGGCAATGTTTATTGCGGCGGCGCCGGGGGGCTGTGGATCATCGACCCAAAGGGCAAAAAGCTCGGGCGCGTCGTACACGGGGCACCCGCCACGACCAATCTCGCCTTTGGCGGCACCGACTGGAAAACCCTGTATTTCACCAGCCGCAATCACCTGGGCGCCGTCAATGTGAAAATTGCCGGCATTCCGGTACCGCCGCAGAAAAGATAAGAATCTCTCTTAGACACTGCCGAAATAAAGCTCGAAATATTGGAAGGTTATTGGTCATTCCCGCGCGAGCAGGAATCCAGGATCACGGAACTTCTAGCCTGCCCTGGACCTCCGCCTTCGCGGAGGTGACGGGTAACTCGGTGATGACGCGCCTGTGTCTCAGATACTTGGTAGTCTGAGCGCGGGAGCGGATGGCTGACGTCGAAACACTCTCCGAACGGTTGCGCCGCCTGGGTATGGGCAGGCCCATCACGCGGCGCGATTTTATCGACGGGATCGCCGTCTCGGCGGGTCTTGCCGCGTCCAGCCGCGTCCTGGCCGCCGTCGATCCGGAGGGCGCCGGAACAGCGCCCCAGGATCGCCGAGACTATTACCCACCCAGTCTGACCGGAATGCGCGGCAGCCATCCCGGCAGTTTCGAGGCCGCCCACCCGTTGCGCGACGGCACCTACCCGAAATCCGGGGCGAAGCCTATCGAGACGGGGGAGGATTATGATCTGATTGTCGTGGGTGCCGGTGTCAGCGGACTCGCCGCAGCCTATTTCTACCGCGCCAAGGCGGGAGCCGGCGCGCGCGTACTAATTCTCGACAATCATGACGATTTCGGCGGTCACGCCAAGCGGAATGAGTTTGAATTCGGCGGGAAAATCCAGCTGATCAATGGCGGGACGCTCGGGATCGACAGTCCACGCCCCTATAGCACGGTAGCCGCCGGCCTTCTGGCGGCGCTCGGCATCGACCCCGCGGCACTCGCGGCGCACTACGCGGACCGGGGGTTCTATCCGTCCCTGGGCCTTGGCTCCGGAGTCTGTTTCGACAAGGAAACCTTTTGCGCGGATCGCCTGGTCAAGGGAAAGCTCTCGTCAGCCGAATTCCTCGAACACGCACCGCTCAGCGAGGCTGCCCGGCGCGACGTTCGGCGTCTCGAAACCGAGCCGATCGACTATCTGCCAGGCCTCTCCTCTTCCGAGAAAAAGGCGCGTCTGTCCCGGATCAGTTATCGCGACTATCTCCGCGACCTGGTCAAGGTCGAGGCGTCGGTGATCGCGCTCTACCAGAGCCGCACGCATGGCGAATGGGGTGTCGGGATCGATGCGGTTTCGGCGCTCGATGTCTGGCCTTTTGGCCTTCCTGGCTTGCAGGGTTTAAAGCTCGACCCCGGCTCGGCGCCGCATATGGGCTATACAGCGGCCGGCTACGCCGATGGCGGCTCCTACAAATTCCACTTCCCGGACGGCAACGCCAGCATCGCCCGGCTCCTCGTACGTAGTCTCGTCCCGCAAGCGGTTCCCGGTGGCACAGTGGAAGACGTGGTCACCGCGCGCATCGATTACAGCAGACTCGACCGCTCGGATCACGCCATCCGCGTTCGCCTCGGCAGCCTTGCCGTTTCAGCCGGCAACGGTGGACCTGGCGCTTCGCCGGTGGCTGTCGAGGTGGTTTATTCGCGGATGGACCGGCTTTACACCGTCGGCGCCAAGCACTGTGTGCTCGCCTGCTGGAACATGATGATCCCGTATCTTTGTCCGCAATTGCCTCAGAGGCAGAAGGAGGCGCTCCACTACTCGGTCAAAGTGCCGCTGGTTTACACGAACGTGGCGTTGTCGAACTGGCGCGCGTTTCACGCATTGGGGGTCTCCGCGATCCATTGCCCCGGCAGCTATCATTCGAGCGTCCGGCTCAATCCGGTCACCGATATCGGCTCTTATCGCTCACCCCGCTCGCCTGATGAGCCGATTGTGGTCCGGATGGTGCGAACACCGTTTTTGCCCGGGTTGCCGGAGCGCGACCAGCACCGGGCCGGGCGCGCGGAACTGCTCGGGACCAGTTTCGCGACTTTCGAAGAGAAGATCCGCGACCAGCTCGGCCGCATGTTCGGTCCGGGCGGCTTTGATCCGGCGCGTGACATCACCGCGATCACAGTCAATCGCTGGCCGCACGGATATGCCTACGAATACAATCCGCTGTTCGATCCGGATTGGCCGGAAGGTGAAGCGCCGCACCAAGTCGGTCGCGCCCGTTTTGGTCCGATCGCCATCGCCAATTCTGATGCCGCTGCCGCAGCCTACACCGACGCCGCGATCGATCAGGCGCACCGGGCGGTGGAAGAACTGCTCGCGGGCTGATCTGCTCTGGCCCCAACTAAGCCATCAGCATTTCCGCAAGGTTCGATTGCGCGGGCGGCAGGCCGGGAAAGATTTGCGTGAGTTGCCGGTCGGCGAGGCCGAGATGGCGCTCCAGAATGACCGCAAATACGGCGCGGTAATCGGTCGTCACGGCGAGGTCGCGGCCCTGGTAGAGCTGAGCCTTGCCGAGGCCGGGCCAGTCGCCGTAGACGCGGCCGCCGCGGACACTGCCGCCTAATACCCAGACGACATTGCCGTGGCCGTGATCGGTGCCGCCATTGCCGTTCTCGTGAACTGTCCGGCCGAACTCGGAAATTACAACGACGACGGTGTCGTCCCAATCCTTGCCGAGGCCTTTGGCAAGCGCAGCAAGCCCGTCGCCCAAGGGCTGCAGACGATTGGCAAGCTGACCCTTGCCTTTGCCTTGATTGACGTGGGTGTCCCAGCCGCCCAAGTCGGCAAAGGCGAGGCGGATATTCCGGTCCCGACGAATCAGATGGGCGAGCCGCGCCGCCTCCATCGGAAAGCCG
>Ga0310910_10002314_pt1 | contig 10752 bp, 12 predicted proteins | sample GREbulkMGHF172_FD_203448 | JGI IMG/M metagenome (GOLD analysis project Ga0310910, IMG submission 203448) | Lab enrichment of tropical soil microbial communities from Luquillo Experimental Forest, Puerto Rico - GRE.bulkMG.HF172 | ecosystem: Environmental > Terrestrial > Soil > Tropical forest >... | reverse complement strand
CTCTCACTGGGAGACCACAACTATGGCGACTTTGCTTCCCTATACAGGCAAGGAATTTCTCGACAGCCTCGACGACGGCCGAGAGGTCTGGATCTACGGCGAGCGCATCAAAAACATCGCGGAGCATCCCGCGTTCCGCAATACCGCGCGAATGGTGGCGCGGCTCTACGACGCGCTGCATCGCGACCACGCGGAAAAGAAAAGCCTGCTGACCTGTCCGACCGAATGGGGCGGCTTTACGCACAGATATTTTGTCGCGCCGCGCTCGGCTGAAGAACTGGTCGCCGCTCGCGACGCGATTGGTGCGTGGTCGCGGATCACCTATGGCTGGCTCGGCCGTTCGCCCGATTACAAGGCCGCCTTCCTCGCGACCCTGGGCGCCAATGCCGAGTTTTATACGCCTTATCAGGAAAATGCCCGCCATTGGTACCGCTTCAGTCAGGAGCGGGTACCGTTTGTTAACCACGCCCTCGTCAACCCACCGGTCGACCGCAACATGGCACCGGGAGCGCCGGGCGGCCCGACCGACATCTACGCACACGCGACCAAGGAAACCGACGCCGGCATTCGCGTCAGCGGCGCCAAGGTCGTCGCCACCGGCTCGGCATTGACCCATTTCACGTTTGTCGCCCATGTCGGGCTATTGCCGATCCAGGACAAGAATTTCGCCCTCGCTTTTATGGTCCCGACCAATGCGCCGGGCGTCAAATTCATCGGTCGTGTCTCGAACGAGCAACGCGCCGCGGTGCTGGGCAGCCCGTTCGATTACCCGCTGTCGAGCCGGCTCGACGAGAATGACGCGATCTTCATCATGGACGATGTGCTGGTCCCATGGGAAAACGTGTTCGTCTATGGCGATATTGACAAGGCCAACACCTTCTTCCCGCGAAGCGGCTTTGTACCACGCTTCCAGCTGCACGGCTGCACAAGACTTGCGGTCAAACTCGATTTCATTTCCGGGCTATTGATCAAGGCCACGGAAACCGCAGGAACGATTGGATTTCGTGGCGTCGAAGCAAATATCGGCGAGGTCATCACCTGGCGCAATGCGATGTGGGCCTTGTCGGATGCGATGGCGAAGGGCCCCGACCCATGGGCCGACGGCTTCGTCTTGCCGAACTCGCAAGCCGGGGCCGCGTACCACGTGCTGGGGCCGGAGGCCTATGTCCAGGTCAAGCACCAGATCGAGAAGACCGTCGCCAGCAGCCTGATTTATCTCAACTCCCATGCGCGCGATTTCCAGACGCCCGAGCTGCGCAAACACCTCGACCTCTATGTACGAGGCTCAGGCGGGGTAACCGCAGTCGAGCGAGTCAAGCTGATGAAACTCCTATGGGATGCGATCGGCACCGAGTTTGGCGCGCGGCACGAGCTCTACGAGGTCAACTATTCGGGCAGCCACGAAGAGATCCGCCGCTTCGCACTGCTCGGCGCGCAAGCCTCGGGCCAGGCCGACCGCTGGAAGGCGTTCGCCGATACGTGCATGGCCGAGTACGACCTCGCCGGTTGGACGGTGCCGGATCTGATCAACCCCGACGACGTAAGCGTGCTTCGCCAAAGCCGTTCATGACCCTTCAGCTGCTGCTGCTCGGCGACGCGCCCGTCGCGCAGCTGGTTGAACGCGCAAGGCTCGCCGAAGCGAACGGCTACAGCGCGGTGTGGGTGGCGGACGAGCGGTTCTATCGCGAGGTCTATTCTTGCCTCGGCCAGTTGGCAGTGCACACCTCAAAGGTCCTGCTTGGCCCCTGCGTGACCGATCCCTTCGCCCGCCATCCGGCGCTGACAGCAATGGCGATTGCGACTCTCGACGAGATCTCCGGCGGACGTGCGATCCTCGGCATCGGTGCCGGAATTTCAGGATTTGCCGAGCTCGGCATCGACCGCCGAAAGCCCGCGAAGGCGATCCGGGAAGCGATCGAATTGCTCCGCGCATTGCTGCGCGGCGAGACCGTCGACTACCGCGGCGAGGTTATCGCATTCAACCACGGCCGGTTGAGCTTCGCGCCGCGCCGCCCGGAAATACCGATTTACGTCGCGAGCAACGGCCCCCTCGGGCAGCGCGTGGCGGCCGAACTGGCCGACGGTGTGATTATGGAAGCCTGTGCTTCGGCGGCGGAGGTTCGCGCGTTCCGGGCCGCGGTCGAGGGTGCCGCGCGGAACGCGGGCAATCCGCAGGCGATCCGGATCATCGCCCGGCTCAATACCTGTATCGCTACAGATGGCCGCCTCGCGCGCGACGCGGTGCGCCCTACCGTCGCGCGATATCTCGGCGCCGGAAGGCTGAGGTCGCGAACCGCCGCAGCCCAAAGGCTCGAGCTGCCGCCGGAAGCCTTGGCCATGGTCGAGGGAGCCGCCTACGCCGCTGGCGTGACACCTTATCTGCCTCTGCTGCCGCTGATCACCGACCGCCATGTCGACGCCTTTACCCTGGCCGGCACCATCGACGAGGTTATCGAGCACGCGAGCGCATTGCGTGAAGCCGGCGCCGATGGGGTGATAGCGCGGCCCTTCGCCCCCGAGGGCGGGACGATCGAGGCGACGATCGTCGCGCTCGGTTCCGAGGTTTGGCCCCGCGTTCTCCGGTAGCAGTATCGGTTCCTTTTTCCCTCTGACCTCTCACGGGTTGTCGCCGGCGGGGCGAGCGTGCTATCCCGCACGTCTCGCCGGGGCACCACCGGATGGAGTCCGATCCGATGACCACGCCTGGAGCGGCGGGGAGTTCGAGCCCAATCCTACAGCTGGTCGCCGCGCCGCTGACGCGCGCGGCAATCTTTCTGGTCGTGACGATCAACCCTGGCGCCGACAATAGCGCAGCCGTGCGCTCGCTATGTGCAGATCTCGCGGCACTCTTGCGGGCGGTCGGGTTTCGCGAACCCGCCGGAAACCTCACTTGCATCATGGCGTTCGGATCCGCCGCATGGGACCGGCTCTTTGGCGAGCCGCGGCCGGCGGAATTGCATCCATTTCGCGAGTTCGGTGCTGGATTGCGCCGGGCCGTCGCCACGCCGGGCGACATTTTGTTCCACATCCGGGCGGAGCGCATGGATCTTTGCTTCGAATTGGCGGCTCAGATCATGGCGCGGCTCGCGGGTGCGGTTGCAACGGTCGATGAAGTGCACGGCTTTCGCTATTTCGACAGCCGCGACTTGTTGGGCTTCGTCGATGGGACAGAGAATCCGACGGATCAGGACGCTCTCGACGCCACCGTTATCGGCGAAGAGGATCCTGCCTTCGCCGGCGGCAGTTATGTGATCGTGCAGAAGTATCTCCACGATCTCGCCGGATGGAATGCGCTGCCCACCGAGGCGCAGGAACTCATCATTGGCCGCAGCAAACTGTCCGACATCGAGATCGACGAATCGATCAGGCCGAGCTCGGCCCACAATTCGCTGAACACGATCGTAGAGGACGGCAAGGAGATAAAGATCGTCCGCGACAACATGCCGTTCGGTCAGGTGGGGCAGGGCGAGTTCGGCACCTACTTTATCGGCTACAGCCGTTCGCCGCGCACCATGGAACAAATGCTGGAAAACATGTTCGTCGGCCGCCCGCCGGGCAATTATGACCGCATTCTCGACTTCAGCCGAGCCGTCACCGGAAACCTCTTCTTTGTGCCGTCCGCGACGTTTCTCGACGAGGTGACGCCCGACGCGCCATCGCCGGCAGAGCGTGCCGCCGTATCGCCGGCGGTCGAGTCCTCGCAACCCATCCCGCCGGTTCCCGATGGTTCCCTCGGCATCGGCTCGCTCAAAGGAAAAGCCCGATCATGAACAATCTGCACCGCGAGCTTGCTCCGATCTCCGATGCGGCGTGGGCGCAGATCCAGGAGGAGACGTCGCGCACCCTCAAACGCTATCTCGCTGCTCGCCGCGTCGTCGACCTGCACGGCCCGAGCGGTGTCGCGCTGTCTGCCGTCGGCACCGGCCATTTGCAGACGATCGCAGCGCCCGGCGACGGCATCATCGCACGGCAGCGCGAGGTCAAGGCGCTGGTCGAATTGCGTGTGCCGTTTGAGCTCGATCGCCAGATGATCGACGACGTCGAGCGCGGGGCCAACGACTCGGACTGGCAACCGGCGAAGGATGCCGCGAAGACTATTGCCTTTGCCGAGGATGGCGCGATCTTCGAGGGGTATTCGGCGGGAGGCATTCGAGGGATCCGTCAGGGGACCAGCAACCCGATCGAGCCACTGCCCACCGATGTGCGCAACTACCCCGACGCCATCGCCCACTCCTTGAGCGTATTGCGCCTGGTCGGCGTCAATGGCCCGTATTCGGTGCTGCTGGGTGCCGAAGCCTATACCGCCGTGGCAGAAGCCAGAGACTACGGGTATCCAGTGCTGGAGCACCTCAGACGCATCGTCGACGGCGAGATCATCTGGGCCCCGGCCATCAACGGCGCGTTCGTGCTGACCACCCGCGGCGGCGATTTCGATCTGCACATCGGCCAGGATTTCTCGATCGGCTACTCGAGCCACACCGACACCGTGGTGCGTCTCTACTTGCAGGAAACTTTCACCTTCTTACTGCTCACGGCCGAGGCCGCCGTGGCCCTGTCGCCCGCTACGCCGACTTAGAAACCGTGCGTAGTCGGTTTCGACCCAGCAAAAATGCGCCAATTGCCAGTCCTTGAGCAAACGCGGCAGCGACAAACAGGCCCGGAGCCGCGGACGAGGCTGTGCCTGTTGAGTGCGGGGCGAGTTCCCTGACCAGACCAAAGGTCGCGGGCGCGAAGGCATAGGCGGCTTGCGCGACGGCAACGGCCAGGACAACCACTCGCTGCACGTGGTTTTCGCGGAATTCGAGTTGAGCAATGAGCGGCGCAAGGACGTCGCATTGCCGATTCTGACGCCGAACAGGACAACCCCGAGAAAGAGCAGCGGAACACTCGGCCCGCGGCGAGAATGAACATGATCGAGCCGGTAATTTGCACGGCATAGCTGGCCGAAGCCACAACCCGTCTATCCGCATCGGTGGGCATCACCCAGCCCACGAGTGTGCGACCCGCGATTGCCGAAGTGGTGGCCAGCCCCATCGTCAAGGCGGCACATTGTGCGCCGAGGGCCGGCACCAGCAGCGAAAATAGATGCGTGATCAAACCGATCTGCGGGGACAATCCCAACGCCATCCCGGCAGAAGCGTCAAAAATTTCAGATCGTGCCAAAGCGACGCTCCCGGCCGCGGCTGCGCCGCCGGTGAACGGACCAACGCTACAGGTGTGAGCCGAGCATCACCGTCCGGCCGCAATCCCATCTCTCGAGGAGTGCGCGAAAAGAGCCGATCGGCGAGAACCCACATTGTAACCGCCATGACAACCCCGATTGTTGCTGCTGCGAGCGGGAAGCCCAGTACGCTGATGCCAGCCACCCAGAGCGGCGAAAAGACGACCCCTCCGATGCTCACCCCATTGTATGCCATGGATAGTGCAGCGAGGCGGGTGCGCACAAACCACGGAGAGACGATAGCGTTGACTGGAGCGGCGCCCATCGCCGCCCAGCCCGCGTCGCTGAAGAGTGTGGAGACAAAGAGTTGCCAGGGTGCGGTGGCACTGGACCAGCCGAGGATGCCAACGGCTAAGGAGATTGCACCCGCCTTCGTCGCCACCGGAACGCCGAAACGCATATAGAATGTTGGCAGATTGGCCACGACGACCGCACCAATGACGAAATGTGTAGTCAACGGCTGTGGAGATCAGTGCCACCGGCCAGCCCCTATTCTCCTGAATAGCTTGCAAGTAGACCGGTGGGGCGTAAAAGCTGATCCCCCAACCCAAGACCGCCAAGACGAAGGCAGCACCAACGACACGCCAACCAAAGAAGATGCCGGTGCGCCTCGTCATGCTCGTCGCAACCGCGTTTTGCGTCCCTTGCATTCCAAGAGCCTGCACGGCGGCGGTGGAAAATGTTACGGAAACGCCCGAAGCATCGGGACGCCGAAAGGCGTAGATTGCGGTCGCCCAACAAGGAAGGGACGATGACGAGCCAGTCCGCATTCGCTGAAGTCGCCGCTCTGGCGGGAGATCCAGCCCGTGCCGGAATGCTGCATGCGCTGATGGACGGACGTGCACTTACGGCGTCAGAGTTGGCTCGCGTGGCTGGCATCACGCCGCAGACCGCGAGCGGTCATCTGGCGCGTTTGGCGGTGGCTGGCCTTCTCGCTGTCGAGAAGCAAGGCCGGCATCGCTACCACCGGCTTGCATCACCGGCGGTGACCCAGATGATGGAAAGCATCATGCAGGTGGCGTCCGGCCTGGACACGGCCCGACCGCGGCTCGTTGTCGGTCCGCGAGACGCAGCGTTGCGGGCGGCACGGACCTGCTACGACCATCTTGCCGGCCGTCTCGGCGTGGCGCTCGCAGACGCGTTGGTCGAGGGCGGCCGCGTGGAGCTGGCGAGCGACGGAGGAATGGTTACCGACGCAGGCGTCGCGTTTTTTGGGAGGGTCGGCATCGACCTCGATAGGGTTTCAGCGCGTAGCAGCGGACGCTCAGCTCGCGTTCTGTGCAGACCATGTCTCGACTGGAGCGAACGACGCCTTCACCTGGCCGGCACGATCGGCGCAGCCCTATGCGCGCACTGCTTCGCGAAGGGCTGGATACACCGCAACAACGGCACCCGCGCCGTCACGATCACACCGAAGGGCCGACACGTTTTTCGCGACGAGTTCGATGTGAGGTTGGAGTAGTTTCTTCGGCACTTCGTGTCGGCGGCCATCCGCGTCGGCTGCGGTGGAGTTAGCGATGCGCGCTTGACAGCGACGGTAAGCCTCTACTAACGTAAGTCATGGCTTACGAAGCGGCCTTGACCGCGCTTTCCGATCCGACGCGACGGCTGGTTTTCGAGCGCATTCTCGGCGCGCCGCGGCCCGTCGCCGCCATTGCCGAAGGTTTGCCGGTCAGCCGTCCCGCCGTCTCGCAACACCTGAAGGTGTTGAAGGAGGCTGGACTGATCACCGAGCGGCGCAATGGCACACGGCGGCTCTATGCGGCGAACCCGCAGGCGCTCGGTGAGCTGCGCGCGGCCATCGAAGCGATGTGGCACGAGGCGCTCGGCAGCATGGCTGTAGCGCTCGACGAGGAGCGGGAGGGATGACGATTGCCCGCTTTCCGGTTCCGCCGATCATAAAGACGGTGACGGTACGCGCGGCGCCGGCGCGGGCGTTCGCCCTGTTTGCGGACGATTTCGCGCGCTGGTGGCCGCTGGCGCGGACCCACACCGGCCCCGATCCGGTGGACTGCGCGATCGAGCCGCGGGTCGGTGGGCGGGTCTTCGAACGGGCGGCCGATGGGCGCGAAACGCCATGGGGAACTGTGCTCGCGTACGACCCGCCGCATCGTCTCGCCTTTTCCTGGATTGTCGAACTGCCGGCCGGGATGGAACAACTGGTCGAGATCCGCTTTACCGCAGAGGACCGCGGCACCAGGGTCGAGCTGACGCATTCGGGCTGGGAACAACTCGGTGACGCCGCCGCAAGCCTGCGCGAGCGGTATGACCGCGGCTGGGGCTCCGTGTTCGAGCGCCACTTCGTCGACTATGCCGATGGCCTGCAACCTGAACAGAGGAGGTAACCACGATGCAACTGTACCATTTCCCGTCACCTAATCCGCAGAAGGTCACTTTCGCTCTCAAGGAGCTGGGGCTCGATTGCGAGATCGTGCCGGTCGATCTGGGGAAGGGGGAACATCGGCAGCCAGCGTTTCTCGCGGTTAATCCGTTCGGCCGCGTGCCGGTTCTCGTGGACGGCGGGCTAACGCTGCCGGAGTCGCATGCGATCATCGCCTATCTCGGCGAGAAGACCGGTCGGCTGTGGCCAGCATCGCCCGTCGGCCGCGCCGACGCGCTCAGGTGGTTGTTCTTTCTGTCGCAGCACATCATGCCGCCGGCCGGCGACGTGGCGCTGCGCTTCCGTGCGAAGCTGTTCGGGCGTCCAGTCGACGAGGCCACCGTGGCACGCGGCGAGCAAGCATTGCCGGCGGCGTTGGCGATCCTCGAAGATCACCTGGCGGACAACAAATGGATGATGGGCGCCGAGTTTGGCCTCGTGGATTGTGCCTATTGCCCGGTGCTCAACGTCATCGAGAAATCCGGCTTCGGCTTTACCGAATTCCCCAGGGTGGCGGCCTATCTCGATGCGTGTCGCGCGCGCCCGACCTGGGTGCAGACGCCCAGGCTATCCGGGCTCTAGTGGCGGCGACCGCTTGAGCGGTCGAGTGATGCCGATCCGCGGCTTGGCGGCGCTAAGCGTCGTCTTGGCCGCCTCCGGCCCTGCCTGGGCGGAGGTCAAGTCCGCGACGCCCAACGGCTTCGAGGTCGTCTCCATAGTCACGATCGCGGCACCTGCCGATCGGGTCTATTCGGCATTCAGCGAAATCGGCCATTGGTGGAGCTCTTCCCACACCTTTTCGCGCGACTCCGCCAACCTCAGCCTCGAGCTGCGCGCCGGCTCTTGCTTTTGCGAGCTGCTGAAGAATGGCGGCACCGTGGAGCATATGCGGGTCGTCTACGCCGCGCCGGGCGTGGGTCTGCGCCTGCGTGGCGCGCTCGGCCCATTGCAGGCGGAAGGCGTCGACGGAGCGCTCAGCTGGACCCTGGCGCCGGTCGAAGGCGGCACGAATGTTACCCAGAGCTATGTCGTCGGCGGCTATATCCGCGGCGGCATGGAGCCATGGGCGCCACGGGTCGACCGGGTGCTCGACGAGCAGCTGCAACGCCTGAAAAACTTCGTCGAGGGCAAGCCCCTGCCCCAATAGCGAAGCATTAGCCTGATCGTGCCTCGCGGGTTATCATCGCGGCATCAAACCGGTCAACGGGAGAACACGCGATGGAGAAGCGATTTGGCGTGGTGTCCGCGGATGGGCATTGCAGGGTGATGCATCTGCCGTTCGACCTTTGGACAAAACGTCTGCCGAAAAAGTTGCAGGACAATGGGCCGAAGGTCGTCAAGGGGCCAGACGGGACACGACAGTGGACCGTCGAGGGACGGCCTTGGAGCGGGGTCGGCTGGGCTGGAGTGGGCCGGGGGCCCGTCAATTGCTATACGCGGGCGGGCCTACCGGAGGAGCCGGAGCCCGGCATCTTCCGCGCCGCCAATGCCCGATATCGCTGCGAAGACATGGACCGAGACGGGGTCGATGCCGAGCTCGTCAACGGTCCCTATGAGCAGATCTCAGCGATCAAGGATCCGGAACTGCGCGCCGCAGTCGTTTGCGCCGTCAACGACTGGGCGCGGGAGCTCTACGAGGAGTCGAGCGGCAGGTTCATCATGCTTCTCCCCTTGCCTTGCCAAACGGCCGAGGAGGCCGTCGCGGAGCTGATGCGGGTGGCCGAGTTCGGCCTGCCCACGGGGGTTATCTTCGACTGGGTTGGCGCTCCCGAGCCCGTGTTGCACCAGATGTGGGAGCCGCTCTGGGCGGCAGCCGCGGAGACCGGCCTGCCGATCAATCTGCACGCCAACCCCAGTGGCGGGTCGCGCCAGATGGGAGTAGGGGTCGCAGGCCTCGAGCCGCGCAACCAGGCCTTGATGAGGGTTGCCAACTTCCCGATGGGGGCGATGGGGGAGCTGATGAGCGCGGTCGTCTTCTCGGGTATCTGCGATCGCCATCCCGGGGTGCGCTTTGTGCTCGAAGAGGCCGGTGTCGGCTGGGTGCCGTTCCTGTTCTGGCGCTTCGACCGCGAGTACGATTTCGGCGGGCCTTCCGCCCGTGTCTTCAAGCCCGACGTTCCGCTATCCGACAAGCCGACCGAGTTCGTCAGGCGCCAGGTGTTCTTCACCTTCGAGGTCGAAGAAGAAGGTGGATTTCGGCGCGTGCCCGAGATTGGCTTGCGCAATTTCCTGTGGGCCAGCGACTTCCCGGGTCTCGACAGCCCCTGGCCGGATTCCAAAGCGATCGGACACGCCCCGGCGGAGGCGGCTCTCGGGAAAGCGGCTCTCGACCAATTGGTCTTTGAGAACGTGGTGAGCCTCTACAAGATCCCGGTCACATAGCCGCGAGAGCCGGCCCTCGCGTAACACGAAGCTCGCCTTGGGCGGGTCCGGTCGAGAATGACCTGCCAGAACCTGCGCATTAAGCGCGTCTATGAGCCGCCGGAGACGGCGGACGGCGTCCGCGTATTGGTGGATCGGCTATGGCCCCGCGGCCTGTCGCGAGAGCGCGCGAAGATCGACCTCTGGCTAAAGGAAATCGCACCGAGCGACGCCCTGCGCCGCCGGTTCCACCGGGATCCCTCGGCTTGGGGTCACTTCAAGACCGCTTATTTCGACGAACTGGAGCAGCCGCCGGCGCAGTCGGCTCTCCATGCCCTGCTCGATCGACTGACCCGTGGGCCCGTCACGCTGCTCTTCGCAGCTCGCGATGAGACCCGCAACAACGCTGTCGCGCTGAGAGAGTGGTTGGAAGGTCGGGCTGGCTGAAACGTCCGGCGGCCATCTCGACTGCATCGGCGAACGCTGACGGGCGTGCCCGTCGAAAGGCAGTCATCGCGTCGACCATTGGCACTAGGATCGAATGGTACGATTTCTTCACTTACGGCACCGCGGCCGGGTTGATCTTCGGCAAGCTCTACTTTCCCAACGAAGATCCACTCACCGCGACTTTGGCGGCCTTCGGCACCTACTTCATCGGATTCGTCGGCCGCTCAATCGGCGCTGCGATATTCGGCCATTACGGCGATCGCATCGGGCGCAAAGCGACGCTGATTGCCACGCTGCTGTGCATGGGCAGCGCGACTTTCCTGGTCGCCTTTGTGCCCACCTA
>Ga0310910_10002313_pt1 | contig 10758 bp, 9 predicted proteins | sample GREbulkMGHF172_FD_203448 | JGI IMG/M metagenome (GOLD analysis project Ga0310910, IMG submission 203448) | Lab enrichment of tropical soil microbial communities from Luquillo Experimental Forest, Puerto Rico - GRE.bulkMG.HF172 | ecosystem: Environmental > Terrestrial > Soil > Tropical forest >... | reverse complement strand
CGGCATGCCAGAAAAATAGTTGGCGGCTTCTTAAGACCGCGGTGGGGGTTTCGACCAAACGCTCACCGCAGCGACCGCTGCCTGATCCGCCAGTTCGGAGAGTGACTGCGGGCTCGGCAACAGATCAACCTGCCGACCGTGACCGCCAGGCCACACCCTGCTGAGGAGCTTTTCTTGAGACGAGCGAGCCGTCGGCTTCTAATAGGCCAAAAGCAGATCGAAGGCGCGCGTACCGCGCTCGACCGGAGCCCCGTTGGCGAGCAGCTGCCGCCGGCGCAGCAGCACGCGGAAACGGCTGAATTCGAAAGGCGCGTCGGCTGTCGCCAAACCTCCTCCCCGTTATCCGTCACCAGTACGTCCACGCCGGACAGGACGTAGACGAACTCGTCGCTGCCGGTGTGCCAATGGCGTTGACTCGACGACCCGGCAGGCCGGCAATCGCAACGGGTTCACGCCGAATTGCGACAGCACCGCCGCGCCGCCCAGTTTGGTCCGCTAGCGCGCGCAGCAAGGCGTGTCGAAGCGCGGTGGTACAGCGTCCCGTTGATAGGGGTCAACGCGGCGATATCGATGTGCTTTTTCGTCGGCCACTTATCTCACCTCGACGAGCTCGAGCGCTTCGCGGCTCGGACCTTCAATCATGACGGCCCGCGCGTCGCCGAGCTGGTAGGGCTCTTCGAGGAAGGTGACGCGCTCACCGCGCAATTTGTCGATCCATGCGTCAAGATCGGTGACGCTCAAAGCGATATGATCTTGCAATTGCCCGCGTGAACTGGCGAGCGGGCGGTCACCCTGGTTCGCATACCACATCATCGAAACATCGCCGAACTCGACGCCGGCCCGCGGAGAGCGAAACATCCCTTCTCGGTTCAGGGCCGGCCAGGTCCGGTCGGTCCCGCGCGCGACCCGACCATCGGGGCCTATCGGAGTCGGCGCGTAGCCTGGCCGCATCGGCGCGTTCAGATGCTTCTGGTACCAGTCAAGCGCGCCGATCGGATCCTCCTGGTAGAGATGCACATGGTTGAAGCGCTCGGTCGGGTGGTTGCCGGCATATTCGACGAGGGCGTCGTCGGGGCCGCGCATATAGGCAAACCCGCCGCCGCCAGCCGGACGCACGCTATTCGCTTTTGCCTCGGCGATCTGCGCCTTGGTCAGACCCAGCACATTGCCGATGCTCGGCCAGGTATCGCTGCTGATCAGGACCGAGCCGCCTTCGTCCGTCGTGTAGAGCGGCAGGAGCTCGACCTCGGGCCGGGTCTTGTAGGTTTCGAGGCTGTGGCGCGCCTCGGTCACGTGCCAGCCGAAATGCCAGATCGCGCTCTGCGGCTCGCTCATTGGCGGCGCTTTGACCCTGGTGAACAACACCATGACATCGTTCGGCGATTTCAGCGCGGAAAACCCGCCCCAACTCCCCTTGGTGGTGCTCGGGAACTGCCGCGTGTAGAAATCGATCGCAGCATCAGGATTGGTCGAGTTCAGATGCAGGTGATGAAATTTCGGGGTGGGCAGCATATCGGAGCATCCCTGTGGATCGGAGGCGGACGGCTCAGGCCAGCTTGTAGCCCTGGCGCGCCAAGAGTTTCCAGTCGCCACCCTGCTTTTGCCAGACCGTGAGGACGGTAAGCCTGGTGTTCGTGATTGTGCCATCGGCTTCGGATTCGGAGACATACATGTATCGAGCAATCGCGGCGTCGCCCGCGAGCCCCACCTTGAGTTCGGGGAATGCCAGCGACTTGACGGTCGCTTTCCGGGTAATGACGCCCTCGATGAATTCGGGCTTTGTCTGCACTCTGCCATCCGAATGGCCATAGCTCAGCGGAGCGGCGGTTAGCTTCTCCAATCCGGCTTTGTCCTGCTCGAAAATCGCCTTTCGCAGCGCCTCAACCGCTTGATCGACCGCCTGCTCGGCAGGCTCAGCGGACGTCGCAGTGCTGTGCAGCAGGCTCGACGCGCTAAGCGCGAGCGCGCCTGCGATGGCCAAGTCACGGCGGGTCACACCCATGGGTTTCCTCCCAGTTTTTCAAACCGGAGCGTAATCCCGCCGCCCCGATCGTCGAAGCGAAATGTCTCGTCTGTGCTCGGCCGCGTTAAGCCGTCGGCACGCTGACCGCCACAGGGTGTGGTGCGGGCTTGCTCGCATCGAGCGCGCTGCCGATATCCTCGATCGAGCGTCCCCGTGTTTCGATGCCGAGGAACGCGAAGACCAAGCCTGCCTGCCCATACCAGAAGGCGAGGAACAGCAGGGCCGGAAAGATCCCGTCCAGTGTCACCTTTGGGCTGACATAATTGGAGGAGCCGACAATCAGGGCGAGTCCCAGCGGACCGATGATCTTGCCGAGATTGCCGATGCCGTAGCTGAAACCCATGCCGCTGGCGCGTAGCCGGTTCGGCCATACTTCGGCCAGGTAGGGCCCGATGATCGCGTAGCTGGCATCGCCGAAGAAGCGCTGCGCCATGATCAGCACAAAGAACACCGACACGGTGCCGAGGTAGACATCATGCCAATACCCGGCGAGTGCCATTGTGATCGCGCCGCCCATCCCGATCAGAAAACCGGAGGCCCGGCGGCCGAGCGCGTCGGACATCCAGGACGCGACCAGACGCCCGATGATACCGAGAATGCCAACATAGATCATCAGGTAAGAGGCCTCGGCCGGGGTGATCTTCAGCACCATCACAAAGAGGGTTGTAATCCACATCAGGATGCCGACGCCGCCGGTCTGGCTCAGCGCCACGAGGCAGGCCGCCGTCATGCTGCGCGGGTATTTGAACAATTCACGCCATGAGGTCTTCTCAGGCTCGGGAAGGGCTGTCGGCAGCTCGATCTCATTGGGGTCGCACTGCAATGCCCAGGCGAGCGACTTGCGTGCCTCCGCGTAGCGCCCCATGCGAAGCAGGAAGCGCGGGGACTCGGGCACCCAATAGCGGATCATCAGCACCAAGAGCGCCGGGACGAGGCCCACGAGGAACAGACCGCGCCAGCCGATGACCGGCGCTAGAAATGCCCCCGACACCGCGCCCAAGATGTTGCCCGCAGGCAGCAGCACGGTGGTCAGTCCGCTGACCCAGCCGCGCTTATAAGCGGGCACGAATTCCTGAACCAGCGGGATATCGACGGCGATCAGGCCGGCATTGCCGAAGCCGACGAAGAAGCGGAAGAACGCCAGAAAGATCCAACCGGCGATCCAACCGCCTTGATCGGGGGTGAAATACATCGCGCCAGTGGCGAAAGCGACGTTGAGCGCCGTCAAGATGAACACCTTCCGCCGCCCGATGCGGTCGCCCATCCATCCCCAGAAGAAGGCACCTGGAACTGCCCCCAGACCTGCGGAGACTAAGATTGCTGCCGACTGCAAGTAGGTCAGCTGCCACTCCTTCAGGATGAAGGCCAGCACATAGCCGATCAGGAAGAAGTCAAAAAAGTCGAGCATATCGCCGACATTCGCTGTCGCGATAATCTTCCACTGATTGATCGTCAGCTTTTTCTGTTTTTCTAAACGTTCCAACATAAGTGCTCTCCCTGGGCCGGGCGGTGCCGCTTCGCTTCCGTTGCCATTCTGGAAGGCGGTGATCTACCTTCCCGTTCTTTGGGCCGGTATTCCGACCGCCAGCTTTTTAGCCGAGACACGCGAATCTGTCAAAGCTTGATCGCGGGATGGTAGCATCTACGGCATACGGCATGGATTAGCGAAAGCTGAGCTTGCACGGCTGGGATGGAACATGCCACACGGTTGAGTGGGAGGACCGAAGGGAGGAAAGCGATGGTGGAAACGCGGTTGTCATCGACCGAGGCCACGTTGGAAAACCAGCGGCTAGGTGGGTTGCAGATCCGCGTCGCGGCCCTGTGCGCTTTGGTGCAGGTCTGTGACGGCTACGACGTCAACGCGATCGGCGTCTCTGTACCGTCGCTGACCCACGTCTGGAACCTGCCCGGTCCAGCCTTTACCTGGGCTTTCACGTGGTCGAGCATTGGCATCATGGTGGGCGCCCTCTCCGCGGGGCCGGTTGGCGACCGCGTCGGCAGGAAGCCGCTGCTGCTCGCCAGCCTCACGATCTTCGGCCTCGCCTCGCTGCTGACCGCTTTTGCGGGCTCGCTACCGATGCTGAACATCCTGCGGTTCTTCACCGGCATCGGGATCGGCGGCGCGTTTCCGGGAGCGGCCACATTAACCGGCGACTACGCGCCGCGGCGGTTCCGCGCGACGATGATCATGGCGAGCTTCACCGGCGCACCAGTCGGCGGGTTCTTGTGCGGCCAGCTGGCCGGCGTGCTGCTGCCCAGCTTCGGGTGGCCGAGCATCTTCCTCGTAGGCGGCGTCGTGCCTCTGCTGATGGTGATCGCCCTCGCGGTGTGGCTGCCCGAGTCGCCTCGCTTTCTTGCTGCGAAGGGCAGTCTGTCGCCGCGGGAGACCGCGTTGCTGCAGCGCCTCGACATCAGACCAGGGCAGGCTGCCGCGGAGAGCCTCGATCTCGCTCAGGGCAACCCCATCAAGATGCTGTTTGGAGAGGGTTACGCGCTGCAGACCGTGCTCTTGTGGGTGATTTTCTTCTGTAGCCTGATGAACCTGTTCCTTTTCGTCTATTGGCTGCCCGAGGTGTTGCATCTGACCGGGATGACGCCGGCCGAAGCAGCCCGGACTACGAGCTTCCGTGAATTGGGCGCAATCCTTGCGGTGGTCTATCTCGGTTTGTTGATCGACCGGTTCGGGCCCCAGCGGGCGTTGGCATGGCATTACGCCGCCGGCATTGTGTTCATCGGCGCGATTGCGCTCCTCGCGATGCCCTACCTGCTGCTGGCGATCGTAATCTTCTTCTCTGGTATGACGATCATCGGCAGCCAGACCGGCGCCAACGCAGCGTGCGGCAAGCTCTATCCGGCGCGCATGCGCACGAGCGGCCTCGGGTGGGCCCTCGGCATTGGCCGCTTGGGCGGCATCGCCGCGCCGGTGCTCGGCGGTTACCTATTGTCGCTCGGCATGCACCCGCCGCAGATTTTTCTCAGCGCCTGCGGGTTCGCGCTGATCGCCGCGATCGCGACCGCGCTTCTGGGGTTACGCCAGAGACAGGAACACGTATCGCTTCCCAGATTCGCGGAGTAAAACCCCTTCTGTGGACGGTTTGGGGGATAGAGTCGCTATCCTGGGGGTAAGCCTGTGGGCAACGATACCAGCGCTTGCGTCGGGGATCGGCTGCGATACGTTGCCTCGTGTGGTTGACACGGTGGCCTCGAGGCCGTGGCCGACGGATCGGCGGGGCATTCAGGGGGAGATTGCAGGCCCTCAACCACGCCAGGGGCGGTCCGTTCGGGCCGCCCCTTTTAATAGCGACGTCGGCTAGGCACGGATCTCCTGACGCTGGAAGAAGACATAAGCGACGGCGAAGATCAGAATCATTGCCGCAACGAGCCCTGTCAGCTGTGGCCATACCAGGATAAAGCTTTGCGTCGCCGGCAGCGGAGCGCCGAGCAACGCGCCCTGAACTTGGCTGTAAAGTACCGGGCCGAGCGCGCGGGTCGACGGTTGCAACAAGGCCAGTGCTATTTCCGAGTAAAGTGTATTCGGCGAGATCCGGTCCAGTGCCAGCGTCGTCTGAAGATAGGCGAGATTGGGACCAAAGATTCCCTCCGGCGGACCGACCAGCAATGTTGCGACAAGCGGTGTGACGACCGACCAGAACAAAGCAAACAGCAGCCACACACCGAGCGCAGCAAGTGCCGCCGTGGCCGGAGCACGAAAAACTACCGAAAAGAGTAGCGCCACCGCTAGCCAGACACCTCCATAGGCGATCGTGGCTATGAGAAAGCCGACCATGCGGATCATTTCTTCGGTATTGGGTGCCAGACCAAAGAGCAACAATCCGAGGCCGATTGTCAGAAGCCAAAGCGAGAGAAGGCCGATCGATAGCGCCAACAATCCAGCGAGGAATTTTCCCAATAGAAGCGCATCGCGGTAGATCGGCTGCGCCAACACGCGGCTCAAGGTGCGGCGGTTGAACTCGCCATTGATCGCATCGAAACCAATCGCGATCGCGACGAGCGGTATCAGAAACCCCAATAGCGCGATAAATGAGGGAAGCGGATCCTGCGCCATTGTCAACAGGCGCAAAAAGAGAAACGGGCTTTCCCCGATATTGGCGCGGATTGACAGGATCGCGGCATAGGCGGCGGCAATTGCAGTCAGAAACACCAGGGCTTCGAGCACCCACATACGGGCGCCAGAGAGATAATCCGCGGCCTCCTTGGCGAGAACAGTCCCGAGACCCGTGAAGGGCGAGCCCCTACGCCGCATGACGGACCTCGTCAAAGTAACGGGTGTAGACTTCGTTGAGGCTCGGCTCAGCAAAGCGAATGCCTAGAAGCTCGCAGGCTGGAGATAGCTGCCGCGCGATGTCCGGGCGCAGATCGCGCTCGCAATCGACCCGGTGGAGCTCCGGACCCAATACCTGAACCCGCACGACCCCCGTCATCGCCGCGAGCCGGTCGCGCACACCGGTGCCGCGAGCTTCGACATCGATGACGTATCCACCACCCAAGACTTTCTGCGCCAGTTCGGTCACACTGCCGGACAGCGCAATCCGCCCGCGATTGAAGAGCGCGACCCGGTCGCACACGCTCTGCACCTGATCGAGGTGATGGGACGACAGCAGAACCGCGGTGCCATCGGCCTTCAGCCCGCGGATCATGCCGAGAAATTCCTGAGTCGAATGCGGATCGAGGGTCGCAGTCGGCTCGTCTAGGATCGCGATGCTCGGGCGTTTCATCAGGACTTCGGCGAGCCCGAGGCGCTGGCGCATTCCCCGCGAGAATGTTGCGACCCGGTCTCGGCCGACATCGGGCAACCCGACCCGTACCAGCGCTTCAGCGAATCTCTGGTCGATTTCGCGACGCGACAGCCCTGCGAGGCGGCTAGTGTAGGCGAGGTTGTCACGCGCCGACAACCCATCATAAAAGCCGATCGAATCCGGCAAATAGCCGACCCGTCGTTTAACCTCGAGCGGGTCGCGCAGCGGATTGAAACCAGCGACCTCGGCGCGTCCTTCAGTCGGCTCGGTCAGCCCCAGCAGCATCAGAATCGTCGTCGTTTTGCCGGATCCGTTCGGTCCGAGAATGCCGACGATCTCGCCCGCCCGAACATCGAAATCGACGTGATCGACCGCGACGGTAGTGCCGTAGCGCTTAGTCAGTTCCTGGGCTCGTATTACGACCTCTTCTGGCATCCCAACGCTCTGATTTCTTCGCCCTTGGAGACCGGTATTGCGTCAGCGGCGGCCGAAACGGGCAACCGCGAAAACGACGACCAGCAAGGCGATGGCGATCACACCGATCCCAACTGCTCCCCACAATGTGGAGGTCAACACCGTTATACGAAAGTTCGCCGACTCGGATTGACCACCCGTCGCATTGGCGCGGATCGTCGTCTGATAATCACCAGCGATCGCGCGCGGCGAAGGAGTTAGCGTGACCTTGATCGATTGCGACTTGCCCGCGGCGAGATCGGGCAACTGCTTTGGATCGAAGCTCGTTTTCCAACCCTCAGGTGCGGTCGCGCTGAATTCGACATCGTGCGCCGCCTCACTGCCTTCATTGCGGACGATGACGGTCAGCTGGCCGTCCTGCCCGGCATAGGCTTCGCCACTGAGACGGCCTCCCTCGCCAGCCAAGGTCAGCCGCGCTTGACCCACGATCGTGATGCCCAAGTCGAGATCGGCCGAGGCAGCTTCGCTTTTGGCGTGCAGAACAAGTTTGTAGTCGCCGGCCCCCGTATCACGCGGGAGCGCCACCGAGGCTTCGATATCTTTGGATTTGCCGGCTTCGATGGGAATACTGGTGATTTGCTGGCTGCCATAGGCTTCAGTAAAGGTCACTTGGAAATTCTTGGGCGCGTCGGCGCTGAAATTGATTGTCGCGTCGCGCCCGCTGTCGTTGGCGACGGTGACCCTAAACTTGAAGGACGTCGTCGCAGTTCCGCGAAGCGACGGGAAATTAGTCGTGAGTTTGAGCTTGGCCGGCAACTCCTGCCCGATCGTAACCGTAACCGGGAGTTTGAGATCGGTTCCCTCGCCCTTTGCCTCGACAATAAACCGGTAGTCGCCGGGGCCTGTACCTGCCGGGGGCTCGAGCCGTAGCTGCAGTTTCTCTTCGCTGTCCGGCGCCACTATCGCCGAGGCAATCGGTTGGCCACCACCGAGTACGGTCGCTTTCCAACCCCTTGCCACTTCGGGCACCGAGAGAGCGAACTCTTGCGGCGGGTGATTAAAATTCCGCAGTGAAACATCGACTGTCGTCGTCTCGCCGGCGCGCACTGTCAATCCCGGATACCGTGTCGTCAGATAGACCCCGGTAATGCCGGTCGGTTTGTCGGCGGCATCGGCGGTCAGCGCTACGAGCCCGACTAGACAAACTGCGACAACCCGCAGCAACATGCTTTGACCCTCCGAGATCAATCCTCGGCAACCCTTCATCGCTGTCCCAATCGCGCGGAATAGCCGGATGTTCGTTTTCGCGCGCTGAAATACGTCAGCCGGTGATCAGACCGAAATTAACAATTTTTCATCTTCTCAAAGCGAACAGCCGGTGCGGAGAAGTCAGAACGGCTGGCCAAAATTGCGCGCGAACCAACCTTGAGGCTGCTCACCCGGGTTGCCGGTGGTGACGAGGTTATAGGCGTCGACGTACCACTCGCTGCCAGGATAATTGTGGCCGAGCACTGCGGCGTTGGCCTTCGCCTCGTCGGTGAGGCCGAGCGCCAAATCGCATTCGACGAGGCGCTCCAACGCTTCCGGAACATGCGTCGTCGTCTGATAATTATCGACGACGCGTTTGAAACGGTTCATCGCCGCCAAATACTGACCGCGCTTCAAATAATAACGGCCGATTTCCATGTCCTTCCCGGCAAGGTGATCTCGAGTGAAGTCTAGCTTGAGCTTGGCGTCCCGCGCATATTTGCTATCGGGGAAGCGACGCACAACATCGTCGAGCGCCTTCAAGGCCAATTCTGTCGTCTTCTGATCACGGCCTACATCAACGATCTGAACGTAATACGAGATGGCTTTCAAATAATACGCGTAAGCGATGTCGCGATGACCAGGGTGAAGCTGGATAAAGCGGTCGGCGGCGATGATTGCCTCGCCGTAGTTCCCTGCCTCATACTCCGCATAAGCGGCCATTAGCTGTCCTTTGGTCGCCCAAACAGAATAGGGATGCTGGCTCTCAACCTCTTGGAAGGTCTTGGCTGCGGTCGTGTAGCGCTCCTCGACCAGCTCGTCCATGGCCCTGTTGTAGAGATCGTCGACCGGCTTCTCGACGTATGCCTCTTTTTTGGAGCCACCGCATGCAATCAGCGAACAGGTCAATGCAGTGACGCCAAACCAACGAAGGAAGGGCAATCGGCGCATGAGCTAACTCGGTAAAGGGGTGTTAATGTCCCATTTATAGCACAACTCGCGAGAGCCGGTACCTCTCGCGTTATTCCCCAGCAAACTGCAATTCGTCTTGCCATTCGAACCCACCGGAACCAATCGCACCGCTCGCGGTCGCGTAGCACCAAGCATCGGGATCAGCAAATAGCACCGCGAGCAACCGTCTCGTGTGCGTATGGCCGGAACGCACGCCTCGAAAGCGCCCGATTAGCGGACCACCCGCGAGATAAAGGTCGCCAAAAGCGTCCACCAGCTTGTGCCGGACAAACTCATCCGCATACCGTAAGCCGCCGATATTCAATACATGATCACGACCGACGACGATGGCATTCTCAAGAGAACCGCCACGGACAAGACCCGCCGCTCGGAGCCGCTTGACATCGTCTAGCAGTCCAAAGGTGCGTGCCCTACTGAGCTCGACCTTAAACGTCTCCGAACCGAAAGTTAAAGATATGTCCTGCCGGCGGATCAATGGGTTATCGAAATGAATCTCAAAGCTCATCGAGAAGCCGCGGTCGGGTAGCAACTCCGCTCTAGCGTCGTCTTCGCTAACAGCGACCGGCTTCAGCACCTTGATCGCGCGCCGTACCGCATCTTGTTGGACAACCCCAGCGCATTCGAGCAGAAACAAGAACGGCGCGGAACTCCCGTCCATAATCGGCACTTCGGGACCGTCGAGCTCGACGATCGCGTTGTCGATCTCTGCCCCGGCGAGAGCCGCCATCAGATGTTCGACTGTCCCGATTCGGATCCCCTCGCCGTCCCACAGCATCGTGCAGAGGGGCGATTGGATCGTGTTGGCCCAATGGGCTGGGATCTCGACCCCCGCATCAGTGCGCCGGAATATAATTCCCGTGTGCGGGGGGGCCGGACACAGCCTCATCGCGACCTTTTGGCCCGAATGAAGCCCGACCCCCCGGCACCCGATCACGGTTTTCAGCGTCCGTTGGAACGTCGCTGCTGTATCCCCCATCACTCGATAGACTTCTCGGAAGTGATCCCCAAACCAACAAAACGCTACCGTCGCGCCAACTTCCTCTCAAATCACTCTTTGTTGCGGATTGTTGCATGATATTCAGCCTTGAACAGGGTAGTAGCCAGGAGTCGCCTGGTAATTCTGACCGGCGGACCGACTTTAATCTGGCCAGAGCGCAAGAGCTTGCCGTGTCTCCGCCGTAGACTGCGATGACGCGATAGAAGATGCAATTGAAGGGCCCGGTCCGGCCGGGGCGATCACTCAATTCGCTTGGCGCCGCAAGAAAGCGGGAATATCGAGCAGATCGTCTTCCTTGCTCAGATTTGGCCTGTCATCGGGCTCGAGCGGCGCAAGCCGGGGCTGTG
>Ga0310910_10002312_pt1 | contig 10758 bp, 10 predicted proteins | sample GREbulkMGHF172_FD_203448 | JGI IMG/M metagenome (GOLD analysis project Ga0310910, IMG submission 203448) | Lab enrichment of tropical soil microbial communities from Luquillo Experimental Forest, Puerto Rico - GRE.bulkMG.HF172 | ecosystem: Environmental > Terrestrial > Soil > Tropical forest >... | reverse complement strand
CGGTCATCAAGACCGTGCCGAGCGGCAAATAGGAGGGAGGCTATGCAGCGGTGGGTTCTCGGTACGTTGACGATCGGCCAGGCGCCGCGCCCGGACGTCGTGCCGATCATCGACCGATATATCCCGGCAGACGTCCGGCGCATCCACATCGGCGTACTCGACGGTCTGTCGCGCGGGGAGATCGATCGGCGTTATCGGCCAGAGCCGGAGGAGCGCGTGCTCGTGACCCGTCTGCAAGACGGCACCGAAGTTGAACTGTCGCGGCGGCGCATTAAGGGCGGCGTGCAAGAGGCACTGGGTGCCCTTGAGGCCGAGGGCTGCGATGCGATCCTGCTCTTATGTACCGGCACCTTCGATGGCCTTGAGTGCGACAAGGCTTGGCTCGTCGAGCCCGATCACATCATTCCGGCAGTGGTCGCCGGGTTGATCGAAAAACGGCAGCTCGGGGTGATTGTGCCGATCGCCTCGCAGATCGGGTCAGAAAGCGGCAAATGGCGGCCGTTGCATCGCCCGCCGGTCTTCGCCGCCGCATCGCCCTATGCCGCCACGCCGGACGCTGTAGTCGATGCCGGTAAAGAGCTGCAGGCGCGAGGTGCTGACGCGATCCTGCTCGATTGCATCGGCTTCACCGAGCGGCACCGCGAGGCGCTCCTGCCGCTCGGCACGCCGGTGATACTGTCCAACGCGGTTGCCGCTAAGGCGCTCAGCGAACTGCTCGGCGGCTAGGGCGGTGCGCGACTGTCGATCGGCAAAAAAGGGCGCGTCGACCCGTCCCAAGCGTCGGGCGCGACAAAGGGGCGACAACCAGATGCACCGCGCTCGCGTACTGGAAGTTCGAATCCATCTCCCTCCAGCAGACAGTCCGTCTCTCGCCGGATTTCTCCTTTCTGTATCGAAAAACCGGCCGTTGCCGCGGCGTGGGCGGGCCCGGCCAGGCGGCACGGCCGGTAGAGACGCGCAGGCCTTGTCTACATCACGCCAATTGCCGGCAACGTCTCTGTCGGGTCCTATTCCAGTACCGCAGTGCCGGCTAGGCGGTTCACGACTGTAGTTGCACTGGTGCGCCCAAGCGAGGTCGGGTTAGCGATAGGACTGGCTCAGGCAAAGCCAAGCACGGTCCGCTGCTCGTGCCAGTCAAGTGGCAGACGAGAATGCGCCAGCAGCTTGTCTGCGGTCAGATCGCGCGGCTGCCGCCCGTCGAGGATGGCCTCGGTGATGTCCGGGGCCAGATAGCTGAGGCGGACGAGCCGGGTGAAATAGGATGGGCTGACCCCTTGCCGCTTGGCCAGTGCGGCAAACGGCACGCCATCGCTGTCGAGGAGTGTGGCACTGAACCGGCGCGCCCTGATCAGCAGCTTGACGAGGCGGGCATCAGGTTTCGCTGCGGCAAACGGGTCGGTCCCCTCGATCCGCATCGCGACCTCCCGCCCGGCACGCTGCAGCCGTATCGGCACGGACACAATCTGGGTTTCGTCGTCCGTGGCGCTCGGCAGAGGTGTCGCTGCGCCATCGAGAAGTGCGGCGAGCCGGGTCGGGCGCAAATGGATATCGATCTGATGGGCCCCGACATCGATGCGATCGATCAGGGTGGTCAGCAAGGCCCGCTGCCGTGTTCCGGGCAACTCGGTCCAGCTCTTACCGATTTCCCCGGCGCGCGCGATCACCCGGTGATGCGCTGACGGATCGGCAAGCCGTGTCGCCTGGTAGATGCCGCCGGGGTCGAGAAGCCATTGGCGCATTCGGCTGGTTACGAAATGCTCGATCTCCCCGGCTGGAATGCGCAAGGCGGTGGAGCCTTCGCGCTGATCTTGGGTGATCCGCGGGCGGGAGACATAGTAGCGGTAGCGCGTGCCCTGTTTGACCGCATGGCTCGGCGTCATCTGCTGGCCCGCCGCATCAAACAGCATCCCGGCGAGCAGGTTCGGTTGGTGAGTGCGTGTGCCAGCGTTGCGCTCGGCGGTATTGCCGGCGAGCCGCATCTGAACCGCATCCCACAGCAGCTGGTCGATGATTGGCGGATGTTCGCCGGGATGGGATTGGCCCTGGTGAACGATCTCGCCGCGATAGGTGCGGTTCCGCAGCATCAGGTAGAGCGCCCCGCGCGAGAATGGCTTGCCGCCGATCAGCCGACCCGCAGCACTCGTCCACGACTCGCTTTTCCGTCCCTGGGCGTCGAGCTCCGCCTTCAACAACCACACCGAGCCGAGTTCGGCATAGCGGCGAAAGATCGAGCTCACGATTTCCGCCTCGCTATCGACGATGACCAGTTTGCGGTCCTGCACCCGATACCCGAGCGGCGGCACCCCGCCCATCCACATCCCCTTCCTTTTCGAAGCGGCGATCTTGTCGCGGATGCGCTCGCCGATGACCTCGCGCTCGAATTGGGCAAAGGACAACAGCACATTGAGGGTCAGGCGCCCCATCGAGGTCGTCGTGTTGAACTGCTGCGTGACCGAGACAAAGGAGGCATCTCTCGCGTCGAGGATCTCGACGATCTTGGCAAAATCGGCGAGCGAGCGGGTCAGCCGGTCGATCTTGTAGACGACCACGATATCGACCCGCCCTGCCGCGATGTCGGCGAGCAGCCGTTGCAGCGCCGGCCGACCCATCGTCGCGCCGGAGAACCCGCCGTCATCGTAACCCGCGCGCAGGCATACCCAGCCTTCGTGGCGCTGGCTGGTGATGAAGGCCTCGCAGGCCTCGCGCTGCGCCTGTAGCGAATTGAATTGCTGGTCGAGCCCCTCCTCGGAGGATTTGCGGGTGTAGATTGCGCAGCGAACCCTTGCGTTCCGCCGTGTGCCGCTGCTGGGTCGCGTCATCGGCCGGCCTTGGCGCCAGCCAAAGCACTCGCGCGTGTGGTCAGGCCAAAGAACCGCGGACCCGACCAATGGGCCTCGGTAATCCGCTCGGCAATCGCCGTTAGCGACCGATAGCGCTGGCCCTCGTGCTCAAACCCATCGTTGTGGACAAGGACAGCGTGCGTGTGTCCGCGCCACTGGCGCACTAAGGTCGTGCCGGCCTTTAGCACGAGACCAGGATCGACGGTCATCGTGCCTTTGTCTGACGCTCCGGCCAGGCTCTGCAGACGGCGCCGCAGCGCCCGGCTCGCCCCACCATAGCCTCGCTCTTGCAGCTGATTGGCGAGCGCTCGGATCAGCAGGTCGCGACTGAGCCCAAGAGGCGGTGCAGCGCGATAGAACTCACGCCAAGCAAGCCGTAGCTCCGGTGTCGACCGATCGAGCAAGCCGGCGATTTCGGCTTCGATCTCGCTCAGGACCGGCTTTCGTGCGCGCTCGTTCCGGTTGCCCCCTCGACCGGCAGCGTGCGACGGCCCGCCAGAGTACTGGCGAGCCGAGGCATCGTGGATTGCGGACTTCATGCGCTCGCCGGTCCGTCGACGCGATAGACCCGGCCGCGTTCCTCTTGGCCCGAAGCAAGGGCGAGCCCCAGCTTCTTCTTCAGGGTGCCCGAGAACACCCCGCGCACGGTGTGCCGCTGCCAACCCGTCGCGCTCGCGACTTCATCGACCGTTGCACCCTCGGGTCGCTGCAGCATCGCGATGACTGCGTCCTGCTTCGACGGGCGCTTCGCGTCGGGTGGCGGCTCCGGCTCCGGTAAGGCCTCGATCGCCGACCATAGCTGATCGATCAGCGACTTGCGGTCGCCAATCTTCCGCCGTTTCTCGACACCGGGCAGAGCGTTCCATAACGCCAGCAACTGCTTGCCGCTGAGCGGCGCAGCGTGCAATTCCTCGGTTGAAGCGACCGCAACCTCGCCGTCATTGATAGTGGCCGGGGCCTCGCGGCAAAGCGTGATTCCGTCATTGCCGATAATGTAGATGCGCATAGGTGGGTTCTCCTGATTGACCCGGCAGCGACTGCCGCCGGTGACCCACACTGACGCTCTCTTCGCCGACCAAAGCCAGTCTATTCTGGATAATCTCGCGACATTATTGGGCGAGAACCTAGCCTGGGATTGGGCCCAGAACGCAGTGATCCGCAATACGCGTGGGTTCGCTAAAGAGGAAGCGCGCTCCTGACAATGTCCGCTACCTGGGGCAATTCGGAAAATATATACTCACTCCGAGTTTTACCGCCCGTGACCGCCAGCGTGGACACGGTCCAACCGTTCCCTTCGGGCTCCCCAGCGGCGGACGCGCTTCTGCGGGCACGGCCGCGCCGGCTGAGGTCAGCGCGCAAGTGCGCCTTCGTCATCTACGCTGCAATGCTCCTGCAAATAGGGTAGGACAAATCAACCCGAAGGAACGTACTTCTCCAAGGGGCGGCGAGGGACTTGAGCAAAGTCTTCCGCTGTTCAGGGAAGATCCGGCGTGTCGGCGTGTCCACCGCTCGTCGTCCCATTCTTCGACCACCGTCGTCGCCACCTGTGTCTCCGCACCCAGCCCTCGGCTGCTCTGGCGGTCATCATAGGGGCAAGCGCAGATCCGCGAGGTGGAAATGGTCTGACGCGGAACCAGTGCCCTTTCGCGTAGTCGCGGTTGCGTTGTTGCCGACCAATGCCCGCCTGCGCTTGCCATAGGCGGGGTTGCAGGGTAGCGGCCGCATCCGCGAGTCAGCAACCGGCGAGACTCGACCAAAGCCGTCGTTTGAGCACTAATACGTGCCAGCGATCCACCGGCGCTCGGCGGCCCAGTCCTGCCAGAAGCCCTCGAAGCGATTTGCCGCCAGCTCGCGGTGTACCTCACGGTGTGCTGAATGTTCCGGTGCCCGAGGTAGTGTTGCAGGGCGCGCGTGTCCTGCCCGTTGTTGGCGAGCGTGAAGCCGCAAGCGTGCCTGAGCATGTGCGGGTGCACCGGGCAGCCAGGGACTATCAGGAATTTCGTGCGGAGGTTGGGCATGATCGGAGCAAAGGAGCCCGACGATGACATCATGCGCGTGTAGCCGGGCCGCCCCTGCAGCAGCGCCGCGTTCGCAATGACGGCCTTGTGACCGCAGGCATGGCAATGCGCGCGCACCAGATGGAAGACGCGCAGGTCTTCGAGGCGGAAGGCGTAGCGCGGCGGCACGATGCGGGCTTGTTCATTCCTGCCGGCTATTGTAAGAACAAAAGAGGAACATGTCAACGGAGGACAATACCGTCCAGTGGCTGTTCCTCGATCTCAACGCCTTCTTTGCGTCGTGCGAACAGCAGGAAAACCCGGCGCTGCGCGGCAAGCCGATCATCGTTGTGCAGACGCCGACGGACAGCGCCGTCGCGATTGCCGCAAGCTACGCGGCGAAGGCCTATGGCGCCGGCTGTGTCCCGCCGTCATCCCGGTGCAGGCGCGGCACCGCATCTACACCGAATATCACGAGCGTATCCTGCAGGCGGTCGACACCTGCGTGCCGGTCGAGAAGGTGTGCTCGATCGACGAGGTGGCGTGCCGGCTGATGGGCACCGAGCGGCAGGTGGCCGTCGCGCGCGAGCTCGCCTTCAAACTCAAAACCGCCTTGCGCACCCAGGTCGGCGAGTGCCTCACCTGTTCGATCGGCCTCGCGCCCAATGTGTTTCTCGGCAAGGTCGCCTCTGACATGCAAAAGCCGAACGGCCTGGTCGTCATCACCAAGGCCGACCTGCCGGAGATTTTGCTCGGCCTCGAATTGCAGGAGATCTACGGCATCGGCGCGCGCATGGAGCAGCGGCTGCACGGCGCCGGCATCTCGACCGTCGCCCAGCTCTGGAACGCGACGCCGTTCCAGCTGCGCCGGGTGTGGGGCGGCATCAATGCCGTGCTGTTCCACCAGATGCTGCACGGCGTCGATATCCAGCCCCCCTCCTCCCGCTACTCGAAAAGCATCGGCCACCAGCATGTGCTGGAGCCAGAGTTGCGCACCAGTGACGGCGCCAAAACATTTTCCCAGCACCTTTGACCAAGGCGGCCGAGCGGCTGCGGCGCGGCGACTATTACTGGCGGCGACTTGGCCTGCACATTTCCTGGGTCGGCGATCTCGGCGGCCACACTGGAGCGGCAGCTGCGCTGCCGCAAGTGGGGCGCACGGGGCAAGGCCTCGCTCGATGTGGAATTTCGGCCGCGCGACTGAATAGAGAAACATGGCGGGGGCAGGAGCCACATTGGCGCCAGTTTGACCGCCCGGGCTCGGAGGCCTAGATTCCGGGGAAAGGAGCGGACCCCATGGCTTCGCAAAGCGAAGTGATCGAAACGACGGTCGGCAAGGTCGCCGCCGAGCTCGCGAAGCGCGGCCTCGACCCGGATGATCGCGTCACGGTCACGATCGAGCCCGACGAGCTGATCCCCGGCCGGCGCGCATCGCGGGCGCGTGTCGTCGCGGCCGGTTTGAACGATGACGATATCGACCGGCTGATCAAGCAGGCGCAAAGGAAGTCGAACCGCGTGCTGGATGAGGGTGGTCCTCGACACCAACGTCCTGGTCAGCGCGGCGCTTAAACAGCAATCGATGCCAGGTATGGCGGCGCTCCTGGTCGAGCGCCGCGGCGGCCTGCTCAAATCGCTCGCAACCGAACAGCAGCTGTTCGAGGTCGTTGCGCGTCCGCGCCTGGCCTCGCTGATCGATCCGGAGACGCAGGCCTGGCTCAAAAAATTGATGGCGGCCGCCGAGCTGGTGACGATCGCCGAGCGAGTCGTCGCGTGCCGCGATTCGACCGATGACAAATTTCTCGAACTAGCGGTCAACGGCCATGCCGACTTGATCGTCTCGGGCGATGCCGATTTGCTGGCGCTTAATCCGTTTCGCGATATACCGATCGTGACCCCGGCGGTTTTCGTGCAGGGAGCGGCGCGATCAGAGAGACGGTCGTCGATTTGGGGGTCAGTCGTGCCGCAAAGTGTGAGTGAGGAAATGCTTGGGGTTCGCCCTAATTTATACACTTGAAGCATCGTAATACGTTATTCTCATGGAGATTACCCTATCAGCCCTAGCCGGGCATTTTATCTCAATCGGCAAGGCGTTAGCTCCCGTCGTCAGACAGTTACGTGCCGAGCGTCAAGCCGGGGCGGATTCGGCGAGTGTAAAAACGGCACTGCTCGATGGGCCGCTTGAGGAAACTTTAAGCCGCCTCCACAACATTGAAGCGCACGATACGTGGTGGCGCGAACTCCTGCAGCGGGCCCAGTCCGAGTACGTGCGCCCGGACTACCTCGCCAAGCTGAGTATCCGCGATTGGCTGAGTGAAGCGTCCGTCCGTGACGATCTAAAGACCCTTGCTCGGGCAATGCTGTTGCCCGGAACAGTGGATCAGGACGCAATCTCGGCTCGCTTGGCTGAGCGATATGCGCATTACACCGGGGAGGCAGTACCGCTCGCTACCGGGCCGATTGAGGCCATAGTAAATATTTTGCTTGCCGGATCGCTTGCCCGAGGAACCAAAGGTGACCTGCTGGTCGCTGGTTTGATCCAGGAAAGTCATCAGCAAGTCAGCGCGCACCTGGAAACTATCGAGGCAAAAATCGGCGAGTTGGGACCCGATGAAATCGTCACCCAGACGCACACAGAAAAGTGCCGAGGTGTGCTTGATCTGATCCTTCGTCGGCGGTCGATGCCTACGGTCGATGCGCGCGCGGAAATTGCGGTGCTAACGGAACGCCTGGCGGGTCAAGGCGATCTCCGTTTTTGTGCGAAACCCGTCCAAGCTGAGGTGTATCTGTGGGCGGCGCGCCTCCAGGCATCAGCCAAGGACAAGATGGAGGCAGCACGCCAATATCGGGCTAAAGCTCTTTCAATCGATAGCGCCGCCGACACAAAGATCATCGACGCATGGTTGCGAGCAAATAGCGGCGACGTTGACGGTGCGCTTGCGCGCCTGCGCGAGATTGATACAGCGGACGCGCGGTCTAACCTCTTTATTATGCTGTCATTGCATCACGGCCGCCAGCGCGCTCTGGAATGGCTCGATGCTAACGGGCCGATCGACGCGAAGTTTCTGACGGCTCTTGGGTGGAAAAATGCCGCGACGTTGCTTGCGGAGGCGGGGCGATGGGAGGACGCAGCCGCTCGACTGGAAGTACTACCCGACGAGATTGCATCTGAATGCCCTGACCTTCCATATGTTGAAGGCGTCATCAATGCAGCGATGACATTGCCAGTACCGATTAGGCACTTTGCGCTCATTATGCAGGTATTTGATAAACAGGTAGAGATACTTGAGGGAGCTGAGGCTGCCGCGCGCAATCACCGTGCGTTGCGTTGCTTCGACCTCGCGAAGCAATCATTGGGCGGCATTGGAGAAAAAATTCGCGCGGCCGGGGCCGAGACATGGCGCGTCTGGCTGTTGCTAACTGAACCACCCAGCCGACCGCTCGGAGAGCGTATCGTCGTCGACTCTATGCGTGAGGGAGCAACGGCGGTCGATTATGTACAGCTGGCGGACTCTCTCCCCCCGAGGTCGCGGCGAAGCTCGCGCTCTACCGGCACACGCGTTCGAAGGCCGAAGTAGTCAGCTTCCTGGAGCAGGAGCGTCCAAATCTTAGTTCCGTCGTGACGCCTGCCGGATACTGGTTCCTTCTGGTCACCGCGCTGGCTGACGCAGGTCAGTTTGAACGGGCCGAACAAACCCTGATCGATAACCGCGAAGCATTTGGCGAGGATTTCGGATGTCTACGGGATCAAATTCGGCTCCGCCGAGGTGAGGACGTACTGAAATCCTTTGAAGATCGATTTCTGGAAACGAATGAGGACATCGATCTTCTGACGCTGTGCAATAATCTGCTCAATAGTCAGGACCTTGATAAATTACGACGGTACAGTCTTGAACTGTTTAAGAGGCAGCGAAATCGGCGCAATGCGCATCGCGTCTGCGATGCCCTAACTCGAATGGATCGTCATCGCGAGGTCGTCGATTTTCTCATTGCCGCGGATGATCTGGTCGCGATTGATAACGACCTGGGCTTTGCGAAGGCGTGGAGCCTATTTAACATTGGCAGCTTGGTTGAGGCGAAACTCATCAACGATCGACTCCGGCAAGCGCGTCAAGATCCGAACGATGCTCGCCTCGAGGTCAACCTTGCCGTGGCAATGGGCACTTGGGAGAATTTTCCGGATATCCTCACGCGCGAATGGGCAGCCAGGAACGACAGGGAGCCAAGATATCTCCTGCAGCTTGCTCAATTGGCCGCCGATGTTGTAAGGATCGAGCCATTGCGCTTGTTCGCGAAGCAACACGCAAGGGATCTGAGAGAGCTGAGGTTTTAGCCGCCGCGAGCTTCCTCGCCTACCGGCTTGGTCAGGATGATGAAGCAATGCCTTGGCTGGTCGAAGCTGCTCGGCTGTCGCCCCCCGAAAATGGACCCGTGGTGACTCGCGAAATGCGAGACGTAGTCGACATGGTAACGGCCGGAGCTGATAGAACGCGGGGCGTTCAGGAGGCATTTTCCGCCGCTCGCATTCCCCTGCATACGGCTGCGCACTTTTGGAAGATGCCCTTGGCACGGCTTCTGGTCAGCCAGGCCCGCGATAACGAGCGCGAGCGCGATCCCCGGCGTCGAACCGTTATCCCCATCAGGCATGGCGTACGCGGCATTTCGGAGATGTCTGCGGTACGAACAATTTCAGCCGACATCACTTCGCTTTTGCTGCTCGCTGAACTTGATCTCCTGCCGGTCGTCGAGAAGCGTTTCGACCGGGTAGCTATTCCCTGGAGCACGATGCACTGGCTTCTGACCGAAAGTCAGAGCTGCCGTTTTCATCAGCCGTCGCGGATTGCCGGGGCTAAAAAGCTTCGAGAACTGATCGTGGATAGCACGCTTCGCCCGCTGATTTCGTCGGTGGAGCCGCCCTCAGAGCTTGTTCAGCAGATTGGAGCCGAATTGGCCGAGCTGCTTCACGCAGCAAAGCTGTCTGGCGGCCGGGTGATCAGGCCGCTTCCGATTCATCGCATTCAGACATTCATGGAAGAAGAGGCCAATGTCGGCGAATACGCTCCGCTGGTAATGACGACTTTGCAATTTGTGGATGTCCTTGAAGCGGATGCAATACTCGATCGTCAGGCGAGTGATCGAGCTCGGCGTAAATTGGCGCCGCTCGAACAACGCGCTCCCTTGGGAACGAACGAGGCTGGCGAAGGACCCCTCTTCCTAGACGGCCTGGCCGTCGCCTATCTGTCCGGCACGGGAATACTCGATGATCTTCATCGCTTCCCACGAGAAGTCCGAGTCCATCCGTCAACTGTTACAGAACTCGAACAGCTGATCGGCACCGAAGCCGATTCGCAGCGCACACTCGACGTTTTATCGCAGCTTCGCATCTGGTTACGCGATGGCCTCGCGACGGGCCGAGTCACTGTGATGCCGCGACCCCAGTCTTCTGAGGATGAGGATGGGGGGGATCGAAACGCGCGTGCTGCAAGAATTGATCGGCGATATTGGAACGGCGGACGCGGTTCTGATGGATGATCGCATGGCGGCGGCGCTAGGACGCGTCACAGATCGATCCGGTCACGCGGCGCCCATTGTCGATACGCTCGATCTCCTCCACGATTTCACCCGCGCCGGACTGCTGTCTTCTCAGGATCGCTTCTACAAGCACCATCTCCTTCGTGCGCGGGGATTCATGTGCGTTCCCCTCGAAACCGAGGAACTCGAAGAGTATCTGGGAGCAACGGAAGCCGACCCCGCGACCGGGCTGCTCAAGGAAAGCGCAGAATTACGCGCCATAAGAGTAAATCTCCAGCGACTCAGATCCACAACTATAATTCAGCAGCCTGCAGAGACGATCTATTTAGATCGGCTGCGCCTCAGCGGCGTTATCGCGATCCGGAAATTATCGGCCGACACGTCGGTCCCTA
>Ga0310910_10002307_pt1 | contig 10772 bp, 9 predicted proteins | sample GREbulkMGHF172_FD_203448 | JGI IMG/M metagenome (GOLD analysis project Ga0310910, IMG submission 203448) | Lab enrichment of tropical soil microbial communities from Luquillo Experimental Forest, Puerto Rico - GRE.bulkMG.HF172 | ecosystem: Environmental > Terrestrial > Soil > Tropical forest >... | reverse complement strand
CGCGTCTCGCGCTTCCGTCGTTGCCCGAAGCGCGCGACGTCGCCCGGCTTCTACCGCTGGCCCTCATCGTGGCCATGGTCTGCATCATGCAGACGTCAGCGGTCGCGAGCACCTTTCCTTCGGAGGAAGATCGGCCGGACGATGCCAGCCGCGACTTTGCCGGCGTCGGGGCCGGCAGCATCGTGGCAGGCTTGACCGGCTCGTTTCCCGTCGATGCGAGCCCGCCCAGCACCGCCATCGTGGTCGAATCCGGCGGCCGCTCGCAGATCGCCTCGATCACCGCCGTCGCGCTCATGATCGTGCTGTTCCTCCTGGCGGCGGGGCTGATGGCCTATGTGCCGCACGCGGCGCTCGCGGGAATTCTCTTCTACATCGCTATCAAGATCTTTCGTCTCAACGAAATGATCCGCATCTACCGCCGCGGCGGCTCCGAGATCCTGCTGGTGGCGGCGAGCTGCGGGCTGGTCGTGGCGCTCCCGATCGAAACCGGCATGCTGCTGGCGATCGTGCTGTCCTTCGTGCACAGCCTGTACTTCGTCGTCCGGCCCTATTGCGTGGAACTGGCGCGCGTGCCGGGAAGCACCGTGTGGTGGCCGCCCGGCCGGGGCGAGAAGCGCGAGCATGAACCGGGCGTCCTCGTCTTTGCGGCGGCGGCGCCGCTGACGTTCACGAACGCCCAGTACATCAGCGACAAGATCATGAGCGCGCTCGCCACGGCGCCGGCGCCGGTGAAACTGCTGGTGATCGAGGCCAGCGGCATGATCGACATCGACTATACCGGCTCGCAGATCTTTCAGGAGACCATCGCGGAGCTGCGCGCGCGCTCGATCGACGTCGCCATCGCCCGGCTGTCGGACCCGCGGGCCCAGGCGCAGGCCGACCGCACCGGGCTGATCGCCGCGCTCGGACCCGAGCGCGCTTTCAGGACCGTCGAAGAGGCCGTGCGCCGGCTGCGTCCGGATGCCAAGCCGGATGATCTTGGTAAAAAAGATGACGCGGGAGGCCGTGCAGCGGAAGGCCCTGCGTCGGGAGCGCCGTGAGCCTGTCGTCGGGAGCTATCCCTTTCATCGGGTGGATGGTCGGCAGATCGACCGGCGCAATCAATTGGTCTTCATATATTTCTCGTGGCAGCCGTTGCAGGCGGTCCGCAACTCCCCGATCAGCCTTTTGAACTCATCCAGGCGCTTGGCGGTGCTCGCGTCCTGGGCGAGCTTGGAGGCGGTCGCGGCGCGCCGATAGAAATCCGCAAAATTCGCCCAGAGGTCGGGCGAGGCGTAAGTGTCGGTCGCAGGATCGCGATCGGCGCCCGCTTTCCACTGGTTGGTTGCAGCCGGAAACATGTGCGGAAACGACATCAACATGATCGAGATGGTATCGGCGTGCTCCTGCGCCTCCGCGGCGTCGAACTTGCCGTTCGGCGCCAGCATGGTCTCGATCGCATCCATGTTCATGTCGATCGCCCCCATCAAGATCTTGCGGGCGAAGATCGTGTCCTGTGGCGGCGGGCCGCTCGGCTCTTGGCCGAGGGCAAACGGCACGCCGATGAGCACGCCGACCGCCAACGCCGCCGCAGGAGGGAAGCCCGAGCGCCAGCTCATTCGAGCCCCGGCCGCTCCTGCTCGCGAATATTGGCGGTGAAGACCTCGCCGGTCGCGAGCACGGTGAGCTTCTTCAGTGCTCCCCCCTTGCGCTCGGCGTCGCGCAGCGGGCTGAACAGGACCTCGACCTTCTCGCCGGGCTTGACGGCGTCGCGCCGCCAGCCACCGGCGCGCACGAGATTGCCGGGGCTCGTCATCTCCATCACCCAGACCGCTGGGCCGTCCTCCGCCCGCTCCTTGACGACGCCGTTGACCGAGAGACTGACGTGCGGATTGACCCAGCGCAGCTCCACGACCTCGCCGTTGATCGTCATGGTGATGGAATGATCGAACATGGTGGTGGAATGATGCGCCGACACCGATGCGATACCGACCGCAACCGTGGCGGCAACGGCAAGCACGCCGATGGGCTTGAAATGATTCATCATGAGATCGATCCGGTTGCTGGATTATTTCGGCGCCACGAGATTGCCCCACTCGGTCTTCTCGATCGGGACGAAGACGTGATGGCCGTTCTCATCCTTCGCTTCCCTGTAGTCGCCCATCTGGCATACGCCCTCGACGATGTCGAACTTGCGCGCGCGCTGGCGGAAGAAGATGCGCGTGGTCTTCCAGGGCTTGGTAAGAACGTGGGGCGCGGTAATCTCGAGCTCCACGTGCAGGATGTCCTTGTCGGCAAGGTAGATGCGTTCGGTGACGTGCATGTCGCCGTCGTTCGGCACGCCGACTGCCTCGCTGATCGCGAGCGGCGCCTGCGGCAGGATGTCGACGGTATCGACGACGAGGGTGTCGCCCTCCCAACGGCCGATCGAATGGCCATGAAACGACGGATCCGGCGTCTCGGGATGCGGCCGACCGTCGGTGTAGATGCGGCGCAGCCGGTTGCCGTCGGATTCGCCGAGCATCGTCACTCGGCCTGGGGTAAACAGGATTTCCATCGCGTTGTGAGTGACCAGCATCCAGGACGGATGCGCCTCGGGGAAACAGCCGTAAAAGATCAGTTTCGGACGGCCGGCCTTCTCCTCGGCCCACATTTTCTCGACTTCCTTGGCGACCTTTTCATTCCACGGCGGCGGATTGTTGCGCGCCTGCTGGTCTTGGTCGCTGATCTTCGGGTTCCACACGCCGCTCCAATCCGGCAACTTGGCGAGATCGGCGTAGTCCTGCGCGGTCGGCGGCGGATTGATGATGGCCGGCTGCTTCTTCGGTGCGTTCTGCGCGTCAGCCGCCGCGGTCGAGACAAACACAACAAATATCGCCAGGAGTCGGGATCGCATAGGCCGCCCTTCACGCAATCGAGATGCGGAGCGTTCGCCAAAAAATACCCCGGGGGCCGCACTAGTGCAATGTGAAGCCGATCCAGCGGCCGCACACCACCACCGCGATCCAAACCAGAAGTGAGATGCCAGCCACGGTCTTGGCCGCGATCGGCGTCCCTCCCGCCGCGTCCCAGTGCACGATCTCGCGTGTGCGGATCCGATGAAAGGCCGCCATGTTGCAGCCCGCGAGCACGAGCAATGCCATCTTGGCCTGGAAATAGAAATTGTGCGCATATTTCAGCGCGTTCGACGAAAACATCAGCAAGCCAGTGATAGCGGCGACGCCGAAGGCGGCCCAGGTATAGGGCAGCACTTCGCGCATCAGAGTGGTCACGGCGCGGTTGCGCGAGGCAAGCCCAATGAGGCGCAAATCGACGATCGAGATGGTCCCGACCACCAGCGCGATCGCGAGTACATGAACCGATTCGATCCAGGGAAACAGGACCTCGTTCTCGCGGATCGCAACCGCGATGGGCGTACCTTCTAGCCAATGCAGAAACTGGTCGAAGTTCATGACATGCAGTCCCGCGCCGCTAGCGTGGCGGATTTGAAGTTCCTACCAAAACCACACTAGAGAATCATGAATTGCTCGTCGCCCTTTGACCGAAGCTCGCATCACGGGGTGCCGCAAGGGGTTTGCGAACTTCGCAATCGCGACATTAGTAGTAATAAGCGATCCAACGGCCGGCGAAGATGATGCCCACCCAGAGCAGCATCGAGACGCTCGCGAGCGTTGCGGCGCCCGCGCGCCGGCCGGTTGTGAGATCGCCAAAGGCTGGATGGTGCCGCAGCGTGACCTGGCAGATCACGGTCGCCACGAGCGCGGCCAAGAGCAGCGCCATCTTGATCTGGAACACCGGATTCTTCAGCGATCGCGGCGGCTCGCCGACGATCATGACGATACCCGTCAGAAGCAGGACGATGAGCGTCCACCAGATGAACGGCAGGAAGCGCGCCAGGACCTCCTTCAGCGGCTGGTCCGCGGCGTAGAGGCCGAGAAGGCGGAGATTGATCATCAGCGCGGAGGACGCGACTACCGCGATCCCGAGGATGTGAATCGACTGCACGATCGGGACAATCCAGTCATGGACCTGGATCGCTTGGCTCATTTGGGTTCGCTCAAGCCACGCCGAAAGCTGGCTCAGCCAATGAAAGATCGCGGCGTACATCGGGATGTTCTTGAGCGAACTCTTGCAGCGCCTCAGAACGGCGGCACCGCCGAAGACCGCGTTTGCCTTCGGCGCGAGCTATCCCTGCCGGCCGATCGAGATCACCGCTTCGTCGGTTCGCCGGCCGTCGATGTCCCAGAACTTCTGGAAATCCGGCCCGTCGAGATAGGCGAGCTCCTGACCGGCATTGGCGAGCGCGGTCTTGAATTGATCCGATTGCACCGCCTTGCCGATGGCGGCGCGCAACGTCGCCACGATCTCGCCCGGCGTGCCTTTGGGCGCGAAGATCCCGACCCAAAGATAGTATTCGACGTCGAAGCCGAGCTCCTTGAGCGTCGGCACGTCCGGCAACGACTTCGAGCGCGTTGCGCTGAAAACGGCGAGCGGGCGCAGCTTGCCCGCTTTGATGTGCGGCAGCGTGGCCGACACCGATTGGGTCGTGACCTGGGCGTTGTTGCCGAGGATGGCGACGATGGCCGGGCCGCCGCCGTTGGTCGGCAGATGCCGCAGCCGCAACGGGCCCGTCGCCTTTTCCAGGTACGCCAGCGGCAGATGAGACGCGCCATAGAGCCCGCCCGAACTGAAGACGAGCGAGTCCGGATGCGCCTTGGCAGCCGCGATGAACTCGTTGAGCGTCTTGTAGGTCTGCTGGTCGTTGACGAGGAGCAAGATCGGCTCCGCGACCAGGCGCGCGAGCGGAATGAAGTCGGCGCGGGTGACCTTGGGCGCACGGCCAAACAGCTTGTCGACCTCGAGATGCCGGTGTTGTGCGACAGCAACGTATAGCCGTCGGGCTTGGCGGCGGCGACGAACTGGGCGCCGACCTGTCCGGCGGCGCCGGCCTTGGTCTCGACCACGACCGGCTGCTTGAGGATCGGCTCCATGGCCGTGGCCAGCGGTCGCGTCACGATATCGTTGGCGCCGCCGGGCGGAAACGCGTTGATGATGGTGATCGCATGCGAGGGAAAAGCCTCTTGCGCGAATGCCGGCCCAGCCGCGAGCGCGCTCGCGGCGGTGCCGATGAGGAAACGACGGCGGTCCATGGGTCGCCCTCTCGAAGCGGGATCCCCCGATGACTCCCAAGATCGACGAGAGTATTCGCGCATTACGGTTGCCCCGCAAGACAGGCGCAGACCGCGCTTCAGGGTCAAACTGACACAGGCTCGGCGGGAGCCCGTCGCGGCCGCCGCTCATCGAAAGCCGACACCACGCGAAGACGCGGGTCGAGATCGGGGCGCCGCTTGCTGGCCCAAATCCTCAGCTATAAGGTCCGCAGATATAAGGTCCATAAGGGACCACAACACGCGTCATGCAGCGAGCCGACATGCGATCAAAGCGATCCGGCGCGGTTTCGATGGCTCACAACGTCAGCGTCGGGCTGTTGGCGCTGACGCTTGCCTGCCTTCATTCCTCAGCCTACGGACAATCCGCCGATCTCGTGCTGTGCGACCGGCTCGCCGCCGATCCTGCCGATCCGGACAAGCCCAAGGACGTCAAGGGCGCTCACGAGATCGAGGCGTCGGATGTCGCGACGGCGATCAAATTCTGCAAGCTCGCGTCGGCTGCATCGCGGCGGGCGCTTTACCAGCTCGGCCGCGCCTACGCCGCCAATCAGCAATTGCCGGAAGCCGTCGGCGCCTATCGCAAGGCCGCCGACAAGGGGAGCACGTCGGCCATGGTCGAACTCGGCGTGCTGCTCGCGACTGGATCGGGCGTTGCCAAGGACGAAGCCCAGGCGCGCAAGCTGTTCGAGCGCGCCGCCGCGGGTGGCAATCCCCGCGGGGCCACCAATCTCGCGGCCCTCAACGAGGGCGGCGGCGCAGCGCCGGAGCCGGCCAAGGCCAGGGCCTTGCTGGCGAGAGCGGCAGAAACGAATTCGGCGGAAGCGCAGTATCAACTCGGCTTGATGATCGCGGAGGGCGTCGGCGGACCGAAGGATGACGTTGCGGCGCGCGCGTTGTTCGAAAAGGCGGCGGCGCAAGATCATCCTGGCGCTTTGGAACGCATGGGCGCGTTTGCACAAAGCGGGCGCGGCGGACCGCAGGATGCAAACGCCGCCAAAGCCTATTACGAGAAGGCCGCGGCGCTCGGCAATGAAGACGCCAAGGCGGCGCTCAAGCGCGCGCAATGTCCCTACGTCATCAAAGATAAGCGCGGAAACGTCGTGACCTACCTCTGCTTCTAGCGCGATTTTCGATCGACTGCACTCAACGCCTCAATACTTCGCGTTCCCGGGCGTTCGCGGGAACGGGATCGCGTCGCGCACGTTGGCAAGCCCGGTGACGTAGGCGAGGGTGCGCTCGAAGCCGAGCCCGAAGCCCGCGTGCGGCACCGTGCCATAGCGGCGCAGATCGCGATACCAAGCGTAGTGCTCCTTGTCGATGCCGCGCTCCGCCATGCGCGCATCCAGCACCTCGAGCCGCTCCTCGCGCTGGCTGCCGCCGATGATCTCGCCGATCCCAGGTGCGAGCACGTCCATGGCGGCGACCGTCCTGCCGTCGTCGTTCACCCGCATGTAGAACGCCTTAATGTCCTTGGGGTAGTTCATCACGACCACCGGCTTCTTCGCGTGCTTTTCGGTGAGATAGCGCTCGTGCTCCGACTGCAGGTCCATGCCCCACTTCACCGGGAACTCGAACTTCTCATTCGCCCGCTCGAGCACCGCGATCGCCTCGGCATAATCCATGCGCACGAACTGCGAGCCCACGATGCCCTCGAGCTTCGCGATGAGCCCCTTCTCGATCCGCTCGTCGAAGAAGGCGAGATCTTCCTGCCTTTCCTTCAGCAGCGCTTCCAAGGTGAATTTCAGCAGGGCTTCCGCCAGCGTCGCGTTGTCCGAAAGGTCGGCAAAAACGATCTCCGGCTCGATCATCCAGAACTCGGCGAGGTGGCGGCTGGTGTTGGAGTTTTCCGCGCGGAACGTCGGCCCGAAGGTGTAGACCTTGGTGAGCGCGAGACAATACGCCTCCACGTTGAGCTGTCCCGACACCGTCAGGAACGCCTCGCGGCCGAAGAAATCTTTAGCGAAATCCACCTTGCCCTGCGGCGTGCGCGGCAGGTTGGCGAGATCGAGCGTCGACACTCGGAATAACGCCCCTGCCCCCTCCGCGTCGGACGCGGTGATGATCGGCGTATTGACCCACAAAAAGCCGTTCTCGTCGAAGAAGCGATGGATCGCCTGCGCCAGCGTGTGCCGCACCCGCGTCGCCGCCGCAATCGTGTTGGTCCGCGGCCGCAAGTGCGCCACGTCGCGCAGGAACTCCAGCGTGTGCGGCTTCGGTTGGATCGGATACGTATCCGGGTCCTCCACCCAGCCGATCACCTTGATCGAGCTTGCCTGCATCTCGAACGGCTGCCCCTTCGCCGGCGATGACACGATCGTCCCCGTCGCCTCCACCGCGCAGCCGGCCGTGAGCTTCAAGACCTCATCGGTGTAATTGGGCAGCGTGTTGGGCGCGACCACCTGCACCGGATGGAACGACGATCCGTCCGACAGATGCACGAATGAAATGCCCGCCTTCGAGTCCCGCCGGGTGCGCACCCAGCCTTTGACCGTGACCGGCGCCTCCTTCGGCGCCTCGCCAGCCAGGATCTCGCGCACGCTGTACGCTCGCTTGTCCATCGAGTCGCCGGTCGAACTCATGGCCTTCTTGCCTTTCTCCCTGCTATCGTAGCAGGGGGGACACGATGACGAAACGCTCGAGCCTCGCCGCCATCGGGGAGCCCGTCGTCCGCAAGGAAGATGCGGAGCTGATCACCGGGCAAGGCCGCTTCAGCGACGACGTCAACCTGCGCGGCCAAGCCTACGCCGTGATGGTGCGCTCGCCCCACGCCCATGCCCGCATTCGCGGCATCGACGTAGCCGCTGCCATGGCGGTGCCCGGCGTGATTGCCGTGCTCACGGGCCCGGACGCGATCGAGGATGGTCTCAAGCCGATCCCGCACCGGCCGATCATGGGGCCACCCGATATCGCGCTCGGCAAGCGCGATGCGTCCGACAAATTCCTCTCCCCCCATCGCGTGCTTCCGATCGACAAGGCGCGCTTTGCCGGCGAGGCCGTGGCGATGGTGATAGCCGACAGTCTCGCCGTCGCGAAGGATGCCGCCGAACGCGCCGCGGTCGATTTCGAGCCGCTGCCCGCGGTCACCGACACGAGCAAAGCGATCGCGCCGGACGCGCCGTTGGTTTGGGACGAGGCGAGGTCGAACGTCTGCGTCGATGCCGAGGTCGGCGACGCTGCCGCAACCGCGCGGGCACTCGAGCAGGCGGCCCATATCGTGAAGCTTAAAACCTGGGTGCAGCGCGTCACCGGCGTGCCGCTCGAGCCGCGCGCCGCCGTTGGCAGCCATGACCCGGCGACCGGCCGCACCACGCTTTACGCCGGCAGCGGTGGCGTCGTCCGACAGAAGCGCGAGCTCGCCAGCGTTCTCGACGTCCCGATGGACCGCATTCGCGTCATCTCCGGCGACGTCGGCGGCAATTTCGGCACGCGCAACGCGTTCTACCCCGAATTCGCGCTGGTGGCCTGGGCGTCGCGGCGCATCGGCCGCCCGGTCAAATGGACGTGCGAGCGCCACGAGGCCTTTCTCAGCGACTATCAGGGACGCGATCTCTTCGTCGAGGCCGAACTTGCGCTCGACGCCGACGGCCGCTTTCTCGCGCTGCGTGGCTCGAACATCAGCAATGTCGGCGCGCACACCGTTTCGTTCGTGCCGTTGACGAAGGGCGTCTCGGTGATGTCGAGCGTCTACCACATCCCGGCGGCATCGGTGCGGGCGCGGGCGGTCATGAGCAACACGCCGCCGACCAACCCCTATCGCAGCGCGGGCCGCGCGGAAGTGATGTTCGTGATGGAGCGCCTGATCGATCTCGCCGCGGCGACGCACGGCTTCGACCGCGTCGCGCTGCGGCAGCGCAACCTCATCCGCGGCGACGCGATGCCCTATGCCAATCCGCTCGGCCTGACCTACGACAGCGGCCACTACGCGCGCGCCATGACTTCGGCGCTCGCGCTCGGACGCTGGGACAACTTCCCGCAGCGCCGCCGCGCCGCGGCCCGCAGCGGAAAACGCCGCGGCATCGGGATCGCCAATTACATCGAATTCACCACCGGCGCGCCGCGGGAATGGACGAAGGTCACGGTGTTGCCCGAAGGCCGAGTCGACGTGGCGATCGGAACCCTCTCGAGCGGACAAGGACACCGCACGAGCTTCGCGCAGCTCATCACGGATTGGCTCGGCGTCCCCTTCGATTGCGTGAATTTGATCCAGGGCGATACCGACATCGTCCCCGTCGGCGGCGGTTCCCATTCCGGCCGATCGATGCGGCTCGCGGGCATCGTCATCGGCAAGGCGTCGGATGCGGTGATCGCGCGGGGCAAGCGCATCGGCGCCCACGTGCTCGAAGCCGCCGAGCACGACATCGAATTTTCCGGCGGCAATTTCATCGTCAAAGGCACCGACCGCGCCATCGGGATATTCGAGGTGGCGCGCGAGGCGCTGCGCCGCGACGATTTACCGGACGAATTGGCGGGACCGCTGGCGGCCGAAAGCGACGAGACCGTTACGGTCGGGGGATGCCCTTACGGCAGCCACGTCTGCGAGGTCGAGGTCGATCTCGAATTGGGGACGGTCGAGATCGTCGGATATGCCGCCGTCGACGACGTCGGCCGCGCCGTCAATCCCCGCATCCTGCACGGCCAGACCCATGGCGCGATCGCGCAGGGCATCGGCCAGGCCTTGAACGAGGGCTGCGTCTATGATCGCAACAGCGCCCAGTTGCTCTCGGGCTCGTTCATGGACTACGCCATCCCGCGGGCGCGCGATCTCCTCTCGTTCGCCACCGAGATCAGCGAGGTGCCGTCGGCGAACAATCCGCTGGGGGTGCGCGCCGGCGGCGAAGGCGGCACCACGCCGGCGCTCGCGGTCGTGGTCAACGCCATCGTCGACGCGCTCAAGGACTTCGGCGTCAAACACCTGGACATGCCGGTGACCCCGGAGCGGATCTGGCGCGCGATCGCGCCGAAACCGGTCTCGTTCGAACGCTAGAGACATCGGGTGAACCCGACATCGGCTGGGGAGGGTTGAAGTTGGGGGTCTGGCATCGCAAGCCGCTCTCGCTTATTGAGACGTTGCTGCGGCGAACCGCCCGGAAACGCTTTGGGAGGAAAATGCATGTCCAGCGACATTCTCACCGCCCGCAAGGGGCCGGTGCTGGAAATCACGCTCAATCGCCCGCAGATCGGAAACGCCGCCTCCGACGCCATGGCGGTCGAACTGACGAAGCTCCTGCTCGGCGCGGGCGAGAGCTCTGAAATCGTGGTCTTGCGCGGCGCCGGCGAGGATTTCTGCGTCGGGCGCGAGACCATGGGCAAGCGCCCGCCCGGCGCACCGCCGGAAGCGTTCGAGCTGCGGCGCCGCAACGACGTGGTGTTCAACTGCTACGGCGCCTTCCGGCGCTGCGAAATTCCCGTGATCGGCGTGGTGCGCGGGCGCGCCTTCGGCTTCGGCTGCGCCATAGCCGCGGTCTGCGACATCACGCTTGCCGCCGACACCGCCAAGTTTCAGGTGCCCGAGATGGCGCACAACATTATGCCGACCATGGTCATGTCGGCGCTGGTCGATCGCGTGCCGCGCAAGGCCATGACTTATCTGGTGTGGTCGACCGCGGTGATCGGCCCGCAGCG
>Ga0310910_10002300_pt1 | contig 10785 bp, 8 predicted proteins | sample GREbulkMGHF172_FD_203448 | JGI IMG/M metagenome (GOLD analysis project Ga0310910, IMG submission 203448) | Lab enrichment of tropical soil microbial communities from Luquillo Experimental Forest, Puerto Rico - GRE.bulkMG.HF172 | ecosystem: Environmental > Terrestrial > Soil > Tropical forest >... | reverse complement strand
TTTTGCGTCGTTATAGCAGGAAGCCGGGTATCGCTGTTTTCATTGGGCGCCACATATTCAACCGCTCTTTCCGCAATGATGTCAACGCCCGAGTGATCGCCTTCGGCGAACGGACTGCGATCAAGGTTTCCTCGTTGGCGTGCAAGCTCGGGCACCCGATGGATCAAGTCCCAGTTCAGCCTGCCTGCATTGGGCGCTCAATACAGATGACAGGCAACCTTGTGTCCTGCCGTCGCCTCCTTGATGAGCGGCGCCTCGGCGGCGCAACGGGGCATCGCAAAGGGACAGCGCGGGTGGAAACGGCAGCCGGACGGCGGCGCCAAGGCGCTCGGGACCTCGCCTTTGATCGCGATGCGCTCCCGCTTGTCGTCGGGATGGGACGGCAGGGCCGCGGCTAACAAGGCCTGGGTGTAGGGGTGCAGCGGCTTGGTGCACAGCTCGAGCGCATCGGCCAGTTCGACGACCTGCCCAAGATACATGACCGCGATGCGCCGGCTGATATGCGCCACCGTCGCCAGGTCATGGCCGATGAACAGGTAGCTGACCCCGAGTTTCGTCTGCAATTCTTCGAGCTGGTTCATGATCTGGGCGCGGATCGACACGTCGAGCGCCGAGACCGGCTCGTCGAGCACGATCAACCGCGTCTCGGTGACGAGCGCCCGGGCGATCGCGATGCGCTGGCGCTGCCCGCCGCTGAACTCGTGTGGAAACAGGCACGCGCCGTCGGGGCGCAGGCCGACCAGTTCGAGCACTTCGGCGACCCGTTCCTGCTGCTGTGAGCGTGGCAGGTCGGTGTGAATCTGCAAGGGCTCGGCGATGATCTCGCCCACCCGCATGCGCGGCGACAGCGAGCTGTAGGGGTCCTGGAAGACGACCTGCACCTCGCGGCGATAGCGCATTAGCTCCGCCGCGGCGAGGCCGGCCACGTCCTTGCCATCGAAGCGGATGACGCCGGCAGTCGGGATTTCCTGCAGCAGGATCAGCTTGGCGGTCGTCGTCTTGCCGCAGCCGGATTCGCCGATGACGCCGAGCGTCTCGCCTGGCTCGACCGTGAAGTCGACGCCGTCCACCGCCTTGACCCAGGCGACGCGCCGCCACGGGAAGACGCCGCTGACGCTCGGGAAATGTTTGGCGAGGCCCTCAGCCTCCAGCAGCGGCGGCATGGGGCGTCCTATCGGCTTGCGGGATACGCGGCGCGGCCCGCCAGCAGCGCGCGCTCCAGCCGTCGGCGACGCGCACGTCGTCGGGCGCGGCGTGGGCACAGTGTGGCAGGGCTTCGGCGCAGCGCGGATGAAAGGCGCACCCCGACGGCAGCGTGGCGAGGTCGGGCGGCTGGCCGGGGATCGCGGACAGCGGCTCCTTGCTGCCGAGCTTCGGCATCGACCTGAGCAACGCCTTGGTGTAGGGGTGCTGTGGCGCGTCGAACAGCTGGCGCACCGTGCCTGCCTCGACGATCCTGCCGGCGTACATGACCGCCAGCCGGTCGCACATCCGGGCGACGATGCCGAGATTGTGCGTCACGAAGATGATCGCGATTCCGGTCTGCTGCTGCAGATCCTTGAGCAGATCGAGATATTGCGCCTGGATGGTGACGTCGAGATTGGTGGTCGGCTCGTCGGCCATGATCAACTTCGGGCCACCCGCCAGCGCGATCGCGCCGACGATGCGCTGCCGCATCCCGCCCGACATCTGATGCGGGTATTCGAGCATGCGGATGGCCGGTGAGGGGATGCGGACCGCGTTGAGCAGTTCGCGCACGCGCTCGCGCAGCGATCGACCGCGCATCGCGTGGTGGTAGTAGGCCGGTTCGGCGACCTGGCGATAGATGCTGAACAGCGGGTTCAGCGAGGCCATCGGATCCTGCAGGATCATCGCAATGCGGGCCCCGCGGATGCGGCGCATCTCGCGCGGCCGCTTGCGTGTCAGCTCCTCGCCCATGAAGGCGATCGAGCCGCCAACGATCCGCGCCGCCGCCGGCAACACGCCGACGATTGATTGGCACGTCGTGGTCTTGCCGCAACCCGATTCGCCGACGATCCCGAGACACTCGCCCTCGTTCAGCGCGAAGCTGACCCGGTCGACCGCCTTGACGACGCGGGCGCCGCCGAAGGTGACGTAGTGCGTCTGAAGCTCTGTGACTTGGAGCACGGAAGCCATGCGGGTCACAGGTTGCGCAGCTGCGGGTCGAGGCGCACCCGCAGCCAGTCGCCGAGCAGCTGCGTCGCCAGCACCACCGTCACGATGCCGAGACCGGGGAAGACTGTGAGCCACCAATCGCCGACCATCAGCATCGAGCGTCCGTCGGCCAGCATCGAACCCCAGGCCGGCTCCGGCGGTGGCACCCCGACGCCAAGAAAGGACAGCGACGCCTCGGCAATGATCACGACCCCGATCGTCAGGCTGGCCAGCACCATCGCCGAGTTCATCACGTTGGGCAGCACGTGGCGGCGGATCACGCGCCACCGCGACGCGCCAGCGATCTCGGCCAGCTTGATGAACTCCCGCTCGCGCAGGCTCAACACCTCGCCGCGGATCACTCGGGCGTAGCGCGTCCAGTAAACGGCGCCGAGAATGATCACGATGTTCCACATGCTCGGGCCGACCATGGTCGCGAGGAAAATCGCGAAGACGAGGGCTGGCAAAGCAAGCCAAGCGTCAGTCACGCGCATGATCACCTGGTCAACCCAACCGCCGAGATAGCCGGCCAGGATGCCCAGCGTGGTGCCGATGCTGCCAGCCACGATCGTGCCCACAACGCCGACGATCAGCGACACGCGGGCGCCGAAAATCAGCCGGCTGAGGACGTCGCGCCCCTGGAAATCAGTGCCGAGGAGCGCGGCGGGATTGGCACCCTGCATCCAGAAGGGCGACTCGAAGATCTTGGCGCCGGGGATCGGTTCGGTCGGGTCATAGGGCGCGATCAAGTTCGCGAACACCGCGATCAGCACGAACGGAATGAGGATCGCCAGCGGCAGCAGCGGCAATTCGCGTGTGAGGCGCAGCCACCTCCTTCGTCGATCCGCCACGCTCGGCGGCGCGCCGGCGAGAGCCGCGCGGATTTGTTCCGTGACAAACGCCATCTTGCACCTATAACGCCATCTTGCACCTATTTGGTCAGTCGGATGCGGGGGTCGATATAGGCGTAGAGGATGTCGATCATCAGATTGATGACGACGATCATGATCCCGGCTTCCATGACCACCCCCTGCACGAGCGGGAAGTCGCGCTGAAAGATGCCCTCGTACAGGAGCCGGCCGATGCCCGGCCAGGCGAAGATGACCTCGATGATCACCGCCGCGTTGATCATGATCACCAGATTGACGCCGGCGAGCGTCAGTACCGGGATCAGCGCGTTCTTGAAGGCGTGCAGCACGGTCACGACGTAGCCTGGCAGGCCCTTCAGCCGCGCCAGCTTGATGTATTCGCTGCCCATCACTTCGAGCATGCTCGAGCGCGTCAGCCGCAAGAGCGAGGCGGCGAAATACCAGCCGAGCGCCACCGCCGGCATGATCAGGTGTTGCCAGCCGCCCTGGCCGCTGGTCGGCAGCCAGCCGAGCCACACCGAAAAGATCAGGATCATGACCAGCCCCAGCCAGAAGCCCGGGACGGCCAGGCCGAACAGCGCGATGACCTTGCCGGCGCTGTCCCAGACGGTGTTGACCCTGACCGCTGAGATCAGCCCCGCCGGGATTCCGATGACGAAGGAAATCAGCGTTGCCGCGAACGCTAGCTCCAGCGAATTTGGCAGCCGCTGAAAGTACAGCGTGCTGACCGGCATCTCGTAATTGAAGGATTTGCCGAGGTCGCCGCTCGCGATGTTCTTCAGAAAACTGAGATATTGCACCGGCAGCGGCCGGTCGAGCCCCCATTCGGCGCGGATGCGATCCAGATCCTCGGCGGGCGCGCCGGGCTCGGCCATCACCGTCACCGGATCGCCGGTCAGCCTGATCACGGTGAAGATGGTCAGGCTGAGGATGAACAGGGTGACGATGGCGTACAGCGTTCTGCGAATGATGAACCTGCCCATGAAAACCCTCGTTCGTCGCCTCGTTCCAAGTTGGCTCAGGCCTTCAGCTCGATGTCCTCCCACGGATAGGCGTAGCCGGTCGTGATCGTCGGAAAAACGTCCTGCCATTTCGCTGCCTTGATCCGAGGCCCATAGGCGTTGACGAAGGCGTGGCGGAACACCGGCACGACATAGTAGTTTTCCAGCATCGTCGTTTGAATTTCATAGGCTAGCTTCTTGCGCTCGGCGACATCGTGCGAGGCTAGGTAGCTGGTGAATTTGTCGTCGAGCTCCTTGACGCAGAAGAAATCCTTCGACTGGAACCCACCGCATTTGAAAAATGCTTCGTACCAGTTGGACCAGGTGCCGCCGATGCGGGTCACGTTGAGGATGATCTGCACGCCCGGCCATTGGCTCAGCCCGCTTTCCATCTTCTTGAGGAAGACGCCGCGCTCCATGATCTGGTTTTTGGTGCGGATGCCGATCGCCTGGAGCTGCGAGACGATGCGCTCGCCGCGGGAATAATAGTTGGGCGTCGCGGTGAGCCAGTCGACATGGAAGCCGTTCGGATACCCAGCCTCGGCCATCAGCTGCTTGGCCTTGGCGACGTCGCGCGGCCATTTCGGCCATTCCATGCCATACTCGACATCGTTGTTGATCCAGTTGCCGTCGACGACCCCCTTCCCGTCGCATTCGGCTTGGTTCATCGCTTCGCGGTCGATCGCGAGGCTGATCGCCTGACGCACCCGCACGTCGTGGAACGGGTTCTTGGGGTCCCGGAAGCCGGGAAACTCGAGCCACCAATTCCCCGAGACCACCGGCGCCAGCGTCAGCTTCGGATTGTTCTTGACGCGGGCAATCAACTCGCCGGGGACGAAATAAATGATGTCGGCCTCGCCGCGCTCGAGCATCGCGATGCGGGTCGCCGCCTCGGGGACGGCCATCATCGTCAACTGCTTGACGTGGACCGGACGGTAGTAGCGGTCGAACGCCTCAAAATCGAGCCGAATGCCGGGCTGCTGCGCGACGAGCTTGTAGGGTCCGGCGCCGATCGGCTTTTGCAAGAACCCGTCCTGTCCCTCCTTTTCATAATATTTTGCCGGCACCACCCATGCAGCGCCGCACACGTTCGACGTCCCCATCAGGATCGGAAAATCGAGGAACGGCGCGTTGAACACGAAACGCACCGTGCGGTCGTCGGGAACCTCGATCCGCGCGGTCTTGTCGTGCAGCACCTTGGCCCAAGCACCGCGGTAATGCTCGAAACTCCACTTCACGTCCTGGGAGGTGAGCGGCGATCCGTCGTGAAATCTGAGACCCGGCCGCAGCGTGAAGGTGCAGCTTTCGGCATCCTCAACAAATTCGAATTTTTCGGCGAGCGCCAGATGATCGAACCGCTGAGCGCCCGAGTTCTTGATCAGCCCGTCGTGCAGGGCATTGATGAAGTTATCTGGGGTCGCCGTCCCGTCGTGCTGCTGCGGATCGAGCCAACGGCTGGCGATGTTGGTGTGCCAGGCCAGCACTATGCGCCCTGTCGGCGTCACTGCTTCGGCAACGGCACGCCGCACCGCTGGCGCCGCTAGACCACCGGCGGCGATAGCCGCCATCTGCAACGCCTGGCGCCGCGTCAGCAGCCCTACGCCCATGGCCGCCTCCCTGGTCGGTAACTCCTGTTCCCGGAGTCTTGCGTCAATTTTAGGCCAGCTATGCAAAAAAGTCGCGCCCTGTTTTTGCCGTCGGTCGAGATGTCGCGCGGAATTGTCCAGGCGGCTCGTCCGACCCACGCTCGCTGCACCGCATGCCCGCCGGAGGTCGCAGGCCGGCGCAAATCTATGATTTCAAGCGCGAAACCGGGTGGCGGGATCGCGCACCGAGCGTGGGAAGCTCGTGTTTGAGCTCAGTCCAGAGAATGCATCAGCAAATTGAGTCCGGGCCCCTCTGGCGAGGACGCCGACGCGGTCGGTCAACCTCGCGATGTCGGATCACCTTGCGCTAGTGCGCGCTAGGACTGGTCGACATCGGGGCTTTATCTGAACTCCCCCGACAAAAACCGGTCTGCTCCACTGGCGCGTATGCAGCGCACCGAGGGCCTTAGGCGGGGGTTTGCATGTCCATCACCCCTTATCTAGACGAGTTCGATGCCGATCCCGAAACCAAGCGGGTTCTGGCTGTCGCGCTCGAAATGACTCGCGTATCTCTTGGGCTTACCGACGATCTTGCTGACGGCATTATCGCGAAGCAAATTGTCGAGCTTGCCAAGACCGGCGAGCGCAATCCCGATCTTTTGTGTGAGGCCGCGTTGAAGAAATTACACGAGCATTTGTATAGCGACTAGCACGTTGCGAGCCAAGCGCCGGGCCTCGCCGCTCGGATTAGCCAGCCTGCTTCTGTCGTTAGCCGTATGTCGTTCTCGAATGAACTGCGGGACCCACCTGAAAGGTAGCCATTCCCTCAGTCTGCTTTTCAGACTTTAAAGAAGCTGGTGAAGTGTTGAATGACTTTGTCCGGCACCTCCTCCTGGATGTAGTGGCCACACTCGATAGCCTCGTGCGCGACGATGGTCGACGCATAGCGCTTCCATACGTCCAGGAACTCCTTGGCGCGCTCGGGCGACTGGCCTCGTGCGCCCCATAGCAAAAGCAGCGGCATATCGATTTTCTTGTCCTTGTCCGCCGTGTCCATCTCGAAATCGCACGTCGCCGTGGCCCGATAGTCGCGGCACGACCCGGTGATGGTTTTCAGGGTATAGCAGCGGATATACTCGTTGAGCGCCGTGTCGGTCAGAAAGCCGATCCCGGTTCCGCCGCGGATCATCATGCGACTCCTGATGAAATATTCTGCCGGCACCGCGCTGATGAGGCGCTCCGGAAACGGCTCAGGCTGTGCCATGAAGCCCCAATGCCAGGTTCCGATCACCCAACTCTTCGTGATGTTCGTCCACACATGATAATTGGGCACAACGTCCATGATGCATGCCTTGATGACGCGCTCGGGATGATCGAGACACAGCCGATGCGTTGTACGCCCGCCGCGGTCGTGACCTGCGATCATGAAGCGCTGGTATCCGAGGTGCTCCATGACCTCGATGAGATCGCGTGCCATCTCGCGAAAGCTGAAATTGATGTTATTGGGCCCCGGATCGGGCAGCGAGCTGTCGCCGTAGCCACGCAGGTCAGGAAGAACGACATGGTATTGCTGGGCCAGCTTCCCTGCGACCTTGTACCAGCAGGTGTGGTTTTCCGGATTGCCATGGACGAGTAGTAGCGGCGGGCCGGAGCCGCCGTGGCGCAGCCGAATTATGGCCCCGCTGGTGCGCATATCGAGATGCTGGAAGCCGGGGAAGTGGGCCGCCATCTCGGGTGAGCCCCAGCGCGTAGGATCGCGTTGATAGTCGGCGTCAGTCGCGACCGCCATTACGCTTGTGCCCTGGGCAGTGGCCGAGCTTGCCAAAACTGAAGCGACCAACCCTGATACCGCGGCCCCTGCAAGCGCATCGCGCCGGTTCGTCTCAATGCTCATCGTCGCGCCCCTGTATCTGTTACAATGCTATCCGCTATGAGGGTAGCCCATTTGCGTCCATAATCATGTTTGAAACGCGAATTTGTTAAGTACAGAAGAAAGGTCGTCCGTCCGGTCGAGCGCCCACAGCGCCTGCAGCACAGTGTCCGTGTGCTCCTGCGGCCAGCGCTTACCCACGTTGCCGCGAAATTTCCGTTCGACTTCATCTCTGTCCATCGGCTGTGCCGCAAAACCCGGCGCGTAGTCGATCTCGCGCGATATCCGCTGCCCGTCCAACAGGATCGCCGTCACCCGCGTGGGAACTGCGCCTCCGCCCCGCGCAGTGAGGATGGGGTCCTCGCTCACTTTGATCTTTTGCATGAAGGCGAGGATGCGCGGATCGCGGTACATTTGCGCTGCGAAGCTTTCATTTGTGATGTCGCCGTCAACCATCGCCCGCGCCGTGATGTATGGCAGGCTGTGGTCTGCAGTCTCCCTGGTTTGCGGCGACCATTTCTCGGGTTCAATCCCGGTCCGCTCAAAACCACGGCGCGTCGTTGCGATTTCGATCACGGCAATCCGATCGAGAGAGCCCACTTCCTTGGCAACTTCGATGCCAGCCACAATCGCCGTCTGCGTGTAAATTACCGCCGGATAAGCCTTCAGACTGCATTGGTGGATGCGAAACGGCACGCCACGCCGACCGAAGGTATCGACGTCGACATTGGCCGGCCCGGACACCTGCTTGAAGAAGCCGGAGTGACCTTCAAAGATGGGCGTCGGACCAGTCACGCCACCGCGTGCCAGCAGCGCAGCGAAGACGGCATTGCGCGCCGCTTCGGCGGCCGCGAGCCCTTTCCAGTCGGACAGCGTCTGTACCCGGGTCTGGGCCAGCGGGATATGGTCGTTGATGGCAAGACCGACCGCGTGGGTTAGCCGCTCGGGGTCGAGCTTCATCAGCGTGCCTACCGCGAGCGCCACGGCTGGCAGGCTGAACACCGGCGGATCCCAACCGCGCGTCGCGATGTCCAAGGAATCCACCAACCGGGAGTTCACTTCATAGGCAAGTGCAATCGCGGTAATCAAATCTTGGGCGGTGGCCCGTTCGGTCTCCGCGACTGCAAGGCACGCCGCGATGTTGTCGCTTGGATGAACGGCAAATCGCCCGACATACGTGTCGTTGAAATCGAGGTAGCGGAACGCTGCGCCATTGGCGAAGGATGCAAGATCAGGCGTCGTGCGCCGGCCCGTCCCGATGACCGTGGCCGTACCGGGCACGGCAAGCGCAATCTCGCGGCAGATCCGGACGGCTCTTTCCTCGAACGCTCCGATACCGCAGCCGATCGTATCGATGACGTGCACCTTCACCCGCTCGACGGTCGCGGCGTCGAGGTCGTCATAGCGCAGGGCATGGGCATAGGCAGCCAGCCGTTCCGCAAGCGGTCGCTCACGTGGCGCTGATAGCGGTGGTGATGGATTGTTTTGCGCCATGGCAATTCGCGAAGCGATGGGGAGCGCCACTGGACCGGCGCCCAAATGCAGAAGTCGCCTGCGAGTAAGTTTACTCACGATTTCCCCTAGAAATCTCGTCAATGGGCGCGCGAGAGCGTCCAACTAAACGAACGAATACTAAGCTACCGAGCAGAGGACAGTAGCAGGCAACGATATAGTGGTCGGCAGCCATGGCATGCGTCACGCGCAAGCCGTGCTTTCGCATGTGCTCGACGTGCGCGGGCCAAGGATCGATGAACGTCACGCCTCGCCGGCTACCATATGGGCGCCGGCATAGGGCCACGCCGCTGCCGCGCCGCCGAGCAACGTGATGAATTGACGGCGTTTGAATTGGTCGAATTGCATTCGATTTCCACCAGCCAGCGCCGGATGCAGGATATCGAATTACATCTCTTTCACTCTAATATTAGCGTGCCTTTCGAATATTGCTATTGTCCCACAAGCGGCGGGAGGACTGGAAATGTCAGCAGCGCGGCTGAAACATTTCGGCTGGGGCCGCGAGGGCGAGGGCCTCACAACGGAAGAAGAGGCCTTCGTGATGGCGCGTGCGGAAGCGCGTTTCGGCACGGCGCTAAAGGAAAGCGCAAGCGCGCCGCGCCTCGAAGACATCAAGCTCGAAGCGCCGCGCGTCACAGCACCCGCCTCGCTCCCGTTCTGCACCAACGAACACTACGACCGTGCCGCGCACACCTACGGCAAATCATACCCCGAACTCGCCCGCGGCCTTGCACGCGATTATGCGAGCGCACCCGACGTCGTCGCCTATCCGCGCAACGAGGCGGACGTGAAGGCCGTGCTCGATTGGGCCGGCGGCGCCGACGCGACGGTGACGCCGTTCGGCGGCGGGTCGAGCGTGTGCGGCGGCGTCGAGCCGAAGCGCAACGGCCACAAGGGCGCGGTCACGATCGACCTGCGCCAAATGGACAAGGTGAAGGAGGTCGACAAGACCTCGCGCGCCGCACTGATTGAGGGCGGCACCTACGGCCCCGCACTCGAAGCGCAGCTTCGCCCGCACGGGCTCACACTGCGGCATTTCCCGCAGAGCTTCGAATATTCAACGCTCGGCGGCTGGATTGCGACGCGCGGCGGTGGCCACTTTGCGACGCTCTATACGCACATCGACGATTTCGTTGAATCGTTGCGCACCGTCACGCCGAGAGGCGTGATCGAAAGCCGGCGCCTCCCCGGCTCCGGCGCGGGCCCGAGCCCAGACCGCATGATGATCGGCTCGGAAGGAATTCTCGGCATCATCACACAGGCGTGGATGCGCTTGCAGGACCGCCCGAAATTCCGCGACGGCGGCGCGGTGCGTTTCAAGGATTTCTTTTCCGCAGCACGTGCCGTCCGCGCGATCTCCCAGGCCGGCCTCTATCCCTCGAACTGCCGGATCCTCGATCCGGCCGAGGCCTACAACACCGGCGCGGCAGATGGCTCGGGCGCCATCATGGTGCTAGCCTTCGAGTCAGCCGACCACGATGTCGCGCCGTGGATGAAGCGGGCGCGAGAATGCTGCGCGGATCACGGCGGCACGCCCGAGGCGAGCGGCGCCGAGGCGCACCGTGAGGGCGCCGCCGGCGTGTGGCGCAACGCCTTCATCCGCATGCCCTACGCGATGGAACGGCTGATCCTGCGCGGCGTGATAAACGACACGTTCGAGACCTCGATCACGTGGGAGCGCTTTGAAAAATTCCACGACGCGATCAAGGCCGCGACTGAGAGCGCGATCCTTGAGACGACCGGCCGCAAGGGACAGGTCACCTGCCGGTTCA
>Ga0310910_10002291_pt1 | contig 10801 bp, 9 predicted proteins | sample GREbulkMGHF172_FD_203448 | JGI IMG/M metagenome (GOLD analysis project Ga0310910, IMG submission 203448) | Lab enrichment of tropical soil microbial communities from Luquillo Experimental Forest, Puerto Rico - GRE.bulkMG.HF172 | ecosystem: Environmental > Terrestrial > Soil > Tropical forest >... | reverse complement strand
GGCCTTCTACATCAATCTCCGTGATACCAGCGAATGGGCGCGCTGGAAGCTGCCCACACTCGTGTATCACGAATCCGAGCCCGGACATCACTTCCAGCTGGCCCAGGTGCTGGAGCTACCCTCGCTGCCTCTCATTCGCAAGGCCGGCGGCGGTTTTTCCGCCAACACCGAAGGTTGGGCGCTCTACGCCGAGCAGTTGTGTGATGAGATGGGGATGTACGCCGCCGATCCTCTCGGGCGCCTCGGCATGCTGCAATCGGCGCTGTTCCGCGCGGCGCGCTGCGTGGTCGATACCGGCATTCACGCCAAGGACTGGAGCCGCGAGCGCGCGATCGACTATATGGTGCAGACCACCGGTGACGCCCGCAGTGCGATGACGACCGAGGTGGAGCGCTACTGTACCTGGCCCGGTCAGGCTACCAGCTACAAGGTGGGAGAAACGCGCTGGCTCGCGCTGCGTGCGGACGCGCGGCAGCGCCTGGGCGCGAAGTTCGACATCCGAGACTTCCATGATGTGGGCCTGACGGCAGCACCGATGCCGCTTTCGGTCCTCGAGCGTGTCCTGGATGACTGGCTGAAGGGTCGTGGCGTATGAGACTGCAGCACCGCCGGGTGTGCCTGTTCCTCGCTCTGTTGCCTGTCTGGATGGCGGGACATGCGGCGAATTATCCACCGCCCACCGAAGCGGACTTCACTCTCAAGGAGTTCCACTTCGCATCCGGGGAGACACTGCCCGAGCTGCGTATCCACTACCGCACCTTGGGTGCGCCACGCGCGGATGCGCACGGGGTGGTGCGCAACGCGGTGCTCATCATGCATGGCACCGGCGGAAGTGGCGGCGGCCTGGTGCGGGATGAGTTCGCTGGCGAGCTGTTCGGACCGGGGCAACCGCTCGATGCCACGCACTACTTCATCGTGCTGCCCGATGACATGGGTCACGGTAAATCCACGAAGCCCAGCGATGGCCTGCATGCGCGCTTCCCGCGCTATGGCTACAACGACATGGTGCAGGCGGAGTATCTGCTGCTCACGCAGGGACTGAAGGTCAATCATGCGCGGCTGGTGATGGGAACCTCGATGGGCGGCATGCACACCTGGGTGTGGGGCGAACAGCATCCCCAATTCATGGATGCGCTCATGCCGCTCGCGAGTCTCCCGACACAGATATCCGGCCGCAACCGCGCTTGGCGGCACACGATCATCGAAGCCATTCGCAACGATCCGGACTGGAAGGGCGGGGACTATCAGAGCGAGCCGCCGTCGCTACGCACCGCGCTCGCGATGTTGTGGCTCATGAGGAGCAATCCGGTGCTGCGGCAGCTGGAAGCACCCACGCTGGCGCAGGCCGATAAAGTCCTGGACGGATACATCGAGAACGGTGTGAACAGCACCGATGCCAACGACCTCATGTATGCCCTGGCGGCCTCACACGATTACGACCCGGGCCCGGGTCTCGAGAAGATCGCGGCACCGCTCCTGGCAGTGAACTCGGCGGACGATCTCATCAATCCCCCGGAACTCGGAATCCTCGAGCGTGAGATCAAACGCGTGCCGCACGGCCGAGCGGTCGTGATCCCGCTCAGTGAGCGCACGCGCGGGCATGGCTCGCACACGTACGCGCTGCTGTGGAAGCCGTATCTGGAAGAGCTGCTGAAATCCCCCGAGCGTTAGGCCTGGGACCCTGACGGGCAGCGCACGAAGTGCGGCGCGAGCTCGGTGACATCGTTGCAGCCGAGCTGCCCGAGAACCCGGTCGATTTCGGTGGTGAGGATTGCCAAGGCCCGATCCACCCCGGCGTCACCGCCGGCGATCAGGCCGTACAGCGTCGCGCGCCCAAGAAGCACCGCCTCCGCGCCGAGCGCGAGCGCCTTCACGACGTCCGTACCACGTCGAAAGCCGCCATCGACCAGCACCGCCAGGCGCGTGCCGACCGCCGCCTTGATCTCTGCCAGCACTTCGATCGCCGCCACGCAGTAATCCAGCTGGCGGCCACCATGGTTGCTCACCACGATGCCATCGGCGCCGAGCGCCGCGGCTCGCTCGGCGTCAGCCGCACTGAGCACGCCTTTGAGAAGGAGCTTCCCTTGCCAGTGCTCGCGGATCCACGCGATATCGTCCCAGCTGATCGTGGCATCGAACAGGCGCGGAATGACGGTGCTCGCACCCATCGGAGTGAGATTCGCCGGCACGAAGGGCTCGAGATTGCGAAAGCGCGGCATGCCGTGGCGCAACATCACCTCCCACAGCCAGCGTGGGTGGCGCAGCGCATCGAGTGAGGCACGCAGCGTCGGTTTACCCGGCCGGCGGTAGCCGCGCTGATCCCATTCACGGTTGCCGAAGACGTTCGCATCGGTGGTGAAGACCAGTGCCTCGTAACCTGCGGTGGCCGCTCGCCGCATGATCTCGCGGCCGATCGTCCGGTCTTTCACCACATAGAGCTGCATCCATAACCGCCCGCCGGCGCGGCTCGCGACCTCCTCCAGCCGCGTGGTTGATACCGTGCTGCGCGCGCTAGCGTCACGTCGCCATCGGCATGCAGCAGGCCGTTGAGGCCGGTGGGCGCGATGACGAGCGGGGCGTTGGCCGCGCGGCCGAGGATGGTGCTGCGCAGGTGGCGACCGGAGGTATTCACCAGCGTTTGCGGAACCAGCCGCAGTCGGCCGAGAGCTGCGCGGTTGCCGGTGAGTGTCACCTCGTCTTCGGCGCCACTCTCTACGTATTCGAACACGAAACCCGGCACGCGGCGGCGCGCGATCGCGCGCAGGTCGGCGATATTGAGCGCGCGGGCGACATTGCGACTGGCGAACGGCCGGCGTTTCCAGGGCATGTCGTGCGCGCGCTCGCTTTGAGTTCGGCTTTACTCGTGCAGCGCGACGTGGATGCGCGAGGCGACGAAGGTGTCGCAGGTGGTGGGGTTGTTACACTGCCCGTAGGCCACGAGACGGAAGCTCTTGTGGGTGCCGTTGAACGCCGAGGATACTCCGCTCGCGAACGCAGCGGCATTGTTGAATACCGAGATGCCGGTGGTGAGAGTGGTGCTGCCGACCGCGAGCTGCAGATTACTCTGGTCCGCACCGGTGGTGGTGATCAGCGGGCTCTGCGGCAGACTCTTCAGGTCGAGACTCGCGGGACCGGTGCGAATCTCGTGCGTGGCACCGAGATTGGCGTCGGCCAGGTTCACCACGAGCCCGGAGCTCGAGATGCTGCTGAAGGGGGCTGTGGACCCGCCATTGACCCAGTCGACGACCAGCGTCTGCAATGAGCTCGGTCCGGGGGTCAGCGCGCTCGCCATGAAATCCGGTGGCGCCGCACCAAACGGCGTGACGTTCCCCTGCACCTGCAGCAGCTCACCGGTTGTGATGACCGGTCCTGGCGGCACGGCGCTCGTATCCACGGCGTACGCGGTCGCCGTTGCGTCGTGTCCGGAGGTGCCGGTGCCCGCGAAGCTGATGGCGGTGGGAGCGAAACGGCCGAGCGAGAAGAGATCGAGAGTCCCGTCGGCATTTTGCGTGCCCCAGAGGGTGGTCGACTGCAGCCGCACGAAACCCGACGAGGCATCGATACTGGCGAGTGCCCCCGCGGAGACGACCGGTTGCCCGGCGAGCGTGAGCTGCTGACCGACCGAGATGTCCGCGATGGTGAGTCCTGGCGTGGCGCTACCGTCCTCGAATACCAGGGTGGCGTTGCCGAGCGTCACCGGGATGCTGTCGAGGTAGGTGAGGCTCAGCGCTGCGACGCCGGGGGGCGGGACCACGGTCGATGCGCGCAACGTGAGCGTATTGCCGCTGCGGGCGGTGACCGTGCCGGTGAGATAGTACGCCACCTGACTCTCCTGGCTTGCGCCGAAGTAGACCTGCGTGGCGTTGAAGCTCGGCGTGACTCCAGAGACGCTGGCGAGCGTGCCGTAGACGGCGAGCGGCAGCGTCTGCGCCTGCTGCGAGAGCACCGCAAGGCCGGCGGAGCCGGTGTAGACCACCCCGTTGATGTTGAAGTAGGTCTGCGCGTTGGTGTTGACGATCACCGCTCCGAGAGCCGAGTACTGGCTGTAGAACGGACGCGCGTTCATGTAGAAGCCGCTCGGGACGTCCTGTGTGGTCACGAACAGCCCCCGCAGTCGCATGGGGGTGGCATCCACCGGCGCTGGCCTGATCACCACGAATGGCTGCACCTGCACGATCGCCGTGGCGGTGTTGAGCTCGTTGGAGGCGAGCAGATCGACCTCCACCTGCAGCCGCACCGACTGATTCTGCTTGATGACGAGCGGATTCTTTGGATCGAAGGTTACGATGACGCTGACGGCCGTGAAGCCGAGGCCAGCGGCGGTGGAGGGCGTTGCCGACAGTGTCTCACCGTTGATGTTGAACCACACGAGCTGCGTGGAGGTGTAGTCGAGCGTGATCGCCGCCGAGGTATAAGTTCCTTCCGGTACCGCAGGCGCTTCCACGAGCTCGGACAGGGTGTTGAGTTGGGCGAGATCGACGGTCACCGGCGTAACCAGCGGCGTCACGACCGTACCGTCGCTGCGCTTGAGCGCGATGGAATCGATGTTGATGATGTAGCTCATGAAGTCGCTGCTGTTGGTGAGATTGCCCATCGTCACCACTGGCGTTCCAGGCGGGGGTGGGTGGCTGGTGTTGCAGGCAACGAGCAGTGCGGCAGCGGCGCACAGCAGGGCGCGCAGCGGCCGCGCGCAGCGGGTCCGCCGTGGGCAAGCGACAGTCATTTCGGGATATCCCCTTCGATACTCACTAGTTGGGGCGCGGCCGTGGCGCCATGGATTAGAGAGGGCCGCCGCCAATACGTTCCCTCGCGGCGAGCCGCGCAAAGCGCGCTAGTGTACCGGTTTCGCAGGTCTTCAGTTGATCGTCAGCGCAATCGAGCCGCTCGTGCTGGTCCGCAGGTCGATGACCTGCGGGTACCACTGACGCTGCACGAGGCTGGTGTCGGTCGACTTCCAGGCGCGAACGGTCGCGTAGTAGACCGCGTCCGGCGTCCCGGCGGGGAGGCCGGGCACCGTGACGTTACCCCCCGCGCCAGTCAGAACTGCATCGAGCGATGTTGCAGCCACGAGGGCGCCATCGTGGCTGAGAAGCAGCTGCCCCTGGTCGTACTTGCCGGGGGTGGTGGCAACGATCGCGGCGCTGAGCGTGCCGGCACCAGCCCCGGACCCGAGTGTCAGCGCTGGCACCACGACCACCGCTGTCCCCGACTTGGGGACTGAGACCGAGACCTTGGAGCTCAAAGTACCGTCGCTGAACCCTGGCGCGGACGCAGCGACGAGATAGGTGCCGGCGCCCTCCTTGGGGGCGGCACTCACCACCGTGACGGTTCCATTGGTAGACCAGGTGCCCGAATCCACGGTGCCGACCGAGAGCGCCTGGGCGTTGAACAGCACCTGGTTGAACGGGTCGATCGGGCTCGACTCGATCACGTACGGTACCTCGGCCTGCGTTCCCAGCGTCTGGTAGAAGCCCACCAGTGCGCCGGCGGGAAGCTGCGCGCCCGGGGCGGTGGCGATGTTGGCGCTGAAACTCGTGGGGGGCGAGCTCGCCGCGGCGCGCGGCGTCAGCGTACCGATCGACACCGCGTTCACGCTCGAGTTGGCTGTGGTTCCACTCGCCGGCGTCGTCGTCGTCGTGGTGAGGCTCGGCGAGCTGAGCGTGGTATTTGGCGTCGTCAGCGTCGTGGTCGAGGAGGTGGTGGTCGAGCTGCTGGAGCTCGAGGGCCGCGGGACCTGCACACCCTTCACGATGATGGTGGCGATGTCCGGACCGTGAATCACCACATCGTAGGTGAGCGGTGAGGTCGTGGAGGAATTAGTCGCGAGCGGGTAGAGCAGGAAGCTGCCGTCCGACAACACCGCCGCGCTGCTCACGATGAGGTGGCGTGTGCCATCTGCGCTCAAGGTCTGGGCGCTCACCTGGATGTTGGGCAGTCCACTGGTGCTGGTCGTGATGTTGGTGAGGCTGAGCTGTCCGGAAATACCACCCGCCTGCGAGAGGTCGTAGGCTGCGTTCGCATGTGCACTCCACAGGATTCCGCTGCTGCTGCTCGCGAAGTTGAAAGGCACGAGATTGCTCGTGCCATCGAGGGTGGCCGCGAAAGAATTGTTCGGTGTCGTGTTGGTGGAGCTGGTGCGGGAGGTCAGCGAATTGGTCGTGCCGCTGGTCGTGCCGCTCATCGTGCCGAACGGATTGCTCGTGCTGGTCGAGCTCGACGCAAAGGGGAGCGCGCCGGTGGCGCTGGTGCTGGTTCCGGTGCCCGCAAAACCCGCCCCAATGTTCCCGACGGGGACCTTGAGGGAGGTTGCGATACCGATCCCCTTGTCGGGGCTCAAAAGCTCGAGTGGCAGTTGATGCGTGATTCCCTGGCTGTCGACGTAGTCGGCCTCGAAATTGTAGAGCGCGCCGGCATTCTGCGCGGAGGCCGCGAGGGTAGCTGTAGCATCAACGGGGATGAGACGCAGCTGCGAATAGCTGCGGGCCGGAACGCGCAGCCCACTGGCGATGTTGCCGAGATTGCCGCCGTTCTGTGCAACCAGGTCCACGGTGCTCGGCGTCGACAGTGAGAACTTGTCCCAGCCGCCATCGTCCGGCCCCGCGGTCGCGCTGGTGTTGAACCACACCTCCTGCACGGTGACCCATACGTGCGAGTACTGCGCCGGGGTGTTGCCGGTCAGCGACACGTCGGTCTTGGTACCGCAGCCGCCAAGCAGGCCGAATCCGCTGATGGCAGCGAGCAGGGCGACTTGCGGGCGGTGAATCATGCCGATCCTTGTGCAGTGGATGCCGGGGATGATGCTACGAAGGTCGCTCACGCCGCAATGCGGGTAAGAGCGGGAACTGTTTCGAATTGTCGGCTGCTGCCCGGTGCTGCGTTTTCTGCGGGGTAGCCGCGGATTGGACGTGGTGGGGCGAACTCGGTAGAGTGCGCCCCGCCAGACGTCCAGGTGTCGGTCAGCACCCGTTTTGGTTGCTTCGATTTACCATTAACTCCGAGCCTCGCAGCTGACCGCCGCGGCGCACTGCGCGCTGCGGGCGAGCCGAAACGAGGTTTCCTTTTCTATGTCATTTGCCGACCTCGGGCTTGCGCCCGGGCTCATCCGTGGCGTCGCCGAAAAAGGCTACACCACCCCGACACCCATTCAATGCGCGGCCATCCCGGCGGTCCTCGCCGGACGCGATGTCCTCGCTGGCGCCCAGACCGGCACCGGCAAGACGGCTGCGTTCGTGCTGCCGATCCTGCAGCGGCTGCATGCCCCGGCGGGCCAGGCTCCGCGCGCTCTGGTGCTGACGCCAACGCGGGAGCTCGCGGCGCAAGTCGCCGAGAGCGCCGTCCGCTACGGGCGCTACGGCACCCTGCGCACCGTGGCGATTTTCGGCGGCGTGAGCGAGAAGCCGCAGCACGAATCTCTGCGTGCAGGTTGTGATCTGCTCATCGCGACCCCGGGGCGGCTACTCGATCTTGCCGCGCAGGGCGCGCTCGATCTGAGCGGGGTGCGCTGCTGCGTCCTCGATGAGGCTGATCGCATGCTCGACATGGGCTTCATCCACGACATCCGCCGCATCCTCAAGCTGCTGCCGCGCGATCGCCAGAACCTGATGTTCTCCGCCACGTACTCTGCCGCGATCCGCGAGCTCGCCGCCAGGCTGCTGCGCAGTCCGCTTACGATCGAGGTCGCGGCGCGCAACGCGACCGCCGAGCGCATCGAGCAGTGTGTCTACCGCGTACCGCAGGAGCACAAGCGCCACCTGCTGCGGCATCTGATCGATCGTGGCGGCTGGAGGCAGGTGCTGGTGTTCACCCGCACCAAGCATGGCGCCAACCGCCTGAGTCAACAGTTGCAGGCTGCGGGCATCTGCGCTGCGCCAATCCACGGCAACAAGAGCCAGAGTGCGCGCACGCGGGCGCTGAGTGACTTCAAGGAGCAGCGCATCACCGCGCTCATTGCCACGGAGGTCGCGGCGCGCGGACTCGACATTCGGGATCTGCCGCACGTGGTCAATTTCGAGCTGCCACACGTTGCCGAGGATTACGTGCATCGCATCGGCCGTACCGCCCGTGCGGGGAGCTCGGGCGTGGCCATCTCGCTGGTGGCGCCCGATGAGACAGAGCGGCTGCGCGACATCGAGAAACTTCTCAGGCGCACGTTGCCTGTGGCGCCATTGCCGCAGTACGCCGTGTCATCGCCGGCGATGGCCGTTGCTGCCTCGCCGCGTGATGGCCACCGGGCGCGGCCGCGCACGCCGCCGGTTCGCGCTAGGGCGCGCGCATGATCGCGTGTCGCACCGGCGCGAGCGGTGCATCGTCGATGAGTTTGACCGAGCTGCCATCGGGCAGAACGCCGAGCTCGCGCCACAGGGTCATCAGGTCGGGCGTCATCGGCGTGCCCTTCATCTGCGTGTAGAGCTGCTCGAGCGTGCGGGTACCGACCGCGGCATCGCCGGTGCGCAGCACGCGCTCGATCGGCCAGTCGGTCGCGAGCCCGCCGCTCTCGCGCAGGATCGCGCGAAGCGCCTGCTGCAGTCCGAAGCGCAGCTGGGTGTTCCGCCGGATGTCGACATCCGCCAGCAGGCAGAACATTGCGCCGCCCCAGTAGGTGCGGCCCCAGGTGTGCGTGTGATCGAGACCACGGTCATCTTCCCCGGGCAGCCCGCGGGGCATGGAACGCATCTCCTCGGCCCAAACGTCCACTTCGCTGCGGTTGCCCGCCTGCACCCGCGCGATGCCCTCCACGTAGGTCGCGATTCCCTCCGAGAGCCAGGCATGCGCTTCGCCGGTGTCGGGCAGCGCGAGATGCGTCATCTCGTGCACCAGTACCCAATCGGCGAGCAGCTCCTCCGCGGTCACCTCACGCCCGAGCTGCACGCGGATGAAGGCGTTGGGATTGGCGAAGGTCTTGCCACCGTGCACGCCCGGTCCGGACTGCGGCACGAGCCGCACCCTGACGCTGGCGGTGGGGAAGCGCCCGTAATAGCGGGAGACGATGTCGGCAGAGCGCCGCGCCCACTCGAGGACCGCCGGTGCCTCGCCGTTGAAGTCCTTGCGGTCGAACTCAAGCTGCAGCACCGAACCACCCACGCGCAGCTCCTCGTCCGCACGCGCGGGCCGGTCAGCGGGCAGCAGGAGAGCGGCCAGCGCCACGGCGCAGGCGAGCGTGGGGGCAGCAGGCGGGGAACGCACCGCTCGCTCAGCGCGCTGTCTGTCCAAAGAGCACGCGCTTAGCCTCTTCGGTCATGGTCTCCCTGGTGTTGACAGCCGCGGCCCTGGCGTAGGCGCGCACGGTCGCGGGACGCTCGCGGATGCCTTCGAACCAGCGCTTCAGGTTCGGAAACTGCTCGAGCCGCTGCCCCTGTGCCTGGTAGGGCACGATCCAGGGATAGCAGGCGATATCGGCGATCGAGTACTCCCCCGCAAGGTACGAGCGATCCCCGAGGCGCTGATTGAGTACGCCGTACAGGCGGTTGGTTTCCTTCACGTAGCGCTCGATGGCATACGGAATCCTCTCGGGAGCATAACGCGCGAAGTGATGGTTCTGCCCGGCCATGGGACCGAGACCAGCCACCTGCCAGATGAGCCACTGCGTCGCTTCGACCCTACCGCGCAGGTCTGCCGGCAGAAGCTTGCCGGTTTTTTCCGCGAGGTACAGCAGGATCGCGCCCGACTCGAACACCGATAGGGGTCCGCCGCCATCGAGGGGGGCGTGGTCGACGATCGCCGGGATGCGATTGTTAGGGGAGATTGCCAGAAACGCGGGCTCGAACTGCGCGCCGCTGCCGATGTCGACGGGAACGATCCGGTAGGGAAGGCCGGTCTCTTCGAGGAACATGGTGATCTTGTGACCGTTCGGCGTGGTCCAATAATAGAGATCGATCATCGATGTCTTCCCTCGGGCTCCACGGGGGCAGAATTGCACGCGCCTCGGCGCCGCGCGAGGCTCTTGCGGGTTCCCGAGGAGTCCGTCTTTGGGGGTAGTCGGGAGATGTCCATGACCGCCACAGCTGTCAGAGAGCCGCGTGAGACGATTGTCGGCGAGTTGCGCGCGGCGGGTTACGTGCTGCTTCAGCGGGGGGCGGTTACCGCGGGGCTCGAGATCGATGTCACGGCGCTCGATGATCTCGCCGGGAGCTGGGACTGCCTGCCGCGTGATGCTTACCTGCGCGATGGCGGCCACTACCGGGCGCGTCGCCACAGCGGCTTCGTGTACTCCTCCGATGGCGCGACGCTTACCGCGGTGGCGCAACGTCCTCACTGGCAACCCACCACCTACAACGCGCTGCACGGAGGCATGCTGCGCTGGTTTGAGCCGATCGAGCCTCAGGTCGCAGGCGATCCCGCGTTCCGGCGGCTGCTCACCTCCCTCGGGGCACTCTTCGCACAGCTGCAGCCGGTCGAGCGCTGGTACCTGGAAGCGCATCAGTTCCGCATCCACACGAGCGGCGGGATCGGACGGCCGACGCCCGAAGGTGCGCACCGCGATGGCGTGGATTTTGTGGCAGTGGTCCTGGTGAGGCGAGGCGCGATACGCGGCGGGGAGACGCGGGTATTCGAGGCGCATGGGAGTCGCGGGGTACGTTTCACCATGGAGCAACCCTGGTCGATGCTGCTCATGGACGATGCGCGTGTGATTCACGAGACGACTCCGATCCAGTCGGAGGGTACAGGCGAGACGTCAGAGGACACTCAGGGCAACTTCCAGTCGCCAGCGGGCGTGCGCGACACGCTGGTCCTGACCTACCGCGCCGGCGGATTTCAGGAGCCTGTGGCTGCTGGCGGTTGAGGCAGCTCGCGCGAGCTCTGC
>Ga0310910_10002289_pt1 | contig 10801 bp, 7 predicted proteins | sample GREbulkMGHF172_FD_203448 | JGI IMG/M metagenome (GOLD analysis project Ga0310910, IMG submission 203448) | Lab enrichment of tropical soil microbial communities from Luquillo Experimental Forest, Puerto Rico - GRE.bulkMG.HF172 | ecosystem: Environmental > Terrestrial > Soil > Tropical forest >... | reverse complement strand
GGCAGCGGCAAGCGCGCGGCCAAGGAAGAGCAGAAGCCGAAGAAGGCGGCAAAGCCGGCCCGCGGCACGAGCCGATCCAGGAAGGCCGGCTAGCGAACTCCTACTCTACTTCAGTGAATTGTTCACCGAGCTGTATGTCGTGTTCAGCGCGGAGCCGATTCCGTTGACGGCGGCCACAATCACGATGCTGATACCGGCGGCGATCAAGCAATATTCGATCGCGGTCGCGGCGGACTGATCCGCCAGAAATTTCGAAATCAGCCGCATTCAAAACTCCTGTCGCACGCCTGCCGGATTCTTCCGCAATCATTGGCAGGCGCCAATCTAGGTTGGAGTGGTTGCCGGCGCGTTCACGAACAGGCTGAACGATCCGTTAAATGGCACTCAGGTTTCTGTCGGAACGGCCGCCGTAAATGGAAAGCCGGCCGGCGCGGATGCATATCAGGACTTCGCCGGAGCGCGAGTGACGGCGCTTTACCCGCCGCCTGATTCCTGTTCCAAATAATGGGTAAAAGGCCGAACGAACAATCGGCCGCATTTTGGGGAGGGATCGCATGAAACTCGGCACCGCGATTGCGGAAATCCTCAAGCGCGAGGGCATCGAAATTCTGTGCGGCTATCCGGTCAATCATCTGATCGAGTATGCCGCCAACGCCAATATCCGTCCCATCATGGTGCGGCAGGAACGCATCGGCCTGCACATGGCGGATGCGATCTCCCGGGTCACCTCGGGACGCACGATCGGTGCGTTCTGCATGCAGCACGGACCCGGCGCGGAAAATGCCATGGGCGGCGTCGCGCAATGTTTCGGCGAATCCGTGCCGGTGCTGGTGATGCCGATGGGCTATGCGCGGCGGATTTCGCACATCGAGCCGAACTTCAATTCGAGCCAGGCAATGAAGGCGTTTTCGAAATCTTCCGAGCCGATCATCCTTGCTGCCGAAGTCGCCAACATCTTTCGCCGCGCCTTTACCAAATTGAAGAATGGCCGCGGCGGACCCGTGATTGTCGAAATCCCCTCCGACATGTGGAACGAGGAAGTGCCGGAGCCCTTGAACTACACGCCCGTGTTGCGCACCCGCTCCGGCGCCGATCCCGTCCATGTCAAGGAAGCGGCGGCCCTGCTCGTCAACGCCAAACGCCCGGTGATTTATGCCGGCCAGGGCATTCACTACGCGCGCGCCTGGCCGCAGTTGAAGCGGCTGGCCGAACGGCTCGCCATTCCCGTCACCACGAGCCTGGGCGGCAAATCGTCATTTCCCGAGACCCATCCGCTGTCGCTCGGCTCGGGCGGATTGGCAGTGCCGCGCGCTGTGCCGAAATTCCTTGCCGAGGCCGACGTCATCTTCGGCATCGGTTGCTCCTTCACCGAGACCTCGTTCGGCATCGCCATGCCGAAGGGCAAGGCCATCATCCATGCGACGCTTGATCCCAATCACCTCAACAAGGACGTAGAAGCGAAGATCGGCCTGGTCGGCGACGCCGGCCTCGTGCTCGATGCGCTGCTGGAAGAGATCGGCAAGACCGTCACGACAGATCGCGACACGAGCGCAGTCGCCCGCGAGATCGCCGCTTCCCACAAGGAGTGGCTCGAAAAGTGGATGCCGAAACTCACTTCGAATGCCGCGCCGCTCAATCCTTACCGTGTGCTCTGGGACCTTCAGCACACCGTCGACATCCGCAGCACCATCATTACCCACGACGCCGGCAGCCCCCGCGACCAGCTCTCGCCGTTCTGGAAGCCGGTCGAGCCGCTCTCCTATATCGGCTGGGGCAAGACCACCCAACTCGGCTACGGGCTGGGACTTGCGATGGGCGCCAAGCTCGCAAGGCCCGACAAACTCTGCATCAACGTCTGGGGCGACGCCGCGATCGGCTTCACGGGAATGGATTTCGAGACCGCGGTGCGCGAGAAAATTCCGATCATGTCCATCCTGCTCAACAATTTCTCGATGGCGATCGAGCTGAAGGTGATGCCTGTCTCGACCGAGAAATATCGGTCGACCGACATCTCCGGCGACTATGCCGCCATGGCGCGCGCCTTCGGCGGGTACGGCGAGCGCATCACGAGCGCGGAGGACATCGTGCCGGCGATCAGGCGCGGAATCCAGAAGACCCGGGAAGGCACGCCTGTGCTGCTGGAATTCATCACCTCCAAGGAGACCGAGGTTTCGCGACCGGGGACCTGATCAGGCCCCGACGGCGTTAACGCCCCGATCCGAAAAAAGCGCCTCCGGCGCTGGCCTGACAGCCGCCGGAATGGAATAATCGTGCGCCCAAAACGGCTTGTGAACATTTGAGCCCGGCACGCTCGGCGTCCTCCGGGCGACCTGGATTTGACCGGAATGACCGCGCTTCCCCATGACACGGAAGCCGATCTCAGGCGCAGGATTTTGGAGCTTGAGCAGCGGCTGCAATCGATCGTCGCCCAGCGCGACGAGGCGATCGAACGGCAGACCGCGGCCGCGCTGGTCAATTTCCGGCTGCAAAACGAGCTGCGTGCGACCGTCGATCGCCAGAAGGCCGGTGCCGAGATCCTGCGCACGATCGCGGCGGCACCCACCGACGCCGAGCAATCCTTGCAGCGGATCGCCGAGACCACCGCGCGTTTCTTCAATGCCTCCAGCGCCACGATCCGCATCTCCGACGGCAATCGGTGGACGCGCACGATCGCCGTCGGCCGCGCTTCGGAGCGCATCGTCGCGGCCGTTCCAACCGATCAGCTCGCGATCGACGGCAAGAACCTTCCCGGCATGGTCTATCGCGAGAACCGCCAGATCCACATTCCGGACCTCGATAAGGTCGACCCGTCGATCGCCGACTTTCCCGGCCTCGCGCCGGCCCGCGCCGGCGGCACCCGCACCGTGTCCGGCACGCCGCTCCGGCGCGGCCACGGCGCGATCGGCGCGCTGATCATTCACCGCGACCGCCTCGCCCCGTTCACGCCGGACGAACTGGCGCTGCAGCAGAATTTTGCCGATCAGGCCGTGATTGCCATCGAGAACGCGCGGCTGTTCAACGAGACCAATGAAGCCCTGGAACGGCAGACCGCGACATCAGACATCCTGAAGGTGATCGCGAGTTCGCCGTCCGACGCGCAACCGGTGTTCGAGGCGATCGCCAACAGCGCCAACCGCTTGCTTGGCGGTTTTTCGAGCACCGTGTTCCTTTTCATCGACGGCATGGCTCACCTGGGCGCGTTCACGCCCACCACTCCGGAAGCCGACGAAGTCTTGAGGTCGACTTTCCCGCGGCCGGTCGCCGAATTCGCGCCGATTCAAATGACGCAGGCCGGCGAAGTCACGCAAGTTCCGGACACCGAGGACTTGACGGACGACATCAAGAACATTGCGCGGGCGCGCGGCTACCGCAGCATGCTGTTTGCGCCGCTGATGAACAAAGGCGTGTCGATCGGTTTCGTCGCAGTAACGCGCGTTCAGCCGGGCCACTTTGCCGATCATCACGCGCAACTGCTGCAGACGTTTGCCGACCAGGCCGTGATCGCGATCGAAAACGTCCGCCTGTTCGACGAAGTGCAGGCCAAGACGCGCGATCTCGAGGAGGCGCTGAGATATCAGACCGGCAGCGCCAACATCCTCCGCGTGATCGCTTCCTCGCCGACCGACGTGAAACCCGTGCTCAAGGCGATCGTCGAAAGCGCCTGCGAGCTTTGCGGCGCTTATGACGCGTTGGTACGGCTAAAGGAGGGAGACGGCCTGGCATTCGGCGCGCATCATGGTCCGCTTCCGGTGAGCCTCGCGAGTGTGCCAATCACCGAGAATTCCACCGCTGGCCTTGCGGTGATCGGACGAGAGCCCGTCCATGTTCACGACCTGCTTTCCAGCGATGGTGAGAGGTTCCCGCATGCTCAGGAATTGGCGCGCATGCACGGCGAGCGCACCATCTTGAGCGTTCCGCTGTTGCGCGAGGGCGAGAGCATCGGCGCAATCGTGCTTCGCCGCACCGAAATGCAACCCTTCGGCAGCAAGCAGATCAGCCTGCTGCAAACCTTCGCCGACCAGGCCGTGATCGCAATCGACAACGTGCGCTTGTTCGAGCAAGTGCAGGCCCGCACCCGCGAGCTCACGCAATCGCTCGACGACCTGCGCGCGGCGCAGGACCGGCTGATCCAGACCGAAAAGCTCGCCTCGCTCGGGCAGTTGACCGCGGGAATTGCACACGAAATCAAAAACCCTCTGAATTTCGTGAATAATTTTTCTGCACTTTCGGTGGAATTGACCGACGAACTCAAAGACGTGTTGAAGCAGGCGACGCTCGTCGACAAAATTCGTACCGACGTCGAGGAATTGACCGGCCTTTTGAAGGACAACCTCGCCAAAGTCGTGCAACACGGCAAACGCGCCGATTCCATCGTGAAAAGCATGCTTTTGCATTCTCGCGAAGGTTCCGGCGAACATCGTCCGACAGATGTCAATGCGCTGGTGGACGAAAGCCTCAATTTGGCCTATCACGGCGCGCGCGCCGAAAAACCGCAATTCAACGTCACGCTCATGCGAAATTTCGATCCCGAGGCAGGCATGATCGAAGTGTTTCCGCAGGAAATCACCCGCGTTCTGCTGAATTTGATCTCAAACGCTTTTTACGCCGTGACCAGGCGCAAGGCGGAGAACGGGTCTGCCGACTTCGAGCCCCTGGTTACGGCGACGACAAAAGGTCGCACCGACCGCGTCGAAATAAGCATCCGCGACAACGGCACCGGCATTCCGCCGGATGTAAAGGAAAAGATGTTCAACCCGTTCTTCACGACCAAGCCCGCAGGCGAAGGCACCGGGCTCGGGCTCTCGATGAGCCATGACATCGTTGTGAAACAGCACGGTGGCACGATCGAGGCCGCGACCGAGCCGGGCGAATTTACCGAGTTCACCATTGTATTGCCGCGTACCAGTGCGGCGGTTTTGAAGTCCGCATCGTCGTCCGCAAGTTCGTGATGCTGATTTCTGAACCAAAGCCACACTGGATCAATAAGTTACTGGGTCCCGATTCCGAAGTTCGCAAATGAGGATACCGCAACAGATGATGCGAATTCCGGAATCGGGACACTGGCAAAATTCTTTCAAACCAAAATCAGAGGTTAGACGTGAGCGTTCTCGTTCTTGTGGTAGATGACGAGCCTGATGTCGAGGCACTGTTCCGCCAGCAATTCCGCCGCGATTTGCGCACCCAACGCTTTATGATGGATTTCGCCCATTCGGCGGCGGACGCGCTGTCGCGCATCGCCAGCACGATCGGGCAATCGCTGATCCTTATTTTGTCCGACATCAACATGCCGGGAATGACCGGGCTCGAAATGCTCCCCAAGGTCAAGGAGATGCGGCCCGAGGTCCCCGTGATCATGATCACGGCGTACGGTGACGCCGAAACCAAGCGCAAGGCGCTCGAAAGCGGTGCGGAAGGACTCTTGACCAAGCCGATCGACTTCGCGCTGCTCCGCGAGGAAATCGACTCGCGGCTGGCGCAGGCAGCAAGCTGATGCGGTTTGAGCGAGGCCGCACCTGATTTCCCGTGGCGCAGTCGTGTCGCCGCCAACTACTCCGCCATCTTGACGGAGCGCGAGGGGCCGGCCAGCGGCCGCTCTTCCATCACGATCATGCAGAGCGCGGCGCATCCCATCATCGCGGCGGCCGCGCCGAATACGTAACGAAACGCCGTGATCATGTCCGCGACGGGAATCGAGTTCACCGGCCCGCGATGCTCGCCGGCAAGCGAAATGTCGGCGCCCAGCGCCATCAACAGCACGGCGGTAAAGGCGGCCACCGTGAACGAGGACATCAACGCACGGAAAAAATTCATGGCTCCCGTGACAGTGCCGACCTGCGAGCGCGCCACCGCGTTCTGAATCGACACCACGCTGATCGGAAATGTCGTCCCTAACCCGAGCGCGAACACCGACAGCAACACAAGCAGGCCCCAGAGCGGCAGGGTGGCGAGCGCAAGCGCGGCGCCGCTGACGGCAGCGATCAGGTCTCCAACAATCGCGACGCGCTTGTAGTGCCTGGCATGCACCATGGTGCGGCCGGCGATCGCTGCGCCACAGGTCGAGATCGCAGCAAGTGGAATCAGCGCGAGTCCGGCTTGGCTGGCGGTGAGGTGATACACCACCTCGTAATAGAGCGGCAGGTGCACCGTAAGCCCGGTCATCGACCCCAGCGCGCAACCGCCGGCAATGATTGCGAACGGCACGACGCTGCCGCGCATCAGCGACAACGGCAGGAAAGGCTCATCCGCACGTGCGGCATGCCACACGAAGCTCAGCGCCAGCGCGATCGACGCGCCCACCATCGCAAGGATCGCCGGCGACAGCCAGACAAAGCGGTTGCCGCCCCAGGTCAGCACCAGCATGAACGTCACGGCGGACGCCATCAGCAGCACACCGCCGAGCCAATCGACCTTGCGCTTGCGGTGAAACGTCGGGATCCTGCCCATCTTCGGCAACAGCAGCCCAAGCGCCGCAAACGACAATGGCAGGTTGATCCAGAACACCATCGACCAGTGCAGGTGTTCGGCAAATACGCCACCGAGCACCGGGCCGCCGACGCCGGCCGCGACCCAAACGCCGCTGAAATAGGCCTGGTACTGGCCGCGCTCGCGCGGGCTGACCAGGTCCGAAATCACCGTCTGCACGATCGGCAGGATGCCGCCGCCGCCGAGCCCCTGAAGGCCGCGCGCGAGGATCAGAACCGGCATGCTTGGCGCGAGTGCACAGAGCGCGGAGCCCGCGATGAACAGGCTTAGCGCCGCGATGATCATGGCGCGGCGGCCATAGATGTCGCTCAGCGTGCCGAACACGGGTGCGACCGCGGTCGACGCCAAAAGGTAGGCTGTGATCACCCAGGACAGGTTGGAGACGTCGTGGAACTGGCGGCCGATGGTCGGCAAGGCGGTTGCGACGATGGTCTGGTCGAGCGCGGCCAGGAACATCGTCACCATCAGGCTCATCAGGATGGTGCGGACTTCGGCCTGGGTCAGCGGGGAGCGGGGCGCGATCGGGGGTGCGTCGCGGACCGCAATCACCTGCGCCGGGATCTCGGCAAGCTCAGCTTCGATGGCGTCCGGCAATGTCTCTTGATCGGCAGCCTTACGGCTCTGCCGCTCGAACTTGTTCATCAGGATTTTTTCGTCTGACGCGGCGGAACCCGCGCGGAATCACTCAATGCAGAGCAATTTAGGTAACAAACCTGCTGCGCGGCAGCACCTTCCGTGCATGGGAGGGTCCCGTTCGCATCTGCGTGATAGCCGACCCGAGGCCGCGCGTCACGGCTTCGGCCGTTTCTTGAGCCGCGCCCGCTTCGGCAACAGCGTCGGCCAGTGCACGATGTGATCTTCCAGATCGGCGTCCGGGATCTCGTCCTCGCTTCCCCTCACCCGCCCGCGCACCGAGACGCCCGCTTCGTGAACGGTGTTAGGGTCGCCCGAGATCAGGGGATGCCACCAATAGAGATCGCGGCCCTCCGCCACCAGCCGGTAACCGCAGCTCGGCGGCAGCCAGCTCAAGGTTCGCACGTTCTCCGGGGTCAGCCTCACACAATCCGGAACCTTGTCGTTGCGGTGCGGGTAGTCCTTGCAAGTGCAAAGTCCCGCATCCAGCAACCTGCAGGAGACGTGGGTGAAATAAATCTTGCCGGTATCCTCGTCCTCCAGCTTTTCCAGGCAGCAGCGCGCGCAGCCGTCGCACAGGCTCTCCCATTCGACATCGGACATTTCCTCCAACGTCTTGGTTTTCCAGAAAAAACCCTCTTGGGCCGAGGGCGGCTTGGGCGGCGCGGTCATGGTTCCCGGTAGCTCGGTCAGGATTTTCGCCCGGCTCTTCTAAGGGCTGGGCCGGCGATGGCGCAAGTAACCAATAAAACCGTGCGGCGTTCCCCCACAACAACGTTAGTTCTGGCGATCAAAAGTCCGGCGGGACCATTGGTTTATGGTCCCCGCTCGGCTAGAACAAATGGCGAGTCCCAGGGCGCGCTTCGGGCGCCTCGGGTTTGCCGCAACAACCCTGCAAGACGTCGGAATAGCGCCCGGGTGGGTGCTCGAACGCCTTCGAACCCTGACGAATAGTCCTCGTGCGCCAGATCCTACCACCCGACTGGAAGACCAAGATCCGGCACATCCTGCTGGATTTCGACGCGCGCATCGACTCGACCCTGTTCTCGTCCGGCAAGGGCGCGCGCGAGCTCTACGAGCGCTATTCGACCTTCATGGACCGCTTCTATGTCGGCCGCTGGAAGCGCTGGGTCTTCATCGAACCCCTCTCGGAAGCCGCGACGCTCGGGCTCGGCGGGCTGATCCTGTTGCTCGCGCTCGCGGTGCCGGCGTTTCGCGAGACCGCGGACGAGGACTGGCTGAAGAAATCCGACCTCGCCGTCAGCTTTCTCGACCGCTACGGCAACCCGATCGGCAGCCGCGGTATCAAACACAACGACTCGATCCCGCTGGAAGATTTTCCGGATAATCTGATCAAGGCGACGCTTGCGACCGAGGACCGCCGCTTCTACGACCATTTCGGCATCGATGTCGCCGGCACGATGCGCGCGCTTGTGACCAACGCCCAGGCCGGCGGCGTGCGCCAGGGCGGCTCGTCGATCACCCAACAGCTCGCCAAGAACCTGTTCCTCTCCAACGAGCGCACCATCGAGCGCAAGGTCAACGAGGCGTTCCTCGCGATCTGGCTTGAGACGCGGCTCACCAAGAACGAGATCCTGAAGCTCTATCTCGATCGCGCCTACATGGGCGGCGGCACGTTCGGCGTCGACGGCGCCGCGCATTTCTACTTCAACAAGTCGGTGCGCGACATCAACCTCGCAGAAGCGGCCATGCTTGCCGGCCTGTTCAAGGCGCCGACCAAGTTCGCGCCGCACATCAACCTGCCCGCGGCGCGCGCCCGTGCCAACGTGGTGCTCGACAACCTTGTCGACGCCGGCTTCATGACAGAGGGCCAGGTGTTCGGTGCGCGGCGCAATCCGGCCTTTGCGGTCGACCGGCGCGACGAGAATTCGCCGAACTACTATCTCGACTTTGCCTTCGACGAGATGCGCAAGCTCGTCGACACCTTTCCGAAGTCTTATACCGAGCGCGTCTTCGTGGTCCGAACCGCGATCGACATGAACGTGCAGCACGCAGCCGACGAGGCGATCGAGAACCAGCTCCGCCAGTTCGGCCGCGATTATCACGCAACCCAGGCCGCTAGCGTGGTGGCCGATCTCGACGGCGGCATTCGCGCCATGGTCGGCGGCCGCGACTATGGCGCAAGCCAGTTCAATCGCGCGACCGACGCCTATCGCCAGCCCGGCTCGTCGTTCAAGCCCTATGTCTACACCACCGCGCTGCTCAACGGCTTCAAACCGACCTCGGTCGTGGTCGACGGCCCGGTCTGCATCGGCAACTGGTGTCCCCAGAACTATGGCCACTCTTATTCCGGCTCGGTGACCCTCACGCAAGCGATCACGCGCTCGATCAACGTCGTTCCGGTCAAGCTGTCGATCGCGATCGGCGGCAACCCGAAGAACGTCTGGGATTCGGCGAAGAAGGGACGCGCGAAAATCGTGGAAACGGCCCGCAAGTTCGGCATCACAGCTCCGCTGCCCGATACGCCGTCGCTGCCGATCGGCGCCGACGAAGTCACCGTGATCGAGCACGCGGTCGCCTATGCGACCTTCCCCAACAAAGGCAGGTCGGTCACCCCTCATGCGGTGCTTGAAGTGCGCACCGGCGCCGGCGACCTGGTCTGGCGCTGGGACCGCGATGGTCCGAAGCCGCGGCAGGCAATCCCTGCATCGGTAGCCGCCGACATGGCGCAGATGATGAGCCACGTGGTGAGCGAAGGCACCGCGCGGCGTGCCGGACTCGACGGCATCCCGACCGCCGGCAAGACCGGCACCACCAACTCCTACCGCGACGCCTGGTTCGTCGGTTACACCGGCAATTTCACCTGCGCCGTCTGGTTCGGCAACGACGATTACTCGCCCACCAACCGCATGACCGGCGGCTCGCTGCCGGCGCAGACCTGGCACGACATCATGACCGCTGCGCACCAGGGGATCGAGATCAAGGAACTGCCCGGCGTCGGCATGGGCGCCAAGCTGCCGCAGCCGGCCGTGCCGCAAACCGTGTCCGCAGCGCAGCCGAAGCCGCCCGAGATAAAACCGGGGCCGCCGCCGGTTTTGACCAAGCGCGGCGCGGACGTTCTGGTGCAGGTGGAGAAGATGCTCGACGAGGCTGCGAAGGCGGCCGACAAGACTTCGACGGGCGCGCCGCCGAAGCCGAACCGGCCGGTCTCGTCGAGCGCACTCCCCTTCCCCGACAGCTTTGCGGCGGCGGCACCGAACTCCACGCCGAGCAAAGATTGAGCCCGTCGCCGTGCGACTGATCTTCATTACCTTGCTGGCGCTTCTGGTCGCCTCCGTGGTCGGCCTCGGCGCAACCTGGATGACGACCACGCGTGGTACCGATCTCGGCACGCTGACGATCGGCTCCTGGACCGCACGCCCGAGAACCGGCACCTCCGATGTCGATCCCTATGCGCGCGCCACCATCACGCGCAACGGCGAACTGCCGGTCGGCACCGGCGATGGCGTGGCGTTCACGGCCACGACCGACGATCGCAGGAAACCGCTCGACGGCCGCTGCGATGTGGTCGTCAGCGGCGTGACGCCGGCGGCGCGCTTCTGGACGCTGACGCTCTATGACCGGAAGGGCCATCTCGTCGCCAACACGCTGCAGCGTTACGGCTTCACCAGTCAGGAAATCGTCCGCGGCGCCGATGGCAGCTTCGAAATCCGCATCGCTTCGC
>Ga0310910_10002281_pt1 | contig 10815 bp, 9 predicted proteins | sample GREbulkMGHF172_FD_203448 | JGI IMG/M metagenome (GOLD analysis project Ga0310910, IMG submission 203448) | Lab enrichment of tropical soil microbial communities from Luquillo Experimental Forest, Puerto Rico - GRE.bulkMG.HF172 | ecosystem: Environmental > Terrestrial > Soil > Tropical forest >... | reverse complement strand
CGGCACGCCGAGCCACGACCGCCAGCGTGGTACCCCAAGCGCCCCCACCGATAACCGCCAGCCGCTTCACCGGATTATGCCTTAGTTCTTCGGCCAAGCGGCGACGGATGGGCTGTCATCTAGCGGCCAACGAGGCCGCAGCGGTGCGTCGAGCCCGTCGCTAAGACCGAGGCGCAGCCGCTCAAGACCCGCCCACGCGACCATTACCCCGTTATCGGTACACAAGGACGGCGGAGGCGCGACAAAACGTAATCCAGCACTCTCGGCGAGACTAGCAAGCCGCCGCCGCAATCGGGTATTGGCAGCGACGCCGCCCGCCGCGACCAAGGTCTTCCCCTCTGGGAAATGACGGCAGAACCAAGCAATCGCGTTGAGGGTGCGATCCGCCAGGGCATCGCAGATCGCCAATTCGACCGAGGCGGCGAGGTCGGCCTGAAAAGCAGGGTCGGGGCCGCCCCGATTGGCGCAAATGTGACGCACGGCTGTTTTCAGTCCGGAGAACGAGAAGTCGCAACCTGGCCTCCCTTTTAGCGGCCGCGGCAGGTCAAAGCGTGACGCATCCCCTTCCGCTGCCGCCTGCTCGATTGCGGGTCCGCCAGGATAACCTAGCCCGATCAGCTTTGCTGTCTTATCGAAAGCTTCCCCGGCTGCGTCGTCGAGGGTCGTCCCGAGCCGCGTATACCGCCCGATCCCGGCGCAGACGAGCAGCTGACAGTGGCCGCCGGAGACGAGCAGCAAGAGGTAAGGAAAGTCGACATCGTCGGTTAGGCGGGCCGTTAGCGCGTGAGCTTCGAGATGATTGACCGCGATGAAAGGCTTGTTGATGCCCCAGGCGAGCCCCTTGGCCATCGTTGCGCCGACGATGAGCCCACCGATCAGCCCAGGACCCGTTGCCGCGGCCACACCATCGATGTCGGCGAGGGGCACTTCTGCCTGATCAAAGGCCTGTACAATAACCTTGTCGAGATGGTCGAGATGCGAGCGTGCGGCGATCTCAGGTACGACCCCACCATAAGGCGCGTGTTCGGTGATTTGCGCTTGGACCACGCTCGAGCGGATCCTCGGTCCTGAGGGCGACATGGAGACGATTGCCGAAGCCGTCTCGTCGCAGCTCGTCTCAATGCCGAGGACCATCATTACGAAGATGGCGGAAGCACGACGGGCCTCTCCGCGCCCTCCGATTCGCCCAGCGGTCAGCCGGGCGAAGCAACCTCGTACGTTTTCAGTGTCTTGTCGGTTGTGGCGTCAATTTCGAGGAGCTTAACGGAGTACCCCCAGAGCGTCGCGGCATGACGGATTACAGACCGGCAGCTCTTTTCCTCGAGCAAGACGCCGTTGTGCACATAGTGCGCTAAAATCAAGCAGCGGTCTCCTCTAAGGTCGACATCAACGACCTGAATGTCGGGCTCGCGCCGTGATAGATCGTATTGGCGAGACAATGCGCTGCGGATCTTGCGGTAGCCTACATCATCGTGGATCGCTTCCACGCGCAGAGCCGGCTTGGTGCTGTCGTCCGAGACATGGAACAGGCGGAAGCGGCGGATCATCGCCGGGCTCAAATACTGCAGCACGAAGCTCTCGTCGCGGTAGTTCGCCCAGGCATGTCGCAACACGCCGTAGCCGTCTCTCGAACCGGCGATATCGGGAAACCACTCGCGATCCTCGTCTGTCGGCTCCTCGCAGACCCGGCGGATATCGCTCATCATCGCGAAACCGAGCGCATAAGGATTGAGACCGCTGAAACGCGGATCGTCGAAGTCCGGTTGAAACACAACGCTCGAATGCGAGTGCAGGAATTCTAGCATCGAGCCTTCGGTAATGAGGCCCTTGTCGTGCAATCGCCGCATAATCTCGTAATGAACAAAGGTGGCACAGCCTTCATTCATCATTTGCGTTTGTTTCTGTGGGTAGAAATACTGCGAGATGAGGCGGACGATGCGAACGAGCTCACGCTGCCAATCCTCAAGCCGCGGTGCCCGCTTCTCGATCAGGTAGAGGAGATTCTCTTCCGGGAGCCCGAGCTCACGCTTGATCTCCTGGACCCGCGCCTCAGCCGCGTCAGGATCCTCTTTGTCCTTTCCGGTACCAGGGACCGTACGCCACAGATCGTTGTAGGTCGCCTCGGCGTGCGCCCGCCACTCCTCGGCGCGCCGCCGTTCCTCAGCGAGGTTGGGCTTGGTGCGATGGGCGTAGCGATTGACGCCGTGGTCCTTCAGCGCGTGAGCGGCGTCCAGCACCCGCTCGACTGCTTCGGTTCCGTGCCGCTCCTCGCATTTTTGGACATAGTCGCGTGCGAAACTGAGATAGTCGAGGATCCCGTGCGCATCGGTCCATTGTCGAAACAGATAATTGTTCTTGAAGAAGTGATTATGTCCGAAGGCAGCATGTGCAATAACCAGGGTCTGCATGGTCATGGAATTTTCTTCCATGATATAGCAGATACACGGGTTTGAGTTGATGACGATCTCGTAGGCGAGCCCTTGCAAGCCTTTACGGTAGAGGGTCTCGTGATACGCAAACCGTTTGCCAAAGCTCCAATGCCGATACATCAGCGGCAAGCCGACTGAGGCGTAGGCATCGAGCATCTGCTCGGAGGTTATCACCTCGATCTGGATCGGGTAGACGTCGAGACCGAGTTCTTCGAGCGCGATCCGCTCGACCGCATCATGAACCCGGCGCAAGCCGGTATAATCCCAGTTTGGACCGTTGAAGAGCGGGGTCGGGGCTTCGAGCCGCAGAGCACCGGAATCAGGCACGGACACCCCCCTTTGCAAACAACTCGTGAAACACCGAGAAGATCTGCGACGGATCACTGACCCGGCGCATGACGAAGTGCGGGTGTCCCGGTGCCACCTCGCTGTAGGCTCGCCATAAATCGCTGTCGCGGGATAGGCCAGTCAAACTTCCTCCCATGCCGTCGCCGACTTCGACATAGGCGAAATATTGGCAGAGCGGAAGCACCTCACCGCCGAGTAATGTTACGCAACGCCCACTATCGGCGCCGTAATTGTCACCATCCGAGGCCTGCGCCGCGTAGATGTTCCAGCGGTCGGTGGGATAACGTGCGCGCGCAATCTCCAACATCTTTTCGAGAGCGGTCGAGACGACCGTGCCGCCCGTCTCGCGGCTGTAGAAGAATGTTTCTTCATCCACCTCCTCCGCGGTGCTCGTATGGCGGATGAAGACGATGTCAACGTGACGGTAGCGGCGGATCAAGAAAACGTGCAGGAGCATGAAGAATCTCTTCGCGAGATCTTTCATCGCCTCGGTCATCGACCCCGACACATCCATCAGGCAAAACATAACCGCTTCGGTATTCGGGCGGGGAACGCGATCGAAGCGATTGTAGCGAACATCGAGAGGATCAATGTACGGGATGATCTTGCTGCGGTGCTCGAGCCGGTCGAGTTCGCGGAGAAGCCGCTCCACCTCATCTTCAGCACCGCGGGCGCGTGCTTCCTCGACCGCATCGCGCAAAGCTTCGAGCTCCCATTGCTTCGGCCGTCTCAGCGAGATGCGGCGGGCCATGCTGTTGCGCATCGTGCGGCGGATGCTCAAATTCGCCGGGCTTCCCGTCACCGTATAGCCGGCGCGCTGCAAATCGACCGCAAATGTCTCTTTGAGACTTTTTTTCACTAAATCGGGCAGTTCGAGATCCTCGAAGAACATGTCGAGGAACTCTTCCTTGGATAAAGTGAACTCGAACGCGTCCTCGCCGGACCCATCGGGGCTGCCTTGGGATCCTCCGCGCCCCTCCCCGCCAGTCGGCCGAGGTATCTCGTCGCCTTTCACATACTCCTTGTTGCCGGGGACCACATGCTCGGTCCGGCCGGTGCGACGGCTATGATGAAAGATCGGTTCCACAATCCCACGCGTTGGGATCGCTACTTTTTCGCCGTGGTCGACGTCAGCGACCTTGCGTTTGCGCAGTGCTTCCTGTACTGCCGATTTGACCTCTGCCCGGGCACGCGACAGAAAGCGCTGCCGATTGCTCAGGCTTTTGCCCTTCGGGTTGGGGCGACGATCGACGATGTTCATGGGCTCTCTCCAGCCTTGGGGCCGTGGTCGCCTACCCCGCCTTGTTGACCCGCATATACCATTCGACAAGACGGCGAACCTGCCGCTCCGTGTAGCCTCGTGCTACCATACGATCCAGGAAATCGGCGTGCTTTTTCTCGGTCTCGGAATCCTTTTTGGACCCGAAGCTGATGACAGGCAGCAAATCCTCCACTTGTGAGAACATGCGCCGCTCGATCACTTCGCGCAACTTCTCATATGAGGTCCAAGAGGGGTTCCGCCCAGAGTTATTGGCCCGAGCACGCAGAGCGAATTTGACGACCTCGTTCCGGAAATCCTTGGGATTTGCGATGCCGGCGGGCTTCTCGATCTTTGACAGTTCCTGGTTCAAAAGTTCGCGGTTCATCAGCTGGCCGGTATCGGGATCTTTGTAGTCCTGGTCTTCGATCCACGCATCGGCGTAGGCTACATAGCGATCGAACAAGTTCTGCCCGTAATCCGAATAGGATTCCAGATACGCCTTCTGGATCTCGTGTCCGATGAATTCGGCGTAGCGCGGCGCCAGCTCGGCCTTGATGAAGTTGAGGTATTTTTTCTCCGTGTCATCGGGAAACTGCTCGCGCCAGATTGCCTGCTCGAGCACATACATCAAGTGTACGGGATCGGCCGCTACCTCCTGCGTGTCGAAGTTGAACGTGCTCGACAGCACCTTGAAGGCAAAGCGCGTCGAAATGCCGTCCATTCCTTCGTCGACTCCGGCCGCATCGCGATATTCCTGAACAGACTTGGCGCGCGGGTCGGTATCCTTCAGACTTTCACCGTCATAGACCCGCATTTTCGAGTACAAATTCGAGTTCTCGTGAGATTTTACCCGAGACAGCACACTAAAGCGCGAGAGAATGTCCAATGTGGATGGTGCGCAAGGTGCATCGGCCAACTCGCTGTTCTGAAGGAGTTTTTCGTATATTTTGCGTTCCTCGGTCGAACGCAATCAATAAGGCACCTTGATTACCGAAATGCGGTCGATAAACGCCTCGTTGTTTTTGTTGTTCTTAAAGCTCTGCCATTCGGCCTCGTTGGAATGCGCCAGCACGATGCCCTGGTACGGGATACCGCCGATATTCTCGGAGCCGACGTAATTCCCTTCCTGCGTAGAGGTGAGCAGCGGGTGCAGCATCTTGATCGGCGCTTTAAACATCTCGACAAATTCGAGAAGCCCTTGGGTCGTACGGTTGAGGCCACCTGAATAGGAATACGCGTCGGGATCGTTCTGGCTAAAAAATTCGAGCTTGCGAATGTCCACCTTGCCGACGAGGCTCGATACGTCCTGGTTGTTCTCGTCGCCGGGTTCGGTCTTGGCGATGCAGATCTGCTTGAGGCGCGAAGGTTGCATCCGAACGACGGTGAATCTGGTAATGTCGCCGCCAAATTCCTCGAGTCTTTTAACGGCCCAAGGCGAGATCGTCCCGGTCAGACGGCGGCGCGGAATGCCGTAGCGTTTTTCCAGCTCGGCACCCAGAGTTATCGGATCGAACAGACCGAGTGGGCTCTCAAAAACCGGACTGATTTCATCGCCGGCCTTCAGGACGTAGACCGGCTCCTTCTCCATTAGTTGCTTCAAACGCTCGGCGAGTGACGATTTACCACCGCCCACCGGTCCCAACAGGTAAAGAATCTGCTTGCGCTCCTCGAGCCCCTGAGCGGCGTGGCGGAAAAAGCCGACGATCCGCTCGATAGTCTCCTCCATGCCGAAGAAATCGGAGAACTCGGGATAGACCTTGATGGTCCGGTTCATAAAAATTCGGCCGAGGCGTGGGTCCTGGCTCGTATCGACCATTACCGGCTCGCCTATCGCGGTAAGCATGCGCTCGGCCGCGCCTGCGTAGTAGGACGGATCATCCGAGCACTTACCGAGATAGTCCTCGAGTGACAGCTCGATCTCTCTTCGGTTTTCGTACAACCTAGAATAGAGGCTGAAAATCCCATCATCGAATTTCATATCTCACCTCAACCGATGCCGCGCGCTCAACCCAGTAGCTTCGCGTCACGATGCGAGAACGACTGATCCTGACGAACGTCCTCCGGGATTTTGTAAATTGATGCAAATCCTGGTAAGATCGTTGTTACGAGCCAAGTGTGAAGCTCGGACATTCATTCTCCCGCCAATCCGTCGGGTTTGAGCCCGCCACTTGCCGCCGTAAGCCTGCGCCGATCCGCGTCCCTGCCGATTACGCTGTAGGTCATTATGGCAACACTTTGTGGCGAGAGTACGAATGGATCGCAAGCGTCCGCAAAACGCCCTCACCAGTTCGGAGACTGCCGATTTTGGTGTTGCCAAAGCCCTGTCGATCAACAACATATTGTGGTCGACTCCTCAGCTATCATCAGCATATATTAATATGGTGAGAAACCCAATAAAAATATAGGTTAATGTTGTTATTGGCTTTCTGCCATCGCACATGGCAGCAACGGTTGGTGCGGCAAGCCCACATTTCAGCGCGGCGTTCTGCCGCAGAACGGCAGTACCGCCGCGCGTCTCACAACCCTCACGTTCCCCGCCAAGATGCGAGCCGATGCCGAGGGAATTCGCGTCTGATCGTCAATCGATGTTCGACGACTTCGGCTGACGGCGGCCGCGTTCGCAATAGGTGCTGCCGTTCCCGTCCGTGTCAGTGCTCGCGGAGGGGGCTGCCGGATTTTGCACCCGTCGACCCTTCGGTCCTTGCGACTGCCCCCGGATTTCGGTTCGGAGATTTTGCTATTTTGCTGTGGGACCACCAATTCCACGCCAGAGCCTCGGCCAGCTGGTTGGCAAGGCACCCATAGCTCGCGTCGGTCATATGAAGTCCGTCGGCGCCGATCAGCGCGACAGGCGCCAGCTGATGCGTGTGGTCCCATTCCTGCATGATCTCAAAGCGGCGGAAGAGCCCGACATGGGCATGATGGGCGAGCTGCGCGATGAGCCGTTCCATTTCCGCCGCCGCCGGACGCGCGAGAACACGCGGGGCATATTGCAGATCCATCAGGACGAGGTCGATCCCGCTCTCCTTCAGCAGCGCAACGCCGCGCCCGATCAGCTGTTCGTCGGCCGATAAATCGTCGCGCCGTAGTACGGCATTGGTGCCAACCTGCCAGATGACGAGGTCGGGATGCTCGGCAATGACATCCCGCTCAAGTCGGACCAGCTCCTCGGGAACGTCTTGGCCGCTTACGCCGTGGTTAATTACCTTGATCTGCGAGTTAGGGAACCGGTCCTTCAACTCTTCCTCGAGGCGGCTCGGGTAGCTCATTGCCGCGGCCGTTGTCCCGACTCCCAGGGTCGAAGACGAGCCCATCGCGACGATGGTCAACGGTTTACCAGCTGCAATCCGAGACGCGGCGCGATCGAGGGGCGCTATGATTGCCGATAACCCCGTCGGCGTTGCACAGCTTGGTGAGCCGACTTCGGTTGGCGGATCTGCCTGCGCCAGACTGCCTCCAACCAGGACGAGTATCAGCGCGGCCGCGAGGTGCCTCATACCGACGAGAACGCTCACCGGAGGGCGATCCGAATCGCTGCTGCGAGCTTTCTGGCGATACAGTCATAAACTTTGGCTGCCAGCCCGGCCCGCTCGTCTTTGGCGACGCCATCGAAATTGAACACGTTCTGCTCGCTCCAGTAGCGCATCATCTCGAAGCGCGGAAAAACATTGACGTCGTTAACGTCGCCGACCCGATGGAGCGCGTTCAAATATCCCTCGAAGTCGATGACCGTCACGGTGCTGTGGGAGAATTGCATGTCGACAAGCATGATATCGATACTGCGCGCCTTGAGGTCGTCAATTCCAGTTTGCAAGGCCGCGGCAAAATCATCTACTCCGACTCCGCGAACGGCGTCGGTCGTGCCCGTCTCCCAAATCACCAGGACCGGATCCTCCGGTATCACATCGGTAGGAAACCTCTCCAGCATCTGTTGCGCAGTTTGACGCGGAATGCCCCGATTGACGACGGTGATCGGGGATGAGGGATACCAGCGTATGAGGATTTCCTGAAGCCGGTGGGGATAGGCTAACTCGGAGGAGCCCGCCGCCAAGCCGGTGGTCGAGGCCCCGCCGATCGCGACGATCTTGACCGGTTCATTCGCGTGCAGTCTCTCCGCCAGGCGCGGCAGCTTGTCGTCGATGTGCATAAGCTCGTCGGGTGCCTCACATTCTGCAGGCTCACCAAGCGCGCGCGGTAGGGGCGGGAGCGCCGCCGCCGACAAAGCGCCGGCCAAGAGCAGTGCCGACTTCCCGACAAAGCGCGAGCTGATCATCGGCCGCCAAGATCCGCACCTGGAGGCCTGACTTCGATAACTTGCGATGGTGCCATCCGACCCACAGATTTGTACCAATCGATCATTTTCGCAGTAAGGCACATAATCAGAATACCAGCAAGATTAACAAACCCTTGGGTTACGATGCCAGAGTTGTACTCAGAAAGAACAAAATGTCCCAAGGCTGAAAGAAGAATACCAAGACAAAATATCTCCAAAGATTGTTGACCACAAAGAACCAAAGGTTTTGTTAATGGCAGGCGCAAAAATATGGCATCGCGCTTGACAATTACGGCGATTACCGCGAGCGCTGCAAAAAAGGGAACGAGCCGGATCGGAGATAAGTTGTTCTTGTTGATCGGCCATAATTCTTTCAAGAAGAGGCCAGGAAAGGGGTCCCAAATCCCATGGATTGTCCAGCTGAGCTTGACGAGAGACGCCGCCCCGACCACAAGCGCGGCTATCGGGAGGGCGGCACGTTCAAAGCGTAACCAGCGGTCCCCGCGCATTCCGTCAAGCCCGAGCGCTGCCCCCGCGATGAATAGGAATTGCCAGGCGAGAGGATTAAAGAACCAGACGTGACCTTCGGGATAAGCGGGCACCGAGATGTCGGTTACCTGCACCCCAAAATAGAGCAGGAAGGATGGGATCAACACCAAAGGAGGGTGCAGCCGCAAGCCAAACAGAATGATCGGAAAAATCGTTAAAAGCAGGATGTAGAGCGGCAGAATGTCAAGAAATGTCGGTTGAAACTCGAGGAATAGCGCCTTGACGATCGCGACATGCGGTTCGTCGAGGAAGTCGCCGACCCGCATCTCATCGTTGTACATCGGATTTTTGAAAGTTGTGACCGTGTACGATACCTCGGCGATGAATATCACGAAGAGAAAGATATGGGCGACATAGAGTTGCCAGGCTCGGCTGATAATCCGCGCAGTGGCGTATGACGCTCCCTGTAGCGCCAGTGTCCGGCCATAGACTAAGGCAGCTGTATAACCTGATATAAAGATAAAGATTTCGGCAGCATCGTAAAACTGAAAGGCCTGGACTGTAAAGTAGCTAAAGATATTCTCAGGAATATGATCGATGAAAATGAATATTAGGGCAAGACCACGGAAGAAATCGAGACGGCGATCACGCTGTTGAGCAGCCGGCACAGCTGAGCTCTAAATCTTGTCGAAAAGGGCGGCAGCCCTCTGCGGGACAATCTAGCAAAGCTCCGCCCAGCCGTCGATGAGACGTGGCTCAGTTATGCCGCAGCGGTACGAAGAGCGGTACGAAGTAAAGAGGCGAGCGGATGTGTTTGGTACTCGACCCGTTAACCCTTGCCGGCTGCCCGGCGGTCAAACCGGGCGGAGGCGCACAGTGAAGGACGCCTCAGTCTGCTGACGAATTTCGTCGAGCGAGACGCCGGGCGCCAGCTCGGTAAGCGCCATTCCTTCGGGGCCGATCGCAAACACGCCGAGATCGGTGATAACCATGTCGACCACCCCCTTGCCGGTCAGTGGCAGGGTGCACTCCCGTAGGAGTTTAGGTTCGCTCCGAGCGGTGTGCTCCATCAGAACGACCACCCTCTTCACACCCGCGACGAGATCCATTGCCCCGCCCATGCCCTTCACCATTCGGCCCGGGATCATCCAGTTGGCGAGATCGCCATTCTGCGCCACTTGCATCGCACCGAGGATCGACAGGTCGATGTGGCCGCCGCGAATCATTCCAAAGGACTGCGCACTATCAAAGTAGCTCGTCGTCGGCAGCTCGGTGACGGTTTGCTTACCGGCATTGATCAAATCGGGATCCTCCTCGCCCTCGAACGGAAAGGGGCCCATGCCCAGCATTCCGTTCTCGCTCTGCAGCTGAACCGTGATCCCCGAAGGTATGAAATTCGATACCAAGGTCGGGATCCCGATGCCGAGATTGACATAAAAGCCGTCCTGCAATTCCATCGCGGCGCGGCGCGCCATATCGTCGCGTGACCAAGCCATGCCTTCGCTCCTCCAACTCAATTGCCGCGCTTGCGCACGGTCCGTTGTTCGATCCGCTTCTCGAAGTAGCGGCTGTGCACGATCCTCTGCACAAAAACACCGGGCGTATGGATATGGTCGGGATCGATCTCACCCGGCTCGACGAGATGCTCGACCTCCGCCACCGTAACCCGCCCCGCCGTCGCCATGACCGGGTTAAAGTTCCTCGCCGTCTTCCGGTAAACAAGGTTACCTTCGCGGTCCGCCCTCCAAGCGTGGACAATCGCAAGGTCCGCGACGAGGCCGCTCTCCATCACGTAAGTTTCGCCATCGAAATCGCGGGTTTCCTTGCCTTCGGCAACCAGTGTCCCGACACCGGTCTTGGTGAAGAAGGCGGGTATTCCAGCGCCTCCAGCGCGGATCCGCTCGGCCAGAGTACCTTGCGGGTTGAATTCGAGCTCGAGCTCACCCTTAAGATAGAGATCGGCGAACAACTTGTTCTCGCCGACATAGGAAGAGATCATTTTGCGAATTTGGCGG